>Ga0208618_1000286_pt1 | contig 24024 bp, 30 predicted proteins | sample CryBogCBE18Jul08_FD_184585 | JGI IMG/M metagenome (GOLD analysis project Ga0208618, IMG submission 184585) | Freshwater microbial communities from Crystal Bog, Wisconsin, USA - CBE18Jul08 (SPAdes) | ecosystem: Environmental > Aquatic > Freshwater > Lake | place: Crystal Bog, Wisconsin, USA...
GCACAAGCGTCACCCCTACCACCCCCCACACCCCTCTTTCTCACATTGCCTGTGTTGGCATCGTGGGCTCAGGCACCATGGGCAGCGGCATTGCTCAAGCTTGCGCCGTCTCGGGCATCAAAGCCGTCATGGTTGACATCAGCGAAGAGGCCAATCAACGTGGCCTCAAGGCCATTCGCCAAAGCCTCGAGCGCTTGGTCTCAAAAGAAAAGCTCACCCAAGACCAAATGAACGAGGCCCTGTCTCACATCACCACCAGCACCCAATACGAAGCCTTTGAGGCAGCAGACTTGGTGATTGAGGCCGCCACCGAGAATTTGGCGCTCAAAATCAAAATTCTGAACCTGTTGGAGCCCCACTTGAAGGCCAATGCCATTTTGGCCTCCAACACCTCCTCCATCTCCATCACCCAACTCGCCCAAGTCACCCAAAGGGCTGACCGCTTCATCGGCATGCACTTCTTCAACCCCGTGCCCATGATGGCATTGGTCGAAGTGATTCGGGGACTCCAAACCAGCGACGCCACTCACCAAGTCGTTCACGATTTGGCCAAAACTTTGGGCAAGACACCCATCACCGTTAAAAACGCCCCCGGCTTTGTGGTCAATCGCATTTTGGTGCCCATGATCAACGAAGCCTTCTTCGTCTTGGGCGAGGGTTTGGCCTCGGCTGAAGACATCGACATCGGCATGAAGTTGGGTTGCAACCACCCCATAGGCCCACTGGCCCTGGCAGATTTGGTGGGTCTAGATGTTTGCTTGGCCGTGATGGAGGTTTACTTCACACAGTTCGCGGACAGCAAATACCGCGCTGCACCACTTCTGAGAGAAATGGTGGCAGCGGGTCGTTTGGGTCGCAAATCGGGCCACGGCGTCTACGCCTACTGAAGCCCGTGAGAGTGGCCTGAGCCTTTTAGGAGCTCAGGCAGATCAAGCGCTTCAGTATTGGCGATCAGGCATGTGGATGCGCAAGCCCTCATGCCCCTCTTCCAGCTTGACTTGGCAAGACAGACGGCTATTGGGGCGGCGCTCAGTGGCCGTGAAGTCCAGCATCTGGTCCTCGTCTCCTTGGGGAGAAGCGAGTTTTGCCAAATCCTTTTCATCGATGTAGCAGTGGCAGGTTGCGCAAACGCAGCAACCCCCACACTCCGCTGCAAAGCCGTCCAAGCCGGCGTTCAAGACCGCTTGCAACAAAGTCTGACCCACAGGAGCTTGGACTTCATGAACTGCCCCATCGGCCATCACCACTTCAATATTCAACATTGTTATTAATCCGCGTAAACACCCGCTGCGTTCAAGATGGGTGTCCAACGAGTGACCTCACTTTGGACAAACTTTTTGTGCTCCACGGGGTCCGAACGGTTGTCGGTGATCACCACGGCGCCCAAGCCCTCTTGCTTCTTGATGAATTCTGGGTCACGCAAAGCGGCTTTGAGACCCGCGTTGATTTTAGCCTTGACATCGTCAGGCATGCCTTTGGGTCCATAAAGACCGTGCCAAATGGTGACGTGAAAGCCTTTTTCTCCCAGTTCGTCTAGCGTGGGCAAGTCCTTCAAAGCGGGAATGTTGAGCCTCTTCAAAGTGGTGACACCATAAGCCTTGATTTTTTTGCCCTCAATTTGTGAGGTCGTGGATGTTGTTTGATCACACATCAAGTCCACCTGTCCACCAATCAAATCGGTCATGGCAGGGGCCGTGCCCTTGTAGGGAACGGTCGTCATTGGAACCTTGAGTGAGGCTTCCCACAACATGCTGCACAACTGAGAGGCTGAGGCAAGGCCCGCATTGGCGATGTTGATGTTGCCCTTGTTGGCGGCAATCCATGCCTTCAACTCTTTGTAGTTGTTGGCGGGCAACTGAGGCTTGCTCACAATCGTCATGGGCACATCGTTGATCATGCCCAAGTATTCAAAGTCTGTGTCCACTTTGAAAGGCAAATTCTTCACCAAAGCGGGAAAAATCGCCATCGCAATGTGATGCACCATGAGCGTGTAACCATCGGGGTTGGCACGCAACAACTTGCTCGCACCGATGAGTCCTCCAGGACCACCCGCATCGTTTTCAACGACCACTGTGGCGCCTAAACTTTTTCTGAGTGCCTCGGACAAGTCTCGGGCCACGCGGTCCGTGGGTCCTCCAGCCGCAAAGGGCACGATCAAAGTGATTTGACGGTCCTTGTTGGGGAAATCTGCCGCCTGAGCGCTCAAGGCGAACACGGACAATCCCAACAACGCCCAGGCCAGCAGGCTCTGGGGCAAACGACTAATGAATAAACGCTTCATGTGATTCCTCAACGATGGATTGGATGTTTGGGTCTTTGAAGACGCTATTTTTGCGCATTTGAGCGTGCGTCACAAAATTGACCCCAAATAAGGGTATGCAAAGTTTAGTTGGAGCCTAGGGTTTGTGCATAGGTGTAAACACCCTCATTCACCGTCTCACACGCCTGACTTGCTGGGTTTTGAATCGCTTTGTCCAACATCACAAGACGCGGTTAACCCTAGCTCATAAAGTTCTGGGTTTGCCCATAATGGCCTGATGCTTCCAAACTCCAACTCTTGAACCATGAATCCCTCTCACTCACTGGCTTTGAAGCGTTTTGGCCAAGGGCTCTTGCCTAGCCTCTCAGGCCTCTTGGGGCTTGTGCTCGCCGTTTTCATCCCCGCCGCTTTGGCTCAAAGCCCAACGATGGCTTTTCCTCAAAAAGCCATCACCCTGGTTGTCCCCTTCCCTCCTGGAGGCGTGGCCGACATCGTTGCTCGCCCCTTGGCCGACGCCATGTCCAAGGACCTTGGGCAAGCGGTGGTGATCGAGAACAAACCAGGCGCAGGGGGTGGGATCGGTATGGGTGTCGTGGCCCACGCCAAGCCAGATGGCTACACCCTCCTAATGGCCCTCTCTTCTTTGAGCGTGCTGCCTCAAGCGGACCAAATACTAGGGCGCACACCTTTGTTTTTGCACAAAGATCTGAGAGCCATCGCACGCTTCACAGCGGACCCGACCGTCTTGGTGGTCAAAGCCGACTCACCCTGGTCGAGCACCAAAGACTTCATCGAGGACGCCAAAAAACGCCCCGGCCAATTGAGCTATGGCACCTCTGGCAACTACGGCACCATGCACGTGCCCATGGAGATGTTGGCTCAAAACACCGGCATCAAGCTCAACCACATTCCCTACACGGGCGCAGGTCCCGCAGTTGTTGCCCTCTTGGGTGGTCAAATCGATGCCGTGGCCACGGGACCGGCTACTGTGCTCCAACACATCAAGGCTGGCAAACTCAAAGCCCTGGCCCATTGGGGTCCCACTCGTCTCACCGCACTCCCAGATACCCCCACCCTCAAAGAACAAGGTTTTGGTGCGGAGTACGCACAATGGTCTGGCCTTTTTGTGCCCAGCGCAACGCCTGAGGCCATTGTGCAAAGGATTCGCCAGTCCGCTAAGAATGCAGCCGCAGACCCCAAGGTGATCGATGCGATTCAAAGCGCTGGCTCGCCCATGGCTTATTTGGACACACCAGAATTTGAAAAATACCTCAACTCAGACATCAAAGAGATGAGCGAAGTCGTTAAAAAAATGGGAGCACAACCTTGATTCACACCACAACACCCTCCCCACTGGCTCTAACGTTCAGAGCCGGAGTTCGCACCGCTTTGGCGTTTTGCATGGTGGGTCTTTTCACACAAAACCTCTTGGCGCAAAACAATGCAGCCCCCTATCCAACAAGGCCCGTCAAAATCGTCGTCCCCTTTGCCACAGGAGGCCCAGCGGACAACTACGCGCGATTTATGGCGATCAAACTGCAAGAGTCCTTGAACAACCCCTTTGTGGTGGACAACCACCCGGGAGCGGGAGCGGTCATCGGCACCGACTTGGCAGCCAAAGCGCCTGCCGATGGCTACACCTTGCTGCTCATGTCCAATGCGCACACGGTCAATGAAACCCTGATTGCCAACAAACCCTATTCGCTCAACCGAGATTTCACGGGCGTTGCACCCATCAACTATTCCGATTTGCTCCTCGTCGCGCACCCGAGCACCGGCTTTCAAAACATCGCTGACTTGATCAAGTTTGCCAAAGAGCATCCTGGCAAGTTGAATTTCGCCTCCTCAGGACCTGGAACTCCGTATCACATGGCTGGAGAGCTCTTCAAGAGCTTGGCCCACATCGACTTGGTGCACGTGCCCTACAAGGGCAGCTCAGGCGCTCGAACCGATGTGATTGGTGGACAAGTTGACATGATGTTCGATGCCGTGACCACCATGACCGAACAAGTCAAATCGGGCAAAGTGCGCGCCATGGCCACCACGGGCTTGAAGAGAAGCGATGTGTTGCCTGATGTGCCCACCATGAATGAGTCAGGGGTCACGGGCTATGAGGCCACCATTTGGGTCGGCATCATGGCGCCTCGTGGGACCCCCAAACCCGTCGTTGACAAGCTCAATGCAGCCATCACCGCGATCACCAAAAATCCAGAGGTGCAAAAAGCTTGGAGCCAACAAGGTGCCGTTCCTCTCTTCATGAGCCCCGCCGTCTTTGATCAGTACGTGCGACAAGACGTGGCCAAATGGGCCCAAGTGATCAAGCAAGCGGGCATTGAGCCCAATTGATCAATCCCCAATCCGAGCCCATTCAAAATACACTCCAAGCACCACCTCTACTCATGACACACCCCACACTTCGAATCATCAGCGCTGGCGCTGCACAAGGGCTTGTGCGCTCGCTTGAAATGGAGTTCGTGACCACCCACGCCAATGTGAGCCTCTCGTGCAGCTTTGGTGCAGTGGGAGCCATGAAAGAGATTTTTTTACAGAGCTTGGATGGCGTGGATCCCGCCATGAATCCCACTTGCGATGTGATGATTTCATCCAAAGTGATTTTGGATCAACTCACCGAAATGGGCCACTTGTTGCCCGAGTCACGCGTGGACTTAGGGCTTGTGAGCACAGGCTTGGCAAGACCCTCAAACGCGTCTGAAGGCCCCTCAAATGCTCAAGCTTCAAAGAGCCACGATCTGGCTCACGTGCTTCAAACTTGCTCCGCCTTTTACGTGCCCGATACCGAACACTCCACCGCTGGCATTCACTTGAAAAAAGTGATTGAGAGATTGGGCTTGTGGGCTGAGGTGCAGCACAAAGTCAAATCATTCCCCAATGGTGCACTGGCCATGAAGCAACTCGCCGACGACCGCCTGCCAGGTGCTTGGGGCAGCACCCAAAAAACAGAAATCCTCTACACACCCGGTGTGACTTGGATGGGCACTCTGCCAAGCGAACATGCCCTTGACACACTGTATCAAGCAGCCCTTTGTCCCAAAGGACATCACCTGGAATTGGCCAAGGCTTTTTTGAACTTGTTGACTCACCCTGAGCACCAAACGCACCGAGAGCGCTCAGGGTTTGAGAGCCCCAAGGCTTGACTCACTCTTTCTTTAGGTCAAACCGCTGCGCCTCTTTGCCTAGCAAATCTGAGCCAAGATATGCACACCCTTGCCCTTGAGTGGGTCTAGAGCTCACTCAAGATGCAAAAAGGCCCCAGCCGATTCAATCGACTGAGGCCTCTTGGATGGTCTATTAAGGTTTAGACCAACAAAGCGTTCACACGTTTCACGTACTCAGCGGGATCGGAGGGCAGTCCTCCTTCGGCCAAGAGGGCTTGGTCAAACACAATGTGCGCCAAGTCATGGAAATGAACCGCAGCACCCTCTGCTGTGAGCTTTTTGATGAGCGCATGCTCTGGATTGACCTCGAGCACGGGCTTGACCTCGGGAGCATCCTGACCGGCTTGCTTCAACATGCGTGAGAGTTGCAGCGACATGGCTTGGTCCTTCACCACCAAACACGCGGCTGAATCGACCAAACGGGTCGTGACACGCACGTCCTCGGCTTTGTCTTTGAGTGCCTCTTTGAGTTTGGCAAGCACTGGTTTGAAAGACTCTTGGGCCTCTTCGGCAGCTTTCTTTTCTTCCTCGTCTTGCAATGATCCAAGGTCCACCGCACCTTTGGCAACGCTTTGCAAGGGCAAGTCCTCAAACTTGGTGAGAAAACTCAAGGCCCACTCGTCGACTCGGTCCGTCATCAAAAGCACCTCTAAGCCCTTTTTCTTGAACACTTCAAGTTGAGGGCTGTGATTCGCTGCAGACAAGTTGTCGGCGGTGATGTAGTAAATCGCCTCTTGCCCGTCCTTCATGCGAGACTTGTACTCGGACAAAGACACACTTGGCTTGTCGCTCTCGGCAATGCTCTTGGTGCTCACAAAGCGCAACAACTTGGCGATTTTTTCTTGGTTGGTGAAGTCCTCACCCAAACCTTCTTTGAGCACCGCTCCAAAGGACTCGTAAAACTTGGTGTACTGACCAGCCAGTGCTTTGTCCTCTTCGCTCGCATCATCCTTGGCGTGGTCTTTGTTGGCCAAGTCCTCGAGCATGGAGAGCACGCGACGGGTGTTGCCCTCGCGAATGGCTTTCACATCGCGGCTTTCTTGGAGCAACTCGCGGCTCACGTTGAGCGGCAAATCGGCCGAGTCCACCACGCCTTTGACAAAGCGCAAGTAAACGGGCATCAAGGCTTCTGCATCCTCCATGATGAAGACGCGCTTGACATAAAGCTTCACACCGGCTCTCTTGTCGCGGTTGTACAAATCAAACGGGGCCTTGCTTGGGATGTACAAGAGCTGTGTGTACTCGGTGCTGCCCTCGACTCGGTTGTGACTCCACGTCAGAGGATCCTCAAAGTCGTGAGAGATGGCCTTGTAAAAGGACTGGTAGTCCTCTTTGCTCAAATCTTTCTTGGGTCGAGTCCACAGTGCACTGGCTTTGTTGACGGTCTCCCACTCGTTGGTTGTGACCATTTGACCGGGTTGATCGTTCTCTCCGTCCTTCCACTCTTCTTTGAGCATCAAAATGGGCAACGAGATGTGATCAGAATATTTACCAATGATGCCCTTGAGCTTCCACTGACTCAAGTACTCGAGCGCATCTTCTCTCATGTGCAAAATGATGTTCGTGCCACGCTTGGCTTGCTCGATGGTTTCCACCTCGAACTCGCCCGTGCCAGGACTGGTCCAACGCACGCCCTCTGATGGGCTCAATCCCGCGCGACGAGTCTCGACCACGATTTTGTCGGCCACGATGAAGCCCGAATAAAAACCAACGCCAAACTGACCAATCAAAGAGCCCTGCTCCTTGGCATCGGCCTTTTGTGCGCCTTCCAGCTTAGACATGAACTCCTTGGTGCCACTCTTGGCGATCGTGCCCAAGTGGTCAACCGCCTCGGCTTGGCTCATGCCAATGCCGTTGTCGGAGATGGTGAGGGTTTTCTTGTCTTTGTCAAAGGTGACACGAATCTCCAAATTGGATTGGTCTTCAAAGAGCTCGGGGTGATTCAAAGCTTCGTAGCGCAATTTGTCGCACGCATCCGATGCGTTGGAGATCAACTCCCTCAAAAAGATTTCCTTGTTTGAATACAAGGAATGGGTCACGAGGTGCAACAGCTGTGCAACTTCGGCTTGAAAGGCATGGGTTTGCTTGGTCATGGTTTTTTTGAAAAGAATAAAAAAGGGCCTAGCCCCAAATGATCTCTTGTGAAGATGGGGATGGGCCCGGGGATTTCAAGGGGGAAGTGCTCGGCGCCAAAAACGCCTAAAAATTGATTCTTTGTGCGCTAAAAGTGCTCATCTTTGCCCAAATAACGCCATTCACCAACCGGCAATGCGCCCAAAACGACCCGCCCCATGCGAATGCGCTTCAAACCGACCACTTTGAGTCCGACTTGCTCACACATGCGCCTGATCTGACGCTTCTTGCCCTCGGTGAGCACGAAGCGCAATTGATCTGGGTTTTGCCAGTCAACTCGGGCTGGCTTCAGCCGCTCGCCATCCAAACTCAGGCCATGTCGCAACAACTGAAGGCTCTCCGCTGGAAAGAGCTTTTGAGGACTTTGAGAGATCGGACCCCGATAAGGCGTCTCGTCGTTGGTGACCACGTGGGCGGATGCGCCGCCCAATGACCCTTGTCCTCGTCTCTCATCGATCTCCACTCGCACCAGGTATTCTTTCTCAAGCTCACTGGTCTCGCCAATCAACTGCTTGGCCACACGTCCATCTTGGGTGAGCACCAAAAGGCCCACAGAATCGATGTCGAGCCTGCCCGCAGGGACCAAGCCCTTCAAGTGAGAACCCGTGTAGCGAATGGGTGAACGATCTTGGGACCAATGGTTCACCGGTTCAATGAGCTTGATGGCAGGCACATGCCCGTCCTCCGCTTGACCACTCACATAGCCCATGGGCTTGTGCAAGAGCACGGTGACTTTTTGGTCTTGCTTTTGGGTGGCTTCTCGCTCCACCTCAATTCGGTCTTGCTCGGTGACCTTCATGCCCATTTGGGCCACACGCCCGTTGACTCGAACCCATCCTTGTTCGATCCATTCATCGGCCTCTCTCCTGGAGGCCAAGCCCATTTGGGCCATGCGTTTGTTGAGGCGCATCTCTGCGTGGTCGTCACTCATGCTTGAATCTCTTTTCTGTGTAGGTCAAAGGCACTGAAGGTCAATCAGACCCAAAGTGTTGAGCGCGATCTGATGAGGGATTGTAGGCTCAGTCTGTGGCCAAGGCTTCATCCATCAACGCACATTGGTCCTCTAAGTTTTGGATTTGCTCACTCCAGTAGCTCTCACCACCAAACCAAGCGAAGTGCTGCGCAAAAGCCGGGTCTTGCACCCTGGCTCCCAACCATGCGCTGTAGTGAATCATTCGAAGCGTTCTGAGCGCTTCAATCAATCGCAACTCTTTGCGCTCAAAGCCCCTCATGCTCTCGTAGCCGTCGAGCAAACAACTCTCCGCCAAAAGCCGCTCGGCACGACTTCCCCCCATGAGCATCCAAAGGTCCTGCACCGCAGGACCCATTCGGGCGTCGTCCAAATCCACAAAGTGTGGTCCGCCCGTGTGATCCTCTGACACTGGGGTCCACAAGATGTTGCCTGGGTGACAGTCCCCGTGCACGCGAATCATTTTGGGGTTCACGATCTCAAAGAGTCGCTCGGCCTTTTGAATGGCCCGCTCACTCACCTCTGCCCAAGATTTCTTTTGATGAGGATCCATGAACTTGTGGTCCAACAAAAATCGCCTGGGCTCGTGACCCATGGTGTTGGGGTTCAACGCCGGACGGTGCTGAAACTCACGCGCCTCGCCCACTGTGTGAATGCGCGCCAAATAGCGACCGATCCACTCGAGCACCTCTGGATCTTCCAACTCAGGCCATCTGCCGCCCTTTTTGGGGTACACGCAAAATCGAAAGTCCACAGGGGCGTGTTGATGCGAGGGCGCTCCAACATCGGTCCTGGGCACCTCCTCATCTAGTAGCCCCTCCTCTGGTGTGAAACTCACGTGGTGCAGTGTGTCTCCCTTGACGACCCATGGAGCCACCACTGGGATCTCGGCTTTTGTGAGCTCGAGTGCAAATGCGTGTTCTTCTCGGATTTGTTCGTCACTCCAGCGCAGAGGCCTGTAAAACTTTGCAACACATGCGCTCACCTCTCCCTCCATGGTGAGTGAGTAGACGCGGTTCTCATAAGAGCTCAACGAATTGATGCGTCCATCCAACTCAAACCCCAAATCGCAAATGGCGTCCACCACGCGTGAAGGCGTCAACCCCGCAAAAGGATGTCCTTGTGTTGGGTCAACCTCTCTTGAAGGGGTTTCATTGGTTGGACTGTGCATGAATGGGCTTCAATGTTTCAAAAAAATGGACTGGGCTTACAACCCAAGGGTTAAGTTCAGTTCGGACATGCCCGGGGCATCCCTCAGACTCCCCAAACGATGTCGGCCTCTTCTCTCAATGCGTGCCTCATCATGCTGAGCATGGGCTGTGCGCGCACACCAAAGCTCACTGAAGAATGGGGTGCTTCCTTCTCAGCTTGTTGGTCGCCTTGGCTGCGGTCCGTGTTGGCACTGGGCTCAGCTCCATGTTCAGCGATCGCTTTTTCAAGCAGCTCAATGGATCGCCCCATGTCGCTGCTGAGCAAGATGCCTTTAGGGCCCACCTCTTTGCCGAGGACCCTCAAGAGGGGCTCTGCATGCTCACCCAACATGATGAGATCTCCAGCAGCTTTGGATTTGAATTTATACAGCATCTCACACTCTCCCACGGGTTTGATGAACGACCCCATTGAGCTTACCCCATTCAATGTCTGAATGCTCAACTTTAGGCTCATTTCAAAATGTTTTGCACGTGTGCGTTGAACGTTTCAGCGCTTTCGTACATGACCCAATGTCCCGCACCTTCAATCAACGTGTGGGTTCTCAAATCACACCGATTCAGCTTCTCCCGAACTTCTCCAAGCCGACCCACGTACAAGGCATCCAATTCACCCCAAATCGTGTGCACGGGAAAGGTCCAAGCCGTTTGCAATTGGACCATCACATCAGACCTTGCCAAACGCCTTCTTCTCAAGCGGTCTCTACTGATGTTTTTATATTGCAAATGGAGGGTGAACTCGTCCAATGCAACATCATCAGCAACCATCATCACTTTCAAATTGTGTTTCATCACCGCCAACACTTGGCTCTCATCCATGCTGGGCGTCAGACCCCTCAGTTTGAGCTGTGGTCCAAAGAGACCCATGCCTGGCGCACCCACCAAAATCAGTTCAGAGATGAGTTGCGGCGCGCTTGCACCCAGCAAACCCGCGCACAACCCCCCAAAAGAGAAACCCATCACACGCACGGGCTCTCCCTTAAAGAGTGCTCTAAATCCCAACTCCAAAGAGCTCGTCAAGTCATCTGCATCCATGGCTCCAGTGGGCACATCTGAGTCTCCCATGCTGGGCAGGTCCACCGCATAGACACAGTTCGTGCGAGACAAATCCACCACGTTTTTGAGCCAATGCATCCAACTGCCACTGCCTCCGTGCAAAAGCACCAAAGGTGGACTCAGAGGGCTTCCAAAGCGGTGCCAGACTTGCAGCCCCATGGGCGTCGTGCAATGCAAGCGTGTGGCCCCTAAAAAGGCCTCCAGGCGCGTATCCCCCGCCTCCAACAAGGACAGGGCAGGCCACGCCATCTCCTCTTGCATCGAGACCTCTACGACTGAAGCTTCATCCATGTTCATCACTTTGATCAAAATTGATGTTGCACTGTGTGTTTATCCCTTCGGTCCATCAAAAGACCGACGAAAAAAAACCCACCAAATTGCTTCAGTGGGTGTCTTTTCAATTTTGAGAATCTTTGACTCTCAGCATTTGGTTGCGCGAGCAAGATTTGAACTTGCGACCTTTGGGTTATGAGCCCAACGAGCTACCAGGCTGCTCCATCGCGCGGTAAGAGATTGATTGTAACCTTATTCGGCTGCTGTGGGTGAAGTTTCTTCGATCTCTGGACGATCAACGAGTTCAACCAAAGCCATTGGTGCATTGTCACCCACGCGGAAACCCATTTTCAAAATGCGTGTGTAACCACCTGGACGAGTTTTGTAACGGGGTCCGAGTTCATTGAAGAGCTTGACCACCATGTCGCGGTCTCTCAAACGATTGAACGCGAGACGACGATTGGCAACTGTTGGCTCTTTGGCCAAAGTGATCATGGGCTCAACCACACGACGCAATTCCTTGGCTTTGGGAAGTGTTGTTTTGATGACTTCGTGCTTCAAGAGCGAGTTCATCATGTTTTTGAGCATCGCCAAGCGGTGTTCGCTTGTGCGGTTTAGTTTTCTAAGTCCGTGTCCGTGACGCATTTTGATTCCTTTAAAAGGTTTTTTGTTTTACCCTAGGCCGTATCAGGTACCCAAGGCTCGGTGTTCATTTCTATTGCAACACCACTGGTTTGCCAATCTTTTCACAAGAGGCGAGACCCATTGAGCCCCTCCCCTTCATGAAAAAATCAACGCTTATCCAATCCTGCAGGAGGCCAGCTCTCAAGCTTCATGCCCAAGGTGAGACCTCTAGAAGCCAAAACTTCTTTGATTTCGTTCAATGACTTGCGGCCCAAATTAGGCGTCTTCAAGAGTTCATTCTCTGTTCTCTGAATCAAGTCACCGATGTAGTAAATGTTTTCTGCTTTCAAGCAATTGGCTGAACGCACGGTGAGTTCCAACTCGTCCACAGGGCGCAACAAAATCGGATCGAATTGTTGTGCATTTCTGGGAGAAGGTGAATCGAAAGCCGCCAACTCGCTGCCTTCCAACTGTGCAAACACAGCCAACTGTTCCACCAAAATTTTGGCAGAAGCGCGAACTGCATCTTCAGCAGTGATCGCACCATTGGTCTCGATCTCAACGACCAAACGGTCCAAATCTGTTCTTTGCTCAACACGGGCGTTCTCAACACTGTAGCTCACACGGCTCACAGGTGAGAAAGAGGCGTCTAGCACAATGCGACCAATGGTCTTTGAAGGCTCTTCGCCGTAGCGACGAACCGTACCGGGCACATAACCACGACCTTTTTCAACTTTGAGTTGAATGTCGATCTTTCCACCTTGCGTCAAATTGGCAATGACGTGCTCAGGGTTGATGATCTCGACATCATGGGGTGTTTGAATGTCAGAGGCACTCACCACACCCTCGCCCTCTTTTCTGAGGCTCAGTGTGACTTCATCACGGTTGTGCAACTTGAACACAACACCTTTGAGGTTCAACAAAATGTTGACCACGTCTTCTTGCACGCCGTCAATGGAAGAGTACTCATGGAGCACACCAGCAATGGTCACTTCAGTGACTGCGTATCCCACCATGGAGGAGAGCAACACGCGTCTGAGCGCATTGCCAAGGGTATGTCCGTAGCCACGCTCAAAAGGCTCGAGTGTGACTTTGGCACGGTTGTGACCCACGTGCTCGACATTGATGGCTTTTGGTTTTAACAGTTGGGTTTGCATTCGAATTTCCTCTCAATACCCTCGGCTCGTTACACCGGTAAGGCTGAATGTTCAACCCCGACTTGCGCTCACAGTCGGGGACTTAAACGGTTAAAAAGATCTAACCAGAATTAACGCGAATACAGCTCGACAATCAACGATTCGTTAACGTCAGCAGCAAATTCGTCACGGTCAGGCACCTTCTTGAAAGTACCTTCAGCTTTTTCAACATTCACTTCAACCCAAGCAGGCAATCCGACTTGAGTGGCGAGTTGAAGAGCTTCTACGACACGGCCTTGTTTCTTGGACTTCTCGCGCACAGCGATCACGTCCCCGGTTTTCACCAAGAAAGAAGGAATGTTGACTTGCTCACCGTTGACTGTGATGGCTTTGTGGGAAACCAATTGACGTGCTTCGGCTCTTGTTGAACCAAAACCCATGCGATAAACCACATTGTCAAGACGAGACTCTAGGATGAACAACAGGTTTGAGCCTGTGTTACCACGACGACGATCAGCCTCAGCAAAGTAGCGTCTGAATTGACGCTCTAAAACGCCATACATGCGTTTGACTTTTTGCTTTTCACGCAGTTGCAAACCGAAGTCAGACGTTCTCTGACCTGAGGTGCGACCGTGCTGTCCAGGCTTGGAGTCGAATTTTGCTTTGTCGCTGATCGAACGGCGAGCACTCTTTAAAAAGAGATCTGTGCCTTCACGGCGTGATAATTTGGCCTTAGGCCCTAGATAACGTGCCACTTGCTGCTTCCTTTTTTGCTGATTGGCTGCCCCTTTGGAGGGCAGTAAGCCACAGGTCTTTCACCCGTGGCGGTGGGCTTCATTGAAGAAAAAATTGAGTCTTAGATGCGACGGCGTTTTTGAGGACGGCATCCATTGTGAGGAACGGGTGTCACATCAGAGATCGAATTGATTCGAATACCGAGTGCAGCCAACGCTCTCACGGAAGACTCACGACCAGGTCCGGGTCCCTTGATCTCGACATCCAAATTCTTGATGCCTTGATCAATGGCAGCGCGTCCTGCAACCTCAGATGCAACCTGCGCTGCAAAAGGTGTGGATTTGCGTGAACCTTTGAAACCTTGACCACCAGACGATGCCCATGAAAGCGCATTGCCTTGACGGTCCGTGATGGTGATGATGGTGTTGTTGAATGACGCGTGAACGTGTGCAATACCGTCCGCAACGTTTTTACGAACTTTTTTGCGCACACGTTGTGCAGCATTATTGGCGGGTGCTTTAGCCATGGTGTTCCCTTAAACTTACTTTTTCAAAGCCGCTGCTGCTTTACGCGGTCCCTTGCGGGTGCGAGCATTGGTACGTGTTCTTTGACCGCGCATTGGCAAGCCTCTGCGATGGCGAAATCCGCGGTAGCAACCAATGTCCATCAAACGCTTGATGTTCATGGTGGTCTCGCGACGCAAATCACCTTCGATGGTGAATTGTGCAATTTGATCGCGAATTTTCTCTAAATCTCCGTCGGTCAAGTCTTTGACCTTTTTGGAGTAAGCGATGCCACAGGCTTCGCAAATTTTGCGAGCGCGTGTACGGCCAATGCCAAAAATAGCGGTCAAACCAACCTCAGAGTGTTGATGTGGGGGAATGTTAATACCAGCGATACGTGCCATGTTCGTCCTCTTTAATCCTGTTCAATCAGCCTTGGCGCTGTTTATGGCGGGGGTCCGTGCAAATCACACGAACCACTCCCTTGCGGCGAATGACCTTGCAATTGCGGCAAATTTTCTTAACTGAAGCCGAAACTCTCATTGCTTTTCTCCTAGAACCCTTGAGACACCAAGTCTCAAAACATTAAACCGTTTGTTCAAGCCCAAATCACTTGGCCCTGAACACAATCCTCGCTCTTGTCAGGTCATACGGCGTCATCTCCACCGTCACCTTGTCACCTGGCAAAATGCGGATGTAATGCATCCTCATCTTGCCTGAGATGTGGCCCAAGACCACATGCCCGTTTTCCAACTTCACTCTGAATGTGGCATTGGGTAAATTTTCTACAATCTCCCCGGCCATTTGAATGACATCATCTTTAGACATGCAGTTCAAGCACCCATCGTAGTTTTAAAATTCGCCTTCTTCAGCAATGAATCGTATTGCTGGCTCATCATGAAGTTTTGCACTTGGGCCATGAAATCCATGGTCACCACCACAATGATCATCAATGAGGTGCCGCCGAAGTAAAACGGCACGTTGTATTTCAAAATCAAAAACTCAGGCAACAAGCACACAAACGAGATGTAGACGGCACCCACCAAGGTGAGTCTCACCAAAATCTTGTCAATGTATTTGGCCGTGTGGTCCCCTGGACGAATACCGGGTACAAAAGCACCTGACTTTTTCAAGTTATCCGCTGTCTCACGGCTGTTGAACACCAAGGCCGTGTAGAAAAAACAAAAGAACACAATTGCACCAACGTAAAGCAACACGTACACGGGCTGTCCGGGTGACAACGCGCTAGAGATGTCCTTTAACCAATGCAAACTCTGACTAGAACTGAACCAACTTGCAATCGTGGCTGGCAACAAAATGATCGATGACGCAAAGATCGGGGGAATCACACCCGCCATGTTGATCTTCAAGGGCAAGTGCGAGGACTGACCGCCATACACTTTGTTGCCCATTTGACGACGTGCGTAATTGACCAAAATCTTTCTCTGACCTCTCTCCATGAACACCACGAAGTAAGTCACCAAACCGACCAGCACCACCACAAAGAGTGCCACCAAGATGCTCATCGCACCCGTTCTCACCAATTCCAAAAGCCCGCCCAAGGCATTGGGCAAACCAGCTGCAATACCTGCAAAAATCAAAATCGAGATGCCGTTGCCCAAACCACGCTCAGTGATTTGCTCACCCAACCACATCAAAAACATCGTACCCGCGGTCAAACTGACCATCGCGGTGATCCTGAAACCAAATCCAGGCACCAACACCAATCCTGCAGAAGACTCCAGCGCCAAGGCAATGCCCATGGACTGAAAGAGAGCCAATCCAAGCGTTCCATAACGCGTGTACTGCGTGATCTTTCTGCGTCCAGACTCACCCTCTTTTTTCAACTGCTCCATGCTGGGCAAGACATACGTCAAGAGCTGCATGATGATCGACGCTGAAATGTAGGGCATGATCCCCAACGCAAACACAGTGAACCTGGAGAGCGCTCCACCCGAGAACATGTTGAACAAACTCAAAATGCCGCCTTGCTGGCCATTGAAGAGTTGTTGCAAAGCATTGGGATCAATGCCAGGAACCGGAATGTGCGCACCAATCCTGTAAACCACCAAACCCATCAATAAAAAGATCAAGCGATGGCGCAACTCGCCATACTTGTCTTGTTTTGCTAATGTGGGTGAAGTGGCCAAGATCTCGTCCTAATTAAGCAACAGAGCCGCCAGCAGCTTCAATCGCCGCTTTAGCACCTGCAGTCGCACCAATACCAGTCACTTTGACCGCTTTGGTGATTTCGCCTGTTTTGATGACTTTCACCACTTTGATCTTCTCAGAGACCACGCCCATTTGCTTCAATGTCAACAAATCAACTTCAGTGACATGCAAAGCATCCAACTGAGCCAATGTGATTTCATCGTTGTACTGGAGCAAGTGTGACTTAAAGCCACGCTTGGGCAAGCGACGTTGCAAAGGCATTTGACCGCCTTCAAAACCCACTTTGTGATAGCCGCCGGCACGGGACTTTTGTCCCTTGTGACCACGACCTGCTGTTTTACCCAGACCTGAGCCGATACCACGGCCCACGCGACGCTTGGCGTGCTTGGCGCCATCGGCTGGCTTGATGCTATTGAGTTCCATGTTCTTGTCCCTTTTAGAGCACTTTGACCAGATAACTGATCTTGTTGATCATGCCGCGAACAGCGGGCGTGTCTTCTAGTTCTTTAACGCTATTGACGCCACGAAGTCCCAATCCACGCACTGTGGCACGGTGACTCTCTTTGGTTCCAATGGGGCTGCGAACGAGTTGTACTTTGACTTTTTGTGTGCTTGAAGCAGTTGTCATGCGGTGCTCCTGGTCTTAAACAAAAAGGTCTTCAACGGTCTTGCCACGCTTGGCTGCAACCTCTGAAGGTGTGGTTGATTTGGTGAGCGCATCAAGTGTTGCGCGAACCATGTTGTATGGGTTTGATGAACCATGGCTCTTGGCCACGATGTCAGTAATGCCCATCACTTCGAAGACTGCGCGCATTGGGCCGCCTGCAATGATGCCGGTACCCTTGGGTGCTGGCGCCATCATGACGACCGCTGCACCGTGGTGTCCAGTGACGTTGTGGTGAATGGAGCCATTGCGCAAAGACACTTTCATCATGTTTCTGCGGGCCTCTTCCATGGCCTTTTGAACAGCTGCAGGCACCTCTTTGGATTTGCCCTTGCCCATACCCACGCGGCCGTCTCCGTCTCCAACCACGGTCAACGCGGCGAAGGCCAAAATACGACCACCCTTGACCACCTTGGTGACGCGGTTGACCGCAATCATCTTCTCGCGCATGCCATCGTCGCGGGCGTCGTCTTGCACTTTAGCTTGAACTTTTGCCATGATTTATTCCGATTCTCTTAAAACTGCAAGCCAGCTTCGCGGGCCGCCTCGGCCAACGCTTTCACGCGACCATGATAGGCAAATCCTGCACGATCGAAGGCCACCTTTTCGACACCCGCTGCTTTTGCTTTTTCAGCAATGCGCGTACCAATCAATTGGGCTGCATGAGCGTTGCCGCCCTTGCCAGTTGCACCCAAACTCTTGCGAATTTCGGGCTCGACTGTGGAAGCGGTCGCGATCACTTTGTGGCCATCGCCAGAGATCACGGTCGCATAAATGTGTAAGTTGGTGCGATTCACCGTCAAACGAGCCACGCCTTGTGTGGCAATGCGAATGCGTGTCTGACGTGAACGACGAATACGCTGCTCTTTTTTGGACATCATGGTGCAGCTCCTTATTTCTTCTTGGTCTCTTTGATCGTGATCTTCTCATCCGCATAACGGATGCCCTTGCCCTTGTAAGGCTCGGGAGGACGCACAGCACGGATCTCGGCAGACACTTGGCCCACGCGTTGACGGTCTGCACCCTTGATCAAAATCTCTGTGGGAGTGGGTGTTTCCACCTTGATCCCAGCGGGCATGTCAAAATTGACGGGGTGTGAATAACCCACAGCCAAATTCAATTTGTTGCCTTGCGCAGCAGCTTTGTAGCCCACGCCCACCAATGTGAGCTTTTTCTCAAAGCCCTTGGTCACACCAATCACCATGTTGTTGACCAACTGGCGAAGTGTGCCGCTCATGGCATTGGCTTCTCTGGACTCGTCTGCTGGCACAAAAGTCATGTGGCCATTTTCATTGACCACTTTGACCACCAAGCTGCTGGCCACACTCAACGTGCCACCAGCGCCTTTGACGCTAATTTTGTCAGCCGCAATCGTTACATCCACTCCTTGGGGAATGGCGACAGGCATTTTTCCTACTCGGGACATGGTTTTCTCCTGGCCTTATGCAACGTAACAAAGGACTTCGCCACCGACACCGGTTGCGCGCGCTTTGCGATCTGTCATCACGCCTTTGGGGGTTGTCACAATCGCAACACCCAAACCATTCATCACGTGAGGAATGGCGTCATGACCTTTGTACACGCGCAAGCCAGGACGGCTCACACGCTCGATGCGCTCAATCACAGGACGACCTGCGTAGTACTTGAGCTCAATTTGGAGTTCAGATTTACCTGACTCGGTTTTCACGTGAAAGCCATCGATGTAGCCTTCATCTTTCAAAACCTGAACAATGGCCACCTTCACTTTGGATGAAGGAACAGACACTGTGGGCTTTGCCACCATTTGTGCGTTGCGAATTCGGGTTAGCAAATCGGCAATTGGGTCACTCATGCTCATGTTGAATTACTCCTGCCTAAATTACCAACTGGCCTTGGTGATACCGGGAATGTTGCCACTGAAGGCCATTTCCCGCACCTTGGCGCGACCTAAACCAAACTGGCGGAATGTTCCGCGAGGACGACCCGTGATTTCGCAACGGTTACGCTGACGAGTTGGGTATGCGTTGCGAGGAAACTTTTGCAGTTCCAAGCGGGCAGCCATGCGCTCGTCGTCAGATAATTTTGCGTTGTTAGAAATAGCTTTCAATTCAGCATATTTCTTGGCGTATTTCGCCACCAACTTCTCACGCTTGAGCTCTCGCTCGATCAAAGCTACTTTAGCCACGTGACACCTCAGTTCTTAAACGGGAAACGGAAACCAGTCAAAAGAGCTTTGCACTCTTCGTCTGTCTTGGCCGTTGTGGTGATGCTGATATTGAGACCGCGCAAGGCATCAACCTTGTCGTACTCGATCTCAGGGAAAATGATCTGCTCTTTGACGCCGATGTTGTAGTTGCCACGGCCATCAAACGCGCGACCAGAAATACCACGGAAGTCACGCACCCTGGGGAGCGCAACCGTGACAAAACGGTCTAAGAACTCATACATGTGAATGCCACGCAAAGTCACCATGCAACCAATGGCTTGGCCTTCGCGGATCTTGAAACCAGCGATCGCCTTCTTGGCAACCGTGACCACGGGCTTTTGACCTGCAATCTTGGTCAAATCACCGACTGCGTTGTCCATGACCTTCTTGTCAGCCACGGCCTCGCTCACACCCATGTTGAGGGTGATCTTGGTCAATCTGGGAACTTGCATGGGCGACTGATAGCCAAACTTGGCGATCAACTCGGGCACCAGCTTCTCACGATAAAATTGTTGTAGACGTGCCATGATCATGCCACCTTGATTTCTTCGCCGCTGGACTTAAAGACACGAACTTTTTTGCCGTCAGCGAGCAACTTGATGCCCACGCGATCGGCTTTGCCAGTTTGTGCATTAAAAATAGCAACATTGGATTGATGAATGGGCATTGTCTTTTCAACAATTCCACCCGTGGTACCGGCCATGGGGTTGGGCTTGGTGTGTTTTTTCACCAAATTAACACCCTCAACCACCAAGTGATCTTCGTCTTTGCGCAAAACCACTTTGCCGCGCTTACCCTTGTCTCGTCCTGCGAGAACGACCACTTCGTCGCCTTTGCGAATCTTGTTCATGGCTCTTGGCTCCTTACAGAACTTCAGGTGCCAATGACACGATCTTCATGAAGCGCTCAGTGCGCAACTCGCGCGTCACTGGGCCAAAGATACGGGTGCCAATGGGCTCCAACTTGTTATTGAGCAACACTGCAGCGTTGCCGTCGAATTTGACCAAAGAGCCGTCTCCACGACGAATGCCCTTGGCGGTGCGAACCACCACGGCACTGTAGACTTCGCCTTTTTTGACGCGTCCACGAGGAGCAGCTTCTTTGATGCTTACTTTGATGACGTCACCAACACTTGCATAACGGCGCTTGGAACCACCCAGCACTTTAATGCAAAGAACGGACTTGGCGCCCGTGTTGTCGGCAACCTCTAATCGAGATTCAGTTTGGATCATGTCTTTAAATTCCCAACTTGTATCAAACGCCATCCAAACACATTGCCTGGACATACCGCTGATCAGTCTTGGACCCGCCATCCTCTTCACAAACCATTTGTGAAGATTCTGTTAGGGAAGAAACTTCCTGCTCAAAAAATTAAGCAGAGCCCGCAATTATGGCACCCCTTTTGTGGTGCGTCAACCCCTTTGCATAAAAAGTTGATGGGTAAAGCGGTGGATAATGCGCATAAATGACACACTTTTGGGCCTAATCAGGACCCAAGCCCTCTCATTTCCGCCATAAAACTTGAAAATTTCCCCCTTTGTCATCAAACCCATCTGTTTTCGGTTGATTTTTCCATTCCTTTGATTTGCTTAAACCTTTATATATATGTCCTCCTCCAACACCTCCTCAGCATCCACTCCCTCAGGTCTGGCCTTCATTGGTGGGGGCAACATGGCCAGCGCTTTGATCCAAGGCGTGCTCCAAAGCGGCACACCCAGCAAAACCATCCACGTCCAAGAGCCCAACGAGAGCGCTGCCTCTTTGCTCAAAAGCCGCTTTGGAGTTCACGTTTGGAGCGAATCGGGGGACTTTTTAAGGGAATGCGACACACTGGTGTGGGCCGTCAAACCGCAAATCTTCAAGCTTGCTGCCCAGCAAGTGGCCCCTTTTTGTCAAAACGCCCTTCATTTGAGCGTCGCCGCGGGCATTCCCTCTTCCAGCATCTCCCAATGGCTCAATAGCGAACGAGTGGTGCGCGCCATGCCCAATACACCCGCTCTCATTGGCAAGGGACAAACCGGCCTCTTTGCCGCTGCTGGCGTGAGTCCTGATGACCGTTCACGCGTTCAGACCATCATCGCTTCAACGGGCGCCTACCTTTGGGTTCACGATGAAACGCTCTTGAATGCAGTGACCGCTCTATCTGGCTCAGGTCCAGCCTATGTGTTTTATTTCATCGAAGCGCTTTGCCGCGCCGGAGAGTCCATGGGGCTTTCAGCGCAAGAGGCCAAGCAACTGGCCATTGGCACCTTTGAAGGCGCGAGCGCCCTTTGTCAACAAAGCTCAGAGCCCGTGGCTCTTTTGAGAGAGCGCGTGACCTCCAAAGGAGGCACCACACAAGCCGCACTCGAGACCATGAACCAACTGCAAGTGGGCACCCACATCGAGCAAGCCGTACAAGCCGCCTGCCTCAGAGCCAAGACGCTGGGTGAAGAATTTGGGGCCTAAGGGTCATGAATTTACAGTCTTTGTGTAAAGCCGGTCTGAACCCGAGCCATAAAAATGCGAAAATACAGGCGTACTAACTTTTGGTGACTTCATGAACAAACTTCTTGCTTCTCTCTTGACCTCAGTGAGCCTTTTGGCCAGCGTTGCTTCATTTGCTCAAACTGCAGCCCCACAAAGCCCTGCAGCTCCTGCTGCCGCTCCAGCCGCTGCGCCCATGGCCGCGCCTGCTGCACAACCTGCCAAAGCAGATGCCGCCACTGAGCCTAAAAAAGCCAAAAAGCACAAGAAAAAACACGGCAAAAAGCACAAAGCTGCTGAGTAAGCCCAAAGGCTCAAGCGAGCTCACGCAAAGTGGCTCTTACTCTTTGAAGTGACCTCGCCTTTGCCCTCACCCCATAGACCTCTACACTTGGGTTCTATGGGGTTTTTCATTTGAGGGCCAGGCCCAGCACCACGCCTAAGAAAACGGTCGCCCCCAACCAATGGTTGAGCCTGAAGGCCAAAAAACACCCCTCTCGGGTGCGACCTTTGATCAAATAAAAGTGCCCCACCGCTTGCAAAGCAGCCACACCTAGACACACCTCCCAAGGCCAAGAGAGATCCAGTGGGCGCAAAATCCAATACCAAGACAACAGGTAAACGACATAACAAAGCATCACAAAAGCCACATCAAAGGAGCCCAAGGTTCTGGCTGAGGTTTTCATGCCTATTTTTTCGTCATCATCTCGGTCCACCATGGCGTATTCTGTGTCATACGCCAACACCCAGGCCAAATTGCCCAACAAGAGCAGCCACGCTTGCACTGGCACCACTTGTGTCCAATCCCACTCCGGGTGTGCGTTGCCCATCACCGCAGCAAAGGCCATCGGTATGCCAAAGCTAAAGGCAATGCCAAGCACCGCTTGGGGCATGGACACGTACCGCTTGGCAAAGGGGTAGACCAAGGTCACCATCAACGCCAAGACCGACCAAATCACGGTCGCCAGATTGATCAAGCAAACCAATGAAAAAGCCAAAAGGGCCAACACCGCCCCAACCGCCAAAGCCTCTTTGACGCCCAAAGCGCCCCTGGTGACCGGACGGTTAGCCGTGCGCTTGACGTGCTTGTCAAAGTCGCGATCGGCCACGTCATTCAAGCAACACCCGGCACTTCTCATCAAGATGGTGCCCACCACAAAGGTCACCACCAACTGGACATTTGGCCACCCTTGGCTTGCCACCCACAAAGCAGAGAGCGAAGGCCACAAAAGAAGCAACCAACCCGCAGGCCGATTCCAGCGGATCAAGTCCAAATAAAGCTCCAAACGCGAGATGGGCTTTGGGTCTTTGGGCAAGTGTGCGTCATTCATGGTGAAAAGATCCTGCGCTCTAACTCAGCGCAACCTCTCCACACCCGCCAACTCACAGGCGTCAATGGATTTGCGCAAGCTGGCAATGGCCTCATACCTTGTGAAACTCTTTCTCCAAACGAGCACCACCCGGCGAGTGGGTGGTTTGTCCTTCCCATCGACAATGGGCAAGTAACTCACAAAAACTTGGCTGTCTTTTTTCTTTTTCGCGCTCATGCCCAAAGCTCCTTGGGGCACCGAGAGCCTGGGCACCAAGGTGACGCCCATGCCAGCTGCCACCATGTGCTTGATGGTCTCCAAAGAGGAGCCTTCAAAACTCTTTTGAATGCCCTCGGTGCTGCTGGAAAACCGTGCAAATTCAGGACAAACCTCAAGCACGTGGTCACGAAAGCAGTGCCCATTGCCCAGCAACAGCATGGTCTCTGATTTGAGCTGCTGCGCGCCAATGCTTTTGTTGTTGGCCAAGGGATGCGTGACGGGCAAAGCCGCGACAAAGGGCTCGTCGTACAAAGGCGCGCAAGCCAGGCCCGCGTCTTGAAAGGGTTCGGCCATGATGGCGCAGTCGATCTCCCCCGTTCTGAGCATCTCCAAGAGCTTGACGGTGAAGTTCTCATGCAGCATGAGCGGCATTTCAGGGGCCATGTGAATCGCGTTTTTGACCAACTCTGGCAACAAGTAGGGGCCAATGGTGTAGATGATCCCAAGCTTCAAGGGGCCCGCCAGCGGGTTCTTGCCGCGCTTGGCGATTTCTTTGATGTTGGCGGCTTGCTCCAACACGCTTTGCGCTTGGCGCACGATCTCCTCTCCCAAAGCCGTCAAGCTCACCTCGTTGACGCTTCTCTCAAAGAGCTTGACGTCAAGCTCATCTTCAAGCTTCTTGATCGCAACCGAGAGGGTTGGCTGAGAGACAAAGCACGCATCTGCAGCGCGACCGAAATGCCTCTCGCGCGCCACCGCCACAATGTATTTGAGCTCCGTTAAGGTCATGAACCGCTTTCTTGGGATTTGACCTTGAGTTTAACCAAAATTGAATTTGACGCGGAACTCACGCCTTCAAGTACTCGGCTCGAATGCCTTGCCAGCGTGCCAGGTGCCTGTTGGCTGCATCGGGATGGTCTCTCCACATTTTTGG
>Ga0208618_1000288_pt1 | contig 24007 bp, 22 predicted proteins | sample CryBogCBE18Jul08_FD_184585 | JGI IMG/M metagenome (GOLD analysis project Ga0208618, IMG submission 184585) | Freshwater microbial communities from Crystal Bog, Wisconsin, USA - CBE18Jul08 (SPAdes) | ecosystem: Environmental > Aquatic > Freshwater > Lake | place: Crystal Bog, Wisconsin, USA...
ATTCCCCGTTGCGTCAACAAGGCTTACTCCACCAGAACCATTATCATTAAGATTCCAGTAAGCTAAAATGTCAACTAACAGGGGTGATGACATAATTAGTCTTGAGCAACACGGGTTAGCGCACCATTGCCATCATACTGAAGGTAGATATAATAAACAGGCGTTCCGTTTTGCTTGAAGGTGATATAGGTTGGCTGAGTCGGGAACGCTCCATTGCTGTACTGAAACACCACATCATTGTACTGAGGAATGGGGAATCCAGCGGCTAAAGCTCCATTAGGAGCTACCGCCTCAAGGATTCGGCAAAGAGTGATCTCTTCTCCGTCATGCGTACTAGAAGCTACTGGGGTAAATTCTCTGCTCATAATTATTCGTTCTCCTCTTCTGCGCCAGTATCCTCCATACTAGCAGATCCCTTTTTGTCCTCTAGGGACGAAAGTTGTTCTTTGATGGCATCTTTTGCGCCCTTTGGCTTGTCATCCTCTTCCTTCACATTCCTGTTAAGGACTGGAGTTGCATCTTGTCCAACTGCAAGAAGCATCATGTCCTTGCCATCGTACTTAAAAGTAGCAATGTCAGTAAATTCTTTGCCCTCTTTCACCCCATCGGGGAGAGAGTAACCTTTGGGGATATTGAAAGAGAGGGCCATATTATGCGGTTGGAGTGGTTGGTTTAGCTGGAGCGACTGGCTTAACAAACTGAGGATTCTTAAAAAGGCTAGTTATATAAGCCGCAGGATCAGATCCAAGAATCTTTTTAAGCTGTGCGTCCGTATCAGCAGTAGTAAAATTACCAGCCGCAATATAATCGGCCCCCTGCCACAATATCACATTCCTATTGACACCCTTAATCAACGCCGAAGCAAACTCACGAGAATCATCGTAAGTTACTGTGTAATCAATCTCTGAAAGAGTGATGGGAGAAAAAGTCTTCACAGTCCCATCTGCCTGAGTGATAGGAGGAGGCGTGATTGAGATTGAGGGATTTAGAGTAATCATTGGAGTTTTTTATATCAGTGTAAAGCCTATTGGCAAGTGTTTTATATTTTAACAGTCAAGTAATCCTTGATCAAGCTCAAGTTGATATTAACTGTCAAAAAGTCAAACTGCTCTTCGTATCCAAAATAAGTGATTGCACCCATCACTGTTCCACCAAGAGGTTTTTGTGCAGGGTAATAAACATACGCATTGCCATCAATCACCCCCGTGTTGGAAGAGTTGTTTTCAAAGATGCCAGTGCCAGAAACCTCTCCTTGGCAAATAGAGGAATTGTAAAAATGTCCATATCCCTTGGCGTAACCAATTAGGTTAGTGGTTTTGAACAACCAATATGTTATTGAGCTTCCTCTAGAATCTTTTACAGTCCCCGACACCTCACCACTGGCATATCCAGTTATATCTGTGGCATGATTATATTTTAGCGTTATGTATGTAAATGTGGCATCTCCATCAACATATCCGTTATTGTAGGAAGTATCATTAAATGTTGAATTTCCAACAATATATCCAATGTTATATGAACTATTAAAGAAGTTTGGATTTCCTTCAATATAACCCACATTATAAGATCCATTTGAGAAAGATGGAGTTCCGTAAATCTCTCCAATTGATGCATTGTAAGAATAATCGTGGAATGATGTTGTTGAACTTATTGAGCCTTCATTATATGAAGCAAAATAAAACGACGATGTTCCTACAAGAGTTCCATTGTTGTATGACTCATCATTAAATGTTGAAACCCCACCTACAATGCCAGTATTTGAAGAATATTCATTGAATAAAGCATCGCCTAAAACTTCGCCATTGTTGATTGAATTGTACCAAAAATTAGCCAATCCAGAGTTTGTCAATGTTATTGAAAAATTTGAGTAAATATATGCGTTGTTGCAATACGCATTTCCTTGCGTGTTTTGAGTTACTACAGCGTCAATAAAAATATTATCAGCAGAAGTAGGATATGAAGTTGGTTTAATTTGACTCACTCCATCAGATGAATACAACCAATTTTCAAGATTGCCCCAATCTCCATCTGCCGCCGTTCCCTTGAAAACAAATCCAATTTGAGGCTGGTATCCATAATAGTATGTATTTCCAGTAACAGTTCCACCCAAAGGCAAAGACAATGGGTAATAAACTTTGGCATCCCCCGTATCTATTCCAATCAGATGCGTTGTGTAAAACCTCCATGCAGTAATTGCAATTCCGTTCTTATCAAAAGTTGTACCTCCTACCGCTCCATTCGCATACCCAGTTGAGTCAATCGCATCTCCTCCGACTGAAACATATTGATTGAATTTGGCGTTCCCTGTAATTGAGCCATTGTTGTAAGCCCCGTCATTAAATGTGGCATTACCTCCAACAGACCCTAAATTAACAGATTTATAAGAAAATACTGCATCACCATCAACTTCAGCATTGTTTATGGATGAATCAGTAAATGATGCGTTTCCTGTAATTGCTCCAGCATTATAGCTGTCTCCTAAGAAACTTGCATTTCCGTGAAGAGTAATTTCTCCCCAATATGATTCAGTATTAAATGTTGCAGTGGCGCAATTAGCGGTTCCTGTAGAAATTTGAGTTATTGGAGCATTAATAAAAACATTAATTCCAGATGTAGGAAGCTGTTCAGCAGGGAATCCCAAACCATCAGACCAATTAACAAGATTAGCCCAATCTCCATCTTTGGCGTTATTGTTAAAAATATATCCTTGAGAATAATTATGATAGGTTATTGACCCAGTAACAGATCCACCAATCGGCTTTGGTGAGGGAAAATAAACATCTGCGTTGCCATGAATTGTCCCTAAATTTGAAGACAAATTATAAAAATAAGCGTGTCCGTAAAGAGTTAATCCTGCTCCAAAAACAGCAGAATTGTAAAAGGATGCTGTTTTACATTCAATGGTTCCAAATGAACAAGATGTGACTGAAGCATTTATTTTTACATCTGTAAATGTGTTTGGAAGATAAAACGCTTGATCTCCAGTAGCCGTTGTCCAGTTATTTATATTGGCCCAGTTGCCATTTACTACGCCAGTAAAGATCGTTGCTTGTCCATAACCATAATAAGTTACGCCTCCATTAACAGTTCCTCCAATTGGCTTTGGAGACGGGAAATAAACATTTGCATGACCTGTGATTGTTCCTGCATTATAAGAGTTTCCTATAAAAGAAGCATTTCCATCTAATGTGATGCCAGATCCCCAGTAAGAACTAGACCTAAAGTTAGCAACACTTGAATAAGCTGTTCCAGAACTTATCTGCGTAACTGGGGCATTTATTGTTGTAGCAGTTGAGCTATTCGGGAGTATGAATCCACGATAATTGTAAATGTCTCTCCAGTTGGCAAGGTTTGCCCAATCACCATCTGCCTCAGATCCAGCAAAAATTGTTGCGACTGGATAACCTTCATAAATAATTGCGCCAAGTATTGTTCCACCAACAGGACGGAACGAAGGATACAAAACATAACCATCGCCATGAACAAGGCCAGAGTTAAATGAGAAATCCTCTAATGTGATATTTTTTTGAATTTCTCCAGCATTGTATGAAGTATCCCTAAAAATTGCTTGCCCATAAATATAACCTTCGTTGTATGAATCTCCTGTAAAAATTGCATTCCCATAAAACGGAAGAGCATAATCTATGTAAGAACCACTTTCAAAAGTTGCTATACCTACTTTAATGTCAAACAACAATGATTGAGTTATGGGGGATTGAATTACTACAGAGCTATTAAAATCTGGGTAAAAATAAGCAGGGTTCCCAAGATCGTCAGTCCAGTTGGCTAGGTTGCTCCAATCTCCATCCATCGCCGCACCTGTAAAAATAGTTGCGTATGGATAATTATAATAAGTAATTAAATCAATTGAAGAATCCTGTCCGTAAATTGGTCTAACGACAGGGTAATAAACATTAAACCTTTTCCCTATAATCCCATTCCCTTGATAGCCATTATAAGAATGATCATAAAATTCTGAATTCCCAAGAGTCCCATTGTTGTGAGAATAATTATGGAAAATAGTAATTGAATAATATGTTATATCTCCAGTTACTATTCCAGAATAACCATCACTTTGATTAACGGAATAATCATTAAATACAACTGAATTTAATTTGTAATTTGTAGTAAAAGAATCGGTGTAAGTAGCAACAGATCCTTCATTTGAAGATGTGTCGTAAAAATTAATTGATGGAGCAATAATGTTATAAGTGTTTATTACACTACCATAAAAATTAACAGATCCAGTACCATTTACAGTTATATCACCAGCAGGGGATGCAGATATAAAAGAAATAATTGGCTGGAATATATTTCCTCCACTATCGTAAATAGTTCCATCTACTAAACCTGTGTGCCCGCTCCAATCAACTAAACTTTTAATACATGGAGCTAACGAAAAAAGCCTTATGCCTCCAATAACTTTTCCATTGTTGGAAGAGGTATCATAAAAAATTGCTCCTCCATCTGGATTGTTATTTTCAGTATAAATTGTTGTATTGTTTACTGACCCATTTACAAACCTTACTCTTTTTGTTGGGGTGGATATTGATCCTATTGGTTCAACAGCATTATTATTATTAAAAAAATCAATATATGACGCTTCAATAAAAAGTGCATATTCTATAGAGGAGTAAGACGCATTGTCAATAAATGAGCAAGTGCTTGATCCAGCATTTCCCAATGCGCCCAAAGAATAGTCATATCCAATATATGTATAATCTTTAACAAGGCTATAAAAAATAGAAGTATCTAGTGCATAAAGGCGTAACTCAAAAGTACGAGGTTTTGAATCATATTCAAAACCAACAATTGAAGATCCAATCAAAATTACATTTCCAATAAAAAAATTAAGTCCAACAAGGAATGCTGTACAATCTGAGTTAAATAAATAATTATCAATATTACTCACTCCATTATTAATTCCTCCGGGGCCATCAAAAACAATATTACTATCAATTTGTACAGTATTAACATTATATGGAATGCTACTACCATATGGAATAGTATGAGCGGAGTCTTGCCACCAATTTACCGAATTCGACCAAAGGTAATCAGTTCCTCCATAAAAATACGCACTTGGAGGATCGTAAGATGGATAAGCTGGGGTATTAGGGGTCAGCATACTATTTGCTAATTGCTAAAACAATATCGCAAGAACCTTGAGCGGCTTTATATGTAAGTGATCCTAGTTTAATAAAGCAATCCCAATACGCAGAAGACTCTGGAATGTCCCTAGTCTGATCGGCTGTAAGAGCCAAAACAAACACTCCGTTAGTAGGATCAATTAGATCAACTGAAAATGTTGCTAACGCATCCCACTGGGGATGATAACTAATCTGTGCCTTAATGACGGCATCAGTGATGTCAATAGGCGCACTAAACAAATCCAATGCAGTAATTTGGATTCCATAATCCTCTCCCTGCTCAATAAAAAGATTGTGCGTAATAGCATTAGCCATAGATGACTTTTGTAATTTATTAAAGTTATTCAGTCAATGTTGAAAAGAAAAGGGCCACCCGTTTCCGAGTGGCCCCTTCTTTGAAGCTAATCAGAGATTAGCTGTTGGTGCAAGAAGCGACAGTGAAGTCGTTAGCGCAACGCTTGTGGATGATCGTGCGACCAAGATAAGGAGCGATAGGACGAGTTCCGTTCTGGAACACTGCCAACCAGCGACCGATCTTGCCGAGAGGGTTAGTCACCGCATCACGAATGTTCAGCCAGAAGAACTGACCGCTGTAGTAATACGGATAATCATCAAAGGCGGCTCCGGGGATATTGGGGCCGACCTGTTGAACTGCCTCCTCATAAACATCGGGATGGAAGATGAATGCGGCCTCGTAAGGTGCAACATCATACGCAGGATTGTGATCCCAGCGGTATCCCTTGTTCGTGCTTACTTGGACAAACGGATAGATCTGAGTCCAGCCACCAGCGGTGAGGATGTGAGAGCTATTGTAGGTCGGAGTGCTGTAGGTGAAGCGAGGAACCTCCATATCGACGAGGTGGTAGTAACCTTGGAAGCTACGATCCACGCCGAGGGGGGCGATAAGCTCACTAGGCGTAGCATAGCGGATGTCCTGACGGAGATCGGCATTGTTACGAAGAAGCTGACGGCTCGTTTCTGGGCTGGTGATCAGACCAAGAACGGGCGCACCATTCTCCTTACCAAGCGAGTTGTGTCCAGCACCATCACGGATGAGAACAACACGAAGCTCGTCAAGCTGATCCTGCGAAAGCTGAGAGCTAGGGGCAGGAACGCCAACGGAAGTTCCGTTGACTGCATAGTTGAGATCGCCATTCACGCCAGCACCAGTACCAGAGGTAGGGATGCCAGAGATGCTACCAAGGGTGTACTCGGTGTTGTAACCAGCCTGTACCTTGTTCGTGATCTGGAGATAGGCCGAGCGGCGGCGGTTATCCAGAACAGTCTTGGTAAGCTGAGTAAGCTGTTCGACAGTCTTGGCGATCTGATTCTCGATTTGGAAGGAAGTCTTCAGATCATCAAGGCAGATGCAAGGAGTCTGGTAGCTGTTCGTCTGGAGGTTCCAAGTGCGATAGGTCTGACCAAAGGACAGATCCGCAGGAGCAGGAACGCAACCATTCGAAACATTACCATCAGCAACGCCATCACCAGAAGTGCCAACATTCGCCCAGTTGTTTTCAAACGAACCAGACAGAACACGCTCAACTGTGATTTCGGTTAGGGTTGTACCCATTCCCTGTGGGAATTTGCCAACACGAGTGAGACGACCCCAAGGGCCATCAACGGAGTAACGCTCATGCACATCAACGGAGAAACGATTCGTTTCCCGTGAGAACAGGTCGTTAACTGTAGAGCAAGAAATAGACATATAGTTAAAGAAATAAATGAGGGTTTGTGTATTTAAGAATTGCCTTAAATACGATTTTCTGCTGAAGCGGCGACCTCTTCATACGCCGATATTCTGGTAGCGAATCCAGATACGCTAAACCCCCACTACTATACTTTGATTAAATCCGTCAACGGGATTTTAACATTTCCTTTAATAACTCGCAGTTTTCTTGAGTGATAAGAGGAGCCGTCCAACGAATAATTTTCCACCCTAGCTTCGTAGCCTCCCAGTATTTCTCTGCATCTTTAAGGAATCCCCCTCCACGGGCATGACGACCTCCCCATGCCCCTCCCTCAATCTCAATCAGAGTTCGAGACTCGTGGTGAGCGTAATCAGCCCTCCACTTGCGAGTCGGATGAAATCGGAACTCCGTTTCCAGACTTGGGCCGTCCACGCTTGCCCATAGAAGGTCGAACTTTCTTTCGAGACTGCTTGGGACTCTTGGTTTGGGGGAGGATGCCTTCTTTGATGAGGCGGCTGATAATTTGCTTTTTGATTTTGTGGTTGTTTTTTGCACAGTAAATAATCTGTTCTATGGCAAGTGAGAGTTCATTTTGTTCTTCATCTTTACATAGATCGTTAAGCATTTTTGCTGTTTCTAAATACAGATTTGGTTTATCCTTTGTTTCATGGGGACTTCCCTCACAGGGGACACCCGATGCAGGATCTCCCTGCATACCATTCGGAATTAAACCATCATTAAAAAGAACACCCTTCTTATCTGGATGGTATATTACAGCCCCTTCTTTAACGCAAGTGAGATCAACTTTATCTTTGCGCCATTGCTTAGTAGGAATCCAATCATGCTGGATAAGATTAGTCCGAGCCATCTGGCGAGTCACTTGATTGGCGGAGGCAATGTCCCATGCCGCCCTTTCATTGTTGAAGATAGAAGGAGCAAGGCGAGGCATATCTGGATGGTAAACGGCAATGCCACTCATGTGATCAACTCCATTAGGCATCACGCCAGCAATAGCTACATAGTCACCCATAAAGGGCCGTCCTTTGGCCCTATACTCATTCTCAATGTCATTGAGCCATCCCTGCTTCAAAGGTACTGCATCTGGCTCCATCCAGAGAAAAGGCTGTTTGTATTTCTGATATGCCGCCCATGCCATTGTCTCAAATGCCTTATTGCATGAGATAGGCCACCCACGCTCTACATGATGACAGGTTTCAATAGAAATCTTACTGAAGCTACCAGAGAGGCGTTGTTCAATACCCGTGGTGTTGACTCCGTGTACAGGAAGAAGTACAAGTTGGTGGTTGAGATAAGGGCCGAGTTTCTGAACATGATTAGCCCAACGGGTCATCAAGTCCAAATCTCCATCGTGGTACGAAATCGCGATAATCATTCCAATAGGTTAGCTTTATGGTATCGCCAGTACCATGTCAAGTTTGATATTGCCATTCGCTCAAATTCTGAATAGAAGCCGTTCCAACGCCATTGAATGTGGGATTAATTGGGCCTCCATATGGGCCAGAAGATTCAAATTGAATTCTAAACGAAGCAAAAAGAGGAATAACTTTATTAATGCAAGAAACAAATCCTATTTGTTTTGTAAAGTTTGCGTAATTGATCCAAACTCCTTCTTCAACTTGATAAGCATAATAATGTTCTTGACTCAATTCTACCCCGTCAAAAGCAGTTGCAATGGAAAATGTAATTAAAGGGAAATTATCTGGACTGAGTTGAACGAGTGTTCCAATCGGAGGAATATAAATATATCCAGCACCTTTTCTATACCAATTTGGTTCCAAGCCAACATCCATTTGATAATTTGTAGTGTTGTCAGTTAATGTGATTGATCCAATTGGTAAATTGCAAGCCAAAGACCTTTCATTAATTAAACCACCATTTGACCTGTCGTAGATTTCATTAACCATTGGATTACATGAAATTGAATAATCGTTTCTCCCATATGGAGAATCACATCCAACATTTGCTGTATAATGTGCTGATTCTATTTTCCATGACTGTAACTTGTAATAAAGATTAAACGCTTCAATTGGGTTTAATGAAATTGCTGTGCTTCCATTTACCCCATCTGGAGCTATTGGAATACAAGAAATTATAGAGAAGCAAGACAACTTTGCCATAAATTAATATGGCAATTTAGCTACATACAAATCAATATTTTTAGGAACTCCATCAACGCAAATTTGCATTGTATATTGTGGTAGAACTTGAGCAATAGATGAAATCGGATCTTGCTCTGGAAATGTTGCAGATACAACATACCCTTTTCCAGACTTTGAAATTCCAACATTGTCACCAGCTTGCAATTCAATGGAATGACTAGATTCTTGTTTTCTGGTTAATTCTTTTATTTTATCTATGGCTGTTTGAGTATCCATGATTAATTAAAATCTGAATCATACAAAGATGCAAATGGTATAGTAACTACTTTTTCAAGATATAAACCTCCCATTTTTGGTATTCTTGTTGATGAAAACCTCAATGTAATTATTGATGGAAGTGCCATACTGTTTGGGTTGCTATAAAAGCCCTTATGAAAAATTCCTCCACTAAAAGCATTAACAATAACTCCTCCAGCAATATAATTTTCTGCATTATGAAGAACATTTGTAAATGTTCCTAAGTCTGTAATTAAAGTTCTTGTTATTGGATTAAAGCAAAGCTGTGTAGTAGCAGAACTTGTAATTGTATATTTTACTGTTGCCGTAACTGTTTTTGATTGTGGCCTTACATAAGTAACAATATTATTTAACGACCAATTACTTGCCCAAAATGCATTAAATAAATAAAGAAGTCCCGGTGGAGAATATGATTCGTTTTCATATTCAGTCCAAGTAACTCCAACTAATGAAGAGTAATCTTTTTGGGTGAGTTCTGAATGGAATTGATCAAGACCAGTAACTTCAGTTACAACGCCATTGTTTGCTGACGCTTCCGTAGATGGATCGACAACTTGCTTGTATGAAGAAATTTTTGTTACATTACTAACTGGGTCAATTTCTGTGCTCGAAATCTGAGGGAATGAATTTATGCTCTCAATAGTAACTTCAGTTTTGGTTTTTGATACTGGAGTCTCCTTGTAGCCAATAGTTCCAAAAGAAGGAGTTGGAGTTGTGTAAGAGGAAGGATCAACAATTTGATTTGTTACCAGTATTTCTGCCCCACCGCTAGGCGCACGAAGATCAAAAGAGTTTGCAGTAAGCGTGGAATATTTATCAACCACCACATCAACCTTTTTACTCTTGGAAAGATCCATCGGCTCAACTTGAGAAGACTGAAGAAGATATGAATCCGTAGAAGATGCCGTTCCATAAGTAACAATTGACTCTGTTGAGGTTTCAATGTCTCCTCGCCTATTGGTTTTTGCTCCAGCAAGAGATGTTGGGCCATCAGAAGAAATAGTTGTTTTCTTGCTCTTCCCAGAATCCATTGGCGTGATTCTTGATTCCAAAACCTTAATGGAAACTGGGTCTGGAGAAGTACCAGATGCAACAATTGATTCAGCAATCGTAGTGTTGCCAAGCAAGCCGCCCTTGGACTCTCCACCAGACAAGCTGGAAGGGCCAATAGAAGTGATGGTTGTTTTCTTTGACTTAAAAGAATCAATAGGCTCAACTTGAGATGAAACGACAGATGTGGATAACGCATCTGGCAAAGTGTTTGCCGCAACAATAGACTCTAATGTTGTTACTTCTCCAAGAAGTCCTTCTTTCTTTTGAGAACCAGACAATGTTACTGAGGCATCTAGTGATGTGGTGCGTTTACGAGCCTTGGTTTTGCTTGTCTGTTCAACAACAGATTCAAGGACTGTTGCAGATATGGGATCTGGCTCCGTAGAAGGGGCTACAACATTGTCAGTTGTAGTCGTAAGGCTCATCACGCCACCCTTCAATTGCTTGCTCTTTAGCGTGGTGTAGGAGGTTACTGTAGCTACCTTACGCTTGCTTTTGATCGCATCAACAGGATCAACGCTAGTGCTGGTAGTCAGTAATGAATCTGCATCTGGAGTTGTCCCTGCTACAACTGTCTGAACCTCTACTGTCTCAATATCGCCCCTTTGGTTGACTTGCTTACCAGTAACAATAGGGCCGGGGATAGACTCGTACTGAACCACCACTTGCACATGGCGAGAGCGGAGAGGGTGATCCTCTGGAAGCTCCTGCATCTCTTGGCTAACAACAATCGCAGTTCCACCAAACACAGGGTCAACTTGTCCCTTTGCAATAGGAGCGTATTGATCACGAGGCGTGATATAGGTGCGAGTATAGATGGAGAATGTAGGATCATTCTCGCTGTACTTCACCCCATAGTTCCAAGGGTCTTGAGAGGCGTAGGTGCGGTCATTAGCCCATGTGCGGAACACAAACAGACCATCTGGAGTAGGAGTCTCCCTAACCAGATATAGGGGCGCAGGGAACTTGTTAGCGTCTTTGCCAGAGTAAGTTACTGATCCATCCAGCGGCGCAGGGTTGTAGCTCCCCTTGTCTGCGCTGATCTTATCAACAAGGATGATATGACCATCCTTCTTGTAGAAATCGGGAACATTAGGGGTTGGGTACTGGGGTACGCCAACCTCTAATGCTGGGTGGGGGAAAGCTGGTTGTTTGTCTGTAGCCATTATTTTTTCTTTTTACGAGTCTTGCCTAATTCTTTCTTTCTTTCAAGGATGTCTTTTCTGGCTTGACCAGCTTTATCAAGTAATGGAACACCAGCTTTTGCAAGATCAACAACAGGAGCAACTGGAAGCCCAGATACCTCAAGCAAAGATTGTGCTAATTTGAATGCTGATTTTTTGTCATGATCAAATGCAAATCCCAAAGCAGATGCAGTCATCCCAATTGTCATATCAAGGGGAGGAACATCAGTTTGAGAAAATATTGCTTGTCTCGCTTGTGGATATTCACCAGATTGAATTAATTTAGATCCAATTGATCCAAATGGAACTGTAGAGGAAAGATCAGATACGGCTTCCAATGCAATTTTCTTTGCCTCGTCTTCCTCATGTTTTCTTTGATAAATCTTAAATCCAAGCATGGAAAGAATTGCTCCTGCTCCAGCCGTGTATGCGGCTTTACTGCCGTATTTGACACTAGCTTCAATAAGAGAACTTGCACCCAATAATGTAAGTTTTTTTGCCGCTTTGCCATATGCTTTTTGTTGCATTATGTCATCGCTAATAGCGTTTCTCAACATCCCCCACCTAACCATTTTGGGGGATTGATATGCCATCAAAGCACTGCCAACAGATTTAGATCCAATGCTCGTCCCTTTTGTTACAATAAGTGGCCTATCCTCAAGTAATGGGCTTCCCACTGCATTAACAACAGCTTTGGCAGATTCATTTACTAAATCTTCATTAACTGGAATTTTGTGGAAATCTTTCCAGTCATATCCCATGTCTGAAAGAGCTTTCATGTATTTGCCAAGGGCTACACCTTTGGCGTTATTATAATCAAGAACTCTATCAATAACAAAAGATTTAGATGTTAATCCTTTTCCTTTTGTTGCCTCAAGAATTGAAACATCCCCTCCGCTTCTTTCATAAATCTCGGGCCAAACTCTTTGTATAAATTCTTTTCCTTCTATAGTGTGGGAAGCCATAATTCCTTTTGCCCACCAGCCACCACCTCCAGCGGCCTCCATACCAATAGGATAATTTGCAAGGTGCTTAAATTGTCCAAGTCGGAAACCAAGAAGTCCAACCATGGCTTTGTTTTTTACAAAATCTAATGCTTGCTCATATCCCCTTTTGGCATATTGACCTTTCTTTGCGAGAGCATCTACATAATCAAGAACAAGACCTTTACCAACCTTGCCGTATTTATCTTCAAAAATATTGCTAGTAGCCATTTTGCCAACTTCATTAAGGACTGGCTGAACATGCTTTACATAAAACCAATCATCCATGTGCTTAAAAAACACATCCATAGCATTTGTGTTAAGCGGTATTTCAGCTCCCTCTTTTCTTGCCTTGGAAAATCCTTTTGTTATAAACCGAGACTTTGGCTGTTGCTCAATAGTATGTGCAACAATATCGGCAACATTATCTTGGTCAATTTCTTTTCCGCTAACTTCATTTATTTTTTTGCCTCTACCTTCTCTCCATGCGGCGGCCTTCCTTTGATCAATAGACCTTGGGAAATAATTATCATAAAACTTTAATTCTTTGTTGTAATGCTCTGCAAAGAATTGCTTCATGTCTCCTATGTTATCATCAAAAGAAGACCTCATGTAATTATACAATTCTTTTTGACCTTCGTTTAATCCATTTTCCTTATATTCATTTAAGGAAGATTGAAGTTTTTTAGGATCATGAGAATACTTAAAAAGTTCTGACTCTTCACCTCCTTGCATTAAATGCGAATGCAAAAATATTTTATAGAAGTCAGAATCTTTCAAATCATATTTATCTTTTATTTCAAGTGCCTTGTCTTTAACTTCATTGAGCTCTCTACGATAATTTCTAGCGGCAGTCAAAACTGGCTTATACACATTTTTGTCAAGCCACCCACCTTCCCTTCCATCCAAAACTTGAAACATTCTAGGAATAAACATCCTAGCTTTTTCATGAACTGATGTCCAATTAAGGGATGAAGCTGTTGAGTTCCAAAGAGTATCTTTTACTTTTTCCCAAGTTCCAGAACCTTCATCTCTAATTATTTTTTCAAGTGGTTCATTTGGTTTTACAGACTTATCAGAATTTAGGGTAACGAGCTTGGAGTTCATCCGTTGCTCCCTTGCTTCTTGTCTATTAGACCATTGTTCTTTTCCTAGATTTTTAAGCTCTTCGGCTGAGTCTCTCAACGCCTCAAGCTCTTCTACGGAAAGTTCTTTCAAGTTTGTTTTAGAAAGGTCTTCTAATTGCTGATGAGCAAATGATGATATTTCTTTCCCTTGTGCCAATGATTCACGCAAAATTGCTTCTCGTTTAGGAGACAATCTCCTTATTGAAACTCCAGAAAACTTATCCCTTAATGCTTGTTTTGCTTCTGGAGAAACAGAAGAAGACTTTAGTATATCATCATGAAGCGATCTAATCTCTCCGCGAAGATCGGTAGAATAAGCATCATTTGCGGCTGATTTAATTCCTTCCATTAAGGCGTTTGCCTTCTGCCACATCATCTCATTAGTCGATACAAACTTGCCATCAACCATTCTTCCCCCTCTCCAATTAAAAGGAGTTGTAAGAATCCTTTGAAGATTTGTAGAAAAATTCTTTAGATCATTTGGTCTGATTCTTAATCCCGAATCTGGAATGGTTTTATAGAGCAATGTATTGACTGCATCTTTAATGCTGTTTTTATCAGCATCATGCCATTTCATTGCTGTTTTTGCGTTCCCAGTTACTTCTTTAGTGGCGGCTTCTGCGCCAATTTTTGATCCCTTTGCCATGCCACGAAGGTATTCAGAAAACGCCTGTGCCTTGGAAATTGAATTTGAAATCTGCTCTTGAAGGGCATCAATCGTTTTTGCCACAGCTGGCTTGCCTTCAATATTTATTTTAATTGCGGACTTTGGACGAATTTTCCCTCCTACTTGAGATTCCTCAAAGTCATTTACAAAATTCTTAGAATCTCTCCATAGCTTGTTAAGCTCTGGCCTAGACATTGTTTCTTCATTGTATCCTTCTTCAGCCATTGCCGCATCCCAATCAGCACGATTGGTTTTGCCTTCTAGGATGTGTGATGCTCCGATAGCCGTTCTTGATTGCTCAAATTCTTTGGCGTTTGCCGCTCCGGGGCCAAAGTTTTGTATATTTTGCCTTGCTTGATCTGCCATTCCCTTTACCAAGGATGCTTGCTCTCTAGTAACTTGTGGCTTGTTTGTAACATCAAGATCAATGTCGATGCTGTGAGGGACTGGGCGATCTGTTACTTTTTGATATTGACCAGATTTCTTTGCAAGCTCTCCGCCCTCTTCACGAGTCATCCAATTGCCATGTTCATCAACAAATCCAAACTCTTCACGCTCTCTTTCTGAAGGTTCCTTGATTGGCTCATAACCAGCAGACTGCATTGCTTCCTCGTGGTTAGCCCCAGTATAAATAGGGCCGTTAGGATCTGGCCTAAACGCGGCGGCTACAACTCGTGTGCCTTGAGGCTTTACTTCTTTTTTACCTTCACCTTCTCGCTGTGGAGTTCCTTCTTCAGCTTTGACTGCTGGGGCTTCGATAGTGGGCTGGACTTGCTCAGTAGGTATCCCACTTGGGCCTTTGATTTGCTTTTCTGTTTCATCTTTATCTTGTTGTTGAGCCGAAAGATAAACAGCGGTTGGCTGTTTAAGATTCGACATATTATCAATTAAACTATTTAATATTGAAAGACGCTTTTGACGATTTTCAAAATCTTCTCCAGAAACATGATATTCATGTTGTGGATTTTCATGACCAGTTATTTCTGAATAAAGATCACCAATAGCACCAGAGGCATCATCTCTTTTCCCATTTCTAACTAATTCCTCAATAAATTTAATTCTGTCTTCAATCTTAGGATCTGGCTTTTTAATATCTTCATATTGCTTAAAAAGATTATAATGATAATCTTCTGAAGATTTAATTGCGTTTTTTTCTACAGCTGTTGCAGTAGCAGGAAGCCCGGCCTTTCGTGTTTCTGAAGCAATATTTTTTTCTCCCATTATACCCATAAGAGACATGGGAGCGGCTTGCAAAAGTTGTTTCTCAGCTTCTTCAAAATTTCCAGAAACAATATTTTCAGAAATTGTTGGTGTTCTTTCCTTGTCTTTAGAAAAAATATTTTTAGCAACTCCTGCAATTTCATTTTGAGCTACTGCCAATGGAGCGGATTGCAAAATTTTACTAGCGGCTCTTTTAATAATTGTATTTAATCCAGAACTAACTTGCATTGGCAATGCCGCGCCGGCCTCAGTTTCAAGCATGGTCTTTAGACCTTCTCCTAAAGAATCAGCATCAGACTTGCCTTCAGATTTATTCTTTTCAATAGATTCGTTGGCGGCAATTAAAGATGGAACCGCAAAGGCTTTTATTCCATGAATTGATTTTTCAGCGATTGTTTTCCATATTGGAAGCTCTGATACTGCATTCAATGCTTTTGCTTCTGCTGTTACTCCTTCAGTACCAGCCGCTTCAACTAAATCTCCAATCATATGACCAACTCCAAATGTCATTTGATTGACTGGACTTTGAGCTTCTTGTGGAGTCATCTGGCTTCCAGCAACAAGATCCGCAAAATATTTATCCCCTTCTTTTGTTTTTTCTTTAATCTTCTCAGAAAAAACATTAGGGCCAAATGCCATTTCTGCTTCTTTGCCAGCCCATACAGCAGGATTTATTCCTTTAGACAAATCCCATCCAAATCTTTGAAGCTCGGATGCGGCTGTCCCTAATCCTTTGTATCCTGTGTATAAAGCCTCACCAGTCTTCTCAAGAAGACCTTGAACGGGGGATTGAACCCCGCCCTTCTTATCCTTTACTTGCGCTTGCTTCCGCGCATCATCTTGGCCTCGTATCCCTTGCCCATCTTCTTTCCCTTCTTTGGTTCGTTGGCTTTCTGTTTTGGCATCTTCTTCAATCTTCTCACCTCCTCTGGTCTGCCCTGCTGTTAGCAGAGCTTCATTTTGTTTTTGGGGCTGTGACTCACTGGCGTTGATGTCCCGCTGTGAGACTTGCTGGTTCCCGTCTGTGGGTTCTTGGCTGGGCTGTGGCCCGCCTTGAGAGGGAGCGTTGACTTGTTGGACGGCTCCTCGTTCCGCATTGCGATCCGAGTTGGCTTGCGGCTTACTTTGTTCATTGGTTTGTTCACCTCCTTTTTGTGTTAAATGCGAGGCAACATCATCAAGGGAATACCCATTCTGTTTTGCCACGCGAAATCTTTCATCAGATTGAGACAAGTGGTCGTATATCTGATCATCGGTATATCCTTGGGTTCTAGCTTTGGCTAGTGATTCTGAATCAAATGGCATGGCTACTTAAAGATGTCCCCTAGCGGCATAGGCGTAGGGGCTGGCGTAGCATCAGTTGTAGCTTGAGGTGTTTTAGAAGGCAAGGGAGTTGCTGAAGGCTTCCCAGAAAAAGTAGATAGAGATTTTGAAAAAATGTTTTGAGGCTTGGGTGCATTAGGGTCTTCGTATGTTCCAGCGGCCTTCTGTTTGTCTATATCCCTTTGCGCCATTTCCCTTGTTTTAATTGGCTCTACAGCTTCAGCCACGCCTTTTGCTTTTTGTACTTCAGCAGGAATCATTCCAAAGGCAGTCTGAACCTTTAATCCAGCTCCCTTCTCCATTTCTTGTTCCTTGGCGGTTTCCCTTGCTCCAATAAGTTCTTTTTGGTAAGGAAGAACTGCTTTAGCCTTTCCTTCTGCTTGAGCAATTTTTGAAGCAGTAACTTGAGCTAACTTCCCTTCCATTGCGGCATTGATCAATGATTGATCTGGCCTTCCTTTTTCTCCCAATACTGCATCTACAGAGATTCCTTGGGGTAGCCTTCTAGCTACTGCATTGTATGCGGCCTGATACCTAAGAAGAGAATTTTTAGAAATTGTTTCAAATGCCTTGCTCATTGCTGGATCATGAGAACCCGCAATATGAGAATATTTTGAATTTATTTCATTAATCTTGGCATCAGCGTTAGAAAGGTCTTGATAATCAACAGATGCCATTTCTGTTTTGTAATTAGAAAAATCTTTTTCATAAGCATCTGCTTCACGACGAACAGCAATATCTGATCGAAGTTTTGCTATGCTTGCTTCTTTTTCTGACCTAACATCATCTTCTGCAAGTTTCTTTGCTTCAGATGAACTAAGACCTTGAGCATTAAGTATTCTAGCCCTTCTTGCAATCTCATCATATTCAGACTGTTGAGAAGAGGTTCCAGTTGGCTCTTGCGTCGGCTGAACTTGTGGAGCGGGAGATTGTTGCCTCCCCTTGCCATACGCCATTGCATAAGGAGTGGAAACTTGTTCTGGATAATCTCCGTATGGGAATGCTTGAGTAGCCATATTTTTATTGTCTCTTTAGAAATGTATCGTATCCGTATTGAGCCGCCGCGTTTTCAGAAGGAGAATGCGCTGGCCTTCTCCACCAAGGAGTTTCATTATATTCTCGATCTGCCTTTTCCATAGGAGTGATTTCTCTAGGGGTGTATCCGTATGGAGCCACATTAGAAGTTGAAGTTTGTGGTGAGGATGTAATTCCTGCTCCAGAGCCACTACTTGACCACCCCGGAACAGTAACCCCCCATTGCGGCTTCCCAATTTCAATTTGCCCTTGTTTATTTTTCCAACCTCCTGACGCAGGATCTTTTTTCAAGCCAATTGATGTATAAAATTTGTCCATTGATTCTTCAACAGACTCTTGAAGTTTTTTCCCACGCATCCCAGTATCAGATGGCATAGATTCAAAATCACCAGAAGATGCCGCCTTAAACGCATCTTGCAATTCATCAGACTTATCCTTTGATTTCTGTGCCATGTTCTGGGCATCACTAAAAGCAAGGGGGTGATCAGCATTAAATATCTCTGGATGCTTAGAACGAAACGCTCCACTCTGTTCCGCTGACTTAGCCCCAAAGACCATCTCTGGGCTTACTTCACCCGGCCCTCTCAACTCAGAATAAAGTTTTCTATAATCAACCATTAGACTAGGTTTTGAATGTTGCTAGGGGCAAATGCCTTCATCTGAATCTCCACTTGGTCATCACTTGCCTCTTCAAATGACTCAAGCTCATCATTCAATGATTTATAGGCCATGTCCCAATAAACTTGCGCTCTCTCAAGCTCGTCTTTGCTCTCGTAGGTATATGCCTGTATCCCATAACGATACGCATTACGATTAGAGGGTATCAGAAGATCCGTTGGATTAACAAGCGGCACATACCCTCTCCTTACCAAACAAAGCATGGAACGAGTATCTGGAATCTTCCCAACCACCCTATACCTCTGAGTATCGCTAGTGGCTCCGCTAGGCAAGGGGGAAACAGGAGAATTTCCAAGCCTAATGATCTGAGTATCACCAACATATGTGGGGGACATATATCCAATGCCACTAGCATTCCAAGGATACCAATCCCCCATCACATCAGCAATCTCTCCAGTTTTATAGGTATTGTCCAAAGCAATCACCTTCATGACGCTCTCAATGCCGGGGATGGTATCGAAATAATAGTTCCCATCCCCATCTTGGCTACAAGTGAAGCTATAGGAAAACCTGTTCCCTCTCCACTGACCACCAGTTATAAACCTCTCATTTACAAAATTAATAGCCCTTCCCACCTCTGGGTCAGACGGCCCTTGACTCGTAACAAACGAGCAAAACAAGGATTTAGCTTGGGCAAAAGTAAGGAGGGCCATGAAAGGATATAGTTACTAACCTCTGCCAATTAAGTCAATGCTTAATCTCCCTCTTCATTCGCACAATCAAACCCACCTTCACAATAACTCTCCACCATCCCCCTCAAGGCAAACTTGTTCCCAAACTCCGTACTATGATAGGAAGTTATGCCCTCTGGAGACTGCCTAGTAAGCAATACCACTCCAGTATCAAAATGCTCTCCCAGTATCCCCCTAACTTTATCCAAAACCTCATCCACCAATTCAATATCTGGATCATCTTCTGGGAATGGAATCGCTGAACTCATTTCCCAACAATTAGACTATAGCCTTCAATCAGCAAGGATGTTTTCGATCCTACCCTTAATTTCTGAAGTAATACCTCCCCAACTCCAAAACTGCTTGCAATACTCTGGAAACTCCCTCGGCTCCAACCAAGTGAATGCCTCTGGATGAAATTTCCTAGCCCATTGACCCAAGGTGTTGAACTCACTGAAATCTCGTCCCGGTTGCCGCATAATCCAATCGTCCACGCTCATCCCATGCTTCTTTTGCATCCATTGCCTAAACGCCGAATAAATCCACCTTGGATAGCAGATTGGTAATCGTCTCATATACTCATAATCATCATACCACCCCAAAGAACGCTCTGAAACCCTCTTCCAGATGCTTTCACAATTCTCCCTCAACATGACGGGCTTCCCATCCAAAAACAAGCTAGGAGGGCTTATGTCTTTATAAAACACGCAATCAGAGTCCACATGAAGCACATATTCTGCGTTGCAGAATTCATCAGCATGGAGCTTGGTAATCTGTTGCCCCATATACCCATCACACCTATCAGTCACCAAATGCACCTCTGGACTCCCAACAAAATCCATCTCCCCAGCGTCATTGGCAGGAACAGCAATATGCACCTTGCTAAATCCACGAGCATACTTCTCAACAGACTTCAAACTATAAAACAACCAACCAAAATCCTTCTCATAGCTCCTATAAAAAATATCACAAGTCACCCAAAAGAAATAATGTTGACACCTCAATCGGTCAATAGTAACTTCACCTCGTTCCTAAAGAGCGTAGTGGCTCCACCAACTTTCGCCGCAAGGCTCAAAGGCCCGTATGAGATCCACTACTCTCTGCGGGTCTTTCTTTTGATACGATAGCTATATGCAGATCCTCAAGAGAACTCACAAGGAACTGAGGATAGGCGTGAATGCGTACCACGAAATCCAAAAACAGAGGCGACTTAGCATCCAAAGCTCTTTCCCCTTTGCAGAGGAGAAGAAACACTCTGGTCTCAGCATAGCGGAGGCTAGAAGTTTCTTTTCTTTTCTGACAGGCTTTCCTACTAACGGAGTGGGGGGATAAGGGGGGTATTTCCTTTATTCTTTTGATTTTCTTTAGCGCAAAATATAAAGCCCACTGCAAGTGCCTCCCTTCATGTATAGAAAACATAATTTCCTTTACACTTCCAATTCATCATATAAACAAAACTATAATTTCTATTCATATGCTAAATCAATACGACTCCAATCAACTCTACACCCTAGCCGAGGCTAAACGCCTAGCTCACGAAGGCTCAGAGTTCTCTCACCTAGTATCCCTCCTCAACCCAGACTTCGCCCTTCGCCTCAAAATATTCGTCCAATCTTTACCTCGTGAGATCGCAGATCGAACTATATATGGAAAAGCTCATTGGAAAGAACAATCAGAAGCCAAACAAAAGAAACGATCCTAATACCATCGAATTAGAGGGAATTAAAAGTTTTTGTCACTCTGGGATTTTTGGAAAAATTGTGTAGGGGTTTTCTCGCAAACGAGAGCGCGAGCCTTCACCACCTGGGGCCGGTGCCCGTCACCCTACTCTGTAAAATAAGGGATTCCTTAAACAATTACCCCCCCCCTGGTAGGTCAACCTACTAGGCTACAACGCCGGCAATATTGCTAGATGTCTATCGCCGGCTTGATATTGGAGATGCTATCTAGTGACAAGCCTAGGACATTAACAGATAGGACAGCTTGATCCTGCTTGTCGGGCCACAATCTACCCATGACCGCCGACAAGTCAGAGAGCTTCCGGGATGCGTCAAGAGCTGATAGTCCATCTAGTTCACTGGCGGCAACTGCCGCATTAGCAGTTGCAATGGCAAGAGCAAACTGAGTCTCTCCCTTTTTCCTATCCAATAAACTGACCAAAGCGTCACTCGCGTGACAAACAGTCGGAACATCCTGATGACCGTTTTCTCTTTTGGTCTCGATGATTGCCTGTTTCCTCTTTTCTAGTTTTGCAAGAGTTGCGGCAGTCTCCCATTCTTCCCTTTGCGCCCATTTTCGTACTGTTTCGGGCTTTAGTCCAAAAGACTTTGCTGCCTCTTTTAATGAGCCGGTTGCAAGGTAGACGGAACGAACTTGATCGTGATCAATTGCAATTGCCTTGTTTCCTGTTTTTTTCATGCGTGACGGTGTTGTGACAGAAAAGTGACAATAAAGTGACAAGGGGAGAGAATCAACCTTATTTATAATCATTCTAATCTAGCGACTCTCCAGGACGGCACTAGAATCGTTTTCTTTGTATGGCCGGTATGATGGCAAGGGGTAAAAATTGGCATTTTCGTTGTAATGCAAACCGGCTGTAGAAGCTGATGGAATGGGCAAGTCAACAAGTATTTTTGATATTGTGAAAATTTATTTTTCAGAATTTTCTTGAGATCGTGGCACGCCTGATCATGTTCAAAGCGTCGCCGGGATTAGCTCGGATGACGCAACCAACACAAAAACATGGCAACGACAACGACAGAAAAAAACCACGCGATAGAGAATGGCAAGGGCTGGATGCAATCCATCATGGATTGGTCTGCTCTTTTACTTGCCAGTGATGATGACATAAGGGAGGCGACTATTGAGGAGATTTATCAATCGCCACTATCGGTGACAGTCCGTGAAGGATGGAAAACAGTGGGCGGACAATCTGACCTTGAGGAATTCCAGATTCTTCTTTCGACTGGCGGGCCTGCTTTGCGTATCGTTGGAGACATTAACGCATTCGGTGGAGCATCGAATGTCATTATGCAATGGCAAGACTGGGGAACTCCATGGACGGAATATGTCACCACAGAAGATGAGGACAACGCTTTGCTTGCATACTGCAATCAATTCTACTTTGGAGAATAACCATGCACCCCTACACCTCACCATCTCCGGCCCTTGTTGAGCATCGCAGGGAACGCCAGGTCACTCGGTTCCTTGTGGCCTGCCTAATCCTTGCTTTCCTTGTCCTAATCTTAACCGCCTTAATCTTCAACTCCTAAAATATGAATGACGAAAAAGAAAAAACCATGAAAAATAAATTGATACCGATTTTCGGTTGCGACTTCATCAGCCCGAAGGGGCGCACCTTTTGTTTTCAACTATGCCAGCACACGGAAGAAGGCTTCCGAGCCGTCATGGTTGCAGATTTCCAAGGTGAAACTTGGCAACGGATAAACTTCACCAAGGCGAACGAGAAACGGAAAGCCGCTTTTCTCCGCTTGGCTCGCATTTACATGGGAAGGAGTATCCCCGCCGTTTATGGCATGGAACCCGTTCCGCTTAATTGATTAGGCACACTCCTCTTCTAATCGGGAGGGGAGTAGCCTGAGCAATAAAGCCAGGATAACATCAACTGAAAGGAAAATATGAAAACACCCGACGAAATAACCTCGCCGAATTTATTAGAAACTACCTTGCCGCATATGAGAGCTGATAATTTTTGGAATCATAGCCTTTGGCAATACCTTTTCACCTTATTATCTAAAGAAAACAGAACAGAAAGAGAGGAGAACAATTTAACCTTTTTAATGAATCACCTATGAAAAGCAGACCACGCGCCCAGGAGATATGCGCCCTCTTCACGGGTAACAACCTCCCCGACTTCCTACGGAACTACCTTGCCGCATTATCTCATCTTAAAAGATAGCACGACAAAGGCCCGGAGATGATCTCTCCGGGCCTTTTCTTTGCTCTTATTCTGCCTTGTATCGTGCTTTTTATGGGCCTTGCCTAGTCTTGCCGCGCCCTCGGATCAATAGGCGAACCGACTCTACTAGGTATGCTTATGGTTCATTCCAAGAGATGACCCAGGCATTTCATGGGGCGATTTACGCACTGACCCGGCCGGTCATTTCATGGGGCGACTAGCGATCCGAGCGTTTTATGGCACGATTGATTGCCTATACTGAAAACTGATTTCATATAGCTTCTAGCGATCCGCGCCTTTTATAGGGCTTAATGGGGCTTTCATAGGGCTTTTTCTTTTTTTCTGGTTCATAAGGCTTTTTCTCTTTTGCTATTTCATGTAGCTTTCCGCGCCTTTTACGGAATATTTTATCGTAGTTAGTCAGATAAGCCTCGCTATTGCAGGATCGGGGAGTGTCTCCTTTCCCTGCTCCTAAGTAGATGTTGCTCATTTTTGTTTTAGCTAGTCCATTGTGTCGTTACCAATATTCCAAATTTCTTCCCACAATCTATCAACTTCATTCCATTGATTTTTATTGTCGTATGTTCGAGCAAGAAATAAAGCCTCCCTTGTGTAGTTAATAGTTCGCTTCAAAAGCTCCCTGAGCCTTGCGACCTCATGAGCGGTTGCATGATCGGTCACATGATCGGTAGGCGAGTTCATTTGGATTCAAGTTTTACAATTCTGTTAATTATGTTCTGTCCTGCGTTTTCATAAATTTCTTGATTGTATTTTAGTTTCTGGATCTCGTCGCGGAGAGTGTTTATTTGCTGAAGCAAATAGCGGATTGCTTTTGCTGTATGGGCGCATGACCATTCTATAGATGCGATTTCGGCATCCAGCGGCATCTCC
>Ga0208618_1000289_pt1 | contig 23952 bp, 17 predicted proteins | sample CryBogCBE18Jul08_FD_184585 | JGI IMG/M metagenome (GOLD analysis project Ga0208618, IMG submission 184585) | Freshwater microbial communities from Crystal Bog, Wisconsin, USA - CBE18Jul08 (SPAdes) | ecosystem: Environmental > Aquatic > Freshwater > Lake | place: Crystal Bog, Wisconsin, USA...
CGCTTGAATACCCCACCCCCGCCGCCGACCTACCCGCCGCCAACTTCCGCTGGCTCGACGCAAGCGGAAACCCCATAGATTTCACTACAGGCTGGACGTTCTCAATGAAGATTGGACAACCGCCGAACACTGCCAAAATAACCAAAACTGTCGGATTTACGGGCAGTAATGGCGCAAATGAAACGGCAAATCTCGTTGTTGCGTGGGCAAACAGCGAACTTTCCGGCTTGACCGCTGGTCGCTGGTATTTCCAAATCACCGCAACTCAAATCGCAACCGGCGCACAACGAATCCTTACGGGTTCAATGCGCTTCGATTACCAACCAATGTAGGAGTGTAAAAATGTCTTGGACTTATAGTGCAGACCCCACCACCTCGAAGAAAGACGCAATCCGCTGGCTTGTGGGCGACACCAACATTGACTCGCCGCTTGTGCAAGACGAGGAAATCGCTTTTTGCCTCAACGAATTTAATGGTGAAATCTATCGAGCCGCTTCCACGGTGGCTTTAAGCATTTCAGCCTTCTTCACCAGCGAGGCACAATCAACCAGCAAGTCAGTTGGCGGACTCAGCCTTTCAAAATCCTTTGGCGACAAGGCGCAGCGTTATGAGCGTCTGTCGAAGGACTTGCTCGCCCGCTCACGTCGTGTGAACCCGCCAATGGTGAACGCAGACCCCAACGCCCTTGGTGCGGAGTTTGTTATTGGAAAGTTCGACCCCTACTACGCCGTTCCCAACGACTGGCCGTCCGAATCCGTTTTGGGTGTTACCACCACCTACGGAACGGGATACAACCCGCAGAGCGGTGGCGAAGCCGGTGGCGGACAGGACGCAATGTAATGACCATTGACCCCGAACTCCTAGAGGTGATGACGCAGACGATTATCGTGGAAAATCCCACGCCTATCACCGCCTACACGCCCGTTAGCAATTCGGGAACCCCTGCACCCGTCTTGGACTTGTATGGACGACACGATTCAACCAGCACCGGAACGCCTCCCGTCTCCGGCAACGCCGAGTGGCAAGCGGGCGTAACGTATAAGTGCCGTTTGGAATACTCAATCAAAATCGTCCCAGGCCAAGACGGACGAAACCGCAAAAGTTCTGGTCGTGCCTACCTCGCCGGATTCTTCCCGCAAATCTCAACGGAAGCCCGCCTCACAGTTCCAAATCAAGTTCAGCCCGCCCTGCAGCACCCCGTCATTGCGTTCATTGAGAACAACTATGACGAAACGGGCATAGGTGGATACAACACGACAATTCACTTCGAGTAGTTATGGCGGGCAAGGCTTTTTACGTCAAAGTTGATTTGTCGAAAATGAAGGCAGGTATCGAACGCGCCATTGACGGTGTAGATGAAGTCGCTCAAAAGGTGTTCGAAGAAAATGCCCAAGTAATTTTCGAGGCAAGCCAAGAACTTGTCCCCGTCCGCACGGGTGCGCTAAAAGCCTCTGGCGAGGTAGTGACTTCAGACCCCAGCGGGAAGTATCCGATTTACGCTGCGATTTCATATGGTGGCGGAACCGTTGATTATGCATGGAAGGTTCACGAAGACCTACAGGCAAATCACCCCCACGGCGGACAGGCGAAGTTTGTCGAGATACCCATTGAGGAACAACTGCCTGAACTAAAGTCTCAACTTGACGCAGCCATTAGAGAGTTCCTGAGATGACCTACACGCCACTAATCGAAGAAATAGCCACCTACCTTCAGGCGACGCTCGTTCCCGCAACGTATGGAACGCAGGGATTAGTTAGCGGAGTCAATATGTTTTTGGCTCGATACCCCGCCGAAGCCCCCGACGCAGCAGTCGTCATTCAGCAGTATCAGGGAAAAGCCCCGACCTTCACTATGGGCGCAGGGGGCAACTCTGCAATTGAGTATCCCAAAGTGCAAATTGAAGTGCGTGGTCTTCGAGAGGATTACCCGACGGCGTATGCGTGGTCACGCTTGATTCGAAACACGCTGACCGGCGTGATTCTCCCCAACCCGACCTACTTCCCAAATGTTCTCAGGATTGAATCACTTGGTATCCCTAACCCAATTGGTTATGACGAGATTCAACGTCCTAAGTTCACAATGAACTTCACTTTTACTTTGAACGTTGGCAGTGACGGTCTGCCCATGCCGTGAGTTCCCCCAACGTCGTAGTGCTTGCGCTGCAAGCCGCCCGCGAAAGCAATCTGGCTTCAATTCGGGCAATTGACGCTGTGTTGGAGATAATCGCACCCGCTCAGAAGCCCGTAGAGACGACAGAAGATATTGCCCAAGGGAACTGCACCCACGAAAACGCACCGAAAATCTCAACGGGCGCAGGCGTGTTTCGAGTTTGCGAATGTGGTTATCAAGAACAAATTGTTTCTTAATACTCGATAGGGGTTTATGAGTATGCTAGGATTCACTCGTTGCTTCAAAGGAGGAACCACATATGGCAACTAGGAAGACGGTGGACATTACGCCCCACTACACGCCGACCTATCAGGTCGAGTTGGAGTGGAACGGAATTCAACCCAACGACCCTGTGAAGATTCAAGGCGAGCGTGGCGAGTTCACGTTCGTCAAGATTCACACTCGTCAGGGCGAGGTCACGGACGTAATCGTCCACGGTGGCACGAATGGGAACAAGACCATTCGAGCCTTCTACCCTCACCGTGTCTCGGCAATCCGTAAGCGCAAGCGCAGGACAGTCTCGGAGGACTAAACCCACCTCCACAATGAAAGACCCGTTGGTTCTCAGCCAACGGGTTTTTTCATTTCCAATGCTACGATTTTCCCGAAGTCATCTACTCGGAAGGTCGTATGGCAAAGGCTAAGCAAGTTGCGTATGTGGTCATCAGCCCTTCGCCGCTTTACTACAACGGGAAATTTGTGCAGACGGGCGATATCGTGACCGACTACCCAGCCGACAGCATTGCGTCGGACTTGGCGTTGGGCTGGATTGCCCCCTCTGACGCTGCCCCCGTGCCTGCCGAAACCCCCGTAACACCTGATGAATCTCCTACCCCAGACCCTTCGAGCGTCGCACCCGACGGCTCTGAGGTCACTACAGAGGCTCAATAATGGCTGGCCCTTCATTTCTCCACGGTAAGAACTCACGGGTTGTGTTCTCAAATCCTTCGCAGACCAGCCAATCGTTCCTAGGCGTTCTCGCCAGCGGTAGCAACGTCGTGACCATTGTGGGCAATCTGCCCGCCACCCTTCCCCTTGGTGCAACCGTCACGGGCACGGGAATCCCGTCAAGCACCACGGTTACGGCGATTACTCAATACACCCTGACCCTCTCGGCTAACGCCACGGCTTCTTCGAGCCTGACTGCGCCGACCCTTATCTCTTTTGCTCTCTCGAATGGTGCTTCATTTGACGTATCGCAGTTCTTCAATGACGTGAGCGTGTCCACTGCCGTAGACCCCGTTGAGACAACGACCTTCCAAAACAGCGGCGTGAAGACCTACATCTCAGGTTTGAAAGAAGGCTCGATTACCCTCGCCGGTTTTTATGACGGCTCATACGCAGCGGTAGACGAAATCATGGCTAACGCCACTGCCAACTCCGCTGACGAAGCGGTGATTGTGTTCCCCGACGGCGGAACGGCGCAGAACTCTGTGTGCCACCTCGCCCGTGGATTGGAAAACAAATATGACCTGAAGACCCCCGTTGCGGGAGTTGTTGCCGTAGACACGGAAATCGTGGCTGACGGTGGCGTGTGGCGTGGCTTCGGACAATATTTCACTACGACCTCTAGCGGTAGCACCACTGCCAAAAACAACGGTGTGCCAAGCACTAGGGGCGGTCTTCTGATTATCAACGTTCTTGCGCTGCAGGGAACGTTGAGCCTCAGTTTCCAGCACTCGGCTAACAACGTGACCTACCAGACAATTTCTGGTTCAACCATTTCAACGGTTGGAACCGTGGTCTTGTTTTTGCCGAACCCGCTGTTGCAATACACACAACTCATTTGGACGCTTTCGGGAACAAGCCCGACTGCAACTATCTGCTACGGGTTTGCCCGTTTCTAGGAAGGAATAAATAATGGCTACTCCTGCTTTTCAACACGGTAAGAACGGGTTTCTGGCAATTGGCTACGAAACAAGTGCCGCTACGATAAACACAGGCTCGATTTCGGGCGGTTCGCTGACCGTTACCCCCACGGCGGGAACTTTGCTCGCTGGCGGTATTTCACTAGCGGACAAGGCAATTTCCACCCCGACCTCGACGGTCTACGGTGCGTTTGTGAACGGTATCCCCGTTGGCACGGCTACTCAGTTTGCCACCGCTACGTCGTCTTACACCCTCTCGGTGAACTCGTCGGCTGTCGCTGGTGCGGGCAGCCCCGTGCTTCCTATGGTGAACCTCTCGCCCTTCATCAACGACATTTCGTTCCCGACGGCTATCGAAACCCCTGAGACGACCACGTTCTCGCAGGCTGGTGTAAAGACCTACATTGTGGGTCTGAAGGGCTACACGGTGACTTTTGCCGGTATGTATGACCCCACCGCCGGTTCCTCGACCACCACGGGTGGAACTGATGCAATTATGAACTCGCTGATTGCATTTCAGGACGCTGGCAAGTTCATCTCGTTCATTTACGGGCCTTCAACGCCTGGTGGGTTTACGGGTCAGACCCCTTCGGTTATGTTCTACGGTCAGGCTCTCCTGAACAAGTATGACCTGAAGTCGGGTGTGAACGCTGTGATTTCGTTCGACGGCGAACTGCAGGTCACGGGTGTCGTGACTCGCACGATTCTGTAATCCCGCACGTTCTAAAATAAGCGACTACACTCTATGGCTAGGGGTTTACCCCTAGAAAGCGAGTGCTATGTCTAGCCTTTCAGAACAGATTTTTGCCGCCGACGACATTGAGTCGAAGGTTGTGGAAGTCAAGCAGTGGGGCGTGAGCCTTGTCGTCAAGTCAATGACCGCCCGTGACCGTAGCAAGATGTTGGCGTCGGCCGCCGAGAACGGTGGCAACATTGACCTCAGCAACGTGCTGCCCGAAATCGTTATTCTCTGCACCTACGACCCTGAGACGGGCGAGAAGGTGTTTAGCGACAGTGACCGTGACGCTCTTCTCGCTAAGAGTGCCGCTGCGATTGAGCAAATCGCCACCGTCGCAATGGAGTTGTCGGGCTTGTCTGACGGCGCAAACGACGTTGCGGGAAAAGACTCTTAGCCAATCCTGACCGACGCTTTCTCTTTGAGTTAGCGGAAAAATTGGGTCGCACGGTTGGCGAGTTGCTCGAAGGTTCCCCAGCGCATAGACCACTATCTTCAAAAGAGTTGGTGGAATGGCAGGCGTTGTGGAATCTTCGTGCCTATGAGCAAGAAGAAGAAATGCGCCAAGCCCAGAACGGCTAGTAATTCCAAATCTTGTGGCAGACTAGGGATTAGGTAAATCCCTATGGCAGAAGAGAACGCAGCAGTATTTCCAATTATCGGTGACGCTACAAGTTTCAAGCAAGCGTTCAGCGAGGCGGAAAAAACTGCCGAAGAAACAGCCAATCGCATTGGTGAAAAGTTTGACGAACTAGGTGGAATCCTAAGGCGAGCCGTGGGCTGGCTTGCACTTGGCGCAGCGGTTGATAAGGGTCTTGAACTCGGCGCACAGCAAGTCAAGTTACAAAAGATTCAAGCGGTTCTTCTCAACAACCAAGCGGCGTTGGGCGTAAGCCTGAAGAACATTTCGGGCAATATCGTAGACCAATCGGGTCAGTTGGTAAAAACCAACGAGCAAGTCGCCAAAGCGGGTCGTGCCTACTCGATAATCCTCGACAATCAGGCAAACACCCTATCTATCCAAACGGGTATTGCCAAGAACCAATATATCCAAGCACAGAACCTTCTGCTTCCCAACCAAGACCTTGCAAAGTTGTATCAGGCTCACGCCAGCGATATGCAACTCACATTGCAGAACGCTGCAAATATGTCTGAGATTATGGGTGGCAATGGCAGTAGTGGTTCTGTAGTTGGTTCAGCCCGACTCCTGAGCCGTGTTTTGACCGACCCCGCCAAGCGTATGAGCGCAATGGTGCGAACGGGTGTGTCGCTCTCGAAGGCTGAGCAACAACGAATTAAGGCTACCGAAGCAACCTCTGGTCTGCTTGCGGCTCAGGACTTGTTGCTTCAAGATATCAACAAGCACGTTCAGGGAATTGCGTCGGCAAGCCGTTCCCCTATGGACAGGTTGAAAAATGACTTGATGTTGATTTATCAGTCTATTGGTGTCGGTCTTCTTCCAATTCTTGAATCGTTCGCACAGGCTTTGACCCCACTTTTGTCTGCGCTACAGCCCGTGTTCGAATCTATGGCGACAGCGATTCAGGCAACCTCCGAAGCACTCGGTAGAAGCCTTGGTGATATTTTCAAGGTCTTAGTTCCCTTGTTCAATGCCCTAGCCCAAGGCATTTTGCCAGCGATTTTGACTATTGCGGAAGCGGTTATCAACGTTATGGCACAGGTCGCTAAACCGTTGGTGAACATTTTGAATGTCCTTATCAACGGCAGGGGCGACTTCAAGGGTCTTGCTTACGTTCTTACTGAAATGGCAGATACGTTTGCCAAGAACCTGCAACCAGCCGCCGAAGCAGTTGCCAAGGCGTTTGACGATATGACGAAGAACGGGCAAATGCAACAGTTCTTCGACGCTATGAACGCAACGTTCCAAGCCCTTGCGCCCATTCTTCCACAATTGGCAGTGACGCTTGCTCAGTTTGCCGTCGCCGCTCTCCCGATTTTTGTCCAAATGTTGCCTTACATTGCCATTTTGGTTGAACTGTTTGCGAAGATAACGGAGTTCGGCTTCAAGGCTGTTAATGCACTGCTTCGAATGTTTGACGCTGTGGTGAAGGCTGGCAGCGGAGTGGGGATTTTGAAAGACGCAATAGCGGCTTTGCTTTTGATGTGGTTCACCCCCAAGTTGTTTGTCTCCCCAATTAAATTGGTTATATCTGCCTTAGGTGGCTTGCTTAGTATCTTCCCATTCTTGGGCAACAAACTTGCGGCTACGGGTCGTGGTTTTGCCACCGTCTTTGGCGGAATCAAAAACGTTCTTGGCGGCGGGGCAGCCGGATTGGTCGAAAAGGGCGTTGCTGGCGGGATACTCTCCAAGATTCCACTACTAAAGAAGTTGGGCGGTGCTGGAAAAATCGCTGAAGAAGGTGCAGCCGGTTCAGCAATACTTTCCAAGATTCCAATGCTAAAGAGCCTTGGCGGTGGTATGGCTGGCAAGGTCGAAGGCGAGGTTGCGAAGGAGGTTGAAAAGCACTCCAACTTGGCAGTCAAAATGTTCTCCAAGATTCCCGTTATCGGCAAGTTCAGTGGTCTCTTTGGCAAGTTGCTAGGCGGTGCTGGCAGTCTTGGCGGCGGTGCTATGGGCGACCTTGGTGGAATGTTGTCCACCAGCACCAAAAACCCCACCGTGAACCTCACAAACGCAATCATCAACCTCACCAAGGTCATTGAAAAGGGAAGCGGAGGCATGGGAAACGGTGGTGGAGGTAGCGGCTCAAACCCGATTGAGAACGAACTTAAAAAGAAGGCTGAGAGCGAGATGGAGAAGTTTGGCGAAAAAGGTCTTGCCAAATTTGCTCGTAATGGTCTTATTAGAGCAGGTGAGGGTCGCCTCGGCGCAATGGCAGAGAAGTTCGGCGCAACCAAAGTTGGCGGTTTGCTTGGAAAAATGGGCGGCAGTTCTCTCGCTAAGAAATTGGGTCTAAGCATTGGTGAGGACGCTCTTGCTGGTGGTGCTGAAATGGCTGGCGCAGAAGCGTTGGCGAACTTGATTCCTGGTATTGGACAGGTGGTTTCTGCCGGTCTTTTGGCGTATCAGTTCCGCCACCAAATCGGCGGTGCGCTGAAGGGCGTTGGACACTTCCTCGGTCTTGGCGGAAGCAATGTCCCCACCGACCACAAGACGGTCACGCAAAACAAAATGGGAACCTTTATCAAGTTTCACAGTGGCGGTATGGTTCCCGGCCCGAAGGGGTCTGAGGTTCCCGCCATTCTTCAAGCGGGAGAAGCCGTGCTTAGTATCTCAGCGGTTCACGCCCTGAGCCGTGGCAGTCGTGGGGGCGGTCAAGCCCCGCAAGCCCCAAATGTGAACATTGTGGTCAATGGAAACGCCGACCAGCAAACTGTCGAACTCATCAAGCACCACGTCGAAAGTCAGTTCAAGGAATTTCACCGCACGTTGCGGGCAATGGGGCGGTAATTTTTCCAAAGGCGGGGTAGAGTAGTAGAGAGCCGACTATGAGGATTCTGACTGCAGCCCCCAATTACGCCAATGCCCAGACCGACCAAGGGTGGTCTGTCCCGCAAACGTCCGACGCAGCCTCAGCACTCTCAACCCTAACCAAAGTTGCCGCTGGCAACATTTTGGATAGCATTTCGCTCTACAGTTCCATTCAGGTCGAGGACATTACTCGTTTTTTCACCGGCTTCTCGGCAACAACCAATAGCACACTTATCGGTAGTGCAATTACCGCAAACGAATTTCCCAAGGGTGCGGTTCAATCATGGCTTTTCATAGATGAGGTTGCTGGTTTCCAAAAGGGTCAAAATCTTGCCGTCATCGAGGGTTACGGTGGCAATACCTCAACGGACAATTTTTACAGTGAGCAAGCCAACATTCAATCGGTTGGTTTGATTCCCACCACAAACGTTCCAACGTGGACTGCGGTTCCATACCCCGACACCATTGGTGGCGGAACCCCAATCACGATGAAATTTTCTACTCCGCCAGACGTTCCGCAAATCGTTATGCGTCGCCTTTTCCCCGACTACACGCTCTCGTCTGGCTATTACACCAACTCGCCGTGGACGCTGACTGTAACCACGGACGGTTCGACTGCAGTTTTGACCAACGTTTCTTCCACTGCCAACCTTGCCGTAGGTATGTCGGTATCAGGAACAAACATTCCGTCCGGCGCAACCATTGTTTCCATTGGTTCGTCAAAGCAAATTACCATTTCTGCCCCCACTACGGGTGCAGGAACCGTAACGGTAACGATTCCCAATAACGTTGCTTTCCTTCCCAACAACGACGGACTCAACTTTGTTGTTGGGCAGACGCTTACAGACTCTTACTCAAATTACCTTGGTGTAATTACAACGGTGTCGGCAGGTTATTTAACCTTGCAGGACACTCCGCCGACCACCAGCGCAAACGTCCTCACGGCAAGTAATTCTTCTACAGTGAAAAATGCCGCTCAAATCACGGGCGCAAGTGGTGACGGCATTTCGACAGTCACTTACACCGCAAACAACAATTTCTCCGTGGGCGACGTAGTTACCGTTTTGGGGCTAACGAACTCGGCGTTTAACCTGACGAACGTTCCGGTTGCCACCGCAACCTCGACGCAATTTACCGTTAGTTCCAATGCTTCTGGCACTTTGACGGGGCAAACGGGAGTTGCCACTTTGGGATATTTCCAAATTGGGTTGAACGACAGTTACCTTCAAACGCCCGTTGAAACGCCCATTACGATTTTTGGCGCAACGCCTAGTTCCTACAACTATTCCACGACGGTTTCTTCAACTGACTATGTAAGCGTGTCGGTTTCTACCACCGCTTTGATTTCGTCGGCTGTGGGTAATGGAACTACAGTCACCTACACCGCACCCAATTCTTTTGTGGCGGGTCAGACGGTCACGATTATTGGTCTTACCGATACGCCCTCGCTCAACCTCTCTAATGCGACTATCGCATACGCAGACAGTTCGCAGTTCACCGTCACCAATTCGACAACGGGAACGTCTAACGGTGGCGGAACCGCTTACATTGTTTCCATTTACGGCGCAATGTCGGGGGCGAGCGTCAGCGCAACTGCCCAATACCACGAAATTGCCGGTGCAACCCTTGGAAACCCAAAGAGTTTTATCCCCTTCGACTACCTCGATAACACGGGATACATCAACACCTCAATTCCCAGCCCGTCGGTTGCTAGTGGGGACAATCTCTACGACCCAACTAACGCTGGCGGAACCTTGATTGGTCAAGCGACCTCCGCACCCATTTCGGGCGCAACGTTTACCACTCAATTCCAAAATCCGACGATTACCGGACACATCACAGCCTCGTATTCTTCTAGCGCACACGCCGTGACTTCAATCACCGCAAGTGGTGGTTCGCCCAACTATTTTGCCACTTTGGTCACGGGAACCGCACACGGACATTCGGTTGGTGACTTGATTTCTTTTGCGGGCGTTTCTGCATACACGGGTGTTTACACCGTTGTAGCCGTCACCAACGCCACCACACTTGTATTTTCCAGCACTAGCCCCACCACCACCGTCGGGGCGGGTGGCTCAATGATAAATGCCGTCACCGCTTTGACCGTCAATAGCACGACGGGTATCCAAGTCGGAATGACGTTTGGAACGATTGCCGGATTTCTTGCACAGTCCACTGTTGTAGGCGTGGACTCGGCAAACAGCATAATTTACATCAGCACGGGCGCACAGGGCACATACACTTACGCCAGCCCCGGCCAAGCATTTTCTATTACTACGCCTTCGTCGCTGCAGAACAAGTTGATTACGGGTTCGACGGTTTCCGCTCAGAACCCAATGTCTTTAACTAGCGGCTCATACTTACCGAGCGTTGGTAAAACGATTACGGGCAGTGGAATCCCCACCAGCACCACTGTTACCGGAATCCCCACCGTGGGCGTTTCTGGCGGCGTTTACCCTTCATACGCAGTTACGTCAATCGTAACCAATTCTTCTCCCTACACCCAAGCATGGTGCTTAGTTACTACTTCGTCAGCGCACCCCTTCGCTGTGGGAGAACAAGTCACGTTGTCGGGTGGAAATTACATCAACGGCACTTACACGGTTTCAAGCGTCCCCTCTTCCACTTCGTTCAACATTTCCAAAACTACCTACGGTGCTATCACCACTGTTTCCTCGGCGGCTGGCGGAACCCTTGGATACACTTGGACTTACACCGCCAACAACAATTTGCAGGCGGGCGACTACATCACGGTCACGGGAACAACCAATTTCAACGTCACCGCCGTTCAAGTGGTTTCCGCAACTCCAACCAATTTCACCATTACCCGTGCAACCAACCCTTCTGGTGGAACGCTGACGGGAACGTGGTCACTCGCCACCGACGGTAGTTCACACCTCTCGACGGGCGGCTCTGTGTCGGCGTATTTGGCGGACACTAGTTATTTCACTATCTCCAACGCTTTTACGGGGACACTTTCTTCCAATGTGGTTTTGAATATTGCCGACGGCAGTTCAACCATAGACACCAACGGCGGAAGCACCACGGTTTCCGGTAATCAGTTGCTTGTTTCGTCCTCAACCTTCACGCCCTCGGCGGTTTACTCATATTGCATTTTGGACGGCTCGCAGACCAGCGAATCATCTTTTTATGGTCAGTTCCAAACCTTCCCGTGGCGGGCACAGGATTATGGTTCTGCACCTTACGGCAACATCACGCTGTCTTTGACCAATTTTGCAAAAACTCCTGCGGCGACGTTGGTTCAATCAACGTCTTCACAGACCGGAACCTCAACGTTCTACGTTGATTCGACTGCAAATATAAACATTGGCTCTACTTACCTCTTCCGCAACGCTCAATACCAAGTCACGGCGAAGTCTCAGTCATGGACAATCATTGGAGTTTCGACTACGGGGTCGGCTGTTACTTACACCACCTCTGCGAACCACAATCTTGCAATCGGACAGACCGTCACCATTTCCGGCATTATTCCAACGACGTTGAACTTGGTCAATGCAAGTATCACGGGAACAACTCCAAACACCTTTACCGTCAGTAGCACGGTGACGGACGTTTACGTCAGTGGCGGCGTTGTAAACGTTGCTCAACCGTATTTTGTCGCTAACACGGGAAGCCCCGCTTACACCTTGGCTACCACCCCCTACGCCAACGGCGACTACGCCAAAAACTCGTTTTTCCCTTACAACTCCGTTGGTTATTCCAGCGGCTCAATGATGACGAATACCGGATATCAAAATACGGGTTCTGGTTGTGTGTATGTGGACAACATCAACTTGAAGCACGTTGCGGGAACCGCCGTCGGCAGTTGGCTTTCCGGCAATCGTTATTTTGGCAGTAGCACGACGGGAGACATTGAAACAGTCGCACCCACCTTCATCGGCTCATACGTCAGCGGAACTCTTTTTTCCGACATTGTTGCTCAGTCCTCGCAGGCGTTAATCGTAAACGGCGGACTGACTTCGGGCAGTTCTTACAAGCCTGCACGTTCGGGAAGCCCCGTTGCACCCATTACAAATTTCATCAACTTAACGTTGGGCTTCGCCAACAACGTAGTCATCGTTGGCGACGGCGAAACGCAAGAAGCCGTTGTAATTAGTGGTTCGCATTCAACGATTGACGGTAGCGACATTACACAAGCCAACGCTGGGGCGGTAATTTGGTCGCTTGCCGAGGGGCAGTCATTCCAATACAACCACAGTGCGGGTGAAACCGTTACCGTTCCAAACGTCATTGGCAGTTTTTCCAACAACCACGGTAAGAACGCACCCGTTCTCAGTGGCGCAGACAATGGAACCGTTGCCAACAATGGCGTATTAACCGCTGGCGCACTTGTCGCTTCAAACCCAAGTGGTAAAACGACGCTAACCACAAATGCGTCCATGAACTTCACTCAGCCGTGGTATCAGTCTGGTATCAGTGGTCAGCCCAACATCAACACCACGCTTACTTATTCGGCTACCGTCGGTTCTGGCTCTATCACGATTGACGACGCAAACGACTTCCCCACTGCTTACCCTTCGGTTTACAATCAAAATGACGACACCACAAAGACCCCTATCGGACTATCCATTGGCTCTTTTGGTCGAGTGGTGGGTAACACCCCCGTCGGTTCAACGCAGATTTCGGTAAACGTCACTTCGGCGTTCCAGCAACCAATTGCGTTGTCGGGAACAACCAATTTCCAAATCGTTATTAACGGCGACACCCTGACGTGTTCTTCAATTTTGAACAACACCTCTTCATACGTTTTTACACTGACTTCGCCCACAACAAACGCTTATCCCGACTTGTCGCCCGTTTCGACGGCGGTTATGGACGTATCCAGCACCATTACTTCAATATCCGTTCCCTACTTCTACCCCACGGTCAATGTTGTTGTTGGAAACCCCATTACGTCATTGACGACAACCCCTACGCCGATTGCCTTGACGAAGGGTTTGAACCTTTACCTCATCTACGGCACTACTTCGGCAATTGTTACGGTGGCACAGGACACTCCCGCTGGTTCCACCACAATTCCAATTCAGTATTTTAAGCCTTCGCACAGTTTTCCTGCGGTGATTGGTTCAAATGGTGTAATTACCAATTACAACACCATTATCACCGTCGGGTTGAACATTCCGCTCAATCAAAATGACGTTGTTTTGCTTACGTCCGGTGACGGAACCACGACCCAAGCATTGACCGTCACCGCTTACACGCCTGAAACGTCTACGTCATTCCCTGTAAAGCCGTTCAACCCGAACTACGCCTACGACAACACGGCGCAGATTCAATACCTTTACCCGCTTGTTTTGGATTCTGGCGCAGTGCAAGAAACCGTCTACCCAATTGCTTTGCCGTATTCCACTTCGAACATCACCGCAGGAACGCCCCCTTTTGCTCTTCCGATTGCCTTTCCAACGGTTTACAACCACAGCGCAGGCGCAACGCTTCAATGGTTTGAATTCCCAACCAATCCCGCCGTGGGCGACGTTACTTATCGCCCCGACTTGGACAAGTTCTACATCTTTAACGGCAACGGGTGGAATTACGCCCGTGTTCACAACGTCCAAAATGTTTACTCGGTGCTGGGTGCAACTTCTTCGTCCTACAAGGACAAGGAGATTTTTACACTCGTAGACCCTGTGACGGGCGCAGTGGGAACTGCCGACAGTTTCTCGAACAACTCGCCCGCTAGTTACACGGTCAATGTTGGTAACGTCCGCCTGACCGACCCCAACGGCAATGAATGGTCGGCAAGTGCTTTGCAGAACATTTTGCTCAACGCTCAGGTGACTGTGCCTCAGTCCACCAGCGTCGCTCTTCGTGCAATCGCAATGCAAATTACGTTCCGAGGCGGCCCGTCGGTTGCCGGTATCTACCTCTCGCCTTCGGACATTTTGGAAATATCCGACAGCACCAACCCCTACATTGGGTGGACTTACGCAGACGTTGAGGGCGACCCACAGACCGGCTGGAACGTTCGAATCTTTGACGATTTCACTTACCAGAACTCCGCTTTCGACCCCAACTCTTCAACGCCGATTTGGGAAAAGTCGGCAAATAACGACGCTTCGTCGGTTTTCCTGACTTCAGACGGTTTTACCGGAACAAATCGGTTTATCAGCGGTGAATACTATTGGGTCTTTGTCCGTGTCTCAAAGGATTTCCACCAAAACGCATGGTGGAGTGATTGGAACTCGGCGTATTTTGCCACCGTTGTTTCACAGCCACAGCAACCGCTTATGACCGCCTTCACCGACAACACCAACGCCGTCAATCACTTGGTTATTCAAGTGTCGGACAACCTTTTGGGCGACAACAACGCTGACTTTGGTTCTAGCGTGGGTGGCTGGCACACGGGGGCGGGCGATACCGCAGGAACATCGCTCTACCTTGGTAAAACTGCTACAAACTCTCGCACCGCCTTCACCGAGGGTCAGTTGATTAGTTCGATTCCCGTAGGTGCTTATGGATACGTCTCGACGGTGGGTGCGCTTTCTACCACCACCGGAACCGGCACATTCTCCGTGTCGAGCGTCAATGGTGGCACGGTCAAGGCAACGGGATTCCCGATTGGTTCAACCAGCCCGACCAGCCCGCCGTTCTGGGTAACTGTCCAAAACGCCGACGGAACCAACGCCGAGCAAATCCTAGTGAAAAACCTTTCGGACGGTTCCAAAACTAAAGCGGACACGTTCAAAATCATTCTCCGCAATTACAACTACTCGACGGGCACGGGTGGAACGGGTCTGACGCACTCCAAGTGGTCGCAAGTTGTTTACGGTCTGCAACAGCCGATTTACACCGGCAGTAGTGGCATTTTGTCGTTCACTTACGACACCACCGTTCTCGGCACGGCAGTTTGGAAGATTGTCGAACCGGCAACGGGCGGAACTTACTCCAAGTCAGTAACCAACTCCTACAGCATTGTTGAAGGCAACGATACGCATAATAACTACGTCCTCATTGACGACCCGAACGACAGCCTGCCCGTCGGTAGCAGCCAAAACCTCGACTGCCAAATTCAATACTCGTCATGGACAGTGCCTCCGGCTAAGGGTTATTACACATTTAGTGGTCTTGGTCAAGGCGGAACTCTTGGATACCAAGGGTTTAAGGCAACAACGACCACCCCGACCTCAGCGCAATCAGCCGAGCCTGCAAAAATCATTAGCGTTGTGGGTGCTACCACCTCCGGTGGAGACGATGTTCGAATTGGATACCTGCCACAAGAAGTGTGTTGCGGAACTGACCAGCACACCGGCAAGGTAAAGGTTATTACCCACCTGAAAGTCACGGTTACAAACCAAACAATTTCTAACCGCCCTAGCGGTTACGGCGACAACCCCAACGCAATAGGTCTCTATGAAAACGGTTGGCGCAAGGGCGACATTTTCAAAGTTTTTGGACACCCGTTCAAAGCAAATGGCGATATAGACACAAGTAGGACTGTTGCCACCATTTTTACAGCCGCCTCGAACTTTTCCGGTTCCGGTAACGCTGGTGGTGTCTCAACGTGGAATATCCCCGTTGTCCCCACGACTTCGTGCCCGATGTATACGATTCCTGGAACGAAAATGTCGGCAATTCCTATCGGAAATATGGTTCACTACGTTCCTGCGCCCCGCCACGCTGCCCGTAAGAAGGTCATCTTCGACAAGCCCTTGAACCAAGGTCAGTGGGCGGGTCAGACGGTCAGGAAAAACGACAAGTTGCAGTTCACCACGACCAAGGTTGTTGGCGGCTCTGCGGCTCAGGGTCAGTGGTTCACCCCGCAGAATCAAGTTTCCCACAAGACCTACCAAACGTTCTACGTTGGTCTGACGCAGTATTACGCCACCTACAACAATGCGGTAATCCCGTCCGACCCTTACACGACCCTTTCGATTCCTCTCGGAACCTCATCGTTCACCGGAACCACCACGAACGGTTCAACAACCGTTTCTGGCATTTCAGCCAGCCTCATCGGTGGTCTTTCAATTGGAATGAACGTTTCGGGCACGGGTATCCCCTCGAACACGACAATTACTTACATCAACAACATCAACAACTCAGTTACTCTTTCCGCTAAGGCAACCGCCAGCGGAACGCCGACAATTACACCTAGCGTGGTTGCGAACGCCTATCAGGGCTGGGTCATTTCAGGCGTGGGTATGCCTGCGGGCGCATACGTCGTTTCCAATACTGCGTCAAGCGGTGGCTCGTTCACGGTGACGTTAAGCAACTCCTGCCAGCAAGCCGCTACTGCCTACAACGGTTCAACGGGTTCATTTGACCTTTCCAGCACCGTTGATGTGATTCTTTACTCGCCGGCCGCCAAAAAGATTGCGGCGGGTTCAACGAGTATTCCCGTCACGCCTTTCTACGCAAACTTCAACTACGACGCTTACTGCCCCATTGTTATTAGCAACGCACCAATCTTCGGTCAAAACACTGCCACTATTGACCCTTCGCAATCGGGAACCTACGCCTCACCGCTCACCGCAGAGATTTCACTAGCCCCTGCGTCGTGGAACGGTTGGACGGCTACCAACTCGGTTCCGGTTTACGCTGGTAACACTTACGGCTTTGGTGGTTTCTCAAAGATGATTGAGGGAACCCGTGTTCCCAGCACGGCTGGTATTTCCACGCCGGACTACCCCTTGTTTACGCCTTATGTGGATTGGTATGACTCCTACGGCAACTTGATTGCAACTTCGAATGGCACTCGAAGCCTGACGAAGCCTTTTATTACCGGAAATATCACCTCTGGTAGCAACCAACTGAGCAACGTGTCGCCCATTGCTAACGTCGCCGTGAACCAAGTGATTTCGGGAATTGGAATTCCCTCTGGCACGACGGTTTCCTTGATTTCTGGCACGACAATCACCATGTCCGCCAATGCCACTGCCAGCCTGACGAATGTAAATATCTACGTTCACAACAATTTCACTGCGGGAACCAAGTTGAACCCCGTTCAAGACGCAGCGACGGTTTTGACCGACACAACAAACGTGTGGGGTCAAGGTTGGTGTCCTGCATTTATGGTCGCCACTGCCCCGCAAAATCACGTTCTTGCCTATGCCGCTACCCCGTCAAGTGTTACGTCTTCGACGGCACAACTCAATTTCTCGGTTGGGCTGGCGCACCCAATCTCAGCCGGAACCTCGCTGATGTTCAACGAAACATTCAAGGTTATTACCACGACGGCAACCGCTCAGGGCGCAACCACAATGGCGGTTCGTTTTACCGCCGGAACCGTTCCGCCGTCGAGTGGAAATATAACCATCTCGGCTTCTTACGCCAGCCCTCGCTTCAAATGGGTAAACGCCCTCAACACGGACGCTTATTCGCTCTCTGCGGTGATGTTCAAGGCTATGCAAGCCCCAGCACCGACCAGCGACTACAGCCCTCTTAACACGTCCCTGCCGACCTTGCAGTCTTCAGTGGTAACGGGTGCTATCAACCAAGCCAATAACAGTGCCCTGACGCTTCCTAGCAGCACTCCGACGTTGGGTGAAGCCTCCGTTTACGTTATTGACCCCGCCAACGACGCTGGAACCCGTGAAATCCATTACGGCAGTGGAAACTCGTCACTGTGGACTTTGCTTACTTCCGCAGCGAACGTAGGCGACACTTCAATTATTTTGAACTCCGTTGAAGGTCTTGCCGCCAACTCCGCCCTGACGGTTGATTTTGGCTCATCTCAGGTCGAATATGTAAACATTTCTTCGACGTGGAACGGCTCGGCAACCGTTACGCTTGCTTCGCCCCTTTGGTTTAGCCACGAAAAGGGCGCACAGATTTACGCTGCGACTGCCGGTATTTCAGGTCAGGTTCGCCAAAATCAAAGCAGTGGAACTCAGGTGGCGGTTTTCAATTGGGACACTGACGCTTGGGTAAACACAGCCAATACGCACACTTCTTACAAGGTTTTGGTTGAGCGAAGCGAAGACCAAGGGCAAACGTGGTCGCCCCTTCGTGGCGGTAGCCAATTGCAAGTAAATAGCAGCGGGTTCACGTCGCTTATTGACTACGAGGCAATTCCAAACCAGACCACTATTTACCGTGTAACCCCGACCTACACGACCCCTGCCGGTAACGGTGTGGTCGGTATTCGTTCTGCCTCTCTGCAAGCAAACACGATTTCCAATAATTCGTGGTGGATTGCCAGCACCTCAGACGATTCAATCCGCTTTGCTATCAACGTTCTTGACCAAATGGACGAGAGCCAGCGTCACCCTGCGGGAACCTTCTACCCGCTTGGTTCGCCGTATCCGCTGACTGTGCCTGGGGTGGTGACGGGTCGAGACGGCTCGCTGAAGGTTATGTGGACAAACCCGACAACGTGGGAAGCGTTCTTGGCGTTCTTGAAGCGTGGTGAAATCTTCATCTTGCTCAACCCCGTCGAGAACGAGCGTCGCTACATCTTCGTCAATCAGGACGTTCAGATTGTTCACCACGCCGCTGTGAACCCCTACCGAGAAGTGACCATTCCGTTTGTGGAGTCTGCACCGCCTACTTACACTTATGTAAATTAGGAATAGATATGCCCTACGCAAAAATGACGCAGCGAATGACGGAGACAATCAAGGGGCCGCACGTTCCTTTTGTCGTCATCAAAGTTTTGTCGGTGGACGGCACGGTGTCGAATATTCCAATTACGGGTGGCTCAATCAAAATTGACCGCACTTCGTCCGACGCTCGACGCACCATAAATTTCACTACCAACGACGAATCCCTCGTTCCGCTTCACAACGCCGACCCGCTCAACATCTACGCCAACCACATTTTTGCTTATCGAGGCGTAATTTGGAACCGTCCTGATATTGACCCGAAACTGTGGTCTGCAAACGTTCCGCTCTCCGAAGAAATGCTGCGACCCGCCAATCTTGCATACGAACTCGTCCCCGTGGGCGTTTTCCGTATCAACTCCGTCACCATTGACGAAAAGGGCGACGGAACTATTGAACTGCAAGTCAGCGGCTCGGACATTACGTCGAACATTGCTAAAAATCATTGGACGGGCACGACTACCGTGTGGACAACGCACTACACCCCGCCGATTGTGATGACGCAGGTATCTGCCATTCTTCTCAACGTTCAGACGCTTATTGCCACATACTTCAAAGAAGCAATTGAACTGCTTGTCCGAGACAGGTGGCCTAAGAAAAGCCAGATTGGTCAGCCGGTTTTCCATTTCAGCGCAGTGGCGGACAAGAAACTAATCAAACCAATTGTTTTTGGTTCGACCAACCCGACCTCAATGAGTTCGACTTCCCCGTGGACGGACATTTCTGGTATCGCTGCCTCTATGGGTGCTGAAATCTTTGTAGACCCAGAAGGTGCGTTTACGCTTTTGGAACTCGTAGACCCCAACTCGGTTCAGCCGTCGTGGGAGTTTTTGGACGGCGAGGGCGGTTTGCTAATTTCCGCCACCCGCAAGTTGGACGACTCAAAGGCTGTGAACTATGTGTGGGCAACGGGCGAGAGTTCAATGACGCAGTTACCGCTGCGCTCAATTGCTATTAACAACGACCCGTCCTCTCCGACCTATTACGGTGGCGATTTTGGCATTGTCTCCGCAATGGAACCAGGCCGTAAGAAACTTACAACCCAAGCCGAGGTGGACTTGGCGGCAAAGACATACCTCAATTGGTATACGGGTGGTGACGAAGCGGTGACGATTGAGGGTGTGGTCAATCCCGCCTTGGACGTGGGCGACGTAGTTCGGGTTCGCCGTCAAAGAATTGGAATTTTCAACAAACGAAACAGCCTTGCCTCGCTGGGGCAGGACTTGTTCCGCCAATACGACGCAAGCCCGATTAGTGAAATCCGTGTGCAACCGCTGGCGAATCCAATCGGCGCAGGAACGACACTTCAACTCATCAACTCGTTTGCCACTCAAAATGTCGTGGTATCGGCAAACGCCAATAAGGGCGACACAATTTTACACATCAACCCCGTCACCCTTCTGACCAACTTCCGCCGTTACACCGACCTTATTGACCCCTCCACGGGCAGCGACGGTGGAACGAACTACATGGTGGACACAATTACGATTCCGCTCGACCTCGACAAGCCAATGGAAATTGTCGCCCGTGAACGTCGAGTGGGAACCAAGCAGGACGCTATTCGTATCGGTGAATACACCCTTCCCGACCCGTGGGCGGTTTACAACTAATGCCAAACAACTTCGACTTCAAGTCACTTGCCAATTCCATTGTGAACAACGGGCAGTTTCGTTTACCCCCTATGGACAATCTGCGCCTTGGGCGGGTGATTGGATACGACCCGTCTTACAACTATTCATTGCAAGCGCACAGTTACCCCACCGTTAGCGTGACTATCGGCGGCGACTCTCAGGTGGTTCACGGAATTCGATTTGCCGACACCTACACGCCGGTTCTGGGCGACACGGTGTGGATAACCATGAGTGGCGAAGACCTGTGGGTTCTTGGCTCTATGACTTCAGCCCAATCGGACATTCCAAATGACGTTGTGGGCTTCAAACGTTCTTCAGCAACCACAGTCAGCCACGGAGATTTCACTAGCAGCACGGTCATCAACGCTTGGGCAACTCCGATTTGGTGGAAGCAGTTAGACCCCGTAGTCACTTCAACTGTAAAAAACCCGTTTCTAGTATCGCACAACGTTCTTCCAAATCGCATTTATAAGGCGGATTTGCTTATCTCCTTTACCGTGAGCGGGACGGCAAGCAGTGTCTCGGTGGGGGTAGTCACCCCCGACGGGCTGTCTGCCACCGCTTCGACCACGCAAGTCCCGCACCAAGTTTTCCAAAGCCCAACTACCGCAGGGCAGACTTACACGGTCAGCGCAACAACAACGTGGTGGGACAACAACCCCACGCACTACACCAACGTCGGGGCTTGGGCGGCTCTGCACCCCAATAACCAAGGGTTTTGGGGCGTAGCCTTCAAGGTGGGTAACGCAGCGACCACCCTCACAATGAGCGCAAATTCCCCCCAGCGGTTGATGATTACCGACCTAGGCGTTCACTCCTAGAAACCAGATTTACAAAACTTGAATATAGGATTTTGTTATGGCGACGGCACAACCATACGTAATTGCAGCGGTAATCACCGCTATTCCGGCAACGGTTTCGTCTATCGCCGCTTGGAAGAACTCTCACCGTGGTCGTAAGGAAAACAGTTCCGACCACGCCGTTGTTCAAGACCGTTTGTCGCAATTAGACAACCGTTTTGGAAGTCTGCAGACAAGCCTCGAAAAAGTGGATATCAAAGTTGAGCGTATGGACTTACGATTCGACTCCATTGAGGATAAGGTAGAGCGTCACCTCGGTTGGCATAGAGCCGAAGCCGAACGTGATTTCGATTTGGAATCGGCTCTAAAGAAGGAATACCAAGGTGACTACCCAACCTACCCCACAATCAAGCCCAATCAAGATTGACCCTAAGGCGATTCAAGCCACGGTCATTCGTTACGTCGTTCCCACGTTGGTCGGCGTTCTTGTCTCGCTCGCTGCGAAGGCTGGCTTCAACCTCTCGCCCGCTCAGGCGTTTGGAATCGTTGCACCCGCAGTGGGCACGGTCTACAGCACCGTCGCTCACTACCTCGAAGCGAAGTTCCCCGCCCTCAGCCGTCTCCTTGGTGCTACGAAGCCCGCTTCACTGACCAAGTAGTATTGCCCTAGCAGGTAAAACGCTCTATAGCAAAACCCCCACCTACCCAACTAAGGGCTGGTGGGGGTTTCTGCTTTGCGTAGCGTTGTCGTCCACGCTACGACTGACGACACGGCGGATAGGGGTAGCACAACCGCGACCCTGATTGGGTAGTAGTTCCCCTACCCACCGTGACGATTTTGGGCTACTCAGCCACCTTGGTCGAGGTGCTGATACCGCCAGCGACAGGCGCAAGCCCGTCAATCGGCAAGCCGGTAATCGGGTCGAGGACAGCGGACTCTTCGAAGTCCACGCCCTTCTTGATTTCGGCAAGGTTCGCCTCACGCTTCACACGCACCCACTCGGCGTGACCGTTGGACTCCGCCCACGTCAGGAACGCTTCGAGGTCGGTGACTTCAACCTTGGGCTGGGTCACACGGCTCGTCACCGTGCCGTCAGGGAAGGACAGCGACTTGCGCCCGTCAGCGTCGTTCTCGCGAACACGCATGAGGTAGTCACCGAGGATACGGTCAAAGTATTCGACGGTCTGCGTGTTGCCGACCACGTTCGCTTCGACCCAACGGTTGATTCGGTCAAGTTCAATCTGAGCCTGACGCTTCACCTCGTCAATACGACGCTGAGCCTGAGCCAGCGAGCGCATAGCCCACAGAGCCTCGTCGTCGTTGTTGATAGTGAACGCTTCGCCAAAGGCAAAGCCTTCGGGAGTCGCCTCGCTGGTAAGGAAGTCTTCCAGCGACATTTCGGTAATGGTTGATTCCATTGTTTCTCTCTCCTTGTTGTGAGAACTAAATGATTGCAGAGTCGTGCGACACTGCGATTGCGCTCAACAAGTCGTAGCCCATTCGCAACTGCGACTCGACGCTGTAGATGTTGGTGAGCAAAGGATTCGCAATGACCGAGATAGCCACTTCCATTGCGGCGTGTGCCGACGCACCGCTGATGAAGCCACCGACGGAGAACGTGCCCTCGCCGTTGTATTCGTTGGCAGTGATGACCCAATCGTTCGTCTCGCTCAACGAGATTTCGAAAGTGATGTTGGTCAAGCGAAGGCTGCCAAACTCCTTGCCCTCATACTCAGCCTTCTCACGAAGCGTTACTTCTTCGAGAAGCGTGTCTTGTGTTGATTCGGACATTTGGTTCCTCCTTGCGTCCGTGTCGTTGTGACGTAGTGAACTCTACTACGGTTGAATGAAGATTGCAAATCATTAAACAAAAAACTTTAAACACCCGCAATTGCAAGGAAAACGGCTCAACGAGAGTTCCACGGTTGTATGACTTGACGGGGGTTGTGCCTACGCACTACACTGCCAAGAGGACATTAGGACAGTTAGATATAGGAGGCTCAAATTGAGTAGTTCATTGTTCAGTAAGGCAAAGAAGTCACAGGCAAAGGCACGGGTCGCTTTCAGCGGGCCGTCCGGTTCCGGCAAGACTTATTGGTCGTTGCAAATGGCAACCGAGTTGGCTGACGGCGGAAAGATTGCCGTGATAGACACCGAGCGCAGTTCCGCTTCGCTCTACGCAGACAAGTTCGAGTTCGACACCTTGTCGTTTGCACCGCCCTACAACCCGCAGCGTCTCATTGAGGTTCTTCGTGTTGCCGAGCAAGAAGAGTATGCAGTCGTCGTCATTGACTCGCTTACCCACTTCTGGTCGGGCAAGGGCGGTATCCTCGAAATCGTTGAGGAAGCAAACGCTCGTCTTAACAACTCGTATCGTGCGTGGGCAGTCGGCACTCCGATTCAACAGCAGATGATTGACGCATTGCTCTCGTTCAACGGGCACATTGTCGTCACCATGCGCTCGAAGACCGAGTGGGCTATGGACAAGAACGAGAAGGGCAAGACCGAAATCCGCAAGGTCGGACTCGCCCCGCAACAGCGTGACGGTATCGAATACGAGTTCACCCTCGTCTTCGACATTGACGCTCAGCACCGTGCCTCCGTATCGAAGACCCGTTGCGTCGCTCTCGCTGACCGCACCTTCACTCCGGCTAACTCGCAGGAAGCGTTGGACGTGTTCACGACGTGGCTCAACGCAGGCGAGCCGTTGCTCGACCCGAACAAGCGCAACGCT
>Ga0208618_1000291_pt1 | contig 23893 bp, 33 predicted proteins | sample CryBogCBE18Jul08_FD_184585 | JGI IMG/M metagenome (GOLD analysis project Ga0208618, IMG submission 184585) | Freshwater microbial communities from Crystal Bog, Wisconsin, USA - CBE18Jul08 (SPAdes) | ecosystem: Environmental > Aquatic > Freshwater > Lake | place: Crystal Bog, Wisconsin, USA...
AAGCAGTAACAGAATAAATACTGTATGGACTACGCATCAATGTATGGGACAAAGAAAAAGAGGGCAGTTGATCCCAACGCTCCTCCGCGTCCCAACTTACTCAGTCACGAAAAAACTCTTAAAGACACCAAGAGCATCATTGAACAGCAACAACAAACTATCAACAGACTAATAGCACAAGTAAACAGCCTGGAGCAAAAAGTCGCCCGCCAGGCTGATTACTTGACTGCGTTACATAGTAGTTTGGCTAAACGTCGTTAAATCTCCCCGTAAATTTTAAGGATTTCAACAACCGCTTTGTGACGGTGGATGTCGGCACCGGCAAATTCAACACCTGCGACATAGCGACTATTTTCGTACTTGCTAACAAGACGTTTGAAGTCAATTAATCCGTTGTTGTTTTCTTTACGGTCCGCCTGCTGTGTATCACCAGTGACTACCATTTTAGAGTTTTCGCCTAAGCGTGTTAACAGCATTTTCATTTGACTAGGTGTCGCGTTTTGCATTTCGTCTGCAATTATCCACGCATTTTTAAATGTCCGTCCACGCATAAATGCTAGGGGAGATACCTCTATTGTTTGTTCATCTAGCATTTTAGCAATTTCACTTTGTCGGTAGTATTCAGCGAACACATCCATAATGGGTCTTGTCCATGGTGCCATCTTTGCGTTGAGGTCACCGGGTAGGAACCCATGCTCTTCGTCATCCACTCCCACTGCGGGGCGTGTGATTACGATCTTCTTGCACTCACCATTTTGGTAAGCACGAATCGCAGCCATTACAGCCAACATGGTTTTACCCGTGCCTGCTGGTCCTGTTGCGAAAATAATTAGTCGGTGATTGTCGTTAAGTAAGTCAATGTAGGTTTCTTGATTTAGACTCTTGGGGATCAGCTCAACCTTTCGCACACGGCGTTCTACATATTCCTCGTTTACTACCTGTAGTGCTGGTTGTCTTTGTTTTCTCTGTTTAGTTTGGGGATAGAAATGAGCGGTATCAACTGCTCGATTGTTGCGTCTTGACAAATGGTACTCCTTGGTTTTGTCATCGTGTTGCATACTGTGTTTGAGTGAACAACAGTATGTTCACGCAAGTATTTACGACCAAGGTGTAGTGCTTTTTAAGTGCGTATAAAACTTATAAAATGTGTCATAAGTATTATGCTAACCAAGACTATAATCTTCGCTTCGTATATTGCTGCCCCATTCAGCATAGATCTCAGTATCAGTTTCCATAGCAATAGCCACAACACTATAATTAATCAACGCAGCCAATCTAGCATGTTCGTCGTAGGTCCACGGATAAGCGTTGTTGATGGCAGTACGCCAAAATATCTTAGCATCACGTTTGACCATAAGGCTTGCAATAGTCTGTACCGCATGGTTCATGTCTGAACTGTTGGTTAATGTATCTAGTCCGTTAAGTACCAAGGCAACATTAAACTTGTTGGTTTTGTGTGCCTGTGCGTATTGATCTATTGTTAACACATAGTCAGCTCGACTGTTGACAGGATCCTGTGCTCTAAAATTTGGAATCATGCCTTTGAAAGGATTGTTGCCGCAGTTAATGTGAATCACACGATCCCCGGCATTGAAACCTTCGGCTAGATTATAGCCCGACAGTTGGTATTGATCCATGCTGGTGTCGCGTGTGTCGTAACAGGCACCATAAAATTGATGTAGTTCGTTTTGGCTGCTCATAGTTTTTCATAACTGAAGTATAGGCGTTGGTTTCCATCTTTCTTGAATTCCAACAACTTCAAATTATACTTATCTGCAAACTCATTGACTATCTCAAAGCTCCAAGGGAAGATGTCTACATAGGGACCTGTCTTGTGTGTGATGCCAGGATTGGCACGTAGAATGAATCTACCACCAGTATCCAGTATGTCTACACATTTTGCAAAACGTGCTTCAATTTCATCACGGCTGTTAAAGTTAATTGATCCCAGCGCAATAATCACATCATGACTACCAACATAGTCTAGTATGTCAACCATGTAGTCAGCGCAGTTGTTGTAGGGGTCAATGCCCACAAGATTGTTGATACGACCTTTAAAAGGATGGTAGCCACATCCAACATCAAGAACGCTACGAGGCGCCAATTTATTAACTTCATTTGCCAGTTCCCATCCTGTATAATCATAGTCGTTTGTTCTTGGTTTCCAAATCTCAGCGAAGAAGCGATGTATGTAACGTTCGCTTAGGTCGTGTGTAATGTCTTTTAGTGTGCCCATATAGTCACAGGGTAGACTCAGTTCTGCTTCTACAGCATCCTTAAACTTGCGGTAGCGAGCAGGAGTCCAAGGTAGTTGATCCACTACAGTTGTTTCGTCTATGACTATGTCTTGGTACTTGGGCAAATTAAATGCAACTTGCAAATTTTTTTGCAGAAGTGTAAAAATTTTAGTATTCATATAAATAATTTTGTTAACCAGTAAAAATTTCTTTACTGAGCTTGATTTTCTATAAGTATTTAACAAAGGAACTGTGATGAAAAAATTTCTAGCACTCATGCTACTTGTGCCCATTTTGGCTTTTGCATGGGAACCCACCAAACCCGTTACTGTTATTGTAGGCAATGCGCCCGGAGCAGGTAACGAGATAGCGTTTCGTAAATTGGCAGAGATTGTACAAAAGACTACAAATCCAAATTTTGTCTATGTGGTACAATGCTTACCCGGTGCAGACAGCGTTGTAGCCAACAACAAATTTATAGATGCTGCACCAGATGGATACACCATTAACTTGCCCAGCCACATGAGCAGTTATGTCACAAATGACATTTGGGAAAAGAACATTAAGAAATACAATTATGACACATTTACGGATGTCATGACCATTGGTAAGAGTCCCTTGGTATTGGTTGCAAGTCCCAAGAGTGATGTCAATACTCCAGAACAATTTATGCGACTAATCCGTACTGCAACAAGTCCAATCAACGTTGCCACGGGCGGCGGAGCACATCGTACAGCGTTTGAATATCTACTAAACAAATCCAGAGGCGACCCCGACATTGTCAAAGCAATCAAGTTTAATGGTCCAGTTGCAGCAGTACAAAGCGTGGCCAGCTACGATGGTAAGATTGGTACAGAGTTTGGTATCATGCCTATTGCTGTAGCCAAGGCCCTAGTTGATGCGGGCCGAGTAAAAGCCATTGGATTTACCGGCACACACCGAATGCCACAGTATCCCAATGTGCCACTACTCAAAGACGTAGCGCCAGGTATCAATGTCTATGCAGCATGGAGCATTGAACTACCACCTAACACACCTAAAGAAATTGTAGACTGGTACCAAAAGACTTTTAGTGCTGCAATCCATAGTCAAGAGTATCGTGAGTACATGGAAGGACAAGTTATATTCTATGAAGAAAGCGAACTGACTCCAGCTGGACTACGCAAGCACATGGATGAATTACGTGCAACATTCTTGCCGGTACTAAGTAAACTAGACCTATCCAAAGAATAAATGAAATATATTTTCGTAGCAGGCGCTCCTGGCTCAAAGTGGAGCAGTGTAGTAAAGAACATCTACTACAGTCCAGATGTTGATCAATCAGACTACTCAGCAGAACGCACATACTATCATGATGCGTCAGGTACTAGACAGTTGATGCACCTTGGTGCTTACTTTGATCCGCTTATGGAGTTTGACTTACCTGACACCCTAGCGGAACACACCAAAGAACAGTTAGAACAACTGTTTGACAGTGCCTTTACTGGCACTGGTGTGCGTATTGTCAAAAGTCACTTTTTTGCTTATGAACACAACTGGCAAGTACTACGCCGCTATTGGCCCGACTGCCCCATAGTGTTTGTACAGCGCAGTAACGATGCTTGTCTAGGCTGGTGGGTCAAATGTGGACACTTTGACATCACATATCCCCGGTACGACATTTATCAAAATCTGCGTACAATGGCCAAAATGATTGAAGCACAAAACGCAGGCATTGAACGTGCTGTAGAATTCTTGTCGCCACGTTATAGTGTAAACACAAATCATCAACTTTGCCGTAGACTGGGACTGGCATTGCCTCCACCAGAATACAGTCAAGAATACGATCTACATGACATAAAGGTATCTGTTATATGTTAAGCAACTGGGAAGAAACTAAAGCTAGAAGTAACTATCACTTTGATTCTACACGAGTAGACGCCAAGCAAGATGTACTACGTTACTTAGGCCACATTACACCAACGTGGACTGAATCAGTCGCAGACATTGTTGCGAACTCAAAGCCAGCAACCTGGGCCACACGTGGTTACAAAGGTGAAGGCGTTATGGCACCACGTGAAGATCAAGTCAAAGAAGAATATGATCTTGAACAGGCTGGCTATGGCCGAGACTATACCATTACACATTTGAATTGGACCATACCCCCAGAACTTAAAAAGTTGACAGAGCTATTTGCACTTGAAGATTGTATGGAACGTATTCATGTGCAACTGCCTGGCGAAGTTTGGAACCTGCACATTGACAAGCTGTACAAGTGGGCCCCCGACGAACCCGACCGTGTCATGCGTATATTCATTTCCCTAACTGACTGGCAACCTGGACAATTTTGGGAGTACGGTAATTTCCATTGGAACCAGTGGCGTGCTGGTGATGTTACTACTTTTGATTGGGCCAACATTCCGCACTCAACTGCCAACGCAGGTATGCACCCCAGAGTTACATTTCAATTAACAGGTGTTGCTACAGGCAAAACATACGACTACCTAGCAACTCTACCTCAATGAAAACACTATTAATCGTTACTGGTCCACAGGGCAGTGGTAATCACCTGTGGAGTAAAGTGTTTGCCTCAACTGCCAGTGTATACGGATGGCAGGCACTATTGGACGAATACTGGATAGCACACGACCAAGAACCATTTGCACAAGCCTGGCATGATCCAGTAAAATTACTAGACATTGAATTTCAACAATATGCGGTAACTAGTATTAGTTGCCCCTATGCTTATCACGGTACTACTACAGTGCCCGACTATCAAGCATTTGTAAACCGAGCGAGAGGACTAGGATATGATGTCAAATTTGCCATTATTGGACGTGATCAAAACGTTCTTCAACACCAACAGACTAGAGTGCGTGGAACTGCTAGTACTGACCACTTTAGGACTTGGTTGCCTTGGCTATGTCTTCAAGATCCTGTTTTTTTAAGTACTGAACTGCTATTTTTGTACAAAATGGACTATATACATAGTATCCGTAGGCAATTAAAATTCCCTATGTATATAACGCAGGATCAACTAGACACGATCCTAGCACAAGATCCCAACTCAAAATACTTTAATCCCGCCCCTGAGCAGCCCTTGGATAGTTACGTCAGACGGGTCAGCGGAATAAATACTAAAACCCCAACAAAGGAATAGACATGACAAAAGCAATCAAAGTTCGCTGGGTTCTAGCACACGAACCTATTGAATTATTCATCCGCGCTGCCAAGGTATTTGCAGCCGAAGTTGAAGCACGAGCACCTGGCCGTTTGGACATTGAAGTAATGACCATGAGCGAGTACAGTAAAAAATACAACGATGGAGTTGTAGTTACCAAGCACGAACTAGTAGACTTGCTAGACAAGGGCTTGATCGAAATGAGCCAAACCTACACCATCACATTGGGCAAAGTCAACAAGGACTTCTTTGCACTAGACTTGCCATTCTTGTTTAAAGATCATGATCATGCAAGCCGTGTGTTTGAAGGCGCAGTTGGTAAGCAGTTACTAGACAGCCTACAAGAATCTAAAAAGATCAAGGGCCTGGCATTTACATACAGCGGTGGCTTCCGTATTATCCCAGGTAACGAGCCAGTTGCACGTATTGAAGACCTACGCGACGTTCGTGTACGTACCAGCTTCAGTCCAGTTGCTATTGACACGTTCAAAGCAGTTGGTGCAGATGTTGTGCCAATGGAACTTGAAGAACTTACAGAGAACCTAGGCGCAGCCACTGTGGCCATTGGTGAAAGCACATATCCACGTGTTTATGCCTTAAACCAAGCCAGCGTGAGCAAAGTTATTAACCACACTGAACACAGCCTGTTTTTGACCAGCATCTTGGTTGGCAGTGACTTCTGGGCCACATTAGACGCAGACCTGCAACAAGTAGTAGCAGATGCTGCTCTAGTAGCTGCACGTCATGAACGTGAGTTAAGCATTGAAGATATCGCATTGGTTCAAGCTCGTGCAGAATCTGATGGCATTGAAGTTATCAAAATGTCAGCTGAAGAACAAGAACGTTTCAAAGCAGCAACACAAGGCGTTTACGCCAAATATCAAGACTACTTTACAGCAGGTCTTGTAGACAGTATCAAACGCAGTTAATCAAATCAGCTGGGCAACTCTGCCCAGCTTGTCTATTTCAATCAAAGGAAAAATAATGACACCTTCTATTACAGAGAAGATTCCACGTTCAGTGGCTAAAATGTTGACCTGGCGAGTATTGATGATTATTCAATACTTCTGCATCGGCTACTACATGACTGGCAGCGTTTCGTTTGGCGCAGGACTTGCGGGCTTTACTACCATTGTAAACAGCACAATCTATTTCTTGCATGAACGTGCATGGAATCGCAGTAACTGGGACCGCGCCGTCAAACAAGAAGAGGAAACAGTGTCGGCATAAATATATTACTATGCCAACAAGCCTAAAAGACGTTATTGAAAATACCAAGGACATTTACATGACCGACAGTGCCATCAGCACCTTGTTGGACTTTGAACGTGTCATTGACGAACTAGACATTTACACATTTGATCATTGGAAACAGGGCGAACTTGTTTCCGGTCCCAATTACGAAAAGTATTTTGTGACCTGTATCTTTATGTGGCCCTACAAACACAAGCCCGACACACGTGGTGCTAAACGTCTAGCTGAATATGGCTGTGTTGTTAAGTATAAGCACGATGCGCTGGCTTATCCTATCAAACTAAAGAGTCCCAACGATTTCCAACCTGGTACTAAGATTCCCAAGATGGGCAAGGCACCCGTTTGGCTAGTTGAGATCACTATCCCCAAGAAATTGATGCAGGAAATCACACAGGGTTCATTGGAACTTGAAAGTGAAACAGTTGACGCCGAGGATATTGACCAAAGTTACGAAACTGGTCTAGATGATAAAATGTATCAAACTGGTCCAGATCAGCAGGCACAGACCATGGGCGGGGCAGCACCAGCAGCAGCGCCTGCACCAGCAGCCCCAGGAGCAATCTAATGTTATTTGAAGGTCTAGAACAAGGTGACTTGAAACGTCTGGTTCATACAGAACTACACATTGACGAGTTTAAAAGCAAGTTGGGCAAGGACGAAGACGTCTGTGTTGTCAGCTTCAAAGTACGTGGCAAAGAGCCAGCTAATGATCTAGTAAACTTCATTGAGAAGGGCTACGGCTGGGTCATTGATGCGGACGTTAGTTCAGGTGAAATGGACGATGGTGACTATATTGTGTTCGTAGAATGCGAACGTGATCACAGTATTCCTGCACACATCATGCAGATGATGAATGACATCATGAATGTCACAGCACAAAAGACCAAAGATTGGCGTGTACGCTACTACAAGGGCACTGAAGATCACACATTAGACACAGCAACACTCAAAAAGCTAATCCCTCAAACACCAGCCGAATATCACAAGCGCTATGGCGATGACGATATTGAAAGCATGAAGGCAGCAGCCAACATCAAAACTGACAAAAAAGCTCCCAAGAATGACTTTACCGAAAGTCTACGCATTGCAGCCGGTATTAGATAAACTGTAATATCTAAAATCTCCCAATTTGGTAAATACTTTATCAAGGGAGATTAACAAATGGCATTCGATTTTGACTTTACCGCAGCTCACGTACACAGCCTGCTTCAAGGCAATCCTCACGCACAGGATTGGTACACAGCACTCTGTGACCAACTACCAAAATATCAAATTACAACCCCACAACGTGTGGCCATGTTCATGGCACAGTGTGGTCACGAAAGTGCTAACTTTACAGCACTAAAAGAAAACTTAAACTATCAGGCCCATGCACTCAGCAGCATTTGGCCTAAACGTTTTCCACCCGGCGTTGCAGAACAGTACGCACACAACCAAGAGGCTATTGCCAATCGTGCCTATTGCGATCGCATGGGCAACGGCCCAGAATCAAGCGGCGATGGTTGGAAGTTTCACGGACGTGGACTTATCCAATTGACTGGTCGTAGTCTATATGAAGCGTTTGCAAAAGAGATTGGTCGTGAACTAGACGATGTTGTTGTCTATTGCGAAACATTTGATGGCGCTATTGAATCAGCTTGCTTCTTCTGGGAACATCATGGACTAAACGCAATCAGTGACGCAGGTGATATTGTACACGCTACCAAAGTAATCAACGGTGGTACACTGGGTATTGATGATCGTACGGCACGTTACCGTCATGCACTACAGATCTTTGGAGTCTAAATGATTGACTGGCTAGTCCAAAACTTTATACAAAGCATACCTGTATGGGTATGGGCCTTTGTTGCTGGTGCAGGTCTTGCGCTCTATGTTGTATCAGGTCTTGCTGGTCGCTTTAGTGCCATAAAGCCCTATGCAGTTCTTGTACGTGGTGCATCGCTCCTACTATTAGTAGGTGGTGCATTCATGGCAGGCGGCGCTGGTGTAACAGCAGCGTGGCAAGAACGTATCAAACTCAAGCAACAAGAGATTGAAATAGCACAGCAAAAATCAAAAGACGCAGTTAAACAACAGCGTGTGATTTACAAGACCAAAGTACAGGTCATACACGACCGTACAGTTGTAGTTCGAGGCGACATAGCACGTGATGCTGCCCGGATTGATGCTGAATGTCGAGTTGATCCTGTGGCAATCAAAGACTTAAACGAGGCGACTCGATGAAATATCTAGCAGCCTTACTTCCATTGCTATTGTGTGGTTGCCTGGCAACTACTCCTGTCAGCGTACATCAACAATGGCCAGAAGTGCCAGAAGAAATCAAAGCAGCCTGCCCCGATTTGAAAACTGTTGACGAAGGCACAACAAAACTCAGCGATGTTATCACAGTGGTAGCAGACAATTACGGTGAATACAAAGAGTGCAAGCTCAAAGTAGACAACTGGATCGAGTGGTACAACACACAAAAGAAAATCTATGAGAGTGTGAAATGAAACAATTACTATTACTGTCAGCGTTTGCACTAAGTGGCTGTGGCGTCGTGGATGCGTTCTTGATGACCAAATACGATCCAAATGAATACGACCACATAAACCACATACGAGTACAAGCAGCCGAATACAAGACACAATGCGACGATGCAGCACTTAGTCGTACCAACGCCGCGGTAATAGTAAGAGACACACAGGCATTTGAGTTCTATAGCCAACACATTCCACGCAACGATGATGGATATGCTATTGCCAAGAACATAAATGAGATGGCCCAGGGCCTAAAGAAACAATACGACACTAACCCAAAAGTCAGCGCAGTATTTTGTAAATTCAAGTTTGAGGGTATTGAACGTAGCGCAGAGATAGCACAAAAAACAATAGGAGCTAGACCACGATGAGCGATATCAACGCAATCAAACATGAATTAAGCACCATGGCCAATGGCGACAATGCGGACTTTGCAAATGCAGCACAGTACCTGCTACAGGTTGTAGCCGCAGTAGAACAAGGGCAAATGAGTGTGAGCGAGGCAGCAGAAACAATGCGTGACATGCAACGTCAAATTGCAGTTATTCAGAACGTAGAACACCTTGCTAACAAAGAACGCTTAAATACAATTATTAACGGACTGATTACCCTAGCGGGGGCAGTCTAAATGGCAACTAAGAAAACAAGAACAAAAAAGGAAAAAGCAATGCCAAAATTAGATCCAGACGATCAATCAACAACAGCAACAACTACAGCACCTGCTCCGTTGCCAGCTGGTCAAACTTCAACTAGTGGATTTGGTAGCCCAGCAACTAGTACAGCAACTACAGGAGGGTTCGGAAGTGCCTCAACATCAACAGGGTTCGGCTCATCAAGCGGGGCTTCAACATTTGGCTCTACGCCAGCAGCAGGAGGCTTCGGCTCGTCCGGCGGTTTTGGTAGTACAGGATCTGGAGCGAGCTCGTTTGGCTCCAGCAGCAGCGGATTTGGAGGCTCATCTAGTGGCTTCGGGTCAAGCAGTGGTGGCTTCGGTGGGTCCAGCGGAGGATTCGGCGGGGGCATGAGCGGTGGCGGCATGCAGAATCAGCAAAGCACCGCAGAAGCAGCCAACGCATTTGGCGGCATTATGGCAGCACAAGCAGCAGCCGGTGGCGAGCCAGAACACTGGATGTCTAAATACTGGCGTCCTGCAATGGGTTGGTTATACATGTTGATCTGTTTTATGGACTTCTGTGTGTTCCCCATGTTGAGCATGTTCTTGCCAGTTATCGAACGCATGTTCGGAATATCAATGGGCTATGTAGCATGGCAAAGTTTAACACTGAGCAACGGTGGATTGATTCACTTGGCTTTTGGTGCTATTCTTGGTGTCAGTGCATACGGTCGCACACAAGAAAAGAAAGCAGGAGTTTAAATGGACGTACAAATCAGCATACGAGAAACATCAGTGACATTGGGCAATCCGGTTACTATTACCTACAGCGCAACTGATTGTGCCAATGTAACATTAACAGTTGACAATTTGCCTAACCCAATTATTTTGGGTGGAGGCGATCTAGTCAGTGGCACTATCAAGGTGCTGCCATTGGTTACTGGTTCATTTGGTGCAATGATCACCGGATCAGGTGTAAATGGTGCGGCCAATGACTACATGCCAGAACTTACCAAAGAAGTAAGCTGTCAAGTTGTCTAATTAACTCTGCTCTAACATAACCGGACAAGTTGACACTGTCCGGTTTTTCACTTATAATAAGGCATGGAATTATTTTATGGTGGAGGCGGAAATCCCTATCCCGACTTTAGATACAAGGTGCGTATTAAGCGATGTACACCGAAGATCAATGCGATGATGAAGTGGTGTGATGATTATCCTACAGGTGATCACGCCTACTTCAAACGCTACTACATTGATTGGTATGGTGGCGTAAAAAGTTACGACAGTGAATGGACGGTATTTCAATTTGAATGGGAACAAGCTGCCGTTATGTTTGCCCTAAGTTTTGCGGATGATATAGTATGACACATTACAATACACTGGGTGTAGGCGAAAGTGCCACACCAGAAGAAATCAAACGAGCCTATCGCAAGTTGGCAAGTCAGCATCATCCCGACAAGGGCGGCGATACGGCCCGGTTCCAAGAGATCGAAGCAGCCTATCGTATCTTGAGCGATCCGGCGCAACGTGAACAATATGACCACGAACGCCGCAATCCCGGAGGTATGAGATTCAACTTCAACGGACACGACATACATGATGGTATGCACCCAGGCATGGAAGAAATGCTACGCAACTTTGGTTTCAACTTTGGCGGGCATCCATTCCAACAGCGTCAACATCAGCCGCGCCGCAACAAGGATCTACGTGCTGACGTTCCGGTTACACTGGCCAGTACACTTGAAGACCAAAAGTACACAGTCAGTTTGAATACAACCAAGGGCACAAGAGAAACAGTAGAGATCACAGTGCCGCGTGGTGCTCAAACCGGCACACAGATCAAGTATCCGGGACTGGGAGACAATTTCTTTGATACACTGGACCGTGGCGATCTCTATGTCAACGTGTTTGTACAACCTCATCCACCTTTTGAAGTACACGGACTTGATGTGCTAACTGAAAAATACGTAGACTGCTTTACCGCCATCACAGGCGACGATATTGAAATTGAAGGCATCGATGGCAGTAAGTTTGTAGTAACTTTACCAAAAGGCGCACAGCCCGGAAACATGCTACGCATACGAGATCAAGGTGTTTGGCAAATTCATGGCTCGACAAGGGGCAATTTAATTGTTAAAATACAGGTAACTATTCCAAAGAATCTCTCAGAAGAACAATTGGAACTAGTAAACAAAATCAAATCAACTCTATAAATATTTGTGAGGCTATAATTGGAAGATAAAATGATCCAACCTAATCCCGAAATCGAAGTAATTATCGATTTGGCAACTACAAAAGCCAAGTATTACAATCATGAGTATGTGACACTTGAACACATTCTTTATGGTGTTGTAACTTACGAGCCTTTTGGAAAATTGCTTGACAATTACGGAGTTGACGTTGCAGCAATGACGCAGGATATTGAACAGTATCTTGCAAATCAAACCTATTTGACCAGTGACACCAATACAGAACCACACCGCACACACAGCGTTGAACGTGTTCTAAATCGCGCACTGACCCAGGTCTTGTTCAGCGCACGCCGCACTCTGACAGTTATTGACTTGGTAATCAGTATCAGTCAAGAAACCAACAGTCACGCTGCCTACTTTATTCTCAAGTATGGCATTGAAGATCGCGATGACTTGATCAAATACTACAACGAACACTACAACCCAACCAAGGGTCGTGCTGCCGCTACAGATAAACGTGCCACAGAAATTCTCAATGAATACTGTACAGATTTAAACGCACAAGCAGAAGCAGGTAAAATTGATCCTGTTATTGGACGTGAGTTTGAAATTGATGAGATCACGCAGGTCCTGGCCAAACGCAACAAATCCAACGTGTTGCTGGTAGGTGATCCCGGTGTAGGCAAGACTGCTATTGCAGAAGGCCTGGCACTAAAGATTACCAAAGCAGAAGTTCCCGAATATCTTAAAGACTACACTGTCTACAACTTGGACATTGGTAGTCTGCTTGCTGGGTCTAAATATCGCGGTGAGTTTGAAGAAAAGCTCAAAGAAGTTATCAAAGCATTAACTATTAAAGGCAAGTGTATCTTGTTTATTGATGAAGCACATCAGATGCAGGGTGCAGGCACTGGCTCACAAAGCAGCGTAGACTTTGCCAACATGATCAAGCCAGCATTAGGCAAAGGACAAATCAAAGTCATTGCGTCAACTACTTGGGAAGAATACAGTCAAAGTTTTGAGAAGGATCGCGCACTCATGCGCCGCTTCTATCGCTTGGGTGTTGATGAACCTACTCCAGCAGTGGCCAAAGACATCTTGCGTGGACTACGTGGACACTTTGAAGAATTCCACAAGGGCATCATCAGTGACGAAGCCATTGACGCAGCAGTTGATTTGAGCGTTCGTTATCAAGCAGACAAACGTTTGCCAGACAAGGCAATTGACTTGATTGATACTGCCTGTGCAAAACTCAAGATCAACAAGACAGATTGGATCTGTGACAAAGGCAACATCGTTGAAGCCATTGCCAAGGCAGTTAAAATTCCAGCAGAACAGATTGGCAGCGAAGCAGTTAAGAGTCTTGAGAATCTTGACATCAATATCAAAACTAAACTGTATGGACAGGACTCAGTTGTTGATGGCGTGTTGGAAAAGATCTATGTTAGCCGTGCTGGATTGAAATCAATCAACAAGCCTGTGGGCAGCTTCTTGTTCTTGGGTCCAACAGGTACAGGTAAAACTGAACTGGCTAAATTACTTGCCGACAACTTGGGCATGAAGTTGGTGCGTTACGACATGAGTGAGTACCAAGAGAAACATGCCGCAGCCAAACTGATTGGTGCACCTCCTGGCTACGTTGGTTACGACGACGGACAGTTGGGCGGTGGCCTGCTAATCAGCGACTTGGAAAAATCACCTAACAGCATCATCCTGTTTGACGAGATTGAAAAAGCACACCCTGATGTCAGCAATGTATTGTTGAGTCTCATGGACGAAGGTGTTGTTACAGGCAGCAATGGCAAGAAGGCAGATGCACGTAATGCTATCATTATTATGACCAGCAACTTGGGTGCAGCAGCAGGCGAACGTAATGCAATTGGATTTGGACGTGATCTCAGCAAAACTGGTGAGGATGACAAGGCAGTCAAAGACTTCTTCAAGCCTGAGTTCCGTAATCGTATTGATGCTATCTGTAAGTTCAACAAGTTGGATCAACTCAGCATCAAGAAAATTGTGGCCAAGTTTGTTAACGAACTGAACGAACTGTTAGCAGACAAAAACATTCGTGTGCGTTTGAGCGAAGCAGCAGTGGATCAACTGGCAGCAGTTGGTTACGATGCTAAAATGGGCGCACGTCCACTAGCACGTAAGATTAACGAATTGATCAAAGTACCACTCAGCAAAAAGATCTTGTTTGAAGGCGTTGGCGCAGGTACTACAGTAGCCATTGACTATGTGAACGAGCAGTTTACATTTACACCAGAAGCAGCACCTCAACCCCAAGTGGACGAAAATGGATTCATTGTTCTGGGATAACATAGGCACTGTCAAGCAGCAGACAACTAAGAAAATGTTCTTCGGACGCTACCTATGGCGTCTGGAGTACGATGCTATAGGTGCCAGTATGATCAATGACAAGTCAATTGAAGACATACACAGATATGTTAAATTCATACAAGACAATGTCAAAGACCAACCCTTTAGCATAGGCATTTTTAAGTATGATCCATGGGCACACAATAAGGGCAAAAAGAGACTGGCCGATGCCGATCCTGATGTGCTGTCGCAATTTAGAACGGTGAGAGATCTTTGGGGCAATCAAGTCAAGACACGCGGTGAATACGATTGGTTTCAGTGGTATACTGAAACTGAAGACGAAGCCAAGGACATAGTGAGCCAGCTCAAGTACAACAGTGGTTTGCGTACTGTGACTGGCCCAGCGGCAGGTACTGAGGCAGCACTACGTGCAGGCACTATCTACATGGGCAAGGGCATCACGCACCGTTACAAGGTTCTCCTGCGTGATGGCAGTTACGATCGTAAAACCAAAAGAAGTATCTGGGCGCAGTTGCTTGCCTACGGTGACGAAGTACGTATTCCGGACAGTACGTTCCGTTTGCTAAACTCTGACTTTTCAGCCATATGGGGTGCTTATTTTTATACAAATGATCTAGGTATTGCCACCATGTTGGCTCTAATAGAGCCTAGGATAGTAGGAAAAATTCACCCCATTGAGTGCTTGAATAAATAATAGCATATATCCAGGAGAGCCCAATGGCACGTATTCAAGAAGAAGTGATTGTTATCACTGTAAGCAAACTACACAAGAACACACCAGAAGGTACTGTTACTGATAGCGATATTGTATCAGAAGATACAATGGCAGCATTGGCATCAGTGGCCGAAGAATTACTTGGCGCTGGTGTAGTAGTTGAAGTCAATAAAGCATAACCCTTTCAAGAAAGAAAAACATGACAGAAAAGAAAAAATCCCAAAGCGATGCAGTTGCATTGATCAAGGCCGCTGCCGCTAAACAAGCAGCTCAACAGGCTCAACAACAAGTACAAGGTACTCCATTTGATTTTAGCAAGATCCACTTGCACATTGGTATCCCTTGTTACGGTGGTATGATGAGCGAGCCAACAGTTACTAGTCTGTTGCGTTTCATCTTGTTGGCACAACAAGCTGGCCTAAACTGGAGCCTGGACACCATGGTTAACGAGTCACTGATCACACGTGGTCGTAACAACTTGATGGCTAAGATGATGAGTAACCCGGCAGCAACTCACTTTATGTTTATCGATGCTGACATTCGCTTTGAACCAGATGCTATTCTTAAAATGTTGGCATGCGACAAAGAAGTTATTGCAGGGTTGTATCCCAAGAAAGCACTGCCAGTTAACTATGTTATCAACTTGAAGTCTGAAACAAAGATTCAAGGCGATATCTTTACAGTCGACACAGCGGGCACAGGCTTCTTGTTGTTCCGACGTGAAGTATATGAGAAATTGATTGCAGCACATCCAGAAACAAAGTATGTTGACGATGTGGGACTAGGCAAACAGTTTGAGCCAATGATGTACAGCATCTTTGATTGCGAAATTGACGAGCGTGGTCACTATCTCAGCGAAGACTGGTTGTTCTGCCGACGTTGGCAAGCAATTGGTGGCGAGATTTGGGCACACAGCAAGGTCTTGTTGAACCACATTGGACACTATGAATTCACTGGTGATCTCAGCAAGTTGGATATTGTTGGTCAAGCCAAGAATCAATATCATGGTCAAGATCACGGACTGCCATCGGGTGTACCACAAGCACTTGCCGACGCAGTTTCAATGGCCAAGGCCGGGCAACCAAGTGCAACAAAAACACTAGGATAACGCATGTCTGCCTCAGAAAAGATCAAAGTAGTACTAGGCATCAGCGGTACTTATTGGGATAAACGTCCCGAGTACCGTGTGAGCATGAACGATACTGTTATCAAACAAGACTTTGTCACTGCTGACTCAGATGTAGTTGAGCAGATTGAATTTGAGTTTGAATACACCACTAGCGAAGCTACACTTAAAGTTGAGCTGTTGAATAAACTGCCAGCTGACACTGTTGAAAATGAAGATAAAACAGGAATCCTAAAGGATCTGCTGTTGAATATCAAAACGATACATGTGGATGATATTGATCTGGGGCATCTTCCCTACAACATGGGCAAGTATAAAACTCTTGTACCAGTTGACTACAAGGGGGAGATCACTGACACTATTCCACAATGTGTCAATCTAGGATGGAACGGGGCGTGGACATTGACTTGGACTAACCCCTTCTACATTTGGCTCTTAGAAAACCTGTGAGCATAAATACGCTATAGGCGTATAACATGTTCATTACAGAATTATTTGAAGCAGCACAGCAACAGACACTGGTGATTATCCCTGGCGGTTTTCACCCTTTTCATCCAGGGCATTTGAGCCTATATCGCAGCGCACAAAAGGCCTTTCCTGGCGCAACAATCATTTATGCAGCAACGGACGATCAAAAAGAACGTCCGTTTGCCTTTGCTGACAAGCAAAAACTGGCCACTATAGCAGGCGTTCCTGCAGGGGCATTTCAAATGGTTAAGAGCCCATTTGTTGCCCGTGAGATTACACAGAACTTTGACCCCAATACAACTGTGCTGATCTTTGCACGTAGCGAAAAAGATCGTGACGAACCACCAAAACCCGGTGGCGTTAAAAAGAACGGTGAGCCTAGCTACCTACAACCTTATGCCAAGGGCGAGCTAGCACCAATGAGCCAACATGGTTACATGGCCTACTTGCCAACTGTACAGTTTGATGCAGGACCTAGCGGTGTAACTAGTGCCACACAGATTCGCAACATGTGGCCACAAGCAGATGATGCACAAAAGAATGCCATCATCGGTGACCTATATCCCCGTAACCCAGCAGTGGCAAGACAAATACTGGACAAGTATTTAGGCGGTGGCTTGTCAGAAGGCTTATTGGACAAATTCATCAAACCCAAGATAAAATTCAACATAGAAACAGCAGGCGAAGAACTTTATGTTGATGTTACATTGGGCGAAAAACAAGTGGCAGGCTTTACATTTGATATGCTTGGCCATGATCTTGAAGCACAGGATATATCAGTAAGTCCTGAATTTAGGGGGCAAGGTATCGCTCAAACAGTGTATGATATGCTCAAAGCAAAAGGCTTTAGAATCAATCGTAGTCAACACCAAACAGATGCCGGCTCACATTTTTGGGACAAGAATAAAGGTGCTGGTTCTAAAGTTTGGGAGCAAGATGTGGCGGAAGAAATTGTAGACGAAAAGTCAGTCAGCAAGGCGCAGTTCCGAACTATGGCCGCAGCAGCACATAATCCTAAATTTGCCAAGAAAGTTGGTATCAGTCAAAATGTAGCTCAAGAGTTTCATCATGCTGACAAGAAACAATCATACAAGAGTTTGCCCAACAAGGTCGATGAAGATCAAGATGTTCTTGCACAGCTAGACCAACTGGCAGAATCCACAGGAATACTATAATGGCACGTACTGCACTGACTGTGGACATATATTGCACTCGCAGCGAAGGTGCGCCTGCCTATAGAGTCTTTGTTGACGGAGATTTATTAACTGAACGTAACTGGCACTGGCCAGCTTACGAAGTTTTTGTAAGAGAAAATATAGAAGTAGATGTAGAGCCAGGAGCACACATTTTAGAAATACGTGAGTGCTCTGCCGAAAGCGTGTTCTACATCAAGGACGTAACTGTAAACGGGTCACCAAATCGCGGAACCACGTTTTTCGTGTAACATAAATATAACAACTGGTAGATTAATATGAAACTAAATGACGTACACAACATAGATGAAGCAATGATGGCGGGAGGCCAAGAGGCCTATGCCACAGAAGCCAAACCTGATGCTTACACACGTGATCAAATGGCAGCAACCAGCGGCTTTGGTCGCAAACCACGCGAACATGACACCGGTGACGACGAGCCAAGTGGCGTGTTTACTGTGGTGATTGACGGACGTGATTGGAAAACTGCCACCAGTAATGAAGCGTTTAGAATGGCCAGCGCAGTTGCTCGTAAGCATCCCGGTAAACGAGTACAGGTACGTTGGCCAACTGGGCAGTTGAACACAGTGGCAGAAGCACTGGCAATGGGCATGGAAGAAGAATTCATTGGTGAACCCGAGCATGATGGTTCTACATTTAAAAACAGCCTACACACCATACACCGTGTGGCAGTGTACTTAAACAAAAACATCAGTGCCGACGATGATATTCCTGAATGGGTAGCAGAAAAGATGGGTGCTGCCAAAGGCATGTTGACCAGCGTTATGCAGTATTTGATCAGCGAAAAAGAAATGCACAGTGGTGAATCTGGTATGTTTGAGCAAGGTGTGGCGGAAGGATTGGATGGCCGTGCTAGTGCTACCCCGGCAATAAACAAACGCGGAAAATTCACATCGTGGGACGAGAATGAACCTATGCGTTTGAAATGTCAAGATGGTGAGTTCAGAACCATACAAGAAATCAATGTGCTTAGACAGAAAATGGGAATGAAACCTTTTTCTATCAAAGGCGAACAAGGTGTAGCGGAAGACGATGCTGGTGATGTTGAACAGCGTATGCGTATTAAAATTGAGAGAGAGAAACAGCGTTTAGCTCAACTAAAGAAAACGGATCCAGAAGCATATCAGCGTGAAATGGCCAAGCGTAACACTTCATCTAAAATTCCACCTGTGTCTACATTTGAGCAACAAGGTGCGGGGGAAAGCGCAGACACATATTGGATTCCTGAGGTAGTCTTCTTGTTGAAAAAACTATTATTGTCTAGCAAAGCACAGGCAAAGTACTATATTGAACCACAAGATATTCCTGAAATAAAAAAATTGATCAAGTTACTACGCACAGGTAACTTAAATGCAGCCAGAGAATGGTGGGACCTGATGGCGACCTATGATCTAGACAATGCACTTGAGTATTATGTTCGCAATAACGGACTTCCTCATGTTTGGTTACACAAGCTACTAGGCGATCAAAGTGTGTCGGAAGGTGACATCGAACGTCAACACGGTGACTTAAAGCCTTGGGCTTATTGGAACAGTCCAGAACGTGTAGCACAGAAACTATACAAGATTTATAACGGCAATCCTATTGATAAATCTGCTATTGTCCAACTATGGAAATCAGACGGTCCGGATCGCATGACCAAGTTTATGTTAAAGCCAGATGTTAATGCTATCCTTTTTGCTTACGAAGAAATGAGTAACCAGGGCCCGTTGTTCAAGCAAGGTGCAGCCAACAGTATTCCACAGGGCAACTACAGTGACGAAGCACATCCTATCCGTGATGATGGCAATGAACCTCCAGACTATGCTGCTATGTACGAAAGCAAGCTGGTAGAGTTTGCTGGCGGCATGGGCGCAGGCAGTGTTGCCACAGCACCCGGAGTAGGCAAAGGCAGCAATGTAGGTAGCCTATTTGGTGGCAGCTACAGCCCAAAGAATAGTCCATTTAAAAAGACTAAAGCCAAAAAAGAAAGTATAATCAAGCGATGAGCATGAAAGATATTCTAAGTCGCTTGGACCAAATTAACGAAAGCATGAAGAGCGATGCTAAGAAGCCGACGGGTCCAAAGTTTCTTGGCTACTGGAAAGGTACTGACAAAGCCAGTCAAGCCAAGAACAAAATGGTTGGTGGTTCGGCTGAAGAAAGCATCATCCGCGACTTAGAAAAGGCTTTGGTAGAAAATCCCCGTGCCAATGCACATCAGTTGATGCGTGAATTCACTGAATTCAAAGAAGATGAATATGGTGCTTATCAACCCGAGCCAGGTGCTGCCAATCAGGGTGATCTGCATACCGCAAGTCCCATTGGATCAGGCACCAACGAAGGCGAAGAAGAAGCCTTAGCCTATGCTGCCAAAGCACATGCTGGACAAAAACGCAGTGGCGGCGATCCCTATATCAGTCACCCTGTGCGGGTGGCCAATCACATTAGACAGTTCAAACAGTCACACAATCTAGAGGCGTTGATCAGTGCCGCTTACTTGCACGATACTATAGAAGACACTGACACCACACAGGAAATCCTGCATGACCTATTTGGCGGTCTAGTTGCAAGCCTAGTAATGGAATTGACCAGCGATCCTGAAGAAATCAAACGTGTGGGCAAAGCCAACTATCTAGCACACAAAATGGCTGCAATGAGCAGCTATGCACTAGTAATCAAACTGGCTGACAGACTTGACAATGTCAAAGACATTACCACAGCACGAACACCCGAGTGGCGTGCTCGTTATGCAGCAGAAACAAACCACATCCTGGACTTTATTGAACGCAATCGTGCGTTAAGTGGTACACACAAAAAACTGATCTCCATGATACGTGCCCGGGTTGCCGAACTTGATCAACAGCCACAACTCAACGAATATGGTGGTGTAGGCGGCTACGGTGCAGCAAGTCAAGCACCACAAGGCGCCAGCGCACAGAATCCTGATCCAGCTGCACAACAGGCCAAAATAGATCAGGCACAGATACAGAAAAGCACCAACAATCTTGCTCCTACACTGAACAGTCAAGGTGCAGCACAGCCGCTGAACAAGGTCAAGTTCCAAGACGTTATGAACAAGCTAGATACTAAAAGCAATCAAGAACTGCCTGCACAGGACATGAAACAGTTGGGTCCATTGGCAGTGGCAGCAAGCAAGGCAATGCAAAATCCACAGACGGCAGCTCAACTAAAACAAGTTATCAGCAAGGCCGACACCATGGATCAGCAAAAACAACAAAAAGTCAAACAAGCACAGCAACAGACAGGTACCAATGCACCTGCTGGCGCTCAAACACCTCAAAGTCCACAACCAGGACAACAGAACCAAGGCCAACCAAAATGAACGTATACGATATATTTGGCAGCGGACGCCGTGCTGCTGTAACAGAATCCAAGATTGAAGTAGTACATGAATACGTCAATGAAGACTTTGGTGGCCTAATGTTTGGAGCCAACAACGAAGACATTGCCGGCCCCGGTGGCTCAGACAACAATGACAGTACCAGTCCCATCCATGGCTTTGGTGAAGATTACAATGACATTCCTGACTTGGAAAATGTTGGCGAACAAGTGGTATCTATCATGGACGCTGAGCGTAGACTTGCACAGGGTGATAGAATATTTGCGTTCCACGAAATGGATGAAGAGCCATCTGAAATTCACGATGTTGGTCAGTTGGCAGGATATGATGCTGAACAGTTGTTGGCAGTACCACAAGGTGTAGCGGGAGGCTCATTGAACGAATTTGCAGTATCCGGTGACAGCGGCGGCGATGATGATTCATTATTCAACTACGCTAAGATGTGGTATAATGGCGATTTGAAAACACAGCGACAAGTTGAAAAGGCATTACAAAAAGCTGGTCTTGATATTGGCGAAAATGAAGACGAAAACGGTGGTGCTTATATTTCTGATATGTCGGGCGACTATTACGAAAGTTGGACGGCCGAAGATTTAGAGCAAGGTGTGGCGGAAGGCAGAGTGTTGCACCGAGATTTGAAATCTTGGACAGATGACGCAAAATCGCAAGGGTTGAATGTTATTAAACCAAAAAATGATCTAGAGTGGACTCATCACGCTACTGACAAAACTGGCAAAGTATGCGGCAAGTTTTGCACCACAAATGTTCCACAAAATAGTCGTGGATTCATTCATAAGCAAGGTCTAGCTGAGATGGACGGCGACGGTACTAGAGATTGTGAAGTCGCAGGGCCCAACATACACTTAGGTCCAGACTCGCAAGTGACTGGTAAACAGTTTACAAAAACAGCACAGGACTTGTTAAACAAGACCTATGCAGATCAAACTAGTGCAATGGCACAAAAAGCTATTGTACAAAAGAAAGTACACGAGGCACGTGGTGACTACAAACCACCTAAAGAAGCCGACTATGGAGATGACTATCAAGACATGGTCAAACGTGTTGCTGCCCAAGAAAAACGCAAGCAACAACAGCAACCACAAAAGAAAGTCAGTGAAGACGACCAAATTGCTAGTCCCGCCAGTAGGGAACTGGTTAGAGTTGCACGCCAAAGCAACCCAGAAGCAACCAGTGATGCTGATGCTATCAATGCTTATATGGGTAGCATCGCTAAAAAGACACAGGACAACTATAAAAAGGTCAATGACATCCTACGTCAACTTGATCCATTGAGCAATGATCTAGATCAAGCTGAAAAAGAGATTAATAGTCTTGAACGTGTGAATTCAGAACAACAGCATCTGTTGAATAGATTGAATCATCGTCTTGGACAAGCTACACCGAAAGCACAGGCACAACATCAAACACAGGCCGCAGCACGAGCAGCACAGCAGGCCAAAGACAAACAAGAACGTGATGCCATTGCACTTAAAGTAGGACAGGACGCAGCACAACAGCCTGCTCAAGTTGATCCTGGAATTAAACAACAGCTAGACAAGTTAAGCAGCCGAGTAACTGCTATTGATACCAGAACTTTGCCAGGAGATACAGCCAATTTAGCCAGAGTGGCTGCTGCACAAGGTGCTGGTAAAATGCTGCCCAAAGTAACGCATGATGCTGCCGCAGAAATTGCACAGGATAATAAACCATTTGATCGTAATAAATTGGGTGCAATTAAAAATGCCTTGGCAACACAGCAAAACGAAGATGAAGTCTACGAAAGCCGCTTGTATGCTATGCGTAAGGCAGGATACGACATACTATAAATACTAACATGAACGAATTAACAGAACTACAACAAGCAGCACGTATCGCATTTGCCAGCGAATTCAGCTTTTATCTTAAAGCACATGAATTTCACTGGAACGTAGAAGGTGTACACTTTCAACAGTTTCATGAACTGTTTGGTAAAATCTACGAAGAAGTCTATGGTATCATTGATGACTTTGCAGAAAAGCTACGTGCCATGGACTGCTATGCTCCTGGTAGTTTGAGCAAGTTAACTATTCTAACTCGTGTTGATGATCAAGTTGAAGCAATACCTGACGCTGTCATGGTTCAGACACTGCTAGAAGACAGCGATAAAATGGTTATCTTGTTGAAGATGGTTTATGATCGTGCAGAAGAAGCAGGCGAACATGGCTTCAGCAACTTCCTAGCAGAACGCATGGATGCACATCGCAAGCACAGCTGGATGTTGAGAAGCGTACTGAAATGAACCTATACGACATCTTTGAAGCTGGTGTAGGTGTGGTTGCTAGTAAAAAGCAAGCCAAGGATCCACGCTATTCAATGAGTCTAACCAAAGACGTGCGCCCTGGCGAGATAGAACGTCAACTTAAAAAATACAGCCTAGCAGAATCCGCAGATGTGGGTGCTTATGATGATATCCTAGTTAAACTGTGCGAAGGTATCCTGGCACATCAAAAGCAAGATGCTGAACGTTATGGTTTGGTTGCTGCCGCAGTAGTTGATACTGAACAGCGTATTGTATATGGTATCAATCATCGTTTGCCAAGCGGTAAACGTGTACATGCAGAACGTGCTGCCATTGAGAACTACAAAAACAAGCATGGCAAATTACCCGAAGGCAGCGTAATTGTTACAACGCTTAGTCCTTGCACAGATGAAATGGCAGATAGACAGGGC
>Ga0208618_1000292_pt1 | contig 23844 bp, 22 predicted proteins | sample CryBogCBE18Jul08_FD_184585 | JGI IMG/M metagenome (GOLD analysis project Ga0208618, IMG submission 184585) | Freshwater microbial communities from Crystal Bog, Wisconsin, USA - CBE18Jul08 (SPAdes) | ecosystem: Environmental > Aquatic > Freshwater > Lake | place: Crystal Bog, Wisconsin, USA...
GGTAATCCAGGGTAAAGAAAAATACTGAAATGAGCTCAATGGCCCAAAACAAGCCACCATACGTGTCCGCATAGGCATCAATCGTTTCAAGTGCCAAAGAGATACAAGAGACGAAAATGAATGCATTGATGAGTCTGGCCCATCTCTTGAAATTGTCACTCAATGGATTGGTGAATATCTGTTCGGCAACACTTTGATGTGCTTCATCGTGGGTGGTTTGGTAGCCCATTTCTTACTCCTTTTGTGAATGGGATTGCAAGCCTATAAATATATCAACATTAGGTGTGAAAATAATTGAAATTTTACTTTTGTGAATCTTTTTGATTCAGGTCTTGAGTTTGATCAATAGACGTTAGTTGTTGATTGATGACGAATTTTATGGTTGTAATCCATTGAGTTGCTGTGTTTTTAAGATCAAATTGACAAGGATGCAATTGGTTTTCAGGGTTAATCCTAGGGGTGAACATGTTTATTGCAATTCGTCATGATGGACTGATTTGCGTTTTCAGTCTGTCTACTGTGATCGATATCAAAAACGGCAAAGGACAATCCATTAAAGGCTGAAATGTGCAAAGGCATGACCCATTGGTTGCTTCACTTCATGAATGCTCAATTGAATGCCAATATTCTTGTATTACAATGAAATTGTCAAAATGTGATAAAGAAATTTCACATTTGTGAATGACTTGCTACCTATTTTTGACCGATTTTTTTTGGTTTTTGAGTGGTCAATTGATTTCACCAGTGCATTTAAAAAAAATTAAACGGAGTATTCATGGATTACACCAACATGTCAGGTCACTACGATGTCATCATGACCTCTGGTTACTATGACTACAAGGGTATTGTTGACAGTTTGGTCAATCACAAACCATTTGATTGCGTTTTGGAAATTGGTTGTGGTACAGGTTTGATTTTAGAAGAACTGGCAAAAAGAGATGCTCAGATCAAAATCACAGGCGTGGATTTGACACAAGCGATGTTGGACATCGCCCAAAAACGCCTTGGAAAATTTCCATCCATTGAGTTGTCGGAGCAAAACGTCGTTCATTTCGACCTTCAAAAGCAATTTGATTTGGCTTTTTCATATGGTGGCGTTTGGTATTTTGTGATCGATGGTGACAAAGAGCCTTTCATGGTGAGTCACATTCCTGAGGACGCCCCAAACGAAGAAGGTCTTCGCCAACTCTCAAAACATGTTCAAAGTGGAGGGCAGCTACTACTTGGCATTCAAGGGCCTCATCATGATTACGAACGCCCCATCTCCAATGGAATGATTTATTCACAAAAGATCCTCCCTCGCGAAAGAGGTTTTATCAAGCACTACTATCTGAACGACGGCCCAAACAAGGTGATGGAACAAACCGTGACGTACCGGACATACAGCTTTGAAGAAAGTCTTAAAATGCTCTCCGACAATGGTTTTGAATATGTTCCAAATTCGGACACTGGTAAGAAATTTTTGAGTTTCAAAAAACGATAATTCCATTTCAATGAGCATTTTGCATAGCCCCCGGCCCAATAGGTTTCAGGGGCTTTTTCATTTGTAAAATGAATTCAATCAAACCAATTTCTTTTTATTTCTACATTCATTTTTCAGATTGAGTCTTTCATGAGTCACCCCACGCAAATCGCATTCATTGGTGTAGGCAACATGGGCAACCCCATGGCTGCCAATTTGATCAAGGCGGGACATAACGTCACTGTCATGGATCGCTCCATTGAGAAAACCCAAAATTTAGCCGCATTAGGGGCAAAGGTTGCCCAATCAATCCAAGAGGCGGTGCAAGGTGCAGATGTGATATTTGCTTCCCTGCCTGGTCCTGTGCAGGTCAGAGAGGTGATGCTTGGCTCCACTGGCCCAGGGTTGATCGATTGTGTGAAAGCGGGTTCAGTGGTGATTGACACCTCAACGTCTGCGCCCGACTTGGTCAAACAAATCGTGGCCAAGGCCAAAGCCATGGGCGTGAACTTCTTAGAGGCGCCAGTCACCAATGCAGTGGACTTTGCGGCCTTGGGCCGCTTGTCAATCTTTGTGGGGGGTGATGAAGCCGCTTATCAGCGTTGCTTACCACTGTTCAATGTCATCGGAGAGAAGATTTTTTACGTGGGCCAACCTGGAAATGGGGCCACAGTCAAATTGCTCACCAATCTGCTTTGGTTTGTGAGTGCTGCCACCATTGGCGAGGGCTTGATGTTGGGCGCCAAGGCTGGTGTGCCTTTGCACACGGTTTGGGAGGCGATCAAGTCCAGTGCTGGAAACTCATGGGTGGCTGAACATGATGTGCCTTCCATTTTTGCAGGTCACTATGACCCCAGTTTCTCTTTGGCTCTCTGTGTGAAAGATTTGACGCTCATCAATGACATCGCCAAGTCGCAGGGCTACTCTTTGAAAATGGGTGAAATGGCCAAGTCACTTTTTCAAGAAGCTGTGGACAAATATGGCGAGCAAGCTGCAGAGCTGCATGTGGTCAAGTTGCTCGAGGAGCGTGTTGGGTTTATGTTGCGCCCGCCCATGGGAGAGAGCGTCCAAGCTACGGTTGAAGCAAAACCCCTTGAGGCTTCATCTCATCCCAAGGTAAGGGGCAACACAAGCGCCCCCATCCTGCGTCAGCCCTCCATCATGGCGCAAGCCCATCAACACATGCCACAAGGGGTGGCTGAAAACTATCGTTACTGGGGAGACGACAAGACCTTGTTCATCGATAGCGCAGAGGGTTGTTGTTTGACAGACTGTGATGGGCGCACCTTCGTAGACTTTAGGCTTGGATATGGGCCCATCATTTTGGGGTACCGAGACAAAAGGGTTGATCAAGCGGTGGTCGACCAAATTCAAAAGCGAGGAACACTCTCAGGTTTTGCAACCGAACTCGATACCGAGGTCGTTGAGCAAATCAAGGGACTTTGCCCTCAAATCGAAAAAGTGAGGTTTGCCAATTCTGGAACCGAGGCCGTGATGGGGGCGGTTCGAACGGCTCGTGGATTTACCAAGCGCGAACGCATCGTGATCGTAGAGGGCGGATTTCATGGGCTCTACGACGAGATGATGTGGAAGTCAGACATCGAACACTGGAACTTGGGGGATGTGAATGCACCCAATGTGATTCCATTTGGTGCAGGCATTCCGCCCAAAACCCGTGACTTGGTTGACATCATTGGATTGAACGACGAGGCGGCTTTGGAGCAGGTCTTCAAAACAAGGGGAGATACCTTGGCTTGTGTGGTGCTTGAGCCCATCATTGGTAACGCCGGTTCCATTGCTGCAACGCCCAAGTGGTTGGCGCGTTTGCGCGAGTTGTGCAATCAAAACGGCTCCTTGCTCATCATCGATGAGGTCAAATCAGGCTTTCGAGTGGCCAAAGGTGGCGCTCAATCTTTATATGGCATCCATGCAGATCTCACGACCTTCGCCAAAGCCATGGGAAATGGCTATCCAGTGGCCGCCTTTGGTGGACGCGCCGATGTGATGAACGTTGTGGGCTCTCATGCGGGTGGCGTGGTGCATGGCGGTACTTACACTGCCAATTTGGTGGCTCTGAGTGCAGCTCACGCGACACTTGGAATTTTGGCCAACACCGATGCGCTCAAAACCTGTGATCAAGTCGGTCAAAACATACAAGGAGTTTTGGGCCGAGTCTTTACCCAAGCGGGTATTGAACACGCCTTTGCGGGACCTGGTGCAATGTTTGGGGTTCATTTCACGCCCCACGTCCCCACCACTTATCGTGACTGGAAAAAAACCAACAGCGAGTTGTATCGACGCTTTGCTTGGCAACTCATTGAGCATGGTTTGATGTTGGAGCCTGACTCCAGAGAGCCTTGGTTCATCTGCGAAGCCCATCAGCACGTGGATTTGGGCTGGCTTGAGGATGTTGCAACTCGCTCCATTCAAGTGGCTTTGAACACCACTTCATAAACTTCTGTGCTGCACTCCAAGGTTTGGGGTTTCGTTCTCAGTTGAGCCAAGCTCTGAGCGTTGAGAGTGAGTAAGCTCCGCGGCCCATGAGCTCTCGCAGTCCGAGTTGTGTGTGCGCGAGTGCCTCTGCATCTGGGATGAAGTCCATCACCGTTGCGTCCTTTAAATAGACTTTGAAGTCAACCGGGTAGGCGATCACGTCAATTCCAGCCTTTTGAAACAGTGCGACAGCCCTTGGCATGTGAAAGGCCGAGGTGATGAGCAAAGTGGTGGGAGGCGTTGAACTTTTGAAGTTGTTCACGATCAAAGTTTTGACGGCCAGCGCTTCTTGGGCGGTGTCGTTGACATCAGGGGTGATCAAAATTTGAGATGGGGGTACACCCATTTGTTGAGCTTGTTGAGCCAAGTAGTGACCCTCTGATGGACTTTGCGGCCACCAGGGGATCACTCCACCTGTGAAAACCATCTTCACAGGGTGTGAGGCACTTTGCACTTTGTACACATTGATGCTGGAGAGGAAGCGATCGGGGTCACTCCACTCGACTTCAGCTGCGGGTTGTGCCCCTTTTAAGACTGTCGTTGGAACCGCGTGCAGCATGCCACTGAGCACCACGATGAAATCGGCGTTGGGTAGCTCTGAGGCTGGGGTTTTGGTGGCCCCTTGCTCCACCCATCGCATCAATGCATCGGAGGTGTAAGGAATGCTGGAGAGCCACAAAATGATCAGCGCGAGCACCAGGGGAGTTTTTCGCTTTGTGATCAAGCTTGCCACGCACAGGTAACTCACCCAAGCCAAGGGAAGCAGCAAGAGGGGCAGAATTTTATGAAGATAAATCAATGGAGGTGTTCAGTTCAAAGCTTTTTGTGAAGGTAAGTCATGGGTTACAGTGGCGCATGCTGTCTCAAAAGAGTTTCATGAGCCGTTTGACCTCTGATTCGGGTGCGGGGGATGCCGTGATGGCGCGCACCACAGCAACGGAGCCGACACCTGAGGCCAAGACCATGGGCATGGTGTGATCGTCAACGCCGCCAATGCCCACCAAAGAGTAGCTTCGCATGAGTTGGGCGTACTGGCGCAGTCTGCCCAAACCTTGGGGCAAGGTTTTCATTTGTTTCAAAGTGGTTGGAAACACAGCGCCCAGTGCCATGTAGCTGGGTCTGAAGCGATGCGCGGTCATCATTTCGCTGTATCCATGTGTGCTGAGCCCAAGATGCAAACCTGCGTGTTTGATTTGCTCCATACCGTGAGCCTCCAACGCTTGTAGATCCTCTTGGCCCAGGTGCACGCCATGCGCTCCAGCGTCGATGGCCAATTGCCAATGGTCGTTGATGAAGAGTTGGGTTGCAGTGCCTTCAACAGCCTTGACCGAGGCCTTGATTTCTTGTTCAATGGCTTTCGTGTCATCAGATTTGAAGCGAAGCTGCACAGTTGGCACCCCAGTTTGAGCCACTCGTTCAATCCATTGTGCGTTGGGGAGCACGGCGTAGAGCCCTAAGTTGGGGGAAACGAAAGACGGTGTCCAGGTCGGTCCTGGTGAAGGGGTCAATGACGCCCATGCCGATTCAAAGTCAGCAAGGTGAGCGGGCCATTTGAACGCGTCAAACTCACCTTCACGATCCGATTGAAGCTCCCAAACACGAGCAATGAGTTGAGCATCCAAAGGCTCATAAGCCAAGGCCCTCGCTGAGCGTTCTAAGGTGGCCAGAAGGCTTGAGCGATCTTGCGACTTGAATGCTTGCTTCATCTCCTGCACGAGCAAAAGCTCTGCAGGAGTGAGCGCTGTGCTCAAGGGGTCTGGCAAAGGCCAAATCAGCTCAGCACCCTTTGCGCTCGTCAAGAGCGCCTGGTGTAGCTTGACCAAGACGCTAACCCAAGAATCAACTCCAGGGTTTGAATTGGTGTCCTTGGATCTCATCACGATTGATGCCAAAACGGAGTACCCAGCACTGGGGTGCTTGCTTGCGGAGTATCTTGCGCTTCAATGGCTCCTGCCTCATGGGCCATGCGACCAGCTTTGACCGCCTGATCAAACGCTTTGGCCATCAGAAGAGGATTTTGAGACAAAGCGACAGCGGTGTTGAGCAAGACGCCATCAAAGCCCCATTCCATGACTTGGGCCGCATGTGAGGGCAGTCCCAGTCCTGCATCTACAATCATGGGAACGTCCAAGTGTTCTCTGAGCATGCGAAGGGCGTATGGGTTCATGGGGCCCTTGCCCGTGCCGATGGGAGCTGCCCAAGGCATCACGGCTTGGCATCCAACATCAACCAATTTTCTGCACAAAATCAAGTCTTCGGTGCAATAGGGCAGCACTTTGAAGCCTTTTTGAATCAGGGTTTGGGCTGCCAGGGGCAACTGCAAGGTATCGGGTTGCAAGGTGTAGTCGTCCCCAATCAACTCGAGTTTGATCCAATCGGTCTCAAACACTTCGCGTGCCATCTCTGCGGTTGCAATCACTTCCTCTAGGCTGTGGCAACCTGCCGTGTTGGGGAGCAGTGGTGTGCCGGCGCTTTTGAGCAAATCCCAAAACACATTCGAGGCAGGCGTTTGTTGGGTGGAGGGAAGTTGTCGCCTGAGGGAGACTGTGAGAAAGGCTGGGCGAGTGCTTTCAATGCATTCTTTGAGAATTTGGGGGGAAGGGTATCGAGAGGTGCCCAGCATCATGCGCGAGCCAAAGGACTCTCCGTAAAGGACCATGGATGTGTTGGGCTGCGATGCATCGCAGGGGTGCAATGGTTTGGGGTTGTGGGTGCTCATCAATGATGTGGGGGAGGTGCTTTGGATTGTGGTTGACTGCTCAAAGGTTTGAGGCTCATCCGCCAGTGATGGGAGAGATCAATTCGATCTCGTCTGTGCTCTTGAGAGGTGTTTGGGCGTATTGGGTTTTGGGGATGAAGTTCAAATTCAAAGCCGCTGCAAATGGGGGTTTTGCGCCAAAGAGATCCACCGCGTCTTGCAAGGTGGAGCCTGGGGGCAATTCAAAGGGCAGTTGATTGATGGTGATGCTCAGCATGAGAAGAAGAAGGGATTCATCATAGAAAAAAAGCAAGCCCGCTCAAGACCGAATCACACTCAGTCCCAGCTCCTGGGCCAAATCTGTGCGTTGGTGATCCATCCATTCAAGAGCGCAGTCAAGCACAGCGGGCGAGATCAAAAAACCATGTCGATAAAGACCATTGATTTTAATGACCTTTGAGGCGCCAATTTGGATTTGAGGCAAATTGTCGGGCAAGGTTGGCCTGAGTTGAGTGTTGATCTCTAGAACCCTTGCCTCAGCAAATCCAGGGTGAACGCTGTAAGCGGCAGACATGAGTTCAAGACTTGAGCGCACACTCACCTCAGAGCGGTCCTCACTCTCCACCTCCGTGGCACCAACCACAAAGATTTGGTTCTCTTTAGGGGCGATGTAGATTGGGTATTTGGGGTGAATGAGGCGAACCGGTCGACTCAAATGGACATCGGGTGCGTGCAGTCGCAGCACCTCACCCCTGACCCCTCTGAGTTGAGACCAGTGTGTTTTGGCCCCCATACCGGTGCAGTCGATGATCCAAGGCTCATCCTTGTGTTTTTGATGCAGCCATGCCTCAAGGCTTGAGAGCTCTTGGGCTGAGTGCCAGTGCAGCGTGAGTTGACCGCGGGCCTGGGCTTGTTCGAGCTCGTGCAACATGGCCGTGAGCAGCTCTCGGTTGTCGAGTTGGCCCTCGTGGGGCAAATAAAGTCCTGAGCTGAACTTGGGCACGAGCTCTCTCTCCAAGGCCTCAATGCCTACAGAGTCAAGCATTTGTGCGGGCGAGAGGGTTGGTAAGAGGGCATGCGTTTTTTGCATGTGCCCTTGAAACCTTCTGGCCTCTGGTGCATCGGAGCGATGCCAAACGATCACGGTGCCCGCTTGTTGAAAGAAAACGGGTTGATTTAATTTCCCTAGGATTTGGGGCCAGCGCTTCAAGCTGTGTTGGCCCATTTTGACCACATTCAACTCGGTGATGGCTGATTCCGCCAAAGGCGCGAGCATGGCAGCTGCCACCTTGGCTGCTGCGCCTTGGCCGTCGGCTCCCTGGGCTTCATAGAGATCAATCCTGTGACCTCGCTCAATGAGTGCGAGCGCCATCAGTCGGCCCATGAGGCCAGCTCCCAAAATGACTGTTTGTGGTTGGGTCATAAGCCTTCTAGTTTAGTGCAATGCGTCCAACAGGGCTTGGGTAAAACGCAATAGCCCAGAATCCCCCAAAATCATTTCAAACAAGATGCCATTTTGTCCTGGGGATAAACAGAATTCAGGCTAGCCAAATATCAATATAAATCAATACGTCAATCAAGAAAAATAAGACCGTCTAACAAGTTTTGTCCATCATGCTCTTATAGACAAGGTTTGAAAATATGGGGAAGCAATGAGCTTAAAGGGAAGTTCAAGGTCATTTTATTGTGATTGCATATTTTAAAAAAAGTGATATCATTTAATGGTGAATAGCAAACATAAAAAAACATTACTTTTGATTTATAAGGATCCACTACAGGGCTCAATTCCTTGGGATCAAATCGAATCATTTTTAATTGCCATTGGTTGTACGGTTGTCAGTTCTGGAGGCTCGGCAATAACGATTGAGATGAATTCAATACGACTCAATGTCCATCGACCCCACCCCAATCGTGATTCATTGCGATACAGAGTTAAAAGCGTTAGAGATTTTTTGGATAAATTGGAGATCAAGCCATGATTGCAAATGTAATGGAATACAAAGGCTATAGGGTAAGTATGGAGTTTGACGCAGAGGATAAGATAATAGTCGGTCGAGTTTTAGACATCGACGACATCATCGTATTTCATGGCGAATCCGTCACACAGTTTGAAAAAGCTTTTCATAAATCTATTGACTCATACATCAAAGACTGTGAAAAATTAAATCAGAAACCGGATAAACCCGTTTCAGGCCGATTAATGCTTAGAGTTGATCCTAAAATACATGCGGCGGCAATTAAAAAAGCTGCCAAGAGTGGAGTTAGCCTAAACAAGTGGGCTGAAGGAATTTTCAAAGCAGCTACTGCTCAGTAAGGAAATTGCAGTGCACATCGTTTTTTGATGAAATAAAAAACCATTGATCATCAATCTGTGGTTTTCCTTACATGTTTGTAAATGCATGGCTCCCCGACCTGGACTCAAACCAGAGGCCTGCGGATTGAATTTTTGACCTCCCTTATCTCTTTTAATTTGATTGCATGACCACTTCAAACTTTGCCCATTACCCCAGAGTCTTAAGCATCGCAGGATCTGACAGCGGGGGTGGGGCAGGCATTCAAGCCGATATCAAGACCATCAGCGCTTTGGGGGGCTTTGCCATGACGGCCATCACCGCCATCACAGCGCAAAATACCCAAGGTGTTCAGGGCATTCATGCGCTACCCGCCTCGTTTTTAAAGTCACAAATTCAATCGGTTGCTGAGGACATTGGCGTGGATGCCGTCAAAATTGGCATGCTTCACACACCCGAAGTGGTCGAAGTGGTGGCTTGGGCGATCGATCACTATGGGTGGAAGAATGTGATTTTGGACCCTGTCATGGTGGCCACCAGCGGAGACCGCTTGATTGATGAGGAGACGGTCAAGTTGCTCATTGAGGAGCTTTTCCCCAAAGTTCTGCTCATCACGCCCAACTTGGACGAGGCAGAAGTTTTGTTGGGTCGTCCAATTCAAAAAGAATCTGAGCTGATCCCTGCAGCCCAGGATCTTTTGAATCTTGGCACCCCAAGCGCGTTGCTCAAAGGCGGACATCTTGAGGGCGAGTGGGTGGTGGACGTGTGGGCTTCAAAAGGTGAACCTTTTGTGCTCAAATCCAAACGCATTGACTCAAGGAATGTGCACGGTACAGGGTGCACTTTGTCCTCCGCCATTGCGACGTTCTGCGCTCGTGGAGAGAGCTTGGCTGCTGCCATTGAGCTTGCACGGGCCTACATCTTGAAGGCCATTGAGCACGGTGCTCACGTTCAGACCGGTGACCCCAAGGGGCAAGGACATGGGCCCTTGAACCATGGTTTTGCACCTTTGCCGATGCTCATCAAGACTTGAGTTTCAGTGTACTTTTGAGTCACTGAGGGGCTCAGTGAGCCCTAAGCGCGAGTGCAGCAGTGCTGAAGCAGAGGTGTACTCAAAGGGAATTTTGTCCTTGTTGAGTACTCTTTTTGCGATCCCATAAGCCGCTAGAGTGGCCTCGTGAAAGCCGCTCACAATGAGCTTCTTTTTACCCGGATAAGTGATGATGTCACCGATCGCAAAAATCCCAGGTGTTGAAGTGGCATAGTCCTCTTGGTTCACAGGCAGTTGTTTCTTTTGCATCTCCAAACCCCAAGTGGCAATGGGGCCGAGTTGGGGGGAGAGTCCCAAATCAACGATGATGGCCTCGCAATGGCTTTGTTGAGTGACCCCTTCAGAGTCGATCCATTCCACTCGCTCAAGGATTTTTGGGTCTTTGGGGTGAGCATGGGCGTGAAGGATTTGACCATGCACAAATCGCAAGGTGCATGGATCGAGGCTGTTGGCACTGTGATGGATGGCAGCTTGCAGCGCCTTGGTGCTGGTCTCGCTCGCATCTAAAGTTTCGCGTCGGTGAATGAGTGTGACTTGAAGCTTTTGGTGTTCCAAGGTTTTGCCCCACTCGTAGAGCTCAAGTGCATCATCGACTGCCTCTTGTGTGCCACCCACCACCCAAACATGCGCCAAATTTGAAGTCAGGCTCGATTTCCAATTCAATTTGATCGTGTAGAGAGGGCCGTTATGGATGTGGGTTTTGAGAAATGGTACCAGACCATTGGCCAGCAAGGGGCGATGCAAGAAGGCTCCAACGCCACTGGCAAGGACCACGGCACGCGCGACAAAGCGAGTGCCCGAATCGGTTTCAACTTTGAAGTGATCTCCTAGGGGATCCAGCGTTTGAACCAATTGACCCAAGTGAAATTGGGGGTTAAAGGGTTTGCACTGCAGCAAGAGTCTCTCGGTGAGCTCACGTCCTGTGCAAGCCAAAGTGCCTGGTATGTCATAGATCAATTTGTCCCCAAAGAGCTCTGCGGCTTGACCGCCAGCGTGGGGGAGTGCATCTACGACTTGGGCGTGAATTCCCAAGAGCCCCAATTCAAAGACCAAAAAGAGACCCGCAGGACCTGCGCCCACGATCAAGACATCGCACTTGATGCTTGGGGCTTGGTCTCCCAAAGCGATGGGGGTTTGTGGCTTGGGTTGAGCGCTGTTCAAAGGAGTAGGCCTTGATCAGGTCTCTGGGTGCTGCTGTATCAGCGAATCAACTCAGAGAGCTTGCCTTCTTTGTCTTTCCAGTCGTCAGCGTCGGGCAAAGGTGCTTTTCTCTTGGTGATGCTGGGCCAACCAATTTGGGAGAGCTCTGCATTCAAAGCAACCATGTGCTCTTGGCCCTGGGGGACATCTTCTTCCGCAAAAATCGCGTTGGCAGGGCACTCGGGGATGCAGACCGCACAGTCGATGCACTCATCGGGATCGATGGTCAAAAAGTTAGGACCTTCACGGAAACAGTCCACAGGACAAACGTCCACACAGTCGGTGTACTTACAGCGGATACAAGATTCGGTGACAACGTGAGTCATGATGGTCTTAACTTTTACGAAATGAAGGTGAAAAGGAAGTGATGGTGATTTTAGTGGAGAAAACGTCAACTAGGCGAATTGGCCCTGCAGCAGGGGTGGTGTAAGAGCACTTATCAAGTGAGTCCCCCCCAAAGCTGCAACAGTGTTCAATGCGTGACTCAATTCACCAAGACCGCTGCTGAAGTCTTGTGAGAGGCCGTATCCACCAAAATCATGGCACCCATCAACCTTGAGTCGGCAAAGGGGCGGGTCAAAATGGGCTCCTTGAAGGTCAATTCCACTTGACCCATGGCATTGGGTTCAAGTTGTTGGGCGGGCTCAGTTTCAAGGGTCAAAATGTTCAAGCGGTGTTTGATTTGGCTCACCTGAGCTTTGACCCACTGGTGTCCATGCAAGGCCCAATAAATGCGTCCTTGAACCAAAGGCTCATCATCCATCCATGCCACTGTGGCAGTGATTTGGCGCTCAGGCGAGAGAGCCCTTGGGTCTAGGCCGTCTGTCACCACCAACCAGTCACCTCTGGAGACATCGAGTTCCTTCTCAAGGCTTACGCCAACTTGGTGACCAGAATGACCTAACAAGGGGTCGTTGGCTTGTCTGACTGCGTTTACGATTTCAACCACCTTGGCACTTTGTGCGCTGGGGTGAACTTTAACGGTGTCACCCACTTTGAGCTGTCCGTTGGCCACTCTGCCCCAAAGGACTCGTCGCCCCTTGTCGGTTCGGTTGGAGTCGTGTTGCTTTTCAATCCATTGAACACAAACGCTGGTGGGCCCGCTTTGATCGGCAGGGGTGCAGGGGAGTTTCTCCAAAATGGAGATCAAGGTCTCACCCGTGTAGCCACACCAATGTTCTTTCGCATTCACCACGTTCCAGCCCTTCAAAGCGGAGATGGGTACGATGGCGGTGTAGGAGATGTTGGCTTGTGTGGCAAAAGCGGTCAGTGCAGCTTTGATGCGATTGAAGGCCAATGTGGGGTCGTTCACGGCATCGAGTTTGTTGATGACAAAAACAATACTGGGCACGCGCAAGAGTTTTGCAAGCAGTGAGTGACGGCGGGTTTGGTCAAGCAAGGTGAGGTTGGACTTGGACCAATCGAGTTTGGTCGCGTCCACGATCACCAGGGCGGCGTCTGCGCTGGATGCTGCAGTCACCATGTTGCGGGTGTACTGTTCGTGACCGGGAGCGTCCCCAATGATGAACTTCCTGTTCTCAGTGGCGAAGTAGCGGTAGGCCACATCGATGGTGATGCCTTGCTCGCGCTCTGCAGATAAACCATCGGTCAAGAGGGCCAAATCGGTTTCGCCTTGGCGCTGAACCCCTGCCAAGTGATCTTCAAGCACCGCTTGAGAGTCCACCAATAGGCGTCCAATGAGTGTGCTTTTGCCATCGTCTACGGAGCCGCAGGTGATGAATTTGAGCGCATAAAGGGGCTCAATGTTGGCGTCTTGTGTGGGGGCGGTTGTGGACAAAGGTGACATGGGCTAAACAGTGGGTAAGAATATTTTGATGAAGTCAGGGGTGCATCGGAACAGGGTAGGATTGCTCTAGGCTCAGCTGCCTCGCAAAAGGGCAACGAGGCCTTAAAAATAACCGTCTCTTTTTCTCTTTTCCATTGACGCCTCAGAGGTCTGGTCATCCATGCGGGTGGCTCCTCTTTCGCTCAGAGTGGCAGTCAAGGTCTCCATCACAATGTCTTTGGGTGTTTTGGCCAAGCTGGCCACGGGGCAAGTGCAGGTGATGTCGCCAACGGTTCTGAACCTCACATCCATGAGTTGCGGTGTCTCGCCACTTTTGGCTGGTGTCAAAGGGGTCACTGGAACCAAGAGACCTTTGCGGTCCACGACCTCGCGCTTGTGGCTGTAATAAAGCTCTGGCAGCTCGATGCGTTCTCTCTCGATGTATTGCCAGACGTCCATCTCGGTCCAATTGGAGATGGGAAAGACGCGAAAGTGCTCTCCTGGGTGAATCTTGGTGTTAAAGAGTGTCCACAACTCAGGGCGCTGAGACTTGGGTTGCCAAGTCCCAAAACTGTCTCTGTGAGAGAAGATGCGCTCCTTGGCGCGTGCCTTTTCCTCGTCTCGTCTTGCGCCACCAATCAAAGCATCGAATTTGAATTCTTCGATGGCTTCAAGCAAAGTGACCGATTGGTGCACGTTTCTGGATTCATCTGGGCGGCTCAAGCGAACTGTGCCGCGCTTCATGGAGTCTTCTACACTTCGAACGATCAACTGAGCTTTGAGTTGTTCGGCTCGGTAGTCGCGAAAGCGAGTCACCTCCTCAAAGTTGTGCCCCGTGTCAATCATGAGCAAGGGGTAGGGGATGCGTCCCACGCCAAAGGCTTTTTCAGCGCAGCGCAGCATCACCAGTGAGTCCTTGCCACCAGAGAAGAGGAGGGCTGGTTTTTCGAAAGATGCAGCCACCTCACGCAAAATGAAAATCGTCTCGCTCTCCAATCCATCCAAGTGCGATTGACTCAAGGTGTGAGCGGGACCTGATTGGGGTGTGGTTCGAATGGGTGTGGCGGTTGCAGTCATGGGTCTGGGTGCGTAACTTGAGGGTTATGGGTGAGTGGGGGTGATGAGAAAAGGGCCAATGGACCTTTAAGTTTTGGCGGCTTGGCTCACGTGAAGCCCACATTCTTTGGCGCTTTCGTCCTCCCACCACCAGCGACCAGCTCTGAACTCTTCACCCATGCTGATCGCACGGGTACAGGGAGCGCAGCCGATGCTTGGGAAGAATTCGTCGTGCAAGGGGTTGTAGTCGAGCTGATTCAAATGAATATAGTGCCACACATCTCCCCAAGTCCAGTCCACCAAAGGATTGACCTTGGAGTAGCCCTTTGAAGAGAGTTCGGAGTCATCGATGAAGCTCACCTGGGCTCTTGCGCTCGATTGCTCACGTCTGAGACCGGTGATCCATGCCCTTTGACCTTTGAGGGCACGAGAGAGGGGTTCCAGTTTGCGAATGTGGCAACATGCTTTTCGGTCTTCAATCGAGTTGTAGATGGCCTTTTGCCCTTTGGTTTTGACAAATTCGATCACTTGTTCGGCTTTGGGCCTGTAGATTTCAAGAGGTAACTTCGTGTGAGCTTGAAGCCTCTCGAGCAAAGCCAAGGTTTCATGGTTGAGTGCACCTGTTTCCAACACAAACACAGGAACTTGCAGACCCAAAGTCTCAAGAAGGTGGGTGATCACGATGTCCTCGGGGCCCAAGCTGCTGGCTTGTTTGATCGGGCTTAAATTCAAAACACTCGCTTGGAGTTGGGTAAGCGTGCTTTGGACGCGTTCCTCGTATTGCTCGCTTGGGTGATCCCAACGCTCAATGGCCGTTTCTTGGTGTCGACTCGATAAAAGGGTGCTGCTCATGGGCTGATGGTTTTAAAGTGCGTTTGGAGTGTGTTTTGATGGATGTTGCAATGGGCATCAAGTGCGAGCAAAGTGCGGTTTGATCTCAGTCACGTCGCCTTGGTAAAAGCCAGTGAATTGGGACAGCAGCTTTTGACCATGGCTTGCGTTTTGATCGGCTCTGAGCACAGCGCTTGAAAAGCCTGTGCGCTGCATCTGCAAAAGTTGATCAATCAAAACGTCACCGCGCGCTCTGACGTCCCCTTTGAAGCCGCAACGCTTTCTCAAAATCACCGCTTGCGTGAAAGCCCGTCCATCTGTGAATTTTGGAAAGTTAAGCTCAACGCAGTCCACGCCTTGCAAGTCAAGGCTTGATGGATCCACGGTGTTTTCAAGCACCAGCGTTTTATCCGTGGAGCTGAGGGTGTTGGCGTCTATGAGCTTCATATCGGTGGAGTCTGATAGGGTTTGTTGGATTGGAAGACCAAAAGCTTTGTCGATTGTCATTTCGTTTTATTTAAGCCAAAGCCTGAATGTCCAAGCTTCTGGCAGACTTGGCCACCGATTTGAAGGCCTCTAGCTCGGTGCGGCCCACAAAGTTGATGAAGGTTTCTTTGGATTGTCGATGTGAGACATAAAAATCCAATAAAGCCTCGATGACGGGTAGCACTTCGTGCGCAGAAAACGACGGACCCACGACTTTGCCAGGCTTGGAGGGGCCACTCAAGTGGCTTCCATCGCTTCCACCCACAGTGATTTGGTACCACTCTTGACCGTCTTTGTCGACACCCAAAATGCCGATGTGGCCGCTGTGGTGGTGTCCACAGGAGTTGATGCATCCACTGATGTGCAAATCGATGGGCCCCAAATCATTGAGTTCATCCAAGTCTTGGAACCTCTCAGTGATGGCACTGGCCAAGGGAATCGAGCGGGCATTGGCCAGCGCGCAAAAATCGCCTCCGGGACACGCAATCATGTCGCTCAGGAGTCCGATGTTGGCTTTGGCCAATCCATGTTGCTTGGCTGCAAGGTAAAGGGCTGGCAAGTTGCGCTCGTCAACCCAGGGCAAAAGCATGTTTTGTGCGTGAGTCACGCGAGCCTCGCCGCCTGAGAATCGATCCGCCAAATCCGCAACCCCCAAGAGTTGTTCGGGTGTGGCGTCCCCTGGTGCCAAGCCAGCGCGCTTGAAGGACAAAGTCACCGCTCTGAGGTGAGGCAGACGGTGAGCCGTCACGTTTTGTGCAAGCCATCTCTTGTATTGAGGGTCGTTTTGGAGATCGGTGTGGCTCTCTTCATGGCTCACGGCTTCAGCCAGAAGGGGCACTTCAAAGCATGAGCTCACACGATCGAGTTCGGCTTGTGTGATGGTATGAGGCGCACCATCAAGTGTCGTGATGCGATGGAACTCTTCGTCCACCTCAGAGGTGAATTTTTCGCCCTCTGCTTTGAGCAAAATTTTGATGCGTGCTTTGTAAATGTTGTCTCTTCTGCCCCAGCGGTTGTAGACCCGCACCACGGCTTCGATGTAATTGATGATTTGATGCCAGGGCAAGAACTCTTTGGTCACAGTGCCAACGATTGGGGTGCGGCCCATGCCGCCACCGACCAGGACCTTAAAGCCCAACTCACCTTGTGCGTTTTTGATCAAAAACAGGCCCACATCATGCCAACCCACGGCTGCACGGTCTTCGGTTGCACCGCTGATGGCAATTTTGAATTTTCGAGGCAAAAAAGCAAACTCGGGGTGAAGGGTGCTCCACTGGCGCAGGATTTCTCCAAAGGGCCTGGGATCAGCCACCTCATCGGGCGCAATGCCAGCGAGTTCATCGCTTGTGATGTTTCTGATGCAGTTGCCACTGGTTTGAATGCCGTGCATGTTCACGCTCGCCAAGAGGTCCATGACATCCGCGCTGTCTTCAAGTTTGATCCAGTTGTACTGCACATTTTGGCGAGTCGTCAAATGGGCATAGCCTTTGAGGAGTGCAGGTGCTTTGACGCTCTCCATGCCCTTGGGTGTCGGGTTCTTGCTGTCAATGAGGCCTTGGGTGTGTTGCGCGCGCTCAAAGAGTTCAGCATCGGGTTGGTCGTATTGACTGGCAATTTGGGCTAGAACGCGAATTTGAGCACTGGAGAGTTCTCCATATGGCACAGCAACCCTGAGCATAGGAGCAAAGCGCTGGATGTACCAACCATTTTGCAGCCTCAAGGGGCGAAACTCATCATCGCTCAAAGTGCCAGCTTGGTTTCTTTGGAGTTGATCCCTGAATTGATCAGCTCGTGCTTTGATGAATTGACGGTCAAATTCGGTGTATTGGTACATGTTTTAAATCAAGCAAAAATCAGTTTCACTGAGGCCCAAGCCAAAAGCACGCTGAGGGCCAAACGAATGATCCTCTCTGGAGTGCGGGTGAGGAGGTGAGCGCCTACCCAAATGCCTGGCAAAGAGCCCAAAATGAGTTTGAGCAGCAACGGCCAGTCCACAGTACCAAGACTTGCGTGCCCCAAACCGGCCACCAAGGTGAGGGGCACGGCATACGCAATGTCTGCCGCCACAATCCTGGGTAGGGGGAGTCTAGGGTAGAGGATCATCAAAACACTCACGCCAATGGCGCCTGCTCCCACTGAGGTGAGCGTCACCATCGATCCAATGACCAAGCCCAAAAGAATGGTCCACACGGGGTGTTTGGTTTGCGTGGATTCTACCTCGCTTGGCCCACTGTGCGCGCTCAATGCCACTTGTGCGCTGATGCTCACACTGGACTCCAAGGGGTGGGGGTTTTCTGGCGCAGGAGCTTGTGGATCGGTTGGTTTTTTTGTTTTGAGAACCTTGTAGAGCAAGGATGCAGCGGTCAGCATCAAAGCGACCCCCAAGGTGTGGGTAATGACGCTTTGAACCGATGAACTCTCAAGATCGACTTGGTTCAAGGCATAAATGGTGCCCAAGCAGCCTGGAATGCTCCCCATGCTCAAATGCATGACCACACGCCAAGGGATCAGGCGTTGCCGCCAAAGCGAAAACGTGCCCCCAGATTTGGTGATGGCGGCAAACAACAAATCGGTGCCCACTGCCATGTGCGGCTTCACGCCCAACAAAAAAATGAGCAGCGGCGTCATGAGAGATCCTCCCCCAACACCCGTGAGCCCAACGACACTGCCAACAAAGAAGCCGGCTAAAACAAAGTAAAAATCATGCATCTTTGCACTTTAGTGCTATTTTTTCATAACTCAAAATACATTTTTATGATTTAGATATATCGTTTTGGGTATAAAGAAAATTTTCCCCAAGCACAAAACCTCAAGCATTCAGGGCCTGGACTCACCAGGGTTGCTCGCAAAGCGCTCCCATTGGATGGATTTCAATAGCCTCTTTGGCAGAGCCAGGGGTTCACGCTCTATCAACCCGCTCAAGGTCTCCGCCATCAAAGTGCACAGACTCAAGCCCCGGGACCCTAAGCCAAAGTTGACCCAAAGACCCTCTTGGATCTCCCCCACAATGGGCATTCGATCAGGCGTGGTACACCTGACGCCACTCCAGGCCTCAAGGGTGAGAGAGGCCTTCAAGGATTCGGGGTTGGTTTGGAGGTCTATTTCGCCCTCCAAAACCCGGGCCAAGTCGAGCAAATTTTTTCGCTCACTGCCAGCCGAATTCTCAATTTGTGTTTGATCTCTCTCAAAGGTCGATCCAATGCAAAAGCGGCTTGAGTTTTGAGAGTCCTCGATTGCACTTGGCAACTGAGCCAAAAATGAGGCTTGATCGACGTGTGCTCTGCAACCCATGAGGAGCTCTGAGCGCTCAGCAACTCCATGCGGCATGAGCGCAATCAACTCACTCATGCGCCCAAGTGTGAGTTGTCCCTTGATGGCTTGAATGGGCCAATGTGAAGCATTCAATCCAGAAGGGATACAGCTCGCCAACAACTCGCGTGTGTGAAAACCCGTGCACAAAATGAGTGTAGAGGTCTCAAGCCTTGCGCCTTGAGGGCTCACCACCTGCCACTGACGCGAAGTATCCTTCAGGTTTGTCCCTTTGCCTGAATTGGATTCGATGGATTGGACCTCAAAGCCATCGATCACCTCAATGTTGGGGTGGCTTAGCAAACACTCGATGTAGGCTTGAGGTTGAATCCAACCGCCCACATGGTGAAGGATTTCAGGCAAAGTCTTGCTAAGCATTGTGGATTTAGCGCTCCAATCCATGGACCCCAAGGATTCTTCGGTTTGGGCAAAAACTTGTGTCTCATCGTTGTGCAAGGGCGCTGGCTTGCCTTTGGTCTTCTTTTTGACCTCGAGAACCTCGAGCCGTTTGAAAGCGTTGGCCTTTAAGTGTGGAGCCAAATGCTCGATGCGTGACAAAAGCATGCGAATGCCCATGCGTGTCATTTTGGACTGCAAATTGTCATCTCTGCTGTCCATGGGGTGAAAAAGAGCTATCGGCAGCCCACTCGCACCAGCTCTCAAAGGTTTGATGTGTTGTGGTGCTCCATGTTCTATCGCGTGCAACTCATCTGTCACCCGCACCTTAACGCCTCTAGAGGCCAAGCTCCTGGCGAGGCTTGCTCCTGATAAGCCCTTGCCCACGATGAGTGCCTCTTGCACGATGCGAGTGTGTGGGGTGCTTGACTCAACTTTGCTGCGCCAAGGTGGATCGTAGCTTGCGCTCAAGCACTCTCTCTTTGGAGGGAGGCCTTCGAGCTTTTGAACCTCAAAGCCCACTTCCTTCAAGTGCTGGCGAACCTCACCTTTGACGCACCAAGTGGCCAATTTGGTTTGAGGTTTGGCGTGAGAAGCGATTCCCTTGAGTGTCAGTGTCTCCCACATGCGTGGGTTGCGCTCGGGGCTGAAGCCATCCAAAAAGATGCTGTCGAATTGGCCCACGATTTCAGGCAAGATGTCTTGAACATCTCCAATGCAAAGGGTGAGTGAGACCGCTTCGCTGTCAAAACTGAGGGTCTGAAATCCCTGCCCAAGCCCCCAGTACTGAGCGCTCAGTTGATGGGCCAAGTCTTGAAGTTCAGGCCAATGCGCTGCTCCTTTGATGAGGTCTTGGGGACCCACTGGGTGGGCCTCGATGCTCACAAAATTCAACCTCTTGGGTCGAGCGGGATCCGTTCTCCAATGTGCCCAAGTGGCCAAGAAGTTCAAGCCCAAGCCAAAGCCGGTCTCCAAAATACTCCAAGAGCTGGCGTTTTGCCACAAAGGGTTGTCGCCGAGCAAAGCGCAACCGCTCAGGAAAACGTGTCTGGCCTGAGCCAAGCCTCCTGGGTGGTCGGTGCCACTTGAGCGATAGATGTCATCAAAGCGCAGACTCTTGGGTTCTCCCCGATCGTCCCATTTGACGCTCTCAAAAGCTTTGGGACTTGATGACTTTTGCATGAGAGGGGAGAAGGGGAATAGAAAATCCTTGAGCAATGCTCAATGGGATATGCACCAACAAGGATCAGGAGCGTTTAGGCTCTCAAGCACTGGGAGGCACGTAGCCTTGAGCCTCGTCAGCACCCTCACCAAAGAAGTGTTTCTCCATTTGGCGAGCCAAGTATTGACGAGCCTTTAAATCTGCCAAGTTCAATCGGTTCTCGTTGACCAGCATGGTTTGGTGCTTGAGCCAAGCGGCCCAAGCTTCTTTGGAGACTTCACTCCAAATGCGCTTGCCGAGTTCGCCAGGGTAGGGGGGAAAGTCCAAACCCTCTAAATCTTGACCGAGTTTGATGCAGTGAACGATGCGTGCCATGTCTGAAATATCCTTGGAATGTAGATGAGAGCTTTCCCCTGATGATAAAACATTCCCAAGGTGCTATTCACTGTAGGCCCATAAAGCCTTGCATGAAGGCACACTTGGTTGGTTGAAGAAAGTGGTTTTTACTTTTTCTCAAAAAGACTAAACTCTTGGTTGTTAAGATAGACAAAGCCTTTTGATTTTCAAACTCCCTAAACCCTAGACATGATCACCCTTTTGAAAGAGCCCTTGGTTCACTTGTATCGCTTGCCACTCCAAAGGCCCAGGCTCTCTCTTTTGGTGATGGCTTTGCTGCCCGTGCTCTTGTTGATCGTTGGACTTTATTTGCAACACGTTGTGGGCCTAGAGCCTTGTCCCATGTGCATCGTGCAGCGTTACGTGTTGATTTTGATCACGTTGGTGGCTGCTTTGGGCTCGAGTCGCAAAGGCTTTGTCTCTCATTTGGTGAGTTGGGCTGGAGTGTTGGTGCTCTCCATCTCTGGCGCCTACGTGGCGGCTCGTCAAAGTTGGCTTCAGTGGTATCCGCCTGAGGTGGTGAGTTGTGGGAGAGACTTTTACGGCATGATCGAGACCTTTCCCTTGAAGAGGGCCATCCCCATGATCTTCAAAGGCGGCGGGGATTGCTCCAATGTGGATTGGACTTTTTTGGGCGGGAGCATTGCCAACTGGTCTTTTGTGGCTTTTGTGGGATTTGCGCTGGCCTCTTTGATCGCATTGGCACTCAAGCTCTCTTCTCGCAAAAGCGATGCTCTCAAATCGTGATTTTTTGCAGAGGTCCTTTCAACCCAGTCCTCTTGCAGTGCTCAAGCGAAATAAACTCAGCTCAGTTTCTTGACCAATACTTTGGAGCCACGCTCCATGTTGATTTTGCGCTTTTTGGCGTCAGGTAGCCAATCTGCGTCAACTGGCAAAAAGCCTCTTTTGATGAACCAATGCATGGTGCGTGTGGTGAGCACAAATAGGGAGGTGAGCCCCTGAGCACGAGCCCTTTGTTCGATGCGTTTCAAGACTTTTTCTCCATCCCCTTGTCCCTGTGCTTGGGGGGCAACGGTCAAAGCCGCGAGTTCTGCTGTTTTTTGTTCTGCAAACACATGCATTGCCGCACAGGCGAAGATGACTCCATCGTGTTCGATGACTGTGTATTGATCGATCTCGCGTTCAATTTCTGTGCGTGACCTCTTGACCAAGGTCCCATCAAGCTCAAAGGGCTCGATCAGTTGGAGGATGCCGCCCACATCCTCAAAGCTCGCCTCTCTCAAGCTCTCCAATTTCTCATCGACCACCATCGTGCCAATGCCATCGTGCATGTAAACCTCTAGGAGCAAGGCCCCATCCACCGCAAAGGGCAAGATGTGGCTGCGCTCCACGCCCGCTTTGCAAGCCTTCACGCAGTGCTGCAAATAAAAGGGCAGGTCTGTAGGGTTGTGTGCAAAGGGCAATTGCTTCAAAAGGGCCTCTGCCGCATCGAGCGGGAGCTCGGTGTCGATGGGGTTGTCCTCAGAAACTGGCAGACTGGGGTCACAGGGGATGCCCGCGATTTCAGTCATGAAGATCAATTTATCGGCTTGCAAGGCAATGGCAACCGAGGTCGCCACCTCTTCCATGGCCAAGTTGAACGCCTCTCCAGTTGGAGAGAATCCAAAGGGGGATAAAAGCACCAATGAACCCGCTTTGAGGGTTTGCTCAATGCCTTGGACATCGACTTTTCTCACCAAGCCTGAGGACTTGAAGTCAACGCCGTCCACGATGCCAATGGGCTTGGCGGTGATGAAGTTGCCTGAGATCACGCGCACAGTGGCTCCTGCCATGGGTGTGTTGGGCAATCCTTGGCTAAAGGCGGCTTCGATCTCGTAGCGCAGTTGTCCTGCGGCCTCTTGAGCGCAGTCAAGCGCCACCTCGTCGGTGATGCGTGTTGCATTGGCGTACTGAGGCTGGTGGCCTTTGGCCATCAGTTGCTCGTTGACTTGGGGCCTGAAGCCATGAACCAACACCAAATTCACACCCATGCTGTGAATCAGGGCCAAGTCTTGAACCAAGTTTTGCAACTTGCCGGTGTGAATGGCCTCACCTGCAATCGCCACCACAAAGGTCTTGCCCCTGTGCATGTGAATGTAGGGCGCCACAGATCTAAACCAGGGCACAAAGGTGAAATTAAAGACAGCGGACATTGTGGGCGTGTTCAAAGGGGTGATGAAGTGGTTTGTTTAATCGACACCAATCGCAGTGGTTCAAGTTTAATTGACATCGATGGCCCCAAAAAGCCCAAAGGCCCTTGGAGTGCTGAGATAATCAGCGATTGTGAAGCAATTTCTCTTGTTTTTTTAGAACTCTGTGGCCTTTAAGATCGATTTTCCCAACTCATTGCCTGTTTCTTTGCGCCGCGAAGAGATCATGCAGGCCATCCAAGATCACCCCGTGGTCATCGTGAGTGGGGAGACGGGTTCGGGCAAAACCACACAACTGCCCAAAATGTGCTTGGCTCTGGGACGCGGGCGCATGAATGCAAAGCCTGGCGAGAGGCCAAGGCTCATTGGTCACACCCAACCCAGGCGAATCGCGGCCACCTCAGTTGCCAAGCGCATCTCTGAGGAGCTTGGCTCCCCCTTGGGCGAGGTCGTGGGCTACAAAGTGCGCTTTAACGATCAACTCGGCCCTGAGTCCTCCATCAAACTCATGACGGACGGGATACTCCTGGCGGAGACGCAAGGCGACCCGCTCTTGAAGGCCTATGACACCATCATCATCGATGAGGCCCATGAGAGAAGTTTGAACATTGATTTCTTGCTCGGCTACTTGAAGGAAATTCTCCCCAGGCGGCCAGACCTCAAAATCATCGTGACCTCGGCAACCATTGACTCTGAGAGGTTCTCCAATCACTTTGCCTCTGCTCGTGGGCCCGCTCCCATCATCACGGTCTCGGGCCGCACCTTTCCCGTGGAGATCCGTTATCGCCCATTTGAAGAGACTCGAGACCATGGGCTCAACGAGGCCATCGCAGAGGCGCTTGATGAGTTGTGGATGAACCCTTTGGATGGGGGAGATGTGCTCGTCTTTTTGCCCGGTGAGCGGGAAATTCGAGAAGCTGCAGATCACCTCAGAGACCACTTGAAGCATTCGATTGGCACATCAAGCGCGGAGGTGCTGCCCCTTTTTGCAAGGCTCACACAGGCCGAGCAGGACCGTATCTTCGCTTCTCACCGAGAGCGCCGAGTGGTCCTGGCGACCAATGTGGCCGAGACGTC
>Ga0208618_1000293_pt1 | contig 23830 bp, 27 predicted proteins | sample CryBogCBE18Jul08_FD_184585 | JGI IMG/M metagenome (GOLD analysis project Ga0208618, IMG submission 184585) | Freshwater microbial communities from Crystal Bog, Wisconsin, USA - CBE18Jul08 (SPAdes) | ecosystem: Environmental > Aquatic > Freshwater > Lake | place: Crystal Bog, Wisconsin, USA...
ACCCGAAAGCTCGTGAGGCGAGCTTAAAAAAAGAAAAGTAAATTTAATTTCTACAGCGCAGCGATTTGCTCAAATGCCCCTAGCAAAATAATAGGTAAGTGAGCAAGTGCTTTAGGCAGTTTTTTGATGATGCTATGCAACACAATTTCATAAGCTAAAAAAGATCCAAATCTTCTAGACAAGAAATTACAAACGGAGCAGACTCAATTCATGCTGATGAGCTAACTATTGACTCGTAAGGTCCTGTCTAGATACAGAGTGAAGTAGTTGGCTTTTCGGCAACCAAATTAAATATCGCAGAGGATGAGAGATGCGTATACAGCCCGTACTAATCGAGACAGAAGATACAGACCCAGCTTCGTTTGAGCTGCAAAGTAATGAGCAAGTTCAAGAGCGTTTAATCTGGCAGCATTTACAGCGCAAGAAAATGCTGGCTCAGAGCCACATGCAGCATGAGAGTAAGTCTGAGTGGGATAACTAATTTAGGGCTGTAGCCTGAATTCTTAAACATAGTTCTTTAGCGCTTTATCGAGCTCGGCCTTCACCCGATTCTTCAGGGCAGCAGGTCCAATGACTTCAACCCCAGATCCGTGCTTCAGAATATCCATGACCAGCTCTGGATCTTGGTTGTAGTCAAACTCGAGGTTGTAGTAACCCTCTTTATCAAAAGAGCCTACTTGTTGGCCGTGCCAGTTTTCACCGGAGACCCAACGCGCATGCTCGGGAGTAAAGCGCAGCTTAGCGCGTTGTGTTGCTTTACCAGAGAAGATGCCATAGCTCTCTGCAAAGTGCTCCTGGCATTCTTTATCGGAGATCTCATGCGCTTTCTGATTGGTAAGCACTGCTCCCTGAATACCATCGACTGCAAAACTGCGTAATCCCTCGCGCAGATGGCAATAAGCATCGAGATACCAGTTCTCGCGGTAATAGATCAAGCGCTGTGGAGAGATCTCACGCTCGGTAATCTCATCCTTACCCTTGGCGTAATACTCAATCACTATGCGCTCACGTTTAAGGAGAGCTGCGCCAATCTCAGAAAAGTTATCCATCGAGCTCTTACGTGAGCCCATCCCCAGAACCTTAATACGCTTACGCAGTTCTTTGCTAGTAGCCTCGCTATTACCCAAGATGCCATCGATCACCGTAGTCAGAGGTTCAATGTGTGGGCCAATCAAGCCGCCCTTATCTAAAGAAGAGAGTAGATGCTGCATCAGCACCAGAGCAGTGGCCTCTTTTTCAGAGAACCATAAGCCAGGCATTTCAATCTTGTCGATTTGATCGGGGAACTCAAACTTATAGCCCCCGAGGTAGCGGTCATAAATAATGGAAGCATTGAGGCGTGAGCGCAGATATTCCAGATCGCGCTTGAAGGTCGCTTTCGAGATCTCGAGCTCGTCCAAGAAATCCTCAATCGGCACGCATTTGCGGACCTGGATCATATTGGTAATGCGATGCAAGCGTTCCATATCACTCATACAAGCTCCAAACCTCCAAAGAGGATTTATCAATTTAAGAACTATAAGCAGTTTGTAGCTCATTTACTGAGCCAGTAGCTCATTATTCTTGCTAAATGTGACCAAAAGGAGACAGCAATATGAAGCTTTTAGGGTTCTTTCTGATATTTGTGACTTGCTATAACTTTGAGCAGGGCTATTTCAGCCTCAAAGACATAGCGATCTTTCTATTGGGGCTCCTGTTGGTCTGTGGCAAACCCGTGTTTGAACACCTATTTTTTATCCAGCGCGAGAAAGTGCGCGCACAGTACAGGAGCAGAAGATGAGCGAAGGCATGAATAAACTCAATTGCGAAGTCGGTGACTTAGCCATCACCATCGATTGCCGCATCCCAGAAAATATGGGCAATATTGTCAAAATCATTTCTCCCGATGGCTTTGGGGAATGGGAAGGGCATGCAGAACCGCTCTTTACCTGGAATGTCGAGATCGCCACCGAGGGCAAAGCACTGCATTACCGACTCAAAGACGGCACAATCGGCAAGTTCAACGCTGGACCCGCTCCTGATAAATACCTCAGACGCCTCACCCCACCCAAAGGCTATCTGATGGATGAGTTCCTAGAAGCAGAGCAGCTGCAAATCGATTTTCATGAGCAGGATTGCCTAGAGGGCATTGAATAATTGCAAAGTGTATTGGCGCGTCATGAAGTAGCTGAGGATGAGCTCTGCTATCAATGGCAAGTTGCCATGTATTTTGGTGGCCCTTGGACTAGTTCTCAGCAAAGCCTGATTGATCGAAAAGCCATCGAGTGGGATTGCTCCGTTGAGCTTGCGCTAAACCATTACTTCCGCAATTTTGTAGGAGGGTGCGCTACCAATACGAATGAAGATGGCAAAAATTATTTTGATTTGAGTATCTTCATTCATACCCATCTCCGAGCTGTCTATTCACCCAAAGTCAGAATTGATAGCTACCTCATGAATGGCTACCGATACCCAAGGGTCGTTCTTGAGCACGGCTATATCCTCGATAAAAACAAGCACAAGCGATTTTTTCTCAAGGACGAGGTCATCGACTATATCGGGCAATCTATAGAGATGGATTCCGAGTATGAGTACATCGAGTTTAAGAGAGTCAAAAATCTCTAGACACGGCCTAAACCTTAAAAAGTCATCACAACTTCTCCTCAATGATCTTTTCAAAAACCAGAAAGTTGCGTTGAATAGCGTTCCAGTCACTATCTCTGGCCCAAAGTTTCTCGATCCTCACAAAGCGATAGCCATGTTGGCCACGGTCATTCAGAATCTCTTGAACCGTATCGTTATCGGTCTCAACCGGCTCCATCTTGACGAGCTCGTATTCAAAAGTTTTCATTATCTAGAGCCTGCAGGGGAGTAGCCGATCCGATTACCACTGTTGTCATACACATTGGTAACGTCCGTTGGTGATTGGGTTTGATAGCCAATCCGGTTACCACTATTGTCATAGACTCCATTGCTTGAGCTGTAGTTCAGTGGACTATTGTTGTAATTGAGTGGGCTGTTGTTGTAGTTCAGCGGCGAGTTGTCGTAATTGTTCAGTGAGTTGTTCCAGTTATTGGGTGAGTCATTCCAGTTGATAGTTTGGGCCCATCCCGAACCAGAAATCAGGGCTGCTAAAAGTAAAAAGATTGTTTTCATAAACACCTCCATCAGTAAAGATTTCAGCGTAAATACACTCAAGCTCACTTAGTGAGCTTATGACTCTTGAAAATCAATTTATTCGTAAATAAACCAAGAGTCCCAAGTGATCAGTGCCCTGTTTTTGATAACCCTCATGCCGCTACAGATCCAGCCTAATGCAGGCCTAGCTACTGCATTGCATAAGCCGGTTGCAGTAAAGGCTTTTGTCGATACCGCCAAGATCTTGGGCTTACCTAAATTGAGATTAAGGGATGACAAAGGCAATCCTTATCTAGCAGATAAGACTTTGAGACAAGAGCCTCTGGCAGTGGTCTATGACAACGCAGGGGTGATCTTTATGAGTGAAGTAAACGCCAGAAAGGCCTACATCCTTTCTTATGTCAGACGTTAAGCCAATAGGAGACCCTATGAATCCATCACTACCCAAGAGCCTAGCGCTCACCTTATTCGCTATTCTGTGCATCCCCGCCATTGCCTATGGCGCCTTTCATTACATCTACCCATCAGATCCTGACGCGGTCTATACCCAGCATGGCAATCTCAATATGGAGTGGAAGAAGTTTGCCGAGAGCGACAACTTCACTGAATACCTTGCTAAAGAACAGCACGTCGATTCAGATGCACTCACGGCAGAGATCCTGGTCTTAAGAAACTATAAGAAACCACAATCTACACTCTATGAGCATGAGATGGTCAATTACTCCTCAGTCATCCTACGTCAGGGAATCAATTGCAGAACAAACACTGTTTCTGTCGAAGACATCATGATGTTCTCCAAGCCACTCAGTAAAGGCAAGCTAGTTAAAGACCTGTATGACCTTGACTGGGATATCGGCTCAGCAAAGCCTGGATCGATTGATTACATGAAGGTGAGCTCTTTATGTGGGTTCACATCCTAGTGAGATACTTCAATTATAGAAAGAGGGTATTCGTATGATGGGTTGGGAAATAATCGTCACGCATAAGAAGGAAAAAATTGCCTCTTGGATGACAGGTTGGCAGGGTACGGATTGGATTCGGGATCTTGTTAAGGAGGGCAAAGCTCAAGATCTCGGAGCGAATGGCGGATTCCCACATGCATTTTCAATGCAGGCCAAAGTCCTGAGACCTTTTTTGACTGAGGGAGTTCCCCAAGAGGGCGGTGGCGTCACAGTAGGAGAGAATTTTGTGATTGCTAGCAGGGGAGTATGGGATCTCAATATTGACTTTGAAAAGCTCAAGCAATGCCAAGATGATGATGTACTAGAGATTGATGCTTGGGATCAAGACTAATTCATGCCCAAAGAGAAAACCTATCTGTGCTTGTGTCTCGATTGCGGAGGACAACGCCAACTAATTGGTAACTGCCGTCTATGCGATAGCACGCAAACTCCAGAGGCAATAACCGAAACCCTCATTTTCAATATGGAACTCGGTTACCCAACCATAGAAGAGGCTATTGATAAGTTTGAGACCTATCTTGATGCAGCCTATGACGCAGGCTTTAAATCGATGATCGTCATTCATGGCTATGGATCTAGTGGAGCTGGCGGCGGGATTAAGCAAACCATACGACGCCACCTTGAAGGAAATTACTACATCCCCAGGGTCAGCAACTATTACTTTGGTGAAGACCTCAAAGCAGGCAATGAAGCCTTTGAAGAATTACTCAAGGCCAGAAGCAGTATCAAAAAACACCAGTCTCACTTTTTGGGTAATGCCGGAACGAGTGTTCTGCTCCTTAGCTGAAAAACAGCCAAATCTTCAAAGTATTAGCTAATCAGATTCAGTAATAAATTCACCCAAAATCTTGCCATCCCGCACCCGGGCATAGCCGCGTCTATCAGAGGTGCACTCGAACTGGTATTTGCCGGTAGGGCTGCCTTTAGGGACAAAGAAAGACCACACCTCATCTTGGTCTTCAACACAGGCTAAGAAGTCACCCCAGGCTTGATTAAGGTGACCAAAGGGTAGGGCAGGCACAAATCCCAATGGATCGATTACGTAGCTGGCAATTTCAGCATCAATCGGATTGACAGCCGCAACCAGGTAATCAGGGGCGCAATCAAAGTCAGGACGCTCTTGCCATTCTTTATTGGCCGCCTCCCTTTTCTTATTCTTGAAGTAGAAAATAATCAAACCAGGCCAACCCACTAAAGCACAAGTAAAGACTAAGCAATACATGGCCAACTCTTTAGCTTGGTCGAGCCAGCTCATCTCTTTTCCAGTTAATGCATTGATTAAAGACTTAGCAAATTGAGAAGGCCTCTCTTGCAAGAGGACAGAGACAAAGATCCCCACCAATATCACTCCGGGCAGCAAATAGATCAAAAAGTAATCCAAGCCAGAATGCGGACGCCAAGCGAGTAGTTCAGTCATCACGAACCCTTTCTCAGGTAGGAGGGGATCGTAGAGGGATCTACGGTATCGTCTGGCACTTCGTTACGTCTTGCATGCTTACCTAGAAGAACACCTTCTTTAAAGTCCATCAAGAGGTCGTATTCATAAATACTGCCGTAACCCATGTGGCGATATTTAATCTGAGCTCCTTGGGGCAGGCGAATCTCACCAGTAAACCAGTGAGCAAAGACCTTATCAAAGCCAGGAAAGACATCTGAGATACCAACAATCTCCTCATAGGTCTTGTGTGCGCGAAGACCAACCAAGTAAAGCCGTCCCACACCAGCAGTTTCAATCACTTCCCATGTACCCACATAGCCACGCCAGTTGGAAGTGAGTGGTGACCGAAACCCAATCTTGCAAGCCCGTAAATAAGGCCCCAAAGGATTGGTAAACATCGGTATCTCGTTGCCACCATAGATGAGTCGTTCTGATACTTGAGCTGTCATTCAGTTCTCCCAGTAAAAGACTCTTTATAGATAAGCAAAAGCTCAAGAGATGATCTACTTCAGAAATATTCTTACTGTTTAACTTGGACTCTAATTTTGGCTATTAGTTTTAAGGCCTCGTGTCTAGCCCCAACCTTTTTTACATACTCCCTGAATCTTTTCCAAACCATACTTTGATTTGAGTGCCATCCCTTGGTTGACTCAAAAACGGTATTTTTGAGACGCATTTTTAAATTGATCAATCGAATAGATTCCTCATGGCTTAAATCCGCAGGAATCGAGGCCCATTCATAACCGAACTCCCGAATCGTCTTCGAGGCAGCTATCCTCAATTGACCGTGAGCAAACGCCTTATGTTGATCGCTTACTTTTAATGAATTCAATAAGTTAGACATATCAAAATTGCTCGCTGTTTGCATAAATGATCTCCGCTTAGTTCAGGTGAAAGAAATAAAACGCTCACATATAGCATGACATACTTGCGTTTCACATTATGAGAAAAATAAAAATATTTTGATGGCTCGACCTATGAGCTCATAGCTTAATAAGCTCATAAACATTCTCAAGTAATCCCCCAAGTTTTCTTACCTACCTAATTGGAGTCTATATGCCTGTACTTATAGAAGGCGTCTGCGTCTTATTGAAAAAAGGATCTGTTATCGAGCGCTATCAAGGCGGTTATGGTCAGTTCATATTTGATCTGCATGACCAAAGCAAGCTGAGTGAGAGCAATGATCTCATTAGCATTGGCTTTAATAGCCATGATGAGGCTAGAAACTACTTGCAATTCTTGGCTGAGCGAGGTCTGAAGATCATGCTCGTTAATGAAGACAATCCCAACAATACCGATGCCATGCTGGTCGACCAGGTTTTTGGCCCAAGCTTTAGGGTTTACTGGTTAGATTTCATTCACTTAAGCCCCAATACCAGCAATAAGAATAAGGCGAAAACCAAAAAGCAAAAGTTAACCGACCAAGAGCATATTGTGATTGCCGCTACCGATGATGAAGTCGAAAGCAAAGACGAGGCAAGGGTTCACGGTTGGAGCAAGGATGAAATTGCCTTTCCCAAAGATTGGGAATTCAAGAAATCCAAGTCTATGAATCTAGAGTTCATGCGTATGGCCGAAAGCCGCAGCAAGCTAACTCACTAGGTCAAAAGATGAGTCAAGCTAATCGAGAGCAGTGGCTAATGGCAGCTATAGAGGAAATTAGACCCCTCTTTGAGAGAATGGGCTACTCGGTCCCCGTTGTAAAGGTATCCGTAGGATTTCCAAGCACCGGTGGAAAAGGGCGACATCTAGGACAGTGCTGGTCAACCAAATCAGCTGAAGATGGTGTAAACCAAATCTTTATTGCCCCGCACCTCCAAACACCATTTGATTTCTTGGACACCCTAGTCCATGAATTAGTCCATGCTGTAGATGACTGCGAGAGTGGTCATGGGGAAAGTTTTAAAAAAATTGCCAAGGACGTAGGGCTAACAGGGCCGATGAGAAGCGCAAGTGCTGGGGAGGGGCTTAAGCAAGAATTGATGACAATCACTGAAAAGCTAGGAAATTTCCCGCATGGAAGATTAAGTCTACCCATCAGAACCCTACAAAAAGCACCCAAAAGACCGGGTGCAAGGTGCTCTAAATGCGGTTATGAGGTAGTCATGCTCAAAAGGCACCTAAATCTAGGGCCTCCAATATGTCCCAAGGACGCGGAGAGGATGGAGGAGACGGGGGAGTGGGAAAGCTAACAATTAACAATCCTAGAGCATAATTATTTATAAGAATATCGTTTAAATCAACTGAGAAAATTGAACATGAGTAATCTTGAAATTGATAGAAGAAAAACCTTCATGCTGATTTACGCAATTGAACGTGGGATCGTAGATTTTGTAAAAAAAAGGAACGATCGAATTGAGAATATTGAGAACTTAATGTTCGGCGATGTTTTACAAATGTTTACTCAAAATCATTCAGATGATCAAGTTCAGGCTTTGACTAAGCAATTAAAAAATTTATCGGATCTCATAGAGTTGGCAACAATTAGAAATGCTTGTGCACATACAGTTAGAGACTTTTTTGTTTATTATTGGTACAGAGCATCAGCTTTTGCGGCTGATCCTAGATTTCAATTGCTTGGCATCAAAGAACCTTATGAGGCACTGGCCTGTGCTGAGTCAGGACAAATTAGCGATCCCCCCGATGAGTGGCTTGAAAAGCTCACAATGCAGGAGGTAGTAAATAATTTACCGGCTGATGAGCAGTTTGATAAAACAGGCTTAATTGGCAGAACAAAAGAAATTGAGTCAACAATCAAAGAAATTCTTGGCGGGCGTAATAATACAATCGCCTTGGTGGGTCCTGGAGGAGTTGGTAAAACATCGTTAGCAATTGAGATCGCCAGAAAACTTAAAGACCCATACCTATTTAAAGGAAAATTAGACGGAATAGTTTATTTATCTTTTAAAAAAGAGTATTTGACGGTTGATGGCATAGTAAAGAATGATGCTTTTTCTTCTGAAGGCTTGGAAAATCTTTTTTTAAAAGAAGTTGCTTCACTTTATGATTTAGAGAATATTTCTTTTGATTCACTCAAAGAGTTGCTCGCTAGGGATAGCTTATTAATTATCTTGGATAATCTCGAAGATCTTTTAATAGAGGATCCACAAAGCTATGAAAGTTTTGTAGATGAGCTGCCGTCTAATTGGAAAGTTTTAGTTACAAGTAGAATTTCAATTGATAGCGCAAAGAATTCTCCTCTACCTGGTTTAACTGATGCTGCAATAAAAGATCTGGCTCGTAAATATTTCATAGCAACAGCTGCTCAAGAGCCGAACGATTTAACCTTAATGAAGATTGTCAATTCTTGCTCTGGAAACCCTTTGGCTCTTAAGTTGATTGTAGACAAATACAATTTAGGGTTCTCTATTGAAGAGTCAACCACTGTTGCCAAGGATCAGATCTTATCCTATTCATTCAAAGTTTTAATTAATGCATTAACCACTGACCAAAAAAAGGTTCTTGAATCAATCTTTATTGTTGATTTAGCTAACAAGCAAATAATTGTTGAATTAACTGGTCTTAGCTCGGACTCGGTAGCTGAAATAATTTCTAAGCTAATGAAAACATCTTTAATCGAGAGGCTTCAGAACGAGTCTGGGGAGGGTCTTAAGATTTCTACATCAGTTAGAGATCTCTTGGCAAGTAATCCCCTAAGTTACGCATATAGGTCAGAGTATTCCATAAAATTTAATCAAATTATGCAATCGCAAGCATTGCAGAGAGAGGGGTTGATCGGACTCACAAGTTTTGAAGATAAGACACCGGCAAGTTTCGTCAATAACTTTAAGGAATTATCAAGACTATGGGTAAAGCACTACAGACCGAATTTTGCTCACACTTTGGATGAAAGAGCCCAGGAGATAATAGCTAAAATTGATCTTAAGTTAACTTCAGAAGAGGCTGAGTATAAAAGATTTTCTGATTACTATCGCATTAGAGGCTACTCTCGAAGTTTAATGCATGATCAGAGTGGTGCTATGAATTATGCAAAAAAAGCTTATGAAATTTCCCCCGATTCAATACTGTCAGCGCATTTACTTTCAAATCTCTATTTATGTGATAGATCATTTGATTTGGCAGAATTAGTGTTGAAGCCATTTGTCGAAGATTTTTGCATGGCTGTTTCTACTGGCAAAGATTTGACTACCACTCATGAACTACGTCTTTTAAAAGAAGTGTTTCTTACTTACTTCAAATCATTATCATGGAATAACAAAAATCAGGAAGCATTAGATTTTACTAGCATATGGACGAAGCTGCCTGGATATCTTCAAGAAACATTTGCTGTTTCCAGAGCGGGATCTTTAAGACGCATACATGAGTCTACTAGGCATGATTCACAGCAAAGACAAAAAGATTTGCTCGAGGCTGCTAGACTAATAAAGTACTGCAATATTGAGTTGAGCGTAGTTAGGGGGCCTATAAAATCTGAAGCAAATAAAATATTAGAGGAGATAAACTACACAATTCATCGCCAGTGCGTTGATAAACTTTTGGTTGAGGATACAAATCAACTCAAAAAATATTTGGAAGACTTTCTTTCTTCTTATAATGAACCTCCAGTACAGCATGAAGTGGTTCCAGCTATTCACCAAAGTAGCCAACCTCTAGAGAACGATGAAATTATTGTTGAGATCTATTCAACGAAACCGACCTATGCCTATGCAAGAGATGTAAGCGGAAATGAATACTTTATTCCCTATGCATCCTTTGAAACAAGGTCATCGATCTCTCTTAGGGTTAGACAAAGAATCTTGATATCCGGTTATAGCGAAAATCCCGTCATTAAGTCATCAAGAAAGGCAAACTACGCTAGATTAATTGGTTACTAAGATTTAAATAATTTTTTTCGAAAAAAATGGGAGCATTTATATTTTTATACCCTCTATTTCTTTTTTAAGAATATTGGGATCTAAGAAAAACCATTCATTAGATTCACCTTCAGCATTATTTGAGTTTTTATGACTAAGAAATTTTTTGGTTATAGCCTCTTCATGACGAAATGGCGTTGAAATATCAGCTCGGGAAAAATATAGCTCGACTGAGTAATGATGCCTGTATTGATACTTGCTTATTCTTTCCTCTAGATTTCCTTGCGTTACCCCTAACTTACATTGTCCAGGTCGACTTTTGGCGGTTAAAACATATAAGGTGCCCCAGTGATCTTCCTCTTCAAGCCACGATGACATCTTATGTTTAGGCACCTTAATTTCAAAGTCATTATCTTCAAGGGCAATAATCAGTCTTCGCGAAAGGAGTATTCCAAATCCGCCATATGATTTTTCTAAGTTCAGTAAATTTTGCGCCGTATTGAGCGCATCATCAAGATCGTCTTGAGAAATAGAGCTTTTAATCTGAATTTTATATAGATTTCGAACAAGATCATGAGCCAATTGGGTTATTTCCAAAAGGTGCCAATCATCGGCGTTGCGATAAGAGCGCTGATAAAACCTCTTATAGACCTCATCGTATAAATCTACTGACATCCCCATCACCTTTCCATTGGCAGTGTTGGTATTTAGAGTACTATTTTAGTATCGAAATTCATATCTAAATATAACTAAATTACCCTTTATGGCACGTATTTTTCCTCAAGATTTTGATGTTGTAGAAAATCATCGCCGATTTAGTGGCGAGTTAGCTACTTTACTTACCCTAAAAGAAGAGCTCTCAGATCAATATTGTATTTTTCATGGAGTTCATTGGACCAGGATTGAGGATGACGCAGCTGTTTATGGGGAAATAGACTTTTTAATTATTAATCCCTATGGAAAAATTCTAGCAATCGAACAGAAAGAAACGGCAATAGAAAGAAATATACGTGGCGAACTGGTTGCCCTCTACATTGGTTCCGAGGGTAAGCGGAAAGAAAAGAAAATACATAGTCAAGTTGCTCGTAACATCCAATCCCTTAGGCAAGAATTTTCAAGACGGCACAAGGGGCAGTCTTTGCAAATTGAGCATTTGCTTTATTTACCTACCGCCAAGATTAAAGGTGAAATACCTGCGAATCTTGCATTGGGGAGGATAGTGGATTCCACTGAAGCAAAATATTTGCCCGAGATTATCCATAAAATTCTTGAAGATAATCCAATTCCAGCAGGTGGAGATGTGGCTGACGCCTTAACAATACAGGAATTTTTGTCGGAAATGGCAAACGTTGTACCGCAAATGGGGTTGCTTGGTCATTCAGCTAAGGAAATGACAACTAGACTTTCTAGCGGCTTATCAGAATGGGCTGAGAGACTTGAGTTTGCCCCATTTCGTTTATGGGTTCAGGGCACTGCAGGTTCCGGAAAAACTCAGTTAGCACTTAAGGAGCTTAGGCTGGCAAAAGCTAACAACAAAACTGCTATGTATATATGTTTTAACAGACCTTTAGTTGATGCTATGAAGCTATCAGCACCTGAGCCTAATAACTGTATGACCTTTCATGAGCTTGCAGACCTACTTTCCAAGCAACTTAGGCAAGAAATAAATTATCAAAAGGAGGGAGTATTCCCACGACTTGCTCAATATTTGGTTGAAAATATTTCTCTTTTAAAGGAACAGCTGGATGTTTTAGTTGTAGATGAGGGGCAAGACTTTGAGAGGAGTTGGGCTGATGCCTTAATCACAATAGTTAAAGAGGATGGTCGAATTATTTGGCTGGAAGATCCATCTCAAGATTTATATGGAAGGTGGCAAACGAACTGGCCGAATTGGGTAAAAATTTCCTCGCCGATTAATTACAGATCTCCGCAGCGTTTGGTTAATCTCATTAATGCCCTCGAATTAACGGATGATCATCTAGAGGCAGGTAATGGTTACGCTGGGATGATTCCCAATATTGAGCCCTATCAGGATGGGATGGAAATTGAAGCAACTGAAAACGCCATCAAAGATCTAATTGCCGAAGGATATGATATTGAGTCCATTGCTGTATTGAGCTTTAGAGGCATTGCTACCAGTAAAGTACTTTCTAGCAACGTAACTGAGTTGGCTGGCTTGAAGGTGAAAAAATTTACCGGGTACGATAGCCAGGGCTTCATTAAATGGTCAGATGGTCAAATATTTGTAGATACTCTCTTTAGATTTAAGGGGCAATGTGCAGATGCTATTGTCTTAACTGAAATTGATTTTGATGCGTGGACAGAAAACGTCAAGAGAAGATTATTCGTTGGTCTATCACGAGCTAGATTAGCGGTTAGTCTTGTGCTAACCGAAAAAGCATCTGAATTAATAGATCAAAAACTCAGCTTATTATGAACCCTCGTTATTTAACGAAATCTCGTTTTAAATTAGCAGTTGAGTGCCCAACCAAACTTTTCTATACAAATAAGAAGGACTACCGTGATTTAAAGCAGGAAGATTCTTTCTTGCAAGCATTAGCTGATGGCGGCTTTCAGGTTGGAGAATTTGCTAAGTATTTATTTCCGACCGGGGTCCTGATTGAGTCAAAAGATAATGCAGAAGCTGAGGCTAAGACATTGGCTTATTTGGCAGAAAATGAAGATGTAATTCTATTTGAGCCAGCAATTCGCTTCAATGATCTATTTATTAGGGTGGATGTGCTCATCAAGCGACAAAATAGCTTTGAGCTCGTTGAGGTCAAAGCAAAGTCTTATAACTCAGCTGATCCCCAGATTGGGGGAGTACGGACACCAATTCTCTCTAGCATGCTTCCTTACATACAGGATGTGGCATTCCAAAAGTTTGTGTTAAATCAAAGATTTCCTGATAAAGCTGTAGCTAGTTTCTTGATGATGCCAGATAAAGCTGTAGATGCAACGGTCGATGGGTTAAATCAGCTATTTAAGGTTAAACGTAATGGTCGATCGATCGATGTTGTAGTTTCAGCAGACGCAAGTCAGCTTGTAGATCGAAATAACTCTCTCTTGGCTAAAGTTAATGTAGACCAGTATGTAGATATAGTCATGCGGGATGGCATTCAGTTTCCTGACGGCCACTCTTATTTGCCAAACTTGGCTGCTGATTGGGCTACATCTTATAAGGATGATATTAAGATTGTCCCTGTCATTCATTCAGGTTGCGCAAAGTGTGAGTTTAGATCTCATCCTGGAGATGGCTACAAAAATGGCTATCTAGAGTGTATGACTGAAGGTACAGAGCTTTCAGAGAGCGAGATTGACGCAGGCACTGTTTTAGATATTTGGAACTTTCGAGGAAAAGATAAGCTCATTGAAAAAAGAGTCTTTAAGCTTTCGCAAGTGACTGAAGAGGATCTCAAAGTAAAGAATGATAAAGACGGCCTCAGTAATAGCCAAAGACAATGGCTTCAATGTAATGGCATCCCCAAGGAGGATGATCTAGGCGGATTTTATTTTGATCAAAACGTATTCGAGAATCATCATAAACAGTGGAAATATCCACTACATATGATTGATTTTGAGACCTCAACTACTGCATTACCTTTTTTCAAAGGAATGCGACCTTATGAATCTATTGCTTTTCAGTTCTCTCACCATATCATTGAAAAAGACGGCGCAGTCAAGCATGTCGGCCAATTTATCTGCGCAGAACCAGGAGTGTTTCCCAATTTTGAATTCGTAAGAGAATTAAAAAAGCAATTAGAGGTTGATGACGGAACTATCTTTAGATGGGCTGCCCATGAAAATACCATCCTGAATCATATTGGAGCACAACTCCAGAAACGATCTGCGGCAGTTCCTGATGCCAACGACTTACTCTTCTTCATTGCAGGAATTACAACAAATGGAAGTCGTTCAATGGTGGATTTAAATGAGATTGCCAAGCGAACTTATTTCCATCCCGAGACCAAGGGTAGAACCTCCATCAAGAAAGTGCTCCCAGCTGTACTTAGGACATCACATTTTCTCAAGGATAAATATCGGAAACCTATTTATGGGGCAGACGCATTAATCCCTGAGGCTATACAGAGCTTGAACCTAAAAGACTTCACGTGGTGGCAATTAGCGGGTGGCACAGTGGCCGATCCCTATGGTCAGCTAAAGAACATAGTTGACGATATGCTAGGCGAGGAGTGTGAGGGAATATTAGATGCTGAAGAGCTAGAGATTGCAGAGGGTGGGGCAGCTGCAATGGCTTTTGGAAGACTGCAGTTTGAAGATCTTACTGATCAAGATCGTAAGCGCATAAAGAACGCGCTACTCAGATACTGCGAACTAGATACTCTGGCTATGGTTATGATTGTTGAGGCTTGGAAGGATTGGGCTAGTACTGAGTAGATCTTGCGAATCTATCGCCATGGCCATCTTATGGGGGTTATTTGATGGCCGCTGTATAAAAGGGCTACAGACTGTATCCCTATGCTTTCATACATTTCATATATATGACCCCATCGAATTAAAGTACTTGGTCGCCACACATCGGTGAGCAAAACACCTAATCTAGTAATGTGTTTGCAGCATTCGTAGTAGTCAAGCAGATAAATACTTGCCTCTTCAAGCGAGTAAACATTTTTCCAACGTTGCTTATAGCGGTTGCTTTTATCGCCCCCAATTGCAAGAATTTTTTTGCTGCATGCTCCACCAATGTTTACAATTGGAGAAATAATTGGCCAGCCATCCCCTTCAAGAGTGGGTCTCTCAGTATTCAACAATGAGTTTTTAAGTTGAGCTATAAGCCCCTCTAATTCCTTATGATTAGACTGGGTGAGGTTGGGGTATGACATACTTATCACAGATTGCTGTGAACTTGCGGCTTGCATGTGATAATTAAGGATGTTGAAGGCTCACTTGATGAGCTTAAGGTGTTATATTCTAAAAAACTTCAGATAGTAATTATGATACATAAAAAGTGGAAATAACATTAATTGATTGATTCGATGAGTACAATTACCAAAGGGCGCAAAACGGCACCAAAAGCCGATAAAAATCAAATATCGCTAAACCTCCAGCCTTCTGATGACTGGAGAAAGAAAAAATTTTCGGCCCCAAAAAACCAAATTAATGTTGCGACTTTATTTAGTGGAATTGGTGCAATCGAACAGGCGCTAAAACGGTTAAAGCTAAGACATAAAATTATTTTTGCCGGTGATATTGATAAGAATTGCAAAACAAGCTATTTCGCAAATTATAAAATTGACGAAAAAGATTGGCATGATGATGTCACTAAATTTAGCGCTAAAAAATATAAAAACAAAGTAGACCTCCTTGTTGGGGGAAGTCCATGCCAAGCGTTTTCAATGGTTGGAAATCGGTTGGGCTTGGAGGATACAAGAGGCACCTTGTTTTATGACTTTGCTAGAGTTGTTGATGAATGCAAGCCAAAGGTTTTTATTTATGAAAATGTCAAAGGGTTGCTCAATCATGACCAAGGAAAAACATGGCTTGTCGTCCAGGCGGTATTTCGGGAGCTAGGTTACAGCATTAGCTCCCAAACAATGAATAGCAAAGACTATGGCATTCCTCAGCATAGAGAGAGAATATTTGTTGTCGGCTTTAAAAATAAGATGGAACGATTCACCTTTCCATCGCCAATTCCCTTGGAGCATTCAATGCAGGACTTTCTTGAGGACTTTACTGACTCAAAGTACTATTTGAAGACAAAAGGCGTCAAATTTGTTACCAGTACCTGGAACAGGCAAAAAAAATATACGCAAATAAACGGCGATGTCGCGCTATGCCAAAAGGCTAACCAGCAGTTTAATTGGCATGGTGATTTTGTATTCGAAAAGGTGCCCGGAACTGCTAAGTTTGATGAATTTATCTTTAATGTACAAGACGTAGAGGAAAAGTATTATCTTTCCAGCAAGGTTAAGAAGTATGTCCTTGCTGGTGGTACAAAAAACTTTAAGACGGGCAAGGCTACTGATTTAGAAGTTGCGAGACCCTTACTTCAAACTATGCATAAAATGCATAGAGCGGGCGTTGATAACTATGTAACACATAATAAGGGCAAAATACGAAAGCTAACTCCTCGAGAGTGTCTCAGGCTGATGGGGTTCAGAGATGACTTTAAGATCGATATTAGCGATACTCAGTTGTATAGACAGACAGGCAACAGCATTGTAGTTGATGTTCTTATAGCTCTGCTTAAGCAGATGGATATAACAAGATTCGGTCGAGAATTATAAAACCCTAAATCTACCAAGCTTCCAGGATAAAAATTCTTTTTGTTTTTTTGATACAGATTTAAAAATTTTTTGTCCGTGCGTAACCCCTAATATTTTTGCATCTTGTTTTGAAACAAATGGTGAAACCTCAAGTTCCCCCTTTAGATTAAAGCAAATAAGACCCTCGTCAAAAGCCTTATGTAAGGTATGGGTAAGCATGATCCCGTTCTCTTCATCGAGTCGTTCGGCATCAGTTGCCTTTGACCAGTCTTTTATATGGCAAGCCTGGATAAGGGCAGGATTTACCATACCAGTAATAGCGCACTTCCCCCAAATTTTTAAAACATCTTCCCTAAAATCCCCTTGTCCGAAACGGGATGAAACAAGAGCGTAACGTTTTTTCGTGGTTATTTTTGTTGAATTTTCTATTCGTTTAAATTCATTTTTTGTTTCCAAATCATTTATTTTCTCAATGGTGGATTCGGAGGTGTTCACAGTAATTTCAAAAAAATGGGGTTTATCTGTTTTGTGAAAGGTAATCGTAGATCTATTTGGAAGAAATAACTGTCTAAATATTTGCCAGGCCATTTCTGATGCATTATCACCTCTTAGATAGCGCACATATCTCCGAGCTTTATCTTTTGCTCCAGTTGCATCCATGAAGCTTAGGATTAGATGACCACTGGGATTGGAAAGAAAATATTTTGACTGTGTTTCAAAATGAATAGCAAGCTGCTTAGGGTTATTGAACTTATCAATTGGATGAGAGAAGAGATTTTCATTAATTTCAAAGTACCTATTAATTTCTCTGTGACTAAGGCTATATATATTTTTTTCGCTGAAATTATTAAAAAATGAATTTAGTAACCTATTATTTGATTGTGCTCCTATATAAAGTCTTCCTTCGCCATGTCCGCCACCCTTTTTAAGGACGCCTAAAACAAAGCTATCAACTATCTGAATTGGTCCATAACTTTCAATAATATTCATACTAGCCCCATTTAAAACCATAAAGTTATATTTGTTATATTAAATTTAACAAATTTTCATGGCAATGAAAAGGCTTAATATTGAGCTATAAAGTCTGACTTTCTTGCAAAACCCTAGTTGAATGACCTTTTGGAAAAATTTTGGTATTTAAGATAGAAGGCCTCAAGCCGGCCATTTTTTTCTAGCAATATGCGGTAGTGACTATGGTTGGGCTCATTTATATGGCAGTGGACACACAGGACCTTTAAATTTAATATGCTGTTGTTACTAGCGTCTCCATCCAAATGATGCGTGTCTAGATCTTTGGGATCAAATTTACCCCAGCAGCTATGACATTCCTTTTTGCTTCTTAGCTCTGCTGAAAGAATTTTAAAACTCTCAGAATAGGTATTGTGATTGGCTTGAAGGACAGATTTTCGAGAGGTAATGAATTTATCAGCACAATCAAGTGGGAACTTAGCAAAAAATTGCTCTACTGTAAAATTTTTTCTTCTTGAGAAAGGCACCTCGGGAAATAAAGACTTCAAGCAATTTCCACATGGATAAAGTGCGCTGTCAGCAGTGGTTTTCTTTTTACCACTTAGTATGAGTAATCTAAAGTTCCCATCTGGAATTATTGGCCTCACATATCTGTCTGCACGACCATTTGCAGCCATATTGCTTATGGTCGAGCACTCTGTGAAATGATATTTAGGTAGTGTAGAGGGGTCTTGAATTGATAGTTTCCCCATATAGTTTGAAGGGTTGCAGATATAAATGAATGTGCGTTTACCATCAACAACTATCGTCCCATCTTTTGCAACTTGGTACTCGCCATGTCTAATTTCTACTGCGGTACCCAAATTAATTCTAGTTAGGTCATCTTCAACCGGCGGTGCGATTTGGGACGGAATTTTTGCGATCCCAGATTTATAGCCATGCCGGCGCATTAGCTCCCCAAGGTGGTCCTCAATCATTTTAGGCCGTTCCCAATTAAATTAATCTTGAATTCAACTCTTTGGTTACGCATATCATCAGGCGATACAACTATCGGCTTTGAGCTTGAAAGTCCTATGGAGTAAAGGTTGGACACCAGCCACTCGTAGTTTGACCCCGCACTCTGAAGGGTGTACGTGAGCGTTGATAATGCACGTCGTTGCGATAGGTCCATGTTGAGAAGATAGGCTACTTTAGGATCAGCTCCACTAGCCCAAATTGCAGAGGTATGCCCTTCAATGCGAAGTTCTTTTATATAGGGCTTGAAACGCGGTTTCGTGATGATGGCAAAGTATCTAGGCAAGAAAGAATCCATGACAGCTTTAAATTCAGGTCTTACTTCGGCTTTTCCCGTTGCAAACATCAAATCAGGGTTTTTGAACCGCAGGGTTAGGTCATCTAGTATTTGGGCGTCCCATTTGGGAAGATCTTGAGCAAATTCAGCCTGGAGCTCTCCAAGTAACTCAATGCGAGTTTGCTTGGCTGAATCTTCATTAATGTTTAAGCGAGATACCTCTGCTAATAGGACGACAGTAAGAAGCAAGAAAATCATAAATAGCGACGTCATAAAGTCGCTCATTGCAATAAAGGAGGAATTTTTTGACATTAACGAATTTCTGCCTGAGACAGTCTTTGTTTAATTTCAGATATTTGGAGGGCCATATTTTCAATAATGTCTGCTAATTGCTGTCCAAATCTATTCATCGTTGTATCTAAATTCGATTTAATTTGCTTATCCAAAGAAATTAAATTATTTTTAAGTTCTTCAGTAGCTTTGACAGTTGCTCCTGTTGCTTGCTCTTGGCCATCAGTTACGGTTTTGGTTAACTTTGCCGACCCATCTTGAAGCAAGCTAATCATTGCTTCAATCTTTTGATTAACTGCTGGTGGTAAACCTTCGTAGGCGGCTAGCGTTTTCGTTAGCGATTCTTGGCCACTTACCAGCAATATATATTGTTGCTCGAGACGGGATGTTAGGGCTGTGATTTGCTCACTTTTTTGAGTAAAGTTTGAGGCTGATCCTGCAAGTTGCCCAAGGCTTTCACTAATTTCAATTAGCCGTTGTGTAGCTTTCCCAAGATTTTCTACAATTTTTGTGTTTGTTGTTTGTAATGTGCTTAACTCTTCCTTATATTGTTGTTGCCAAAGTACTAGATCTGTAACCGCAAGATTTAATTGTTTAAAGTTTTCCCCAAATTGCTCGGTTAAATTTTTATTGAAATCTTTTACGACTGTTTCAAGCGCTGCAACAATTGCTTTTGTTGAGTCTTCAGCCATCCTTTTAGCAAAATCTTCAAGAGTCTTATTAAGTCGGTCAAATTGTTCGATTTGTCTAGTTTGGTTCCCCAGCAAGGTATCTTGTATGTGCCCTAAATTAATATCAGTATGGGTCAATGTCTTGCGCATCCCATTGGCCACTCCAATTGCTAATTTGCAGCCCAGCCCCGTGAGACTCAATATGAAGCCAAAACGAATATCGCCTAGAAATGCAGTTATTGACTCTATTGGGTTAGAGGGGTCAAAATGAAAGAGAGCAATTGATATGGAAAAAAGACATCCAACTAGAGCAGCGGTGACTAGAAGCTCTTCAGCTCTATCTTTCCAATTTTGATTATTTGTCCAAAGAGCAAAAACAAAAAATCCAAAGATTGTCACTATAAAGAAATATTCAAATCTGATCTGCATAAGCATCTTTCAGTGGTCTGATACGTTCTATCTATAAATGGGGGTAAAAAATGCACTGTTCTAAATAATTACTCTTGGGCAGCCATCAAGTCATTAAACCCTTTAATCTTGTTTCCTAGTACACGTTTAATATGGCTAATCATCCAGTATCTTTGCATTACAACAGTTGTTAATGCCTCCTTTGATAAAGCGGCATCGTATTCAGTGCTGTTCCAGTGTGTTCGGTTCTTGAGGGCAAGGGCACCAGCTACTGATTCTGTTAGTAATTGCTCAAAAGCTCCCATCACCTCATCTCTAATTATTTGGGTTAATTCCGGGCTGTCTGAATAGTTTTTCGAAAAATAGCTTATTAAGTCATTCAAGCCTTGAAAATCTTTATTCGCAATAATTAAGTTTTGGTTGGGTATATATTCTGCTGCCCTATCAATTAAGGACTCATTTTCACTGGCGCTTTGCCATTGAACTTTTGGGAAAGGATCGGGCTCGACTGGATTTACTTTTATTCCGTCAGTCTCGTTCTCTACCAACTCGCTTAAAAGGAGTTCGGCAATAGCTCCTGGACCTCTTCCTTTTCTTGGATGGGGGGTGGGGGCATTTGGCGTATCTCCACTTCTGAAATGGCCTGTATCTGAGGGGGTCTCGCTCTTTGGATCGGCAAAATAGGAACCAGAGGATGACGGTTTGTATCTACTTAACCGGAAGAGTTCTTTGATATTCTTTAATCTGTCGCGAATACTATCCGTGTGAGACTTTGACGAATTCTCATTCATTAGAGAGTCTAAGAATTCCTTTAATTCCGTAGGCATATTTTCCCTGAATTCGTCTTGCCATTTTGTCCAGGATACCGGTGATCCATCGGCCTTGATTAAATTAGTTCTTGCGGTATTTTGCTCGGCAACATCAGGCTCAACATAAATTATTACTTGATCCCTGCCAAAAATTACTCCAAAGTAGGCCGCTCTATTTGACCTCGAATCACTTATATCAAATATTTCATTTTGATTTATCAGTGCAGTATGGCCTTTTACATACTCTCTTGCGTGGCCATCCGCCCCCTTTGGCATGATCCACCAATAAATCGTAGCGTCACTAACTCTTAAAGTGCCTCTTTTTAATGATTTTGAATCTAGAACATTTTTTTGCCCCCTTAAGTTTGCAAGGTAGCTGTGTTTATTGCTCTCTCTGTAATAAGCGATACGAGCTTTGAGGTCTATATTTTCGGGAATTTGAAAGAACCTTGTATTTAAGTAAAGTGCTATCCAAGAATCTTTGCCTCCAATAATCCCTTCTGGAGGAAGCATAGTGTCTTGATCCTCTACCATCCCCCAAAGCGTTACCCTGGTGCCATGATTCTTAATTATTTCAGGCTTATATTCATCTGGTGTCGGAAGCGCATATAAAGTTCGACCATCCCCAGTCTCTGTTCCTTGAATACCATAAATATCTTGCTCGTCGTTATATTTAATAAGTACTGTATGACCCACTCCGTCCTTCCAAGATTCATACTGAATACCTGCATGGTTCCTTGTTAGGGCGGATATTTTTGCGCCTACACCATAATTAATGTGCTCATTTTTATTACCGGATGCTGAGAGATTATTCAGCAAATTAATCATTTGAGTTTCTGACATTCCATCACCGTTGTCGGTGAAGCTTATTTTGTACAGATTAAATTTGTTGTAGATGGTTTCATTCAGATCTATAACAATTTTGCTATCTTTTAACCCTGTCCTTTGGCATGCCTCCATTGCATTTTTTGTAAATTCCCTAATAAATTGGCTTGGCATGCAATCTCTGCCAAGATTACGTATTAGGTTTGTTAAACCTGCTGGATTAACAGATGTTGCTTGGAAATTATTGTTTGACATACTCACCTCAAAAAAGTTGATTTGAGGATCTGAAGCCTTGCGAGAAGTTTGGCTACTTCATTGACGATGAAATATTGAACTTTTCAGGGGATTAGATCCGCGGAAAATTGGTCAAAAGAACAAGAAGCTAGGGGAGGATAAACCAGCGCCAACTTCGTGTTAATTCAACACAATTGAATGTTAAATCATATTTCTAGTTTTTGTAATTTTTATTACTTTCTAGTAACTTACAGCTCACCCCCTGAGCCTCACCACCCGTAATCTGATCCTAGGTTCATAACCCCCTCAATTTGCTCCCTTTGGCAAATAGGGCAAATACAGGAGAAAGTCATGATTAACGGAAAAGCCTTAGAAGTCTTACTAACAACCCGTAAAGGGGTGGTTGCCAGCAATTCAGGAGAAAGCCTGGATGTGCTCTTACAGTTAAGAGCCCCTATGGAAGAAATCACTGCCACCCGAACCCCACTTGCAGTCTCACTGGTAATCGATCGCTCTGGATCGATGAGTGGCGGCAAATTAGAAGAAGCCAAGAACTGCGCATTGGACTTACTATCCCGCTTGCACGACAGCGATCAAGTCTCAGTGATCGTTTATGACGATGAAGTAGATGTGGTGCTGGAGACCATGTCAGCCCAAATAGCCAAAACCTTATTGCCTATTCGGTTGCGAGAGATTGAAACCGATGGCATGACCAATCTACATGGTGGCTGGTTAGAAGGAGCACAAAGCTTAGCCCCACTAGTTAATCGCCCTGGCCAGAATGTAATGTGCCGTGTGATTCTGCTATCGGATGGCATGGCAAACCGCGGCCTTACATCCCAAAATGCTATCTGCACCCAAGTGCGTAATCTAGCGAGTGCTGGAGTCACTACTTCAACGGTAGGTATTGGTCTAGGCTTTAACGAAGAACTCATGACTGCCATTGCTACGGCAGGCCAGGGCAATGCTTGGTATGGTGAGCGCGCAGAAGATCTCGCCGAATCCTTTGATGCCGAGATGAGCTTCTTGGCCAGTCTGGTTTGGCAAGACGTCAGAGTCCATCTAGAAACCCCACTCATGGCTCGCATGGGGCAAATTAAGGTACGCAATGACTATCTGCAAAATGCCGGACGTCAATACTGCTTGCCATCGATTGCCCAAGGCTCAGAAGTCTGGATGGCACTCTCACTATCGATGTCTGAAGTCATACACCTGCAAGACAATGGCTCGGTATTGCGTTGCACGACCTTAGTGAAAGACAAAGAGGGCACTCAACATGAATTCACGGTCAGCCTTCCACAGTTACCAGTAGTCTCATTAGAGGCATACCAGCTAGCCCCCGAGAATGAACTGGTTGCCCGTCGCTTTAATGAAGTGGAAGCAGCCGATATTCAAAGAGAGGCACGCTTACATGTGCAAGACCGTAATTGGGGTGCTGTAGAGAATCTGATTGTTCGCTTAGAAGAGCGGGCTCGTGAAAATCCTTGGTTGCAAGAGACTGTTGCCTACTTACGCAAGCTGCTTGCAAGACGAGATCATGAAGCGATGGAAAAAGAACTCATGTATTCCTCTGACAAACTCAAGAACCGCGTAGCTGGATTAGAAGAGTCAGTCATGTATTGCTTGTCAGAAGAGGCGATCAAGCCGGCATTCATGCGCAGAAAAGTCAATCAAGGTCGCAATACTGAATCCCAAAATAAAGAATGAGTCCTGCAAGATCACCCTAAGTAATAGTGAAGAGTGGAGGAGAGAGAACTTTCCTACACTCTTTTCA
>Ga0208618_1000295_pt1 | contig 23779 bp, 38 predicted proteins | sample CryBogCBE18Jul08_FD_184585 | JGI IMG/M metagenome (GOLD analysis project Ga0208618, IMG submission 184585) | Freshwater microbial communities from Crystal Bog, Wisconsin, USA - CBE18Jul08 (SPAdes) | ecosystem: Environmental > Aquatic > Freshwater > Lake | place: Crystal Bog, Wisconsin, USA...
CGTCAATGATATCGTCGTCTTCCCTAAACCCGGTTCCAGAAATAATCCCATGTTGGGGATGGATTTCGCCTTTCCAATCATCGTCGTTTGATACGGGTGAAGCTGGCTCTTCTTTAACATGTGTACTATTCCAAATCCAATCTGCTATTGCGTAGTGTTCTTGCATTGTGCCATCACCTTTGATGCGGTTTGCTCTGTGCGAAATAAATGCAACATTGCCTTCTACATAACCGAGCTCTGGAATGATTCTATCTAACTGAGGGCTGTTGGGTTTTATTTTACCGATACCTAAACCCGATGACCCCCACTCAAAATGCGTTTTAAATACGGGGCATTCGTCTGTTGCAGTGCTTCTTAAATACTCTCTAGTAATTGTAAAAGGCACATTACTGTCTTTTGCTCTACGCTTTGCCCATTCATATGCCCTTCCGATGTGTACATCTTTAACACTCATCTTTGTTCGCGCCACGAATAAATTCCTCAATATCTTCATATGATCTTAAAATATGGACTGGAAAACCAGCCTCTCCGAGTTCATCAAATACTAGGATCTGTCTTGGGCTTAGGGCTCCGCTTGGTGTTTTTAATTCCACTAGGTGTATCTTTTGATTGAGGATTACTATTCGGTCTGGTACCCCCGTCACGCTGCTCAGCCATTTGTAACAGAGCCCCGATGACTGCTTGATTCTTTTTATCAAGTACTTTTCGATTTCTTTCTCCAGCACGCTCACGCTTGTCTTCCTCCGTTGCATAGGCAGAAAATACCTGTTTAAATAAATGTTCGCCTAAGTATGAACGCGACTCATCACCAATCTTGGTTTCATCTTCTCCGATGTGTTGGAAAATATGGGTAACTGTATGAGATACCTCATGATAGATTGTACCCATGCGCTCCAACGCATCTTCCTTGGCCATGTCTTCAAAATTAAACACAATTGCCAACATGGAGTAATGTGTACCTTCTTGCTGAATGTAATGCGATTCAGCAATACCTTCATCTAAAGCACTGTGCCGAGTAGTTATCTTGCTATCTCTTAACGCTTGCTGAAAAGAAGCATCTGAAAAACAAATAAATACCTTAGCACCAAAGAACCCGGTGTCCGCAACATAATACGGTTTTGCCTTTTTGGTTGCCATTAAAAAATTTCCTCTTCATCAAAGAATACTTGTTTGCTAATATAGTCTTGGGCTTTCTGAGTGAGCTTAACACCAAGATACTTATGTTGACGCTTGCCATCAATTCTAATCGCACAAGACTGCACTCCTTTGTCTTGCGTTGCTGCTAGGAATCTACGCTTGAATGATAGATCATTACCTGGATTTAGTCCATGCTTTGTTGCCCATCTCTTATAACAGATGAACGCATGATCCTTATCTACTTCACTATCAGCGTCATACTCCATGACTTGCTCGATGAACGCACCAATTGGGTTACTCATCTCTTCCATGGTTTCAAGCAATTCTTTACCGCTATCTGGTTGCATGAAGTAACCACCACGATCTAGTCTTCTACGCAAGCCAGTCATTGCCCAGTTAAAAATACCCGATAACTCATCCATCAGTTTGTTTGATAGTCCAGTATCTTCCTTGCCATAAAAACTATTGGTCATTTTCAATACAACCATACGGCCAGTAAGAGCGTTGGAGTTCTCAGTTAGCTGGAGGACTTCATTGCTATATATAACAATACGAGTAGGCAAGTAACCATTCCAAGATTCTTTGTTCTTGCGGTTGACTGTAATAGTGTCGCCACCAACAATTCGGAGAAGCTGAGAAACCACAGCACTGCGGTTACGCTCAGGAGCACGCGCATCAGTAAAGGAAGCCAAAAGTTTACCAAGCCAAGGTTGTAGTCCAAAGGTATCACAGAGTTCCTCCAATTGTGGTGCAACGGTGTTGTGCTGACCAAGCAAGGCTACCAAGATTTTATTGATAGTGCCTTTACCCGATCTGCGTGGTCCGATGATGTTAAAGAACTTTTGCTGGGATGTATCGCCCGACAAAATATAACCAAACATTTCTTGCAAGCAATCGATCGACTGCTGATCATCGCCCCATACATCAGTTAAAAACTTCTCCCACAGTGGTGCTTGTGCAGCTGGGTCATATGCGAATGGCAATGAGTTCTGTGTAAACAAACCCAACGAGTGCGGTAGCAAGATGTTATCTTCTAAATGAAAGATACCGTTGGCCACACTAACCAACTTACTGGCTTCGGGTCGGTTCGCACTGTAGCCATCTAACCATACTGGTGGACGGGTGTTCGCTTGGTTTTGCAAGTGGACTAGGGCTTTGATGCCATCCATCGCACCACTCACACTTGAGGGGTTTGGGGCGAACGCAACAATATTGCCTTTTCGGTCTTGCTTCTTACACTTGTCTAAGAACTTGTACAACTCCGAGCGTACCGTTGACTCTTCCACTTCAGCGTAGTGTGTACCATGGTAGCTATAAAAATCCCCAGAGTAGTGAACCAGCTTGATGCCTTCCTCGGATGAGAACTTGGAATCCAAAAAGGTTTGTGCGTTCTCAAGGGGCGCGGCAGAAAGGATTACATCGCCTTTAGCCAGTGCTTCGGTGCGTTTCTTTTGCGATACCTTGTAGGTCATCGAGCGTAGGGTTGCACCTCCGCCTTTTTGACTAAAGCTTTTCCACTTGTTCTCGCATGCATTGGTTTGATAGCCAGCCACACTACCATCACCATATGACCAGCGATCCCAAACTTCGCATGCTTCAAGATCACCTTGAAACTGGTGGTGCAAACACATGCCCACTTGCAACCAATCGGTATATCCGCAGTTAGGATCAAACTGGGGCAGTAACTCTGTTTCAACCCTAGCCAAATCCCAGCCATCAATCGGTGGGTTATAGTCTGCAAACGCATCGCCAGTAATGCGAACTGTCCGCTCTGGAATCAGATGCTCGATACTTTGCAACTCGGTAGGTATCTCACCGCTAATTTTGTGACCGGTTACTGTGAAGTACCGACCTTTGGGGTAAATCTCTAAACCTTTATCGTGGTCAACATGGGCACCTTGAATATCGGCAAGGGTAAATATCTTTACGCCAGTTCCCGAGGGACTAACTTCCATGTAGCCACTAATCCCATTGGCAATCTTTTCCAATTCATGATTAGTAAATTGATTTTTTGAGTCATCGTAACAGTCATCGAGGTCTACTCCAATAATGTGGTCATCGTCCGTAAAAACGAAGCCTACGCCGTCAAATCGTCCAGTAAGGTATGCAGCCTCAACCGAGTGGAAATCGCTCCATGTAGAGCCATTTGTGGAGCTTGCTGCCTTACCGCTAGGTTGTACTGGCAATTTTGACCAGCGTTTTGTGTCATTTTCTCCAACTTCTACATAATTCCATAATGTCCAGCGAGGTATTGTTCTAAGTGTTAGTGGTATGTTTTGAAATAATACTGGTAAAACTTTTGGTTTCATCTGTTTTCCTCTGTGCCTTTCTACTTATGCAAACTTTAGCATACTTTTACAGCAATCCTTTATAACTTTTAGTTATCATTATCCACAGTATCCATAGTATCCATGGTCTAACTCACTTTAGTTCTTATTATTTCATTTTATTTTTAATTTAAAAAAGAATAAATTCAAAATTACTATGGATACTATGGATACCCTGTCAAAACAGTAGGTTTGCATGTCGTCAACTACTACATCTAGTGGTTTAACACTCAATTTCAAATCCAACTTGCTCTACCATCGTGGCTGCCCACTTGCGAAATTTGTCTCGGTTTTCACTGGTTTGCTTATCTCTAGGATCCCACTCGGCTTGAATTTGAAAATTACCAGCAAAATCATGGTATTCAACTCTTTGAAGATTGCCGTCTTTATCTAAAATATCTGTCGGTATTACTTTCATGCTACCTCCACTATTCGTTGCCCAATCCAGCGCATTACTGGCACTGCCATACTGTTGCCCATTGCTTTGTAGCGTGGCCCATCGGGACACTTGGGTTTGATGTTGGTGTAGTCATCGGGAAAGCCTTGCAGTCTTTCGCATTCGATGGGGGTCAATCTGCGTACTGCCATCTGTTGCATCAATTTAGGGCCACTAGTGTTTGTACCACCGCAAGCTTGAGTTAAGGTTGCAGTCACATTACCATCGATTGCTTGGTTATATACATCGACTGCGTATGCGGTAGCAGTTTGATTGTCACCCATATTGGCACGAAGGGTAGGCGTGCCGTTCTCAACAAACCGAGCGGGGCTACCTTCACGCTTGGCAATTCCAGGTTCAAAGCCGTAAGCTATACCATGCACACCCGTTGCGTTTAATGTGTACATAGGCCCGTTTTCGGTGTAGCCAGTTCCATTACCACCATTTAATGGTTGACGACCAATTGTATTTTCAGCCAACGCAATTGGCACATTACCACCACCAGTACCCCAGCGTGCTAATACAGTCGTGCAAGTATCACCCATCTCTTTGACTCGTGAATCAGTAGGATGGTTCTCATAAACAATTAAGCCTCGCCCATCTTTGATATCTTGGTTTCCGAATCCTTTGTAGTCTCGAGCAAGGAGGGTTCCGATTGTATGACTGCCATCTGGAGAGCTTCCTTGAGGAGCGGAGGCAACACCTTGTTTCTTACCTCGGCTCTTCGGAGGATTCCGGCGCAAGCTTTCGGACTCAAAAAGAACCTTTGCGGGACTGACCCAGTCTCCAAGACATCCAACAACGAAGACTCTTCTGCGTCTTTGTGGTACTCCAAAGTATTGAGCATCAAGCACCCGATAGCTGAACCCATACCCGAGTTCGACCAACGCCCCGAGGAAGGAACCAAAATCCCGTCCTCGGTTTGAACTGAGGACACCTGGCACGTTTTCCCATACGCACCACTTGGGTCTAAACTTGTCAAGAATTCCAACATAGGTAAGCATGAGGTTACCCCTTGGGTCTTCAAGCCCTTTACGCAATCCAGCGACACTGAAAGATTGGCAAGGGGTTCCTCCAACGAGAAGGTCAATTGATTCATTTAAGTTCCACTCCTTATATTTAGTCATGTCCCCAAGATTAGGTACATTTGGATAATGATAAGCCAGCACTTCACTCGGGAATTTTTCAATGTCCGAGAATGCAACTGGTGTCCAGCCAAGGTCATGCCATGCTACTGTGGCAGCCTCTACTCCACTACATACTGATAAATACTTCATTTCTCCCCCTTAAAAAATACATCTAAGTCTTCAATTTCGCTGGGTTCATCCCAGTTATCCATGTCACCATAGTCACCTCTGGTAGCACGCAAACGTTCTTCTTCTCGGTAGCGGGGTTCAACTGCCCACCATGCCAAGGATGCCTCTTTGTATTCAACCCACAAATCGTTAACGATAAAAAGCGGATGGTTTAAATCAGTGATATGAATACTATCAGTAAAATCACGATGAGCCACATATGCTTTACCTCTGTTTTCTTTGGTTTTAACTAGTTTGACTGCATCTCTTGCTCTAATAAATCTTCTGTATGCCTTAACTTGCTCTTCAGTCATCATATCCTTCTTGTTCTAAATGTTCGGAATTAAATATTTCTAGGCTTACTGGTTCTTTGCTGAGTATCGAATTAATATAAGCGACCCTACTGGGTTCAACCCCCAAGCGATCAGCCAGTTCACGCTCGTTGGGTTTACGGCCAAGTTCTTGGGATAGTATACGCTCTTGGTATTTGGTTCTACGAATTTCTTCGGTGATGTTGACGGGCAAGCGAATAATGTTTTTGGTATTGGCTACTCCACGCTGGACATCAAAGTGTATGAATTTTTTGGCATACGAGGCAAACCGGATTTTTCCCATCGGTTTCCAGGTGCGGGCTGCGTTGATCAAAGCCTCATTACCGAAAGACAGTAAGTCCTCCATAGGCATATTGGAATGCGACCAGTTAGGCATCTTCTTGATGACTGATACTACAAATCGTAGATTGTGGGTCACCAGTTTTTCAAGGGCATCTTCGTCCCCTTGGGCAATTTTGTTTGCTAGATTGATTTCTTGGTCATGGGTTAGGGTCGGTATTTTGTATAAAGACTGAAGGTAATCAGTTAACGCATTCTTGCGGTTTTTCAAAATGGGCTATCTCCGAGCATCTCCACTAAACCATCAAATATTTGGGATGGAGTGGGGTTCTTTAATTTGGGCAATACCGATAAGGTGCATCCCGATTGAATGTAAGGCTCACACTCAATGCGGGAGGCAAATTTACGGATTAATACACCACTATCATACACCAAATAACGCAACATAGTCAAATCAGATCTTTGATAGATACAAACTCTTTCTTGGGTAGCGATCTAACTATTTTATCTTCGGGTTCAAAAAAGATCTTTGTCACACCAAACCAGTAACACGCATAAGTCTTCGTGCCTTTGCTATCGGTTGTGTATGCTTCGGGTAAACGCTTATCAAACCGACATGGTAAATCAGTTAGGACAGTAATGCCACCAATTTTGTTAGTGGCAATTGCATACTCTTCGGCACAAACTGGCAAGGCCGTAGTTAGGCTGAACGCAACAATTAAGGCAGTTAGTCGCATTAGTAATCTCTTTCCACGCAATAGGTCGCACAATCTAACCAATACTGCTCGACCTTATCACGCAACTCTTGGGGCGCGGTTTTGGGATCTATATCTTGCAAGTGTTCTTCCATGCCCATCTGAGAGATTGCCTCTGCCCAATTACCTTGTTCAAAAGGGTAAAACTCCTCGCCCTCTTTCATTACCTCTTCGACCTTCCAAGCAATGTATTCAGAACGCTCTTCTTGATCATCGTACATATCTTGAATGCCAGACTCTAACCAGCCATCGTATCCATTACCCATGATTTATACCTTTCTAATATGAAAATACTCAATGTCATCACAAACTTCTTCCCAGTTATCACGCAAATCTAGCTCGTCATAATCTTCCCACTCATCGGAGCGATCCCGATTGACTTCTTCAAGTACTTGTTTAGCATCCCAAATATGGGCAATCCCAGTATTCAAATCCGTCACAATAAATTTCATCTGTGGGTTAATCAGCTTGTCAATAAACTGATCAGTAAATTGCTCTTGCCAGTTAATCATACTTGCTCCTCGTTATCTTCGCACCATAAAGCCAATATATCATCACGCATTTGTTGTACATCGTATATATCATTCAACAACTCTACCAACAATCCGAGGCAAGCCTCTTTATTATCGTGATCACTACCAATCCAATGTTGGATCATCACTTCATTAATATACTTTTTCATTCTTGCTCTCCCAAGTGAATAGTTAATGTTACTGGTACACCATCTACATCATTCTCGATTAACCATAATACCATTGAGTCTACATCATCAAATCGAATGCTATGAGCTAGGTTTTTGGGTAACCGGAATTCCGACCCGCAAACCAGGCAAGTCGATCCCTCGTGTGGAGTACGCATTTCACATGGAATACAGTCTCTAAAACTGTCTGCTTTGAGTCTACCACTCTCGACTGCATCAAAGACGGCACTATAGCCACCTTCTTCGTAGATTTTTACTGCCTTTTCGTAGTTAGTCTGTTTCATTTTTGTTTTCCTCTTCTGTAAAATGGTTGCATACTCTGGTCAAAATTGCTACTGCCTCTCCGTAATCAATACTGCCTTCATCCCATTGGGTATAAATATCGTTAACTGAAAAAAACAAGTCATCTAATTTATTGGTAATCATATTACGCTCCGATCTCTGTAAGCTTGGTTTAATTGGCATTCCATTACGCATACATCGTCTTTGTACCACCATCTGGGTTCGCAATTGTATTGCTTACCATGTAGTCGCAAACCCTTAATGAGAGAGGCTTTCGCCCCTCTCTCTGTCAAACCATATGCCTCAAAAGAAAAATTGCGAGAGTCATACCACGCTCTGTAGATTTTCATGCTGGGTATCCCCCAATGTTAAAACGTTCTAGGTAATCTACAATCGACTGCCAGCAATTGCTTTCGTGGCAAGTCAAGCTCCAGTCATACTCGCTATTACCTAAATAAATAGTAAAACGACAATAACAATCATCATCCATATCAGCAAAGTCACCTTGGGATTTATCCTTATAGTCACAATAGATTTGAATGAATGTACCCTTATCGTCAATATGTTTAGTGATCGATGGGCAAGCATCGTTATGCCATGATGAGTCAACAAAGCCCTTCAATTCGGGCAATGTATCGTCATATCTTGGAAATTCCTCTTTGTAATTGCTCATGATAGTTTCTCCGTCAAGTTACCTTCATTCCACATCGCTTTGGCAAAACTTACTACATCATCAGATGCGATGACATTATTTGCTTTGGCATGGTGATCGATTACATCCAATGGGCATTCATTATCTGAAGGAAAATTATCTCCCCACAATAAATCCCAAGGTTTGTTTCTTAAATCTGATTTGACATAGGTATCGCAAACCCCAAAATCAAACTGTCGCATGATGATGGCATTGGTGCAATCCAAACCCAAGTAACAAGCATTATTAATTTGACCCGCAAGTTCATTGAGAGTCATATTGGGATGCTCATTTAGATGCTCACAGATATAAGCATCATCTATTTCTACCACTAAATTAAATTTCATAATTACCTCCCTTGTAAAATTATGATCCTACTGGTATTGCAACAAAAACATATTAGGATAAACCCTGGCTGTTGTATCGCTGCAACAAAACCAGGATTTACCCTACTAGGTTTTATACAATCCTCCGCACCCAATGTTCGCCAGTCATTGCACAATTAAGATTAAACACTTCGTCTATTTCTAATGCTTTGATGCGTTCAATCCAATTTTCTTCATACCCACGATCTTCATTAAAAAAATCTTCATCGTGGTAAGCAAGAATAGATTTATTACTAGCATCACGATACCCATCACCCCAAAAACATTCAAATTGTTTCATAATGTCAATTCCTCGCTTTCAATAACTAAATCATCGGTTGAATATTCAAAATCTAGTTTGCCATCGTAATACATTTTCATGGCAATTTCTTCCGCTTGCTCCCAGTCTTTAGCCTCAATTTCTTCGACTGCATGGCGGATGCAACGCTCTTTAATACGCACTTCGAATGTTGGCATAATGCCCTCCCTTGTTATTGATCAATATTGATCCAGTAAAGCACTCATAGAATGCTTTACTAGGCAACATTAAACAAGCTCGTAACTACCCTTACCAAACTTATTCTCTAGCCAAGTGTTTGCCTCGACCATGTCTTTAATATTCAACACTCTAAAACTGGTTGAGCTATCAGTAACAAGTCTAAACAATGTGCCTTTCTTACGATACTTTGCCATCTCGTAATCTTCGACCAAAATACCGATGGCAGTTTCATCATCATGCTCAAACCATTCTGTGCCATTGATCGCACCGAATTTAGACTTCCATTTACCTAACGATTTGACATGGTTATCCCATATGGTTTTGAATGGTGACTCTTTCCATTTTGATTGTGAGTCGGCAAACTCAATATCAATACATCCACCATTGCCATCGTTATGTACCCATGCAAATTTTTTGCCGTTGTAGTATAGGTTGAATTGATAACCTCCACCATCTTCGGTACGCCAAGATTTAAAAGCTTTAATTTGAAAAGTCATGCTATCTCCCAAGTATTAATCCAAATACGATATTGATCTGCAAAATCATAAATTTCCATCAATTGATAATCAATCTCTTCGACTGACTCACAATATTTTAATGCATCAATTGCATCGACTACAGAAAACTCATCCTCAAATAAATCGGGATGATCTTCCATGAATTTTGAAAAACGCTGATAAATTTCCATGCCAGTAACTTCTACTGGTTGATCTTCAACATTCTCAAAAATATCCGATAAATTGATTTGATATTTCCAATTTGCCATAATTCACTCCCTTGTTAGATGATCAGTATTGATCCTATATGCCACTCAATGAATGGCATATAAAACAATACTACGGATTTATTAATCCTTCATTAATTAATTGGTTTAATGTGCGACCAAAAAATCCTTGTAATTGGTAACCCAGTCTAGTGTCATGCAAGTACTGCCATGCCTCTAATACTTGCTCTTCACTATCTGCCTCAATAAAACCTTCTGCAATTCCAACGGCATCAAAATTATTCATTGCTTATGCTCCCTTCATTAAGTTTTTTAATTCTGCTTTTAATACTTTGGCATCATTGCCTCTAAATGTTGAGGCATTAGCTAGAAAATACATTATTACTGAGCGGGCATCGTCATAAATGTAAGAGTCATTTATGTTATCTAGATATTCCATTGCATCTAAATATGGTTTAGCACCGAAATAGGGTTTAACCCAAACCCGCTTAATATCTCTAGCTATACTACTGATTGATCTATTTACCATTTTTTTAGCTCCCGTAAAATAGGCACAATTGCCCTATATCTATAATAGTGAGTCAAGGGTACAAATACATCGGTAAAAACCCTAATATTTAAAAAATCAATCAATTCCAGGCTTTGATAGATTTTTGCTAAATGCTCCAAAACACGCTAAAACGATCATAGAGCGGTTTTTATTGGTTTGCTCACAAGTGCATTAGGGGGGTTGCGATCGTGCAATATGGATTGATCTGAGGGTTAGGGTTTACCCTTAGCCCGGTGTTGTTTGGCTACAACACTTTTGATTGTCAATAGGGGTTTACCCTGTGTGTTGTTTTTTAGCACGGCCAAAAAAAATAGTCAAAAAAAATCCCCCAATATTGGGGGATCTAGGGTTATTACTAATTATTTAATTTTGGTAATTGATTTTAATAGCTCAATCATTTGAGCATTGTTTTTAGCATAATGGTAAGCATATATGCGAGCGGTTTTTTTAAGCTTAAATCTATAAACCTTATTATCTAAAATAAATTGATAACCTTGCATTTTAAAACCCTCCAATTAGTGATATTTATAGGATACATTGGGAATTGATTTATCCCAACAATTGCGACAATCTAAGCATTTTCCGCCTTGCTTATAGCTCGGGCATTCTGTACCCATTGCACTATTTGCTAAATGTACTGTACTTGTAAATGGGAATTTTGGGGGTTTACTATCCCGCTTTGTTGCGGATACTCTCACAATCAAATTGCTGGGGAATGCTCCGAAAGTATCTAGGAATTGTTTTACTAAATTACTTTCTTTTGTTGGTATCCAAAATTTAGTGTTAGGGCATTTATCGGCAATTGCAACAATATTAAGTAAATGCTGGAATGATTGTAAATCTCCGCTATCATGCCAACGGAAATATTCCATTTTTTGCTTATTAATAATAAATACCATTGCTTCAATCCATTGTGGATTTGTGAGAGTGTTATATCTCCGCTCATGAGCGGTATCAATTGTTTTGGCATAGCGTACATAATTGCCCTTAAGAGCATAACAATTATGGCAAACTGTACCCTCAATTTTTGCAAGCTTTGATCCCGTAATGCAACGCTTTGCGGATATTGAATAGCTAGAACATGGCATTTTGGATGGAGCGGATAAACCCCCGACAATCTCCAAAGCTTGTTTAATGGTTTTGATTTGTTGCATAATTATTTCCTTGAGCGTTAATATATTGATCAAATAATTCTGTTGATAGCTCTTCCGCCTCTTGATCTGTCATAGGATCACAATATGGCAATTCCACTAATAGCGTATCACCTTGATATAACTCATAAATTCCTTGATCTCTATCATAAAAATAATTAATTTGTTGCATACATCCTCCGTTAGTGATTAGTTAATTAGGATATTACTTACCTAATACTATAATTTTATTGGATTGTGCAAGAAAAAAGTAAACTAAAAACCCTAATAGGGTAAACCCTAACCTGGTTGCTTAAAAAATAGGCAATTCATTTTAAGGGCATTTATAGGGCATTGGAGCGGTTTTCTATTGGGTTGATCTACTTGCATTACCACGATCACAATCGTTTAATATGGATTGATCTGAGAGTTAGGGTTTACCCTAAGGCCATGCACCATTCCGGTGCAACGTAGTTTGTCAATTAGGGATAACCCTAATGTTGTATTGCAGCAACATTATGGGGTAGATTGTTGCAATGCAACATTGTCATTTTACATAATATCTAGCCGATCCCCCTATCACTCTCTCGCATACGCGTAAATTGTGCAATGCAACAAGTTAGTACTCACTAACCTGGCTGGCCGCACCAATTTGGTGCATTGCAATTTGTTGCGTTGCACCAAGTTAGTACTTGCTAACTTACCGGATTGTAAGTGAGCGCTTACTTACTTGCCAAATTGTTGCGTTGCAATATGTTGCATTGCACCAAGTTAGTAAGTACTCACTAACCTGGCTGCACCAACTTGGTGCGCTGGGTGTGTGGCAATTTGCAATAAGAATTCTTTGAAATGCCAAGGGGGTATGTTGTTTTGACGCCACACCCCCAAGTTTGACTCCCTAACGGCCGGGCCGGGGAGGCTCACACTAAGACCAAGCTTTTTCAAATTTCCTGTATATTTTTTATTTTTTTTGTAAAAAACCATAATAGTTGTATAGAACTAGGATGAACGCCCTCAATGTCTATACATACTATGGATAGTTCTATACATACCCTGTCACGCTGTAAGCCATTGATTGCAAACAGAAAAAGACTGTTTTTTGCATTTTGGAGACAGGGTATCCATAGTAATTTGTTATTTTTTATTTTTTAATTTAAAAAAATAAAATAAAGTTATAGGGTAATATGCGTTTTGACCCTGTCTTCTATGGATACCCTGTCTTTTAAACTGGAATTCCCTTTGGAATCAATAACTTATCCGAGCCACGGAGTGTATAGAACTAGGCTAAAAACAACAATTTGGGGCAGGAAGTGTATAGAGTTTGCATAAGTAGATGTATGAAGAGAATTAATCCACAAACCAATCGACCATACAAACTAGGTGACTTTCACCAGGGAATGTATTTCTACAACTATCGATCTGACATCCTTGCCAACGGTTTTCGTGGCGAAAGGTGGCTGACTGAGGAAGCGCTGGAGCGGGCGATTGCCAGAGACAAACTGGCCAAGATGAAAAAACGGCGGCAAGCTGGCAAGCTGCCTAGGGTGCTAAAGTCTGCGACCGTCCATGCCTAATCTATACGTTTACCAAATCAAAGGCATCCTTGAGAAAGAAAACAAGGACATTGGCGGTATCAGAGTACTGGTCTGCGATAAAGATATTTTTGAGACAGTTGATGTGCCACCAGAGATATTTGATAAAGAAACCTTACAGTATTTGAAATTCCGTTTGGCAGTAAATGATTTTTTAGATGTGCGTAAATTACCCTATGTGGTTCAAAACAAAATCCGCATCCCAATAAATCACTGGCTTGATAATTGGATTATTAAGGAAAGAATCCTTGGCAATAGCAAGTGATACACCAGTCCCGATTGTTGGGGGATGGAAATTGGCGCATCAATTAACTACTAAGGATTATGTATATTCTTGGGATGGTTATCCTGTACCCATTAAAACCATCCAGCAATATACCCCCAAAGAAATGTTTGATGTGCAGTTAAAGGATGGCATTTATGTGCAGGTAGATAATCACACCACCTTCCCAGCATTTACTATGCAAAACCGCCAAAGAGAATCTCGGCATAAAGGAAAATATAAACGCCATTATATTCAGAAGTATTACAGCCCGACCCAGTTACTAGAAAAGGGATTAACGGATAGGCGGGGCTGGAATATATTCTCAATTGAAAATGCCAAGCCATTACAGTACCCGACTGAAGACCATCCAGTGCCCCCGTTCATTGCTGGATTGTGGGCAGCCAAGTGGGGCAAGAAGGTGACATTTAATTTTGATCCCGATTGGATTGACTATGTGCAAAAGAAAATCCGCGCCCATGGTTGGTTTACAGAACGCAAAGGCAACAGCCTAACTTTTAAGCAATCAATCAACATCACCTTTCTAACTCGGTATCAAACTGTTCCGACCAAGATACCGATTGAATACACCTTTGGCAGTATCGATCAGCGTATTGAGTTTCTTCGCGGAATTGTTGCGATGAAACCAGGATGTTACAATCCACAGTTAGATCGCTTTTTAATCTTCTCGCGCAACATACGGTTTCTGACGGTGTTGCAAGGGATCTGTGAATCGTTGGGCATGAAGACCCAAGTGTTTAACAACAGTAGCTCGTTAACCCACCAGTTAACTTTTGCAACCACTATCCCGTTACATATTCACCAAAAACCAGTTAAGCGTACTAAAGGCGATAAGCGCCGCATGATAACCCAAGTGGAGAAAACAACACCGCGCCCCGTAGTGCACATCGAAACAGATGTGCCGTTTGTAGTGGGGCAAGGATTTTTACCAATATGGCATTAAACCAAACACAAGAAAAGATCCTTGCATCTTTTGCACTGAAAAATGCCCACTGGCCAAAAGACCAGTTGGCTTTAGCCCTATGGCGGGTACGGTGGGAGTTGCAAGCGCTACCCCATCAACGAGAACCCGAGGACGGTGAATATGACATCATGCTTATGCTTGCTGGTCGTGGCGCAGGTAAGACTTACACAGCTTCCAACTGGGTGGGACAGCGTGCGGCTATTTACGATGGAACGCGCTGGCTGGTCACAGCCCCTACTTCCAATGACATCCGGGCAACTTGCTTTGAGGGTGACTCTGGCCTTTTAAACATTATCCCCAACGAGTTAGTTGAAACTTATAACAAATCGCTGTTTGAAATTACGCTCAAGAACGGTTCCATCATCCAAGGCATCCCAGCGTCAGAACCAGAACGCTATCGTGGTAAACAGTTCCATGGTGGCTGGTATGACGAGCTTGCCGCGTTTGACTACCTTGACGATGCATGGGATCAAGCCCAGTTCACCATGCGTCTACGCGATCCACGCATACCACGCGTGCAACAGATTGTCACCACCACGCCCAAACCCAGAGAACTGATCGTAGATCTGAATGAGGGCAAGGTTGGTGGCGATGTCTATGTGGTCAATGCCAGCTCGTATGAAAACCGCGCCAATTTGTCATCATCGTTTTTTAAAGCGTTGGAAACATACGAAGGTACTGACTTAGGTAAGCAAGAGATCTACGGTGCAATCCTAGATCCAGAAGATGCGGGTATTGTAAAGCGTCGCTGGTTTAAACTTTGGCCAGCTGAAAAACCCAGCCCCACGATTGAATACCTTATTGCCAGCTACGATCCTGCTACCTCAGAGAAAACGGCTAACGACCCGACTGCTTGCTCAGTCTGGGGCGTATTTGAATCGACTGACATTGGTACTGCAATCATTATGCTCGATGCATGGGATGCCCACCTTGGGTATCCAGAATTGCGTCGCAAGGTAATTGATGATTTTAAAGAAGTGGTCTATGCTGCCGATAATACTTTTGGTAAAGGCAGAAAGGCTGATCTAATTCTGATGGAAGATAAGTCAGCTGGTATTAGCTTAATCCAAGAACTACAAGGCGCTGGTGTTCCAGTGCGTGGTTACAATCCTGGCAAAGCGGACAAGGTGCAGCGATTAAACATTGTGGCACCTTTGATTGCCAAGGGCAAAGTGTATATCCCCGAAGATCCAGAAAAACCCGGCGAAGTAGCACCATGGGCAAAACGATTCATACGCCAAGTGTGTTCGTTCCCAGAAAGCGGGGGGCATGATGACTATGTGGATACTTTGTCACAAGCCTTGCGTGTTTTGCGTGACTCTGGATGGATCCAGCTTGATTTCCTACCCGCTCGTGACTTTGAATACATTGACGATGAGCTCAGAAAGAAAAGATATAACCCCTATGCAGTTTAGGGCGAACACCCCTTTATTTTTGCATAAGTAGTTATAGATATGACGATCTCCCCAATTAAATCCCCGCAAGAGATGATCCTAGAGCAAGCTGGTGTTCCGCACCTAGCTGGCGGAGGACAACCGCCATTAGCACAGCAACAAGCCGCTTTGGCAGTAGGGGCTCAAGGTGGACTTAAACAAGCAGTTACTCGTTATAAACCCGATAATCCTATTACTGGGTATCGTGCTGCGGGTAGTGGAAAGCTTGAATCACTTCCCACCACTTTTGACAAAGACAAAATTACGCGTTATGTCAATGCGTATAATGACGCAAAAGATCAATTTGGTTTGCCAGACTTTACACCAGAGCAAATGGTCAATAGGCTTTTGGTAGAAGGTCGTTCAGACTTAGGGTATAATAAGTTTGACACCAATAACAAGATGGCAAACAAAATTTATCAAACAATGCAAAGTTATGGTTACGATGATGCCGCTGGTTTTCCCGCTGCAATTTACGCAACCCATCAACGAGCTCAAGCACATAATGTCCCATTTGATGTAGCATGGAACGGCATGGGCAGAAGTAAAGAAACAGGATTGACTGGTTGGGATTATCACCAGCGTATGAATGATAGTTCTTATGCAGCAACCCATCCACAAAATGCCCCATTGTTGCAACATGTCTCACAAATAATGCAACCCCCACAAGCAAGCGATGCGGATCCTAACGCAACAAATGCAGTGAACCTCCTTGGTAATACCAACATGCCACAACCTACAGTAGGTTCTGCCATGTTTAAAAAAGGTGGTACAGTAAAACCATTTCATGATATAAGCAAAGTGCTTATTCAAAAACATATATCTGGAAAATAATTAATGGCAAAAGCACCACAACTTCCAATTCAATCGGGAGCAAACCTCGCTTCATTAGACCATGACATAACTGCGGAACAAGGTCGTCAAGAAGAAAATGAAATTGACAGCTTTGAAGATGCATTAGGTCTTGATCCAGATATTAATTTACAAGAGGATGTAATTGAGCAAGAAGATGGCTCTGTCATTATCAATTACATGCCAACCGAAGGACCAATCAAAAATCCAGAGTTCTATGCGAACTTAGCGGAAGAATTTGATGAGCAGATGCTTAATGAGCTTGCCATTGAGTTTTTAGATCTGATCGATGTTGATCGGGAAGCTCGCAAAGAAAGAGACAAGCAATATGAAGATGGCTTACGTCGTACTGGGCTTGGTAAGGATGCTCCTGGTGGTGCTACTTTTGATGGTGCTTCTAAGGTGGTTCATCCCGTTATGGCAGAATCTTGCGTTGATTTTGCCGCATCAGCCACTCGCGAACTTCTTCCACCTGAAGGGATTGTAAAGTCCCACATCCGTGGAGAAGATACTAAAGACCGTGGCGAAACTGCAGAGCGTAAAGCTAACTTTATGAACTGGCAGTTAACAGAACAAATTCAAGAGTATCGTGACGAGATGGAGCAGATGCTCACTCAGTTACCTTTGGGTGGTTCACAGTATTTGAAGTGGCGTTTTGATTATGAACTCAAGCGTCCTACTTGTGAATGGATTCCGATTGATAATATTCTGTTGCCTTACGCAACAACCAACTTTTATACTTCAGCTCGTGTAACTGAAGTTCAAGACATTACTGAAGATATTTTTAGACAGCGTATTGATCAAGGTATTTATCGTGATGTAGATCAGATCTACGCACCAGCGATGGATACAACCGAAGAGACACGCTCTAAAAAAGCCAACGATAAGATTGAAGGTATTGAGCGACCACAAAAGAATGTGGATGGCATTCGTCGCATTTATGAAATTACTTGCTTCCTTCGCCTTGATGATGATGCAGAAACAGAAGGTCGTCGTGCACCTTACATCTTAACGATTGATGAAACAACTAACGATGTATTAGCACTCTACAGAAACTGGGCATACGGTGATGAGAAACTCGAAAAACTGGATTGGTATGTTGAGTTCAAGTTTATTCCTTGGCGTGGAGCTTACGCTATTGGACTCCCTCATCTTATTGGTGGCCTTGCTGCTGCTCTTACCGGGTCTTTGCGTGCTCTTCTTGATGCTGCTCATATCAACAACAGCCAGACAATGCTTAAACTCAAAGGTGGACGCATTGGAGGACAGTCTGACCGAATAGAGCCTACCCAAGTTATTGAAATTGAAGGCGCTCCTGGTGTAGATGATGTGCGTAAGTTGGCAATGCCATTGCCATTTAACCAGCCGTCTTCTGTATTGATGCAATTATTAGGTTGGCTAACTGATGCCGCTAAGGGTGTTGTCACAACATCTGAAGAAAAAATCAAAGATATTAACTCCAACGCACCAGTTGGTACAACTCAAGCGTTGATTGAACAAGGTGCTAAGGTGTTTTCAAGCATTCATGCTCGTTTACACCGCTCACAAGCCAAGTCTTTAAACATTCTTTCCAGAATTAACCACTGGTATTTGGAAGAAATGGACAATGAGTCTGGTGAAATCATTGAAATTCGTGATTTTGCCAGCAATAACGACATCCGCCCAGTATCTGATCCCAATATTTTCTCAGAAACTCAGCGTTTAGCTCAAGCTCAAGCCGTTTTACAGTTGGCAACTAGTGCTCCACAGCTCTATGACATCCGTCAAGCGCATGTTCGCATTTTAAAACAGCTTAAAGTACCTAATATCCAAGAAATTTTGCCTTCACCCGATGGTGTCAACGAATCAAACCCCGCTTTGGAGAATGTTTCGATGGTTATGGGCAAAATGGCAGCCGCTTTCCCCGACCAAGACCATCTTGCCCACATTAGAATCCATTTAATGTTTGCAATTGATCCAAATTACGGTGCAAATCCGATTATTGGCCCAGCGTTTGCTAGAAATGTACTTGAGCACATCAAACAGCACATGACTTTGTACTATTTGCAGTCTATGCGTAATGAAGTTGCAATGGCATCAAACGGAAAAGACATTTTAAAGCTAAACGAAGAGCGTCCGTTAGACAAAGAAAGCCAACAAGCCCTTGCAATTGCTGCTGGCTTTGTTGCACAACAGACACAACAAGACTTCCAGTCATTCTTGCCTATCATTCAGCAGTTAGCACAACAAGTTCAGCAAGCCCAACAAGCTCAGATTGAACAAGCTGCTCTTGCCGACCCAACAGCGCAAGTATTAATGAAAACACAGATGGCTGAAACTCAACGCAAAGCTGGTGAAGCTCAAGCTAGACTGCAATCTGAGAATCAAGCTCAGCAACAAGAGTTCCAACTCAAATTGGCTGAGTTGCAAACCAAAGTTCAAGAGTTGCAAGTCAAATACAGCACTCAAACCAACATTGATAACCAAAGTAATGCAACTAACATTGCTATGGCTAATATTAACAATGCGGCTAAAGAGCGTGTGGCAATGATTAATGCTAAAGCGCAAATGAGCCAGCAACAAGTTGCCCTTGATGCTGAACAAAACCAATCTGCCATGGAAGCAATTAACACAGCTAACCAAGATATTCGTCAACATGGTTTAGCAATACAGCAACAAGCATTCCAGCAACAAGCACAACAAACCCAGCAACAAATTGCAGCCCAACAAGCTACTCAACAGCATCAGCAAGAATTACAGCAAGCCGCAGAGCAACACGCTCAGGGTATGCAACAAGCTGATCAACAGCACCAGCAACAAATGGCTCAATTACAACAGCAACAAGCAATGCAACAACCCCAACAAGAGCAACAACCACAAAACCCTACTGAGGAACAATAATGGCAACTAAAAAATCAGCTGAAGACCAATTAGGTTTTCGCAAAGCTTACAAAATGACTGGCACCCCTGGCTATGCTGGTGGTCCTGGTGAAACCACAATCGATAAAGGTAACTCTGGCTCCAAGCGTGCCAACAATGCAGTTTTGAATCAAAACAAAATGGCTAAAGATAGCTTGGTTGGCCCAGGTAAGAACCTTAAAGATATCGGTGGCGGTAACTTTTATTAAAATTTGGGGCGGAATATTCCGCTCCTTTGCATAAGTAGTAATATGAAGGACTTAATTTCCGAGTTTATTAGCCGCTTGAAAGAAGCGGACAGAGATGCAACCGAAGTCCTAGCTTCCGGTTCCAATATTCACAACTTTGATTCTTATCAAAGAGTGTTGGGTACTCGTGACGGCTTAAAACAAGCCCAAGCGATTTTAGAAGCCCTCTTAACCGAGGATGATGAACAAGACTAAGCTGTAAAGCTTTAAGGAGCACTGAAGAGTGTTTGATATAAGAGAAAAAGACGAACCAGATTTACGTTCGGAAGTTGAATGTTTTCCAGATGTGGATCTAGGTGTTGAAGTGGCTGGTGATCGAGTATTGGTGCAGTTACGCCGAGAAAAGACTACCAGTAAAGGTGGGATCATCCTTGTGGATGAAACCAAACAAACCCTACGTTTCAATGAGACTGTAGCCAAGGTAGTCCAAATTGGTCCCCTTGCATATAAGTCGCCAGATAACCTCGAGCCTTGGATTGAAGGCCCTTGGTGTAAAGTGGGCGATTTGGTAAGGACAATTAAATACGGTGGTGATCGTTTTGTTGTTCAGCCCGATGATGATGGCGCCCCAGTGGTGTTTATTACCATTCAAGCACGTGAAATCATCTCTCGCATTAAGTCGTTTGAGTATGCGCAACGCATGAAAGCATTTGTGGATTAATATGGCATCAACCCTAGAAAAAACCCACGAATATAGAAATAAAACTCCAAGATATAGTTTATCACAAACATTGGGGCATGCTAAAAAGAGAGCAGAAGTAACAATTACTATCCAAGATCTCATGGATATTTTTGAAAAGCAAGAGGGTTTATGTGCCCTAAGCGGAGTAAAAATGACTTGGCATCAGGGAAAACTTCTACCTACATCAATTTCAATTGATAGGACTGACAATAGTAAAGGTTATGTTCACGGTAATGTAAGGTTGGTTTGTGTTGCAATTAATGCTTTTAAAAGCACCCAAACAGATAGTGAACTTTATGAGTTTGCTAAAAAGTTGGTTGAAAATATGGCAAAAACGCTTCCAAATTAATTAATTTTGAAAGAAAATTATGGCAGAAAATGAAAAAGATGTTCCCATTAAGGAACAAGAAGATGGTTCTTTTGTTGCTAAAGTAGATTTGCCAGAAGAAATTCAAGAAGGCGAACAACCAGAAACAAAAAAGAAAAAAGAAGAAGATCACGAAGATCATGAGGATCATGATGACGAAGAGGGCGACGAAGAAGCCGCTTCCGAAGGTGAAACTGAAGAAGATCGTGAAGCTATTCGTGAAGCTCGTAGAGAAGAACGCCGTTTAAAAAAAGAATTAAAGAAACAGCGTGATCTTACAGCTAAAAACAAGATTACAGCACTTGAGAGACGCAATGCAGAATTAGCAGAGCGGCTTGCTAAAGTTGAAAGTACAGCTTCATCTTATCAATTTGCTCAACTGGACAAAGCTATCGAAGACGAAGCTACCCGTGTTGAGTATGCCAAGATGAAAATGATACAAGCAGCTCAAGCTGGTGATACAGCATCTCAAGTAGAATATTTAGAGCAATTAACAGACGCTAAACAGCGTTTAAATCAAGCTCAGCATTACAAGAAACAACAGCTCGAAGCTGCCAAGGCTCCCAAGCAAAATGTTCCTAATCCAGCCAATTCAGAAGTACAGTTAAATGCTACTAAATGGCTTAAAAAGAACGCTTGGTATGATCCTCAAGCTCGAGATACCGATAGTAGAATTGCCAAGGTAATTGATCAAGAACTTGCCCAAGATGGTTGGGATCCAGCGGATCCAGAATATTGGGAAGAGTTAGATAATCGTTTATCCGCAAGACTCCCACACCGCTATACTGCCAAAGGTGGTAAAGATGGTAGAAAATCAGCAGGCCCAACGGCTTCTAGTCGAGTAGCCAATACTACTAGTCAAAAAGCTGGAACCATCACGCTAAGTCGTGAGCGTGTTCAAGCAATTAGAGACGCTGGTGCATGGGACGATGTAGAAAAACGAAATAAAATGATCCGCGCATACGCACAATATGACCGCGCTAACAAGGAATAATTATCATGGCAAATACAAGAATTAAACGTGACGTAGAAGATCGCTTAGCCGATCGTGTTCAACAAACATTGGATCGTTCAGCAAATGCTGATGATCCAGATTCTGCAGCAAAACGTGAACGCTTGGAAGCGTTCCGTGATAAATGGGCAAATAGTGCATTACCAGATTTGCCAAACGGAATCATTCCTGGATTTCATTTGTGTTGGCTATCCACCACAAACAATTATGACAGTATCGACAAACGCATGGCGTTGGGTTATGAGCCAGTGAAAGCCTCGGATTTAGGTGTAGGCTTTGAAAACTTAGGCAAGATGAGCTCAGGCAAGTTTGAAGGCTGTATTAGCTGTAATGAAATGGTTCTCTTCAAGTTACCAGAAGAAATCTATCAAGAAGTGATGCGTATGTTGCATCTAGAGGATCCGCTAGAGCATCAACGAAATATTACCGCGCAAGTTCGGAGCACAGCTCAAGAAGGCAAGGGTGGTAGATCAATTCTTGAAGGTGGCATTTTGGAAATGGAAAAAGAAACCGCCAAAGCGAACGCTAATGTTCGTTTTTCATAACATTCTTCAAAAATAAAAACAAAGGAAAATAAATGTCCGCAACATTTCAACCCTTTGGTCTGAAGCCTGTATATCATCCAAGTGGTTTGGATCGTGCAGTACCATTCGTTGGTACTAACACATTCGTCCCTGGTACGACTTACAGCGCTCCTTACAGCTTGAGCTCTGGCCAGTCTTTCTGGCAGTTTCAACCTGTAGCGATCACTTCTTCTGGCCAATTGACAATCGCTAACCAAACCGCTTCAAGCGGTAAAGTATATGGCGTATTTGATGGCGTAGAGTACACCAACTCTGACGGTCGTCGTTCTGTAGCTAAATACGCTGCTAAAACAACTCTTGATGCTTCTACCAATATTGTTTTCTGGATTTTCTCTGATCCAGCTCTCGTATACGAAGCTCAAGTCAATGGTTCTGCAACTTCTGCAGCTATTGGCACCGAGTACAACTTTGACACAACTACTGGTTCAACTGTAACTGATGGCTATGCTATCGGTAATGGTGGCGCTGGTTTCTCTACTACAGCATTGCTCGCAACTGCTGTTGGTTCAGGTAATCAAGGTCAAGTTCGTGTGGTTGGTCTAGGACGTGAAGTAGCATACCCAGCTGGAAACACAAACCAGTGGGGCGATGCTTACACAATCGTTCAAGTCCAGATTTCTAATAACCAGTTCGCAGCCGCGTCTGTTTCAGTCTAATAACGAAAGGATATAGCACATGGCAACCCCAATGCGCAGTACAGACTTTCGTGCGGTAGTCGAACCGATTATCAACGAAGTCTTTGATGGCGTTTATGAACAACGCGCCGATGAGTGGAAAGGATTTGTAGAACAGATCCAAGGTATTCCACGTAACTACCATGAAGAAGTAATGCTTTATGGTATGAACGCAGCTCCTGCAATGCCTGACGGTACTCCAGTTAGCTACGATCAAGGTGGTACGCTGTACATCACCCGTTTTATCTACCAAATCTATGGTTTAGCTTATGCTTTGACCAAAGTTTTGATGGAAGACGGTGATCACATCCGTATCGGTTCAACCTTTGCTAAGCACTTGGCTCAGTCTATGATTGAAACCAAAGAAACCCTTTGCGCCAACATTCTTAACTTTGCTTTCACAAGCGGTTATGTTGGTGGTGATGGTGTAACTTTGATCAACACAGCACACCCAATCGCTAACGGCGCTTCTTACTCTAACCAGTTATCCACAGCTGCTTCTTTGAGCCAAACTTCTGTTGAACAGATGTTGATTCAAATTCGCTCAGCTGTTGACAACAACGGTAAGCGTATCCGCTTAAAAGCAGAACAGTTAGTTGTTCCACCAGCACTCGAGTTCCAATCAGAAGTAATTCTGAAGTCGGTTCTGCGTTCTGGTACAGCTGACAACGATCTCAACCCAATCAAG
>Ga0208618_1000296_pt1 | contig 23768 bp, 23 predicted proteins | sample CryBogCBE18Jul08_FD_184585 | JGI IMG/M metagenome (GOLD analysis project Ga0208618, IMG submission 184585) | Freshwater microbial communities from Crystal Bog, Wisconsin, USA - CBE18Jul08 (SPAdes) | ecosystem: Environmental > Aquatic > Freshwater > Lake | place: Crystal Bog, Wisconsin, USA...
TAAAGGAGATTTGCACCCGCATACAGGGGCAACGCGTCTACGTGGACACCAATATATTCGTATATTTTTTGGAGCGTAATGTTCATTATTTTGATCTTGTAGTGCCGTTTTTCGAGCAGTTTGATGCAGGTTTATCGTTGGCCTTTACGGGGGACGCTACATTAGCGGAGACTCTTTACAAACCTTATCAGTTGGATGATGCGGTTCGGGTCAGCGAGATCAAGAGTTTTTTTTCAAATGAAGAACTCGTGACCGTTTTGCCTCACACGACCAAGGTATTTGAACTTGCGGGCGAGCTTGGGGTCAAGCGCGCAATGAAGCTTATCGATTCATTGCACTACGCAACGGCCGTTTTAGCGGGCTGTAAGTTCCTTCTTACGAATGATTCTGGTTTTGTTAGTAGCCAAGAGATAGAAATTATTAGCTTGCAAAACTTGCTTTGATATTTTGTAATGCAATAACAAGAGGTAACTCCTCGGAGATTTCCTAGTGTTATGGCTATTGCCCCCCGTAAATCTTTACGCGGTAATTACGATAATCGCATAGCAGATGTGTAAAAGAGGGGGGCTGGCTTTGCAGGCCGCTTATGACTATGCTCCATGATCAATCAAACGGTAGCGGCCTGCTAGAGCTTCACTTGCCGTTAATGTGGCCATGATTTCACACATTTTCAATAAAGTTGAAAAAAAACGTACGATTTGTCAAGTAGCCATCTCATACACCTGACCAAAAAAGAATGCCCAACAAGAGAATGGCATTATTTGAGTTTGGTGGCATGGATAGGAATCGAACCCGGACCTAGGATGTATGACTTTGTTTCCAGCTTTTAGCTTGCTCAGATAAATGCTGTTTGAATATCAAAGCTATTGGAGATAGCTTTTTACCTTTAGAGCTCACAATGTGCCAACTTGACTCAATGGGAAATTCTTTGCATTGCAAGACGACAACTTCTTCTTGGTTAGACTGATCGGCTAAAGAATATTTTGAAAGTACAGCGAGACCTAGACCACCAATTACTGCCTGCTTAATTGCTTCATTATTTCCAAGCTCTAGGCGCACATCTGCTTTGAACTTTAACTTCTTAAAATGGGCATCTGTTGTCATTCTGGTTCCAGAGCCCTTTTCTCTAAAAATAAACTTTTCATTTTTCAATACGCTGATATCGATATTTTTTTTCTTAGCAAGCAGATGGTTCCTCGGAGCTACCAACATTAAGGGATTAGGCATAAACACCTCGTCATCAATTTCTATATTTAATGGTGGCTGAGACATGATGTACAAATCATCAAGATTTTCTTCAAGTCGCTTAACTACACCATCCCGGTTAAGTACCTCTAATGAAATATCTATTTGAGGATACTTTGCACAAAATGATCCCAAAATTCTGGGAATAAAATATTTGGCCGTACTTACCACGGCTACTTTTAACTTTCCTCTGGTTAATCCTTTGACGCTATCAACTTGCTGCTCAAAGACTTCCCATTCACTAGAAATCGCTCTTGCTGTTTTAGCTAACTCATGACCCATTTGAGTTAAATATACTTTCCTAGCAACTACTTCATAAAGCGGCACCCCAACAGCATCGCTTATTTCCTTAAGTCCCATAGAGGCCGTTGGTTGGGTTACGTGAACCATACGGGCGGCCGCACTGACGCTACCAGTTTCTGCTAAAGCCATAAAAAGGCGTAATTGTCTAAAAGTAACATTCATAGGTTTTTATATATACATAAGTCTATAAATATCAATTTTACTTTATATATAAATTTATCTAAGATCGCCTCAAAGGAAAATTTATGAATATCTTGTTAGACCCTACCATCCTCTTTTTCATCTTCGGCATCTTTGCCGGCCTCGTGAAATCTAATTTAGAAATTCCACAGCCCATTTCTCGATTTCTTTCGCTATATCTGCTGATGGCGCTGGGATTAAAAGGTGGGTTTGCTTTAAATAAATCAGGCTTTACTTCTGAGATTGCGATTAGTCTTGGTTTGGCGATCACCCTAGCAATGGCTATTCCACTGATAGGTTATAACCTTCTCAAATACAAATTAAACAAACTGGATGCTGCCGCAATTGCCGCTACTTACGGGTCTATTAGCGCGGTGACTTTTATTACCACTACACAACTCTTAGATCAAAGCGGCATTGGCTATGGGGGACATATGGCCGCGGCAATGGCACTCATGGAGTCACCCGCGATCATCATCGCCATCATTCTTGCCAACAGAATTCGTCAACAAAACTCAGGCAATACCAGTGGGCACACTTCATTGGGCAAAATACTTCACGAATCCTTTACGGATGGTGGACAACTGCTCTTGTTGGGAGCCCTGGTCGTGGGGCTTATATCGGGTGAATCTGGTCAAAAAGTCATGTCACCTTTTTCCATTGATTTGTTTAAAGGTTTATTGGCTTTCTTCTTGCTCGATATGGGATTGCTGGCCACCAAGAGTTTTGGGGAACTCAAAGGCAAACCTTCGGTAACTTTGGCTTACGCTTTCATCGCACCGCCCACCCATGCCATGATTGCCTTAGCTTTATGTCATGTTTTTCATATTTCCCTTGGCGACTCGATTCTTTTGATGATTTTGGCGGCAAGCGCATCTTACATAGCGGTCCCAGCAGTTTTGCGCCACGCCATGCCCGAGGTAAGCCCTGCACTGTATATGGGCATGTCTCTTGGTATCACCTTCCCCTTAAACATTATTTTGGGTATTCCAAGCTACAGCGCAATTGCCAAATATTTTGTTTAACAGTTTTCGCAAGGAGAAGACAATTCGAATCTTAAGAATGTGGACTCACTTCGAATAAATTAGACAACAGTCTAAGCGCGGATGTCGGCGTCCTTCTTTCTGGTCGATTCAGACCCGTGCCACCAAGAAAAACAATAGCCCACTTTTGGGGTGATTTTTTTGTGGCTTGTAAGGACAAGATCCATCTTCCTCGGATATCACAACTAAAAGTAGTCCTTTACCTTAACAGGATGATTTATGATTTTGATGAATTTTTGGCAACCGCTTATTCAAGTCTTGGGGCGTCATCTCGGCGGACTCCTTCCCGTATCAACTGATAGGTTGTGAGATAGATCGCATTCTTGATAGACTGGTTTCTGGGCATATGAACCATACGCAGTCAGGGGCTAACACCGTTTGCAATAAATAAATCAATTGTCCGTAAAAAAGCAAAAAGGTTCAAAAGCTAAATGCTTTTGAACCTTTCGCCGAGGAGTGAACCTTAGACTAGATTAGTCGCGCTCACCGCCCATGATGCCAAGCAAAGCCAGCAAACTTTGGAAGACGTTGATGATGTCTAAGTATAGAGTCAGCGTAGCAGAGATGTAGTTGGTTTCGCCGCCGTCCACAATTTGCTTTAAGTCATAGAGCATGAAGGCACTGAATATGCCAATAGACAAAACAGAGATCACAAGCATGCCTGCAGTAGATGCAACAAACATGTTGATCAAACTACCCACGATCAACATGATCACGCCAATGAAGAGCCATTTGCCAAGGCCTGAGAGGTCTCGTTTGATAACTGTAGAAAGACTCGCCATGATAAAGAAAACGCCTGCGGTGCCACCAAATGCGGTCATCACCAGTTCAGCTCCGTTTTTAAAGCCCAAGACCATTGCGATCATACGTGAGAGCATAAGTCCCATGAAGAAAGTAAAGCCAAGTAAGATGTACACGCCGTTGATGGAGTCTTTGTTTCTCTCAATTAGGTAGATGCCTCCGAAAGCACCCACTAAAAATAAAATTGTTCCTAGTCCGCCGGACAATGCGTAAGTAATTCCTGTAGCGATGCCAAGCCAAGCGCCGAGGACGGTTGGGATCATACTAATTGCGAGCAACCAGTACGTGTTGCGCATAACGCGGTTTCGCCCCTGTGCATCAAGGGTTGCGTAAGGGTAGTCAATGGTCTGATATTGATCGTTCATTTTTAACTCCAAAAAGTATGCAATAAGCATATATAGACATTTTAGGGTATTTCAAGCTGAATAGACAATAAAACCTAAATTGCTAAGGATATTGGGGTTAAACATGATGAAAGGCTATTTTTCGGCATTAAACCCAGGGGGATCCAAAAAAGCTGAGGGGTCGATTAGAATTTATCTGAATAAAAAAGTTAAGAAAATTCTAGAGCTTAAAAGAAAGTGACCAAATGAGAATCAAACATTACCTTGAGAGTGCTGATGTAAAAACAATCCTGGCCTCTAGTGAGGCTGAAGCGCACAAGAATAACTGGGCCGTATCGATTGCAGTGGTTGATGACGGGGGTCACTTGCTTGGATTTTCTAGGCTAGACGGGGCTGCTGCGTTCTCAGCTCACATGGCCCCTGCTAAGGCCCATACTGCAGCCCTTGCAAGACGCGAGACCAAGATATATGAGGACATCATTAACAATGGGCGTTACGCATTTTTGACTGCCCCTGATGTCGACGGTATGCTAGAAGGTGGGGTTCCTATCCTAAAAGACGGCCAGGTTATTGGAGCCGTTGGCGTAAGCGGCGTGAAATCAACCGAAGATGTCCAAATTGCAAAGGCCGGAATCGAAGCCTTTTACAAACAAAACCCCTGATCTTTAAAAAAAACCTAACTCCTCAGGCTGAGGGGTTGGGCTACACCCTAAATCAGCGTCTAAAGCTGTGGGTAGCCAGGCGCGTTAATAACTCAAGCGCTCTGGCTTGATTTCTTGAAGAATGGTGGTTGCGATTTCTTCAATGCTTTTCGTCGTGGTCGAGAGCCATCTGATACCTGCCCGACGCATCATTGCCTCTGCCTCTCTGACCTCATATTGACAGTTTTCTAATTTTGCATATTTAGAGTTGGGACGACGCTCATTTCTGATCTCACTTAAGCGATCAGGATGGATGGTTAGACCAAAGATTTTATTAATGTGGGGTCTCAGGGCCTCTGGGAGTTGTTGCCGCTCAAAATCCTCAGGGATGAGGGGGTAGTTGGAGGCTTTAAGACCGTGTTGCATTGCTAAGTAAAGACTGGTTGGAGTTTTACCGCTTCGGCTCACCCCGACTAATATGACATCGGACTTTTCAAGGTCCTTGTTGAGTTGTCCATCATCATGTGAGAGGCTAAAGTTAATGGCCTCAATGCGGTCATGGTAAGCGCGACTTTTACTTACATCTGAGAAGCGGCCAATTCGGTGGTTTGATTTAATACCAAACTCTTCCTCTAGGGGGTGGACAAACGTTCCAAACATGTCCAAAAGCATACCCAAGCAGTTGTCTTTAACAACTTCAAACACCTCAGTGTTTGCTAAAGTTGTAAAAACGATGGGACGTTTGCCCTCAATTTCTGCCGTGTGGTTGATTTGCCTGACGGCTTGGTGGGCCTTATCAACGGTGTCCACAAAGGGGAGTCTGACATGGCGCGGAGTAAGCTCAAACTGAGCCAAAATGGCGTTTCCAAATGTTTCTGCAGTAATGCCAGTGCCGTCGGAGACAAAGAAAACCGTGTAGTTATGCATAACGTCCTATCAAAATGCGTGTATTGTTGTGGTCCGAATGTGCCTTAATCATTAAGCTTTAATCATTTTTTGGGGAAAAGGGCTTCTACTCGTTTTTTTGTAAAGCCTGAAAAACCCTAAGTATCAACTAAAATAGAAGGATTCTCAAATTTATAGACGCCACAGTTCATGTTCCCCCCTTACAAGCAACAAAAATTAGATTGGGGTCTGCTTGGGCGTTTAGTATCCGTGAGCTACAGGCTTAGTGAACACATGGTTCACCTACTCCAAAGTGTAGAACGGATCCAAAAGGTTTTAACTTCTGGAGTATTTCTATGTCTAGCTTATTTGAATCGACCGCCTTGGTCGTCCCCTTTGAAAACCTGAGAATGACCGACGTCGAGTCGGTTGGCGGAAAAAACGCAAGCTTAGGGGAGATGATCTCTCAATTACCCTCGGGTGTAAAGGTCCCAACAGGATTTGCAACGACGGCTCATGCATTCAGAGAGTTTTTAAAGTTTGAGGGACTTAGCGAGAAAATCGAGCACCGCCTATCTACCCTTGATACTGAGGACGTGAGAGAACTTGCAAAGGCGGGCTCTGACATTAGAGGATGGATCTTAGATCAACCCTTCCCCAAAGAGCTTGAGACCCAAATAGCTGCAGCCTTTAAGACTCTAAATGGAGATCAGGCGGATGCTTCTTACGCTGTTCGATCCTCCGCTACTGCAGAGGATCTCCCTGATGCCTCTTTTGCTGGACAACAAGAGACTTTCTTGAACGTGGTGGGCTTGCCCGACATCCTACATAAGATGAAGGAGGTTTTCGCATCTCTTTACAACGACAGAGCCATAAGCTACAGAGTTCACAAAGGATTTGCTCACGCTGGGGTCGCTTTGTCAGCCGGTGTGCAACGCATGGTTCGCTCCGATAAAGGATCAGCCGGTGTGATGTTCACCATCGACACTGAATCAGGATTTGAAGATGTGGTTTTTATCACCTCAAGCTACGGGCTCGGGGAAACCGTCGTTCAAGGTGCCGTGAACCCAGATGAGTTTTATGTTCACAAACCCATGAGCCGTGCAGGCAAAAAAGCAATCATCAGACGCAGTCTAGGCTCCAAGCTCATTCAAATGACTTTCACCAGTGCGGATGAGAAAAAGCAAACTGGACAACTCGTTAAAACAGTCGAAGTTCCTGTTGAGCAAAGAAATAGATATTCACTCAGTGATTCAGATGTGGAGCAACTCGCTAAGTACGCGCTCATCATTGAAGAGCACTATGCACGACCCATGGACATTGAGTGGGGCAAGGACGGTGTGGATGGTCAAATCTACATCCTTCAAGCTAGACCTGAGACTGTCAAAAGTCAACAAAAGGGCAAGGCAGAAATGCGTTACACCCTCAAGGGCACTAGTAAAGTGCTTGCCGAGGGAAGAGCGATTGGACAAAAAATTGGTACGGGCCATATCCGCTTGGTTCACTCCATAGCGCAGATGGACCAAGTCCAAGCGGGAGACATATTGGTCACGGACATGACAGATCCCAATTGGGAGCCTGTCATGAAAAGGGCCTCTGCGATTGTGACCAACCGAGGCGGGCGTACCTGTCACGCAGCAATTATTGCCAGAGAACTCGGTATCCCAGCCGTAGTTGGATGCGGGGATGCAACTGAGACATTAACCGACCAAACTCTCGTGACAGTGAGTTGCGCTGAGGGGGATACTGGATTTGTGTATGAAGGTCTCTTAGAGACGGAGGTAACAGAGGTTGAGCGTGGCACGATGCCAAAAATAGCAACCAAAATCATGATGAATGTGGGCAATCCACAGTTGGCTTTTGATTTTGCGCAACTCCCCAATGAAGGTGTGGGCCTTGCACGGTTAGAGTTCATCATTAACAACAACATTGGTATCCATCCAAAGGCAATTTTGGAGTATCCCAACTTGGACGCCGATCTTAAAAAGGCCGTGGAGTCAGTTGCTAGAGGACACAGCTCGCCTAAGGCTTTTTATGTAGACAAGGTGGCTGAAGGGGTTGCGACTATTGCAGCAGCTTTTTGGCCTAAACCCGTGATTGTTCGCTTGTCAGACTTCAAATCAAATGAGTACCGCAAATTAATTGGTGGTAGTCGCTATGAGCCTGAAGAAGAAAATCCGATGCTTGGTTTCAGGGGCGCAGCAAGGTATTTGGCGGAGGACTTTAGGCCCGCTTTCCAAATGGAGTGTGAGGCAGTCAAGCGAGTTAGAAATGAAATGGGACTGACCAACGTCCAAGTCATGGTGCCATTTGTAAGGACCCTTGGACAGGCAAAAGCAGTAACCGATTTGCTCGCTAATTTTGGTTTAAAGCGCGGTCAAGATGATTTGAAAGTTTTGATGATGTGTGAGATTCCGAGCAATGCAGTGCTCGCAGATCAGTTCCTCGAATACTTTGATGGTTTCTCCATTGGCTCAAACGATTTGACTCAACTAACTTTGGGCCTTGACAGGGACTCAGGCATTCCTTTACTGGCCGCCGATTTTGATGAAAGAGATCCGGCGGTTCAAGTACTCCTTAAAAACGCTATCGATGCTTGTCTCAAAAGAGGCAAATATGTTGGTATTTGCGGTCAAGGTCCAAGCGACCATCCAGACTTTGCACATTGGTTGGTTGAACAAGGTATTGCCTCAATTTCCCTCAACCCAGATAGCGTGATTGCGACTTGGAAGTCCATTGGGGACAAAGCCTCAGGTCTCTGACTGGATCTAATAGGACACGGCCTTAACAAAGCTTGCAGGCCTTTATAGCTGAGAACTAGAGAAAAGATCACACTTTTTTGTAGCTTTACGACGCTATATGTTGCTTTAGTGGGTGCGGGCAGGGGGTTATTGCAATGAATGGGTGAAAACAGTTATAATAGACCTCTTTGCCTTGCTCTACCACGTCTAGACGCCGTGGGGGGCTCAACCCACAAGGAGTGCTTATGCGTCATTATGAAATCGTACTTTTGATCCATCCTGATCAAAGTGAACAAGTCCCAGCAATGCTCGATCGCTACAAGAGCATGATTACAGCTGGTGGTGGTGCAATCCACCGCATCGAGGACTGGGGTCGTCGCCAATTGACCTATATGATCAACAAGCTTGCCAAGGCACACTACATTTGTGTGAACATTGAGGCTAGCCAAGAGATCATGGCCGAGCTCGAGCACGCATTCAAATTCAATGACGCAGTTCTTCGTCATCTGACAGTTTCTAAGAAAAAGGCCGAGACCGGTCCTTCAGTCATGATGAAGTCTGTTGAGCGTGAAGAGGCCCGTAAAGCTCAGCACTCTGAGTTCCAGGCTTAAATTTTCAAGAGCAACAGTTAATTGATTAGAAAGGCGTGAACCGAGTAGAGCTAAGTGCAAAGATAGTTGAAAAATCTGCGCAACGTTTTACTCCTGCTGGACTCCCGGCTCTGGATTTGATCTTGGAACACGAGATGGAATTAGAAGAGCTAGGTCGCAAAAGGCAGGTGAAGTTATCAATAAAAGCTTTGGCGATGGGTGAGATGGTTAAAGCCATCAATGACACATCATTAGGCACGGAGTTGAAATTTCTAGGATTCTTGGTTTCACCCAAATCATATAAAACTGTTATTTTTCATATTCAAGAAGTTTCAAAGTTATAAGGGAGCCTCCTATCATGGCAACATTTAAAAAGTTTAATAAAGACAAGCGTCCAAAGCGCAACACACAGTCTCTTTTGTTCAAGCGTAAGCGTTTTTGCCGCTTTACAGTGACTGGTGTTGAAGAAATCGATTACAAAGATATCGACACATTACGTGACTTTATTGCAGAAAACGGAAAAATCATTCCTGCTCGTTTGACAGGCACACGCGCTATTTTCCAGCGCCAACTCAACACTGCAATCAAGCGCTCACGCTTCCTTGCTATGTTGCCTTATACCGATCAACACAAGATCTAAGGAAAGCACAATCATGCAAATTATTCTTCTAGACAAAGTTGTCAACCTTGGGGACTTGGGTGACGTCGTTAAAGTTAAAGACGGTTTTGCTCGTAACTTTTTGATTCCCTCTGGACGTGCCAAGCGTGCGACAGATGCAGCGATCAAAGATTTCGAGGCACGTCGTGCTGAGCTTGAGAAAGTGGCCGCCGAGAAGTTGGCTGCTGCCAAGCAACTCGGTGAGAAACTCGGTGGTACTACCGTTAAAGTCACTCAAAAGTCTGGTGTTGATGGCCGTTTATTCGGATCTGTTACAAACCACGATATTGCTGATGAACTTAACAAAGGTGGATACACCATATTGAAATCACAAATCCGTATGCCCAATGGCCCAATCAAGGTCGTTGGTGACTCTAGCGTCAGCGTGTCACTGCACACCGATGTAGTGGTTGATATCAACGTTAGCGTTTACGGCGAAACAGCTTAAATTTAGGTCAGCCTAATCATATTTTTCTGACGTACCCCGTTAGAAAAACCGAAAGGGGAGAGTAGTCAATCACAATTGACTACTCTCCCTTTTTTAATTTTTGTGCAGCTTAAAGTTTACTCATTAAAAGTTAATCTGCACTTGTACAAGCTTTTGAAGTGGTAGTTCACAGGTTATCAACTGAGTTATTAACAGCATTAAGTTTTTGGCTTGGTTTTGAATAATTTCAACGCCGCAGCTCCTGAACCCGTACCTAAAGATCCCTATGGATGTATAGTTGGTATCTACAAAGGTCTTAATATTTTCCATGTCAGTTGTCTCTTTTTCTCGTAATAAATTCAACTCTCAGTCAAGTGATCCTCAGATCGCACAACTGCGAGTGCCACCTCATTCGCTTGAAGCTGAATCATGCGTTTTGGGGGGCTTACTTTTAGATAACTCAGCTTGGGACAGAATTGCAGATACTTTGTCGGATACCGATTTTTATAAGCTCGAGCACCGCATTATTTACTCTGCGATAAAGAGCTTGATTGAGTCAAATCGTCCTGCAGACGTGATTACTGTGTATGAGGCCCTACAAGTTGAGGGACGTGCAGAAACAGTGGGTGGATTAGGGGGGCTTAATTCACTGGCCCAGTACGTTCCAAGCGCTGGCAATATTAGACGCTACGCAGAGATTGTTAGAGAGCGTGCGATTCTTCGTAAATTGGTGATCGCAAGTGATGAAATTGCAAACGAAGCGTTCAATACGAAAGGTAAACCAGTTTCCCAAATATTAGAGGAGGCAGAGCAAAAAATCTTTCAAATTGGCGAGGAAGGTTCAAAGCTCAGACAAGGCTTTCAGCAAATGACCAATTTGGTTGGAGATCTGCTTGGACGGGTGGATGAGATGTCCAGAAATCCTAATGATATTACTGGTGTTCCCAGCGGTTTTAGGGACTTTGATGAAATGACCTCCGGGCTTCAGCCCGGCGACCTAATTGTTCTTGCCGCTAGACCCTCGATGGGCAAGACTGCACTAGCCATCAACATTGCAGAGCACGTCTCTGTTAAGGAGTTGCTCCCCGTTGCGGTCTTCTCCATGGAGATGGGAGCCTCACAACTTGCTATTCGTTTGGTGGGCTCCATCGGGCGCATAGACCAAAATCATTTAAGAACAGGCAGACTCACAGATGATGAGTGGCCCCGGCTTACAGATGCCGTCGATCAACTCAAATCCGTATCCCTTTTTATTGATGAGACACCTGGGCTTAGTCCAAGTGAATTAAGGGCCAATGCCAAAAAGTTGTCCCGTCAGTGCGGCAAACTTGGGTTGATCGTTGTAGATTATCTTCAACTGATGTCAACCGGATCATCTGACGGGGACAACCGCGCGACAGAGCTTGGAGAAATCTCCAGGGGCCTGAAGATGCTGGCCAAGGAGCTTCAATGCCCCATCATCGCCTTGTCGCAGTTGAACAGGGGGGTTGAGACCCGAACAGATAAACGTCCCATGATGAGCGATCTGCGTGAGTCCGGTGCCATTGAACAAGATGCTGACGTAATCATGTTCATTTACCGCGATGATTACTACTTTAAAGACTCAAAAGAACCAGGCGTTGCAGAGATCATCATCGGTAAACAAAGAAACGGACCTACTGGGACAGTCAAGCTTGCTTTCTTAAAGCCACTCACTAAATTTGAGACTATGTCCAAAGGTAATGAGCGAGACTGATTTTTTTCTTTGATCAAAGCAACTCTCACTTAAATAATTTCTATATCGATTAACTGCTTTTTAAAAATCGAGTGCGAGTTGATTACCCTGCTCCTTTTTTACCCTCTCAGTGGTTCTGCGTTTACTTATTTTTTTGAGATTTGTGTTGGCTTTAGAGCCGTGGCGTTCAAGAACTTTAGGATTGAGTTCTTTGACCGAGGAAACAGATTTACGTGTGTGCATTCTATTTTTAGCCTCCCTTGTCGCTTGAGCTAAATCAACAACAGGAATAGGCCAGTCACGTCCTATAAAGACGCCGCACTCGGCTTGTACGTTCTCAGGCATTGTCCAGGGCTCAAAGATCCATGCATCGGGCACCCGTCTAAGTACGGGAAGCCAACGGCGCACAAATTCACCACGGGGGTCATGATCCATCGCCTGTTTGATCGGGTTATAAACCCGAGTCGTATTGATACCGGTTGTACCGGATTGCATTTGAACTTGGCTCCAGTGAATGCCAGGCTCATAATCTACAAACTGAGTTGCCAACCAATCGCCAACCTTTTTCCAGTGGAGCCAAAGGGGGTACGAGGCAACAGAGATCAGCATGGCACGCATTCTAAAGTTGAGCCATCCTGTGTCCCTTAGCATCACCACACAGGCGTCAACCAGGGGCCAACCCGTTTGTGCGCTAATGAGACGCTCAAAGTGCTCGTCGGACCATTCATTTTCTCTAAGACCATTAAAGCCTTGATTCATATTGCGCCACTCAATTTCAGGCTCACTTTCTAATTTTTGAATAAAGTGACAATGCCAATGAAGTCGACTTAAAAAATTATGCAGTCCTCTACTTTGATAGGGTCTGGTCAGTGGGCTTTGTATGGTTGCATTCGTTGCTTGAACAACCTCTCTGATACTGAGGCACCCCAGGCTTAGGTAGGGCGATAGCCTTGAGCAAGCCGTAGTGGCTTTAAGGGGAGAGGAAATCCCCCCGACGTAAGTTGAACTTCTGTCCGTCAAAAATGAAGATAAGATCTTAAGTGCTTCAAGCCTTCCCCCAAGTTGTCGCTCAGGACAAGGGTCTTGGTTGATTGACCACTCATCAACAGCGGGCCAACGCTCACTTGGGAAAAGCGAATGCAGATGATTTTGTAAATTGAAATCTACCGCGCAAGTTGAAACTCTAAACTGAGGACTGCTCATCAAACGATCCCACTGTTGGTTCCACTGATTGCGGGAGGTAAGCCCTCTAAGGACACCGTGCTGTCGGTATTCGGACCATTGAACATTTTTTGATTTCAGCCACTTCTTAACTAAGATATCTCGTTTGAATGTGATCGCATTTCCAGTTTCTTGGTAAGAGTGCACGGCTGAAAAAGGGCTGGAGGCATATATTTTGGAGAAAACATCAATAGCTTCTCCATTCATCAGGGTTAGATTTAGATTGAGACTCTTTAGTTCTTTGGCCAAATCTAAGAGGGATTCTTTTAAGAAATCAAGCTGTCTTTTTGATGTGTCTTTGCCTGCCCAGTAAGAGGGCTCGAGGATATATAGACAAATGACCGGGCCATGTTCTAATGCCGAAAAAAGAGCTTCATTGTCATGTACTCTTAAATCACGCTTGAACCAAACAACTGAGTATGACATATCGGTAGAGCGCTCTTGCAGGTGCGTAATTAAGTGTGAAAAAAAATAGTCGACTTGTAAGTTAATTTTTTAAGAATGGGTTAAGTCTAATGCAACCCCAAATATATGAGTTACCGAAGCATTCTAAAAGCCTTAAGTTTCGAAATAATAAAAAGGTAAACACTAGCGCTTGTGTTGATTGGAAAGAAAAGAGCCTACATTACCTCTTTGAGAATGTCAAAATCGTGCTTCAAATAATTTGGCATAAACGTTCTTGTAGGTTAACGCGAGGATCTTGAAAATTATTGACTAAAATGTAATGTCTTATTAGGGTTTAATTTTCTGGGAAGTAAAAAATGATTATTGATATAAATTCACTTCCACCCAATGATCAATACAAGTTGCTGATTGGAACAATTGTCCCAAGACCCATTGCATTAATTACGACATACTCTGAAGTGAGTGGGGACAATGCGGCCCCCTTTAGCTTATTTAACGTCATGGGGGAGGATCCCCCAGTGCTTGTGGTTAGTTTGGAGTCTAGAAAAACAGACCATTCTTTGAAAGACACTACGCTCAATATTATGGAAAATGGGCAGTTTGTAGCTCACACAGTGGATGAGAACCTTAGTCAAGCGATGAACATTTGTGCTGCAGATTTTCCATCCAATATATCTGAGGCTGGAGTTGCTGGGCTAACCCTTGTACCAGCAAAAGTAGTTAAAGCAAAAATAATACAAGAAGCCCCTGTCGCGTTTGAATGTGAAAAAATCGCATTTATACAAATAAACCCTCATCGAAATATTTTATTGGCGAAAGTTTTGATGATGCATGTTCGTGACAACATCATTGACCCCACTAATTGGCGTGTTAACAAAGAAAATTATCATCCTATCGGTCGATTGTTTGGTCCCTCATACACTAGGACAAATGACACCTTTGATATGACAATTCCTAAATACTAAATCGACTCCAACTTCATTTGATTCGAAAGCTCTAAAATGTCCAAAATCTTAGTCGTCAATCCCAATAGTACCCGCATCGTCACGGAGCAGATAAATATCGCTTTGGAGTGTTTCAGGAGCCCTAAAGGTCCTGAAATTATTTGCGAAACTCTCCCCAGTGGGCCACCGGGAATCGAGAGTCAAGCGCATGTTGATGGAATCAGTGAAAAAATGATTTCTTGGCTAAATGAAAACCCAAGATTAAAGGAAGTTGATGCACTGGTACTTGCCTGTTTTTCCGATCCAGGACTTTTTGCTTTGCGAGAGGTGCTTTCAGTTCCCGTTATAGGGTGTGCTGAATCTGCCTATCACACAGCCAGTGCGCTAGGAGAGAAGTTTGGCGTCATCTCAATTCTCTCAAGAGCTATACCAAGACATCTAAGACAAATTAAATACTTGGGACTAGAGCATAAATTAGCCCAAGATATCGCAATAGAGGTCAACGTCGTGAACCTCAGTGATGAGAAATTAACATTTCAACGTATGCTAGATGTTGGTACACAATTGATTGAGGAACATAATGCGCAAACCATCATCATGGGTTGCGCTGGAATGGCTAGGTACAGAGCTAGACTAGAGGATCAACTAGGAGTTAAAGTTATTGATCCCACACAAGCAGGTCTAAGCGTAGCGTTGAGCTTTGTATTACCAAGAATGATGACCTGATAAATATCATTGTGTACCTTGGATCCCTCATTTGACGTGGCTTGATTTATGTTCCATCAAGCTTAACAAGCGGACCATCGGCCATAAGATCACTAAATACATCAACGCAGCCAAGACTATAGGCGTAGGGTTGTAGGTCAATGATTGCGCTTGTCTTGCATTGTTTAAAAGCTCAGGTAAAGCAACAACACTTGCGAGTGAGGTAAGCTTGATCACCTCTACAGTGTTGCTGATTAATTCAGGCAAAACATTTCTAACAGATTGAGGAATGATGACGTAAAGTAGGGATTGCGACAAATTAAGTCCACTCGCCCGAGCCGCCTCCATCTGCCCCTTTGGCACGCTCTCTAAGCCCGCCCTAAATACCTCCCCGTAATAACTAGAGGTATTCAAAATAAAGCATACCGCTACAGCAGAAATTTTGCTGATTTCGATCTGTAAAAACGGCAATCCGAAATAGATCAAAATCAATAACACTAGGGGAGGAAATGATCTAAAAATATCAACATATAAAATAACCAAAGCACGCGTAAATTTAGAGCCCTGATTATAAAAAAGCGCAACAGTTAACCCACCCAATAAGCCCATGGGTATCACAAGTAGAGATAACTCAACAGTAGTCATCAGTCCTTGCAACAAAAAGGGCCATACCTTTACGATAATTTCTGGACTGAAGAATACGTTAATTAGTTCTTGCACAGCTTAAATCCTATCGTTTCCAAGAAAAATGAGATTCAACCCATCGTCCAAACATCACAAACGGAATGAAGATGATGAGATAGACAAATGCACCCATGATGAGTGGGGTGGCGTTTCCCGCCTCACTCGATGAAGATGATGCAATGTTTAAGACTTCGTGTAAAGCGACAACCGAGCCCAGTGCAGTTCCCTTAGTTATTGCGATAGCTCTGCTGGTTAAGGGAGCCACGGTTAGTTTCAGAGCTTGCGGTAAAATGACGTACATCAGTGCCCTCCAAGAACTAAGCCCCGTTGAGCGTGCTGCCTCCCACTGACCTTTGGGTATGGAGAGTATTCCTGCCCAAAAAATCTCTTCTGAAAATGCAGCCAACACCAGCGATAGAGCAAACCATGTGGATGTGAATGCGCTCATCGAAATCTGAACATAGGGAAGCGCAAAATAGAAAAGAATAATGAGCACCAAAGGCGGAAGGGATCTACAAATGTCTACCAAAATGATAATAAAAAGATTGATAAATTTTATTTGTTGACTTCTTACTAGTGACAAAAGCAAACCAACCAAAATCCCAGTAAATATCACCGCTAACCCAAGGGAGATAGTCGTAGCAACACCTTCGGCAATTAAGGGTAAATATTTTTCAGCTATTTTTAAATTAAAAAAGCTAAAAATTAATCGATCTATATCTATCATTGATTTATTAGGGTGAGCGAATCAATCGTGCTTTAGGGTTGCCAAAAACTCTTTGACCCTGGCATTGGAGGGATTCTCAAACAACTCAGAGGCCGTGCCTTCTTCGATAATTTTCCCCTGATCCATAAAAACCGCATGATCAGCCGCCGCCTTGGCAAATGACATTTCATGACTCACCACAACCATGGTCATTCCAGATTCTCTTAGCTCTCGCATTACTTTTAACACCCCCCCAACCAACTCTGGGTCTAGGGCGCTAGTTGGCTCATCAAATAACAAAATATCAGGCTTCAAGGCTAAAGAACGTGCAATAGCGACCCTTTGCTGCTGTCCACCAGAAAGCTCTGAGGGGAGCGATTCAGCTTTGTGACGCATACCTACTCTTTCAAGAGCAGCTAAAGAGAGCTCTTGGGATTCAGCGCTTGATAGCTTTAAGACTTTCCTCAGGGCTAAGGATACATTTGATAACGCATTCATGTGAGGATAAAGATTGAAGGACTGAAAAACCATTCCAATCTTTTGACGTACCAAATTGACGTCAACCCCTTTCAAATTAATATCCTCGCCCTTGAACAGCACCCTCCCAGAGTCCGGTGTCTCAAGTAAATTGCAACATCTGAGCAATGTACTTTTGCCGGACCCAGAGGGACCAATAATAAATACCAAGCTACCCGATTGAACTCTTAGATCAACATCCTTAAGCACATGGTTTGCACCAAAATGCTTATGAATATTTTTTAGCTCTAATATGGCAGGAGATGAATTTTCCATCCTATGAGCAGTGTGGTTTAAATGGTGTAGGGTCGTAGTTGGGCATGTTGGGTACGCCTAATCCTGGTGCTACGGTTATAGCTGCTGCACCTGCGGCGGGTTTGTATCCAAACCATTTCTCATGTAGTCCAGACATCGTTCCGTCCATCTTCATGCACTTGATGACGTTTGAGACGGATGCGCGGCCCTCCTTGTCGTCTAATCTAAAAGGAATCGCCCAAACGAGTCCAGTCTTTATGGTGAAGGTCAATTTGAGCATAGGGTTTTGTTTTGCAGCCCAGGCTACTACGGTGTTACCGGCCAAATTAGCGTTTGCTCGCCCAGAGAGTACCGCCTGCACTGCATCAGCGTTCGTGTCATACACGTCATATTTAAAACCATATTTGGCAATGTTATCTTTTGCCCAGGCTTCGTATGCAGATCCCTTGTTTAGAGCAATCGTCTTGCCCTTTAAATCGTCCAAACTGGCGATTTCTGCATCAGATTTTTTCACCAAAAATTGGAAGTCCGTATCCAAGTAACCTTCAGTAAAAAGTAGCGTCTCTGCTCTTTGCTGGTTCACGGTGGTTGGTGCTGCAATCCAATCATATTTTTTAGCATTGAGACCCGGTATGAGACCAGAGAATTGAGTTGCTTCAATATTGATTGGTTTTTTAAGTCTTTTAGCAATCTCATTTGCAAGATCAATATTAAATCCCTCATAGCCCCCTCCAAGTTTGGGCATTGCATGAGGTGCAAAAGTGGCATCCACTCCGGTTTGAATAGTCTGAGCTTGTGAGACCCCAAAGAGGTAAAGCAGGCCAGTCGTTAATGCTAGTTTGGATACGAGGGACTTAAGTTTCATGTTATCTCCTGGTTAAGTTTTATTTAATAGGTTCATCGGCGCCTGTGCGCTCAATAATAAGTTTGTAATGTTCTGGTCTTCTGTGTTTTGCGAAGTTAAAGACATGCTCGCGAAAGTTATCTCCAATGGCTAAATCAACATTGTGAAAAATAAGCTCATCTTCCTCGCTCGCACTTTGAGCAACTATTTCTCCTGTAGGTGACACAATTGCAGAACCCGCGATCATATGAAATCCGTCCTCACTACCGCATTTCGCTGCTGCGCCAATCCACAATGCATTTTGATACGCATTAGACTGAAGTGACAAAAGGTGATGAAACATCCTTAAGTGCGTAGGCTCTGGCCAGTGAATGTTATGAGAGGGAGTGTTATAACCAAGAACCACAATTTCTGCACTTTGCAAAGACATGACTCTGTATGTCTCTGGCCATCTTCGATCATTACATATACACATGCCCATTTTGGTGCCCATGGTTTCCCAAACTTTAAAGCCTTCGTTGCCAACTTGAAAATACTTTTTCTCAAGGTGTTGAAAAGGAGCTGCAGGTTTATGATCGGAGTGACCGGGGAGATGAATCTTTCTGTAGCGTCCAACTATGGTGCCAGATCGATCAACAATAATACTGGTGTTAAAGCGCTCCCCATCAGGAGTTATCTCCGCATAACCTAAATAAAAACCAATGCCGTATTTTTTGGCCAAATCAAAAAGGGGTTGTACGTCTTTGTTTGGCATAGAGCGCTCATAAAAGCGGTCTATCTCGGCTTGATCAGTCATCCAGTATCTTGGGAAAAACGTTGTCAGTGCCAACTCAGGAAAAACAACAAAATGAGAACTTCTAGAGTGTGCCTCTTTTAAGAGCTCAATGAGTCGTTCGACCACCGCAGCCTTGCTGTCAGCAAGATGAATAGGTCCTAGTTGAGCAACGCTAAGTGGGAGTAGACGTTTCATTTGATATGTTTGTGTTTAAGTGATTTTAAAAATCCTGCTCTCTCTGGGGATTTGCGAGTTTGGTTCAGTGGTGCAGGTCTAAGCCGAGGAATAAACTCTCCATTCCCTTTAGGAACTTGGAGGGTGTTATCTTTGATGACTATTTGCCCTCGGTTAATGACTGTTACAGGCCAACCCGTAATGTGCATTCCTTCATAGGGCGAGTAGCCCACTTTGTCATGTAACAGTTTGCTCTGTATAGTTGTTTTCTTTTCTGGATCCCACAAAGCGAGATCCGCATCAAGCCCAACAGCAATGCTCCCCTTGCGATGAGACAGTCCATACATCTGAGCATGTTGGGTCGAGGTGAGCGCAACGAATTGATGCACCGTCATTCTTCCCTTCAATACGCCTTCAGAAAACAGTAGCGGCAAACGCAACTCAATACCAGGAACCCCATTGGCCATTTCTTTAAAAGTCGTTTTATCGCCATTAGGTAACTTACCGCTCTCATCATATCGGTAGGGCGCGTGATCGGAGGAGAACACTTGAAAGGTACCGTCTACAAGTCCAGTCCAAACTGCCTCTTGTGATGCCTCATCCCTTGGGGGAGGGCTGCAACAAAACATCGCACCTTGCATGCCCTCTAAATCTATATCACTAGCCTTCAAGAAAAGGTATTGAGGACAAGTTTCAGCATAAACTGGAGCACCCAGGGTTTGAGCAGACTTAATGGCTTTCACGGCCTCAATACCAGAGACGTGAACAATCAATATGGGTACATCCAATAACCTAGAGAGGGAGATCACCCTGTTAGTCGCTTCACTCTCTGCGATGGGGTCGTGAGCAACTGCGTGGTATTTGGGGGCCGTGAGTCCTTTGTCCAAGAGCCTTTGTGCAATCCATTTGATCATGTCGTTATTCTCAGCGTGCACCATCACCAATGCACCCTCTTTGGAGGCTACCTCTAAGACATCAAGAATTTGCCCATCATCTAATTTAATCTTGTCATAGGTTGTGTAAACCTTAAAGGATGTATAGCCGGATTTAATAAGCGCCGGCAGGTCATGCTCTAGGGCTTGAGGGGTTGGATCGGAGACGATCAAGTGAAAACCATAATCAATCACAGCCTTTGGCTTGGCCAGTGCATGATAGTCACTCACCACTTTGGGGAGTGACATGCCCTTATGTTGTGCAGCAAAAGGAATAATTGTCGTGTTACCACCAAATGCGGCAGAGATAGTTGCCGACTCAAAATCGTCAGCAGTCATAACTCCGTTGCTGGAAATTTGTTCGACGTGACAATGACTATCTATTCCCCCAGGCATAACCCAAAGTCCTGTCGCGTCTATGTCCTGATCTCCTGGCATCAACTTTTCAGCAATAGCTACGAATTTACCGTTGTTTATTGCCAGATCAGCTTTTATCGAACCATTAGAGTTGATGATGGTGCCATTTCTAATTGTTAAGTCATATTTTTCGGTCAATTTGGATCCCAGAATTAGAAGATGAATTTAATGTTACATCAATAAGGCACAGGCGTTACTAGCATGATTCGTGCCTTTGAGGTTTTATGAAAGATTAAAACTTCGCTCTTGCATCACGTTTAGAAATCCTTGTCAGCAACAGCTCGACCTCGGCAATTGCAGTACTTGTTAGTCTAGCAGCCGGTGTTCGTTGAGCGTCGCTTGCAATCAAGCCCCTTTTCTTAAGAATGTATTTTCTTACGGCTAAACCAATTCCTGGTTGTTGTTCATACCTTATCAAGGGTAGGTGCGTGTCAAAGAGGTCATGTACTTCATTCGTTTTTCCGGCTTTAGATAGCCCATAAAGCTCAATCAACATATCTGGAAAACAGTATCCAGTGTTGATGCCGTCCGCCCCTCGTGACAACTCAAAATCTAAAAATACTCCTCCGTTTCCACACAAAATGGCAATCTTTCGCATGCTTTTATCTTGTTCAAATCCTCGCAGTGTCGAGATCTTCTCTAATCCTGGCCAGTCCTCATGCTTTAACATCACAATGGAGGGGATCTCATTGACCATTCTCCTGATGACGGACGGGGTCATTTGAACGGACAGCGAGAGGGGATAGTCCTGAATGACAATCGGCACATCCGCCCCGATGGCTGAGGCCGCATTTTGATAGTACTGAACAATTTGATCATCGGTCCTCAGGGTGTTGGGCGGGGCAATCATGACTCCAGCCGCCCCCAAGCTCATAACTTCTTGCGTCAGACTCCTCATAGCAGAAAATCCAGGAGCAGATACTCCCACAATGATAGGAAGCTTGGAAGCTCTTTTGATGATTTGACTTGTTACGTCAACACTTTCTTGATGCGATAGTTTGGGCGCCTCTCCCATTTGCCCTAATACCGTGATTCCTTGTGAACCTGAGGAAATATAAAAGTCCGTCAGCTTATCTAATGAAGATGCGTCGATTCGTCCATCATCAAAGAAAGTCGTTGGTGCGATTGGGAAAACTCCTTGTGTTGTTACTTGTAGTTTCATTGGATTTTGATGCTAGTGATTTTTAGGTGAATGTTTATTATGGAGCAAGAAATTTGAAGCCAAATCGGGTTAACCATTAAGTGTCCCCCAATCCTTGTTGAGTATCAATATTACCAGTACCAATCAATTACTTGAATAATTAATCAACAATTATTCCGAAACACTTGATTAGAAAGGGAGGTGCAGGGTCAGCGCACCATCGCTATTCAGCATAAATAGTAACCCAATCAAATGCATTTTTTTATCGTGAAATTAAGCTGATGATGTGATTTGTGAAATTGTTTAATTGAAGATGTTGTGTCTGTCACTCAAATTTTTTCTTTAAAAGAATTTTGAAATAAAAACCGCTCTTGCTCTGATTAAATTTGAAGGTGATTAAAGTGAGGAGTTAGGAAACTTTTGATTTTTGCCTTTGACTTAATAGGTTCAATACAAATAAATAACAAAAACGAAATATTCCTCCATCAGATTCTTGTTTGAGCATCCGGGTTTAACCCTAGACCTTAGTTGCTTAATTTTTTAGATTTAGTCAGCTAAAAAATATAATAGCTTTTTTATTTGGGATCACTACCATGATGAATATTCTGAAAAAAACCAGTTTGACTGGATTATTTGCTATTCTAAGTATCCAAGCCTTTGCAGCTGATCCAATCTTGATTGGCTTGTCTATCACTCAGTCTCCTCCCGGATCTGTGGTGCAGGGTACTCAAGTCAAAGACGCCATGGAGATCTACCGCGATATGGTCAATGCGGCAGGCGGTGTTTTGGGTAGACCCATTCAATTCGTTATTGAGGACAACCAAGGCATACCTGAGAAGGGACGCTCAGCGGTTGAGAAATTGATCACGAAGGATAAAGTCGTAGCGATTACGGGCACCCACCAAAGCTCTGTTTGTTTGAGCGAAATAGAAGTTGCGCACCGTTACCAAATTCCCTATGTGAATACGAATTGCTGGGCAGACTCTGTTCGCGAGAAAGGCTACCCAGAAGTTTTTAACACCTCACCTTACAACTCTTTGGTGGCGGATTCGATGGCAGACACCATCAAATCAATGAAGGTTAAACACGTCGTTGGATTCGCTGAAAATACAGATTACGGTATCGGTTTAGCAAAAGGACTAGGCGCTGCTTTAAAGAAGAAAGATCCGAGTGTTGACTTTAGATTTGAGACCTTGGACCGGGCCAGTAAAGACTTCACGCCTGCTGTGTTGACGCTTAAGGCCAACCCACCAGAGGTAATCGTTCTCACCATGTTGCCACCGGCTGCCTACATTGCCCTGAACCAGCTGTATGAACAAGGTGTTGCCCCGACCCCGAAGACCATTGTTTACGACGGTGCTGGAATGGCCGACTATCCAGACTTTTGGCAAAACGTGAACGAGTCCGGTAAGTACATGCTAACCATTGGGATGTATCACCCTGACATGAAGCAAACAGATTTGTCCAAGCAAATTGCTGCAGCTTATAAGAAAAAAACTGGTAATGAGCCCAACCGTTTAATCTTCCAATCCGTTGACTCACTTGTTGTTTTGGTTGAGGCCATGAAACAAAGCAAGAGCACAGACCCCGCCAAAATGATCGCTGCTTTGAAGGTTGGAAAATTTGATGGTGCCAGGGGGCAGATGAAGTTTGACAGCACGCCGGGTGTAGGCTTCCAACAGTGGCTAGATATTCCCTATGTTAATTATCAACTAACCGATGTCAACCAATTGGTCGGCAAAACATCCCTTATCCAAGGACCTGGAATGCCTTTGAATATCACCAAGTTACAACGTCCGAAATAATATTATCTTCCCGGCTCACAGTTAAATTAAATAGCATCAGTTTTCGCATCTTTTTAGATGCGAAAACTCTTTAACATGTCATTAATCCTCGATCTCACCGTTAATGGACTCATCATGGGTCTTTTCTACGCATTAATGGCGGTGGGTTTATCTATGATTTTTGGAATTTTGCGAATTGTTAATTTCGCACATGGTGAATTTTTTATGATTGGCGCTTATGTGTATGCATTAAGCGCAATGAAGATGGGCCTGAATCCTTGGTTTGCACTTGTGTTTGCAGGCGCTGCGGGTGCTTTGTTAGGCGTGGTCGTAGAGAAGTTACTGATGAGGCCACTTTACGACGGTTATCAGAGTTGGTCCATCGTAAAGGATGAGTACGCAGTCGTAGTGACGTTTGCGCTCTCGTTGCTCTTGATTCATTTGGTCGATAAAGTTGTTGGCCCTTCGCCCTTTTTAGGACCAAGTTTGGTGAGCACCAAGCGAATTGCTTTGGGACCATTGATGCTGAACGGCCAAAAGATCATTGCCGCGGGGGTCTCAGTCTTTGTTTTGATTGGGTTGGCCTTGTTTATTAAAAAGTCTGTCTGGGGACGTCAGATTCAGGCTGTTGCACAAAACCGGTTTGGTGCCTCATTGGCGGGCATTGATCCAGTTAAAACTACTGCCTTGATC
>Ga0208618_1000298_pt1 | contig 23706 bp, 23 predicted proteins | sample CryBogCBE18Jul08_FD_184585 | JGI IMG/M metagenome (GOLD analysis project Ga0208618, IMG submission 184585) | Freshwater microbial communities from Crystal Bog, Wisconsin, USA - CBE18Jul08 (SPAdes) | ecosystem: Environmental > Aquatic > Freshwater > Lake | place: Crystal Bog, Wisconsin, USA...
AATTTTTGCGGTGAACGAACAGATTGTCAAACAAAACCATCAAGTTTTGTCGGTGCTGACAACCCCACACATAACTCAAGATACAAGCAAAAATTGGAAGGCATTAACTGCTGATGAAGTTAAAACAATTGTAGCTAACGCACAATCAATTGAGTGGGCTGTGTTGATGGCTGACTCAACTATTAAGGTGAAGAACACATGAGCGAAAAAGACAATGGTTATGAATACAAAATATATGACATGGCAAGATTTCATATACCTGAAGGTTTGTATTCAATTGAAGATGTTGAAAAAATGCTTATTCACATGAAAAAAACAAAACAAAAAACAGAAGCATACCTTGCAAAAACACTAGAGCCAATTAAGGAGAAGAAAACATGAGCATAGAAATAATGCGACAAGTAAGAAATGCACTCGTGTGGAATCTGAATACAGATTTGGACAACATACCCGCCTGTGAGCAATGGGCAAAGATGTTGCGTAAAAACATTGATGATTTAGATAAGGCTATAGTGGATGCTGAATTTAAATGGGTGGGGCTTTCAAATGGAGAAATGATAGCGCTAACTGAAATGCAACTTGGTAGTTGGGATTTGATTTTAGAAGTTGAAGCCAAGCTGAAGGAGAACAATGGATACTGAAGAAATCATAGCCAAGATACAGGCTAACCAATGGTGGCCTTTTGATCGTGTTGATCCCAAGATACTTGAAGAAGTTATGCGTAGGGACAAGCAACAATTAACTGATGGCATAGGGGAGGCGTTATTATGACTGAAGAAGATGAAGAGTTTGAGCGCATTGCAAAAGCTAATCAACACAGGGCATTTCTAAATGCATCGAACAAAGAGCCGAGATGGAAAGATTACACAAAAGAATGCCCTAACTGCAAGAAGTTGGAAGAAGACATTGCCGTGTTGATGAAACGCCTTGAACGTGCGCTTGCGGAGAAAAAATGAATTGCCCCAAATGTGGTGCATGGAGTACTGTAAAGTACACTAAGACACCAGTACGCAGAAGAGAGTGCGCCAATGAACATAGATTCACTACACAAGAAATCTGCATTGACGATAAGATGCACCAACAAAAAGTAGAGCGCATGAATAAAAATAGAAAGAACAAGAATGGATGAGAATGATGAACACATGAGAGATTTAATGGCGATGTTTGCAATGTGTGGGCTAATCTCCCATGAAGGGCAACGTCCTAATACTGTGCAAACCGCTTATGACCTAGCAGATGCAATGATGGATTATCGTAAGAACTTGGATGATGGCATTGCATCTATAACATCGAAAAGAAAATATGAGCGAAGAGCAAAAGATTAAGTACACGTGGTCGTATTCGAGCCTTGACTTGTACAAGCAGTGCCCGCACAAGTATTACCGCTTGCGTGTAAAGAAAGATGTGGTTGACCCTGAAAGCGATCAGAAGAACTATGGGACTGAGTTTCATACGGCGGCTGAAGAGTTCATCAGGGATGGCAAGTCGTTGCCACAACGCTTTGAATTTACACGTGAGCTTCTTGAGCTACTCCGTAAGAGGACAGGACAACATCTTTGTGAGAATAAGCTAGGATTGACTCGCAGCCTGGAGCCATGTAGTTTCTTCTCAAAAGATGTTTGGTGGCGTGGTATCGTGGACTTGATTACCTTGCAAGATGATCGTGCTTTTGTGGTGGACTACAAGACTGGGCGTACAAGCAAGTATGCGGACACAAAGCAGTTGGAGATCATGTCCCTTGCCGTGTTCAAGCATTACCCACAGGTCAAGAAGATCAAGGCGGGGTTGCTGTTCGTCATTGCAAATGACTTTGTCAAAGCGGATTACGATGTAAAAGATTCGGGTATTTATTGGCAGAACTGGATTACGGATACAAACAGGTTAGAAAAATCAATAGAACTTAATGTATGGAATCCAAGACCTAACTTTACGTGCAAAGGTTGGTGTCCAGTTAAAGATTGCGCACATAACGGCAAGGGGTACTACAAATGATTGATGTAAAACTGAGTGACTCAGGCATTGAAGGTGCAGGTATATTCCATGATTTGCGATACACCAATGACCGAAATGGTGGTAACCAAAATGAAATGACATTTAGTATAAAAAATGAATCAGGTAATGATATACAAGCTGAAATCACACTAAGTGTATTCGACAATAAAACAAAGAAGTATAGACAAGATGTGCACAAACTAGAGAGCCTTAATGGAGTAAAACTAACCATTAAAGGTGCTATTGAGAATAGCGACTTCTTGCAGATGTTGCAATTGATCTTGGAAGCTGAGAAAATGGTAGATATCATTAAACCTTAACGAGGTAATCATGGGAACAACTAAAAAGACAGGCCGTAAATATGCTGAGGCAGCTCAATACGAAGACACACCGGAACAAGTTAAACATCGTGAAGAACGCAACAAGTTGCGGTATAAGTTTTTGAAAGAAGGCAAAGTCAAAAAGGGTGACAAAAAAGATGTTGCTCATAAACTTGCATTGGACAAGGGTGGTAGCAACAAGCAAGGTGCATTTGTGCAAAGCGAGTTTGGCAATCGTTCGTTCAAGCGAGACTCAAAGGGCAATTTAGTGTCGGAGATTAGCGTTAAAGAACGCAAGATGAAAAGAAAATAAAGTGCAAATTATTGACAACAAAGCGTTATTAATTAAAGTACGTGACCCTAACCGCATAACTGCGGTGATACCAAAATCAAAAGTGGTTGGGCAAAACGAAGTGCTAGTGAAGTGGGGGTTGGAAGAGGCGCAAGTATTAAAAAACATGCGTATCAAGAATGTTCCATCGCCTATTGAAATGGACTACCAATGGACAGGGATATATAAACCCTTTGACCATCAGAAGACCACAGCATCTTTCCTCACGTTACATCGCCGTGCATTTTGTTTTAACGAACAAGGCACAGGTAAAACATCGTCTGTGATATGGGCGGTGGACTACTTGATGAACAAGGGTGTCATCAAGAAAGTTCTTGTGTTGTGCCCACTATCCATCATGCAGTCTGCATGGGAGGCTGACCTCTTTAAGTTTGCAATGCATCGCACATGTGCTATCGCTCACAGTTACTCAAAAGAAAAACGTATTGAGGCAGTGCGCAGTCAAGCTGAGTTTGTGATATGCAACTATGATGGGTTAGAGATTATCAAAGACGAAGTCATAAGCCAACAGTTTGATCTCATTGTCATTGATGAGGCTAACGCTTATAAGAATGTAAGCACCAAGAGGTTTAAGGTTCTTAATTCAATCATCAAGCCTGACACATGGGTGTGGATGCTTACAGGAACTCCTGCATCTCAGTCGCCTACTGATGCGTATGGGTTGGCAAAAATTATTAACCCATCAGGTGTGCCTAAATTCTATGGTGCGTTTAGGGACATGGTCATGATGAAGATAACCACGTTCAAGTGGATACCCAAGCCTACATCAGAAAAAATACTTCATGATGTGCTACAACCTGCAATACGTTTTACAAAGGAGGAATGCTTGGATTTACCAGAAATGACGTACGTGACTAGGCATGTACCTTTGACTACACAGCAGATGAAGTACTACGAAGCCATACGCAAACAGATGACCACAGTTGCGGCGGGTGAGGAGATAACCACAGTAAATGCGGCGGCTAATCTAAACAAGTTATTGCAACTATCATGCGGGGCAGTGTATAGCGATAGCGGTGAAACAGTTGCATTTGACGCAAAGAATCGCATGAGTGCGTTACTCGAAGTCATCGAAGAAGCAAGCCACAAAGTAATTATCTTTGCACCATTTAAACATGCTATCGACATCATCGCAGAAGAACTAACCAAAAATCAAATCCCTAACGAAACAATTCATGGAGGTGTATCGGCAACTAAACGCACAGAAATATTTTCAAAATTCCAAACAGAAAAAAATCCACAGGTGCTTGTCATTCAACCACAGGCCGCTGCGCATGGAGTTACACTTCACGCCGCTAATGTTGTTGTATGGTGGGGGCCAATCACATCAATAGAGACTTATCTACAAGCTAATGCACGTGTGCATAGGGCTGGGCAACGTAACCCATGTACTGTCGTTCACCTAGAGGGAAGTCCCGTTGAGAAAAAAGTTTACAAAATGTTATCAGAAAAAGTAGACATTCATACTAGGCTGATAGATTTATATAAAAATATTTTAGGAGATACTTGACAAAGTAAAGTAATGCCTATATATTTGAGATACAAACAAAAAGGAGTGCACCATGACTGAAGTAACTGAAGAAGCAACAGCAGAAAGATTAGCAAAAATCTATACTAAAATTAGAGATAAACGCAAGGAGCTTGAAAAAGAAGTTAGCGAGCTAAAAGAAAAACAAGATGTCATAGCCAAGGAACTACTTGAGTTATGCAAAGAGCAAGGCGTTACCACAATGCGCACTGCTTACGGCACTATATCTAAAAGGGTAACCAAGAACTACTGGACTAGTGATTGGGAATCTTTCTTCAAATTCATTAAAGAGAACGATGCCTTTTCGTTGATGCAACAACGTATCAATAACTCGAACATGGCACAATTTCTTTCTGAAAACCCCGATGTGCTTCCGCCGGGTCTAAATGCGGACACAACACAAACCATCGTAATTATCAAACGCTAGGAGTTATAAATGAGCAACGACATCATGTTAGATTTGGGACTACCAAACTATTTAAAAGAGATTGAGTTAGACGAGACCACTAAAGCCCTAATGGGTGGCACAAGTGGTATGGGTATGAAGCGCATCTCCATCAAAGGTGGTGTGTGGAGACTCATGGCAAATGGCAAAGAGATTTCAAAGAATGAAGATCGTTCAATGAATGTTGTCATCGTTGCCGCCGCACCAAAAGTATCGAGAACTTTTTACTTGAAGAGTTACTCAGAAGGTAGCGAGCCTGCCGCACCTGATTGTTGGTCTGCTGATGGTGAAGTGCCTGATGCAAAGTCTTCTATTCCACAAGCCAAGCGTTGCATAGACTGCGATCAAAACGTCAAAGGTTCAGGTCAAGGTGATAGCCGTGCTTGCAGATTCAGTCAACGTATTGCAGTTGTGTTGGCTAATGATATCAAGGGCGATGTCATGCAACTCACATTACCATCTAAATCTATCTTCGGAGCGGGGGAGCCTGGGAAGTGGCCTCTACAAACATATGCAAAGATGTTAGGCAGTAAAGGTATACCAGTCACGGCCGTAGCAACTGAGATGCGTTTTGATACTAATAGCGCAACACCTGTCATTACATTCAAACCTGTTCGTGTGCTTGAGACTCATGAGCATCAAGTTGTGATTGAGCAAGGCAAAACATTGGAAGCTAAGAACGCTATTACAATGACTGTTGCTGAGGCTGATGGTATTAAATTGCCTAAATTGGAAGCCCCTGTGGAAGCACCCAAGGCTAAAGAACCAAAGGCTGAAGCTAAAGTGGAAGACGTTGAGCCAGTCAAACGCTCTGCTAAGAAGGAAGAAGAGCCAGCACCCAAGAAAGACTTGTCAAAGATTCTTGAAGAGTGGGATGACTAATCATGCCTAAAGGGTACTCACTTCTAACAGTGCAGGAAGTTAAGGAAGCCAATCAAAATTTGCTTGGTGTAAAACTGGGTAAAATTTGCATTGAACGAGACATCCCAGTCACAGACGTTGCAGAGTTCTTTGGAGTGAGCCGTGTAACTATCTACTCATGGTTTCGTGGGCAGGTAGTTGTATCGGGTAAACACGCAGAGAAAATGCAGAAGCTAATCACAAAATTAGCGTAACGGTTTGAGGGGGCTAGGCTAGCTACCGAAAAGGGTGCTCCGTCTCATCCCTGCCCAACTCATTTAAAAGACGAACCAAGGACGGATATGATTTCGAGAAACGAGTTTCTCAGGCTTGTGCTCCCCCCATTACAAGCTGATGAGTATTACTGCGCTTTCGGGATCGCAACAGTTAATGAAAAAGATATAGTTGATCAGAAGTTTGTAGATAGTATTGAAGAACTAAGTTATAAAGCAAACTACTTTGTTGAGTATAACTTTAATGCTTTCTTTGCTTTAGCTAAATATGGTGACCCGAAGAATGGGCGTACCACAAACAACGCAATATCTCTAAAGTCGTTTTTCATTGATCTTGATTGCGGGCCTGGAAAGCCTTATGCAGATTTAAGTGAAGGGCTTGTTGCCCTAAAAGATTTTTGTAAGAAAACAAAACTGCCTCGCCCAACTATTGTGAAGTCAGGGCTTGGTGCACACATATACTGGGTGCTTGATGAAGCAATGCCGAGGAAGCAATGGAAGCTCCATGCTGAGAGGCTGAAAGAGTTATGTGTAGAACACAAGTTTGATGTTGACCCCGCAGTCACAGGGGAAGCGGCACGGGTGCTTAGAGTGCCTGAGACTTACCATTTGAAAGACCCAACCAATCCAATCTTGGTTGAGGTACTGTACGTTGCTCCGACCATAAGCAACATTAAAGACTTACTGCCCCCATCCGAAGATGCGTTGGCTGTGTTAGAAAGGGCTGAGTTTAAACGCCCAATGGATGCGGTGACGCTAGCGTTGATGGGTGCAAGCCAATCTAGGTTTAAGACTATTCTAATTAAATCTGTCGAAGGCACAGGCTGTAAACAGATTGTTGGCATCTACGATAACCAACACGACATTGATGAGCCGTTGTGGAGAGCGGGGCTAAGTATTGCGCACCAGTGTATAGATAGAGATAAAGCAATCCATATCATATCGCACAAGCATCCTGATTACTCTGCAACAACTACTGAGAAGAAGGCCAATGAGACGAAGGGGCCTTACACATGTGAGACGTTTAAGAAACTAAATCCAAGTGGGTGCGAGGGATGCACACTAAAGATTACATCTCCAATTCAGATTGGCAAAGAGATTGTTGAGGCTACTGAAGAAGACAATAAGGTCATGGACTTAGAGCCTGAGACCAAAGAACTAAAAGAGTTTGTGATACCGAAGTATCCACATCCGTTCTTTAGAGGCAAAGTAGGTGGTATATACCAAAGAGTCAAGACGGCAGATGGTGAAGAAGTAGAAGACATTGTGTACCCATACGACTTCTATGTTGTCAAGCGTATGCAAGACCCTGAATTGGGTGAGACAGTGCTACTGAGATTGCACTTGCCAAAAGATGGTGTACGTGAGTTCATCATGACGCTAGCCAGCGTATTATCCAAAGAGAAATTCATTAGCACAGTTGCATCATTTGGTGTGACTGCATTAGGCAAAAAGCAGGATGCGCTTATGTATTATGTAACTAAATGGGTGGAAGAATTACAAATGAATTCGCAAGCAGAAAAAGCATACAAGCAATTTGGATGGATTGAAGACGAGTCAGGCATCATTGTCGGTGACAGAGAGATACGTGCAACAGAAGTGGTGTATAGCCCGCCATCAAGCCCAACGCTACCGCACGTGCCGTTCTTCCAAGCCAAGGGCGACTTCCAAGTATGGAAAGATACAATTAATGTATACGGCAAAGAAGGCATGGAGGACAGAGCCTTTGCATTCTTTATGGGCTTTGGCACTATGCTGATGAAATTTACGGCGCTTGATGGGTTTTTGCTAAACTTGTTTAGTCGTGAATCAGGATCAGGGAAAACCACTATTCTGCAAGCGATCAACAGTATCTACGGCAGACCAAAAGAACTCTTGCTTTCCCCCAAGGATACATATAACTCACGCATGGGCAGGATGGGAGTCATGCAAAACTTTGCGGTTACATTGGATGAGATTACCAATATGCCCGCTGATCAAATGTCGCAACAAGCCTATGACGTGACATCAGGTAGGGGCAAGAACCGCTACAAGCAGCATGAGAATGCAGAGCGCATGAATAACACCAAGTGGCAAACTGGCTTGATCACGTCATCTAACAGGGTCATTGCCGATGCATTGCTATCTGTTAAGGGTTTTCCCGATGGTGAGTTGAAGCGCATAATGGAGATTAACATTAAGCCCGATCCGTTTGATGACGCAACATGGGCACGTCAACACTTTGGCAAACTAATGGATAACTACGGACATGCCATACAACCATACGCACAGGCATTGGTTGCCCAACTACCAATGGTCAAAGCACAGTTGGCAGAAGTCCAGTTGCGTATTGAACAAGCCGCCAATATTAAAAACGCTGAGAGGTACTGGGCATTGATGGCATCCCTTAGTATCACAGGCGGGGCAATCGCTAAAACCCTTGGACTGCATGACATACCAATCAAACCAGTCTTTAACTACGCTATAGACCTAATAAATAATACACGGAACAAGACACGTGAATACATGTTTGACGGAGATGATTTCTTAGGTGGGTTCTTGCAACGCCACTTCTCTGAGATATTGGTCATTAACGGCAATAAGGATAACCGCACAGGGCTAGAGCATGGCCCGATCAAAGAGCCAAGGGGTGCATTGACTGCACGCTATGAGCCTGATACCAAGAATCTTTACATTGTTAACCGCACATATAGGGAAGATTGCGCTAAGAATTTTATGAACTACGAGGAGTCCTTAGCCCCGTATCGTAAATCCAAATCATTACTTGGCGTGAAGAAAAAGCGCATGACGGCAGGTACTCTTGCAAATACGCAAGCCCCAGTAAATGCACTGTGCTTTGATTCGACTAAGCTAGACTTCTTCAATGAGACTGTATTGCTAAATGCTGAAGATTCTAAATCTACCGATACTGATTGAATGGGACAAGTTTAAAGGAGGCACATCCTTCTTTGTCCCTTGCCTAGATCGCAGGGCAACTCAAAGGTACGTACAAGCGGAAGCCAGGCGCCATAGGTTAAGCGTGATCTGTAAACAAGTTATAGAGAACAATATTTACGGCTTGCGCGTTTGGAGAAAGGAAGATACAATTTAGTGTCAGTTGCACTCTACTTCCTAGAAGTACTTAGCCCCCGCTGGTCGGGGGCTTTTTTTCAATCTTCAGAAAACTTCTCTCTGATTTCGGGCAACAACTTCTTGTTGTAAACAATTCCGTCAATCATGTTTTTCTCATTGGCTTTGCGTGCAGTCTCAGATTTCTGCAAAGTAGCTGATGTAATACGCTCACCCGGATGTGCTTCATTGAACGAACTAATTTTGTCTTGGGTGCTACTCATCAAATCTGTATCACCAGCCGTTCTTGCTAAGTCGTAGAGATTGAGCAACTTAGTCTTGCGTGCCAATACTTCTTTTTGGAACTGAGTACGTGCGCTAGACATTTCGTACATATTAGATAGATCAGCAGGTGCAAAGCCCGCTATCTGCATCAGGCCATTGTATGTATTGATGTCTGATTCAATTGGGTCACCCTTGAGAGTCTGCGCACCCTCAGTCATGTACCTAAACCCTTTCATACCATTACGCACAAAGCTAGGAGCTAAGGCTTCAAACGCACGTTCGGTATGTCCTTCAGCCATCATCTTGGCAGCGTTTTCTGCGTTGACTGCATACGATGCGGCAGGGCCAAGAGCTTGTTGAATGATGGTTAATGTTAGGCCATGATCTGCTACGCTACGTGGGTCATCACGATAGATTAGATCGGTTGCAAGACCAACACGATTAGATATTTCTAAATTAGTTAGATAGTTAACTGGGCCTTTGTATGCAAACTCACCAAAGAAATCACGCATCTCTTCATTGAAGTCAAAAGGTTCATCATCGTCACCGAACAATGCGTTGATAATGCTGGCTAAAGTTGAAGCTGCTCCGTAAAAAGGTAGTCCTTTAGCGCCAGCAAATGCCATACCCATGCCATACGTACCAATAAGTTGACGCATTGCAGCTTGGCGTACTACCGGTGTCTCACCTTTAAATGCTTGATGAAATGCACGACCAATAACGAATGCACTATTCCAAGCAAATGATTTAAATGTAAATGCTACTCTGCCTAGTGGATGTTGCATCCACTTGGGCGCAGTGACGGACATACCTGATGTATGTGCATCTTTAACAGTGTCGATGGCTTCACGGATAGCTTGTGCTTCGCTCTTACCTTTTTGTTTGGCTAAGTCATAAGCAGCCACAGCGGTGACGGCACGATTGTATTTTTCACTTGCGGCAAATGGAATACTCAAAGCACCCAGCATTTTTGCTTTCAACCCAGTGAATTCACTTGTGCTTTGTCTGCGACCTTCTAGTACCTCACGTGCCATCGTATGCTCAAGCTGACCATGATCCATCAGAGCTTCGTACAAATTCTTATAGCGTGCGTTCTTGTCTAGCCCGTTGATAGCAATTTTGCTTGCATTCATCATGGCGCTTGTAGCACCTGCAAACCCATACTTGCCACTCAATATAGGCCATACCATCATGGGCAATGAGGTCACGTTGACCAGTGCAGATGAAGCGTTACCTGCAATGTATTCCATATAGCTTAGTGTGGTTGCCCCACTTACTAGATCGCTATATGTTGGGTTGTGCATAAACCCACGTTGGTCATAGACATTCTGTGTTGCGGCGTACACATCAGGAGTATTGGTGTTGCTAGCTTCTGCACCAATAGCATCAATAGCTTTATCTATCTCTGGAGAATATGCAGAGTCAGAAAGCTTTCTTGCCCACTTGATCATGGTGTCGCCGTAACCACGCACAATGTCACGCTCCATGCCACGTACGTTTTCAGACTTCATGAACTGTTTAACTAAGGATTGTGCAGGGAACAATGCTAGGTACGATTGATACACATTGTTGAGTTGCTCTTGACTTGCACCATTTCGTTGTAGCCCATGCATGATCTGTCCCAAGAAAGATGTCGGTGGGACTAGACCTTGTTGGTACTGTGCGTTTTGTAGATTCTGATAGGACTTATGCTGTGCACCTTTTAGCACATCCTTAATGAACTTATCACGTTCACGAATAGACTCAAATGCTGAAGCAGCACGTTCGCCAGTAGCAGGGTCTGCATACTCTACCCAAAAATCACCACGGCGCAGGAATGGTATATACCCAGGCACACGGCGTTTAGTTTGGAACTCAGCCTTGATGCGAGCAGCAAGCGATGGCGTAGCGTTGGCTAATAGAATTTTTTCATACTCATTGATTGAGTCTTCATATGAATTGCGTATAGTCTTATAAACGTCTTGAACTTCTTTAGGTAATGCATGGTATATGGTTCTTAGTCTTGCAAACTCTGATGCGTTTTCTTTTGTTGTTGGGAATTTAGGGTTAAGGATGTCCACTTCTGCCAAGCGAGCATCGTAAGCCATGTCATTCATGCGCTCCATTGCTGCCTTATGTTTCTTAAAGACATCAGTGAAGTGCTTGTAGTTTTTGTTGATTTCCTTGATGCGTCTCTCTTGCGTACCATTACGTTTCTCAAGTGCATCTATCAATCGTTGGATTGAAGGAAGTTGTTTCTTGTAAATAGTGTTTAAGTGATCAAGGCGCAACAGCCCAAATGCTAACTTAGTTGTGGATGGCCCTGCATACATAGGGCTATTTTTATCCGCAATGTTTGAGAATGTGTTTCTAGCTTTATCAACTGCTTCTCGTGTAAGGTTGGGCATGTTTTTGCCAATTTCGCCTACTGTGCGAAAAGCATCATTAACTGCTTGTCCCGTGCTCATAAACATCTTTTCAGATGGCGTTGCTTCCACGTCCCGTGAAACATCTATGGCGTCATTAATAAATTTCAAACCCGCATTATAAGCAGATTGACCTTTACGGAATCCAAAGAACTCAGCAATAGACTGCATGATTCTTTCAAACAAGTTGCCGCTCTTAGGGGCTTTGATTGTTTTAAGAACTGCTTGGAAGTTGGGGTTACCTACTAACTCAGAAGCAAACTCCTGCAAGTCCTGCGCACCATAGGCAGCGCCTAATTGATTTTGTATTTGGTCAAAAAACTTTAAGAATTGTTTAGTAAGCGGATGGTTACGGTTATTAAGTACGTGCGATATTGCAGCATGTGTAATCTCATGAATTGTAGTATGCTCATTTAACCCATGTTCGGGGTCAAGCGTAATTGTGTTGGTAGCAGGATCATAAGAACCAGCTTTGCCAAAACCAACTTCACCAATAACAATCTTGGGATTTAACCCAAGTGCTTTAAACCTACGCAGTACTTGTTTGATTTCGTTGTTGCTAATAGTTTTAATCAGGTGGTCAAGAATATTATTGACATTGCCTTTTTTAACTAGATCAATACCCGCAGCATCTAAATTCTTGCCTTTATAGGTAGGGCCATAAAATATATCTTTACCTAATATTTGTTTCAACTCTTCTTTAAGTTGCAGCTTTGTCATTTTGTTAGGCAATGAGTCTATTGCCATATCCATAGCGCCTAGTATTTGCCCTTTGTTTAACAAATCTTTAAACGTTTTTTTATTCTTTGGGTCGGGCAACCAATTGTCGTAAATGTATTGGATTGCTTCCTTTTGCCTATCCTTTGCAGAAACGCCACGGCCTTTACGAGCAACGGGCTTTTCTTTTTTAGGCATAGCTGCTTCCGCATCTTCTTTGCGTTTGCGAGCTTCTTCAACTTTTTGTTTTACTAGTTGCTCTGATTCTTGAATACCTAATTTGTTTAGGTTATTCATAAATTCTGCACGCTTATTATTTGGTAGCTGTTCTAGATTTGCCAATAAAGCAGCCCCATCTGGACTATTTTTTGCAATTTCTTCCTGTAGTGATTTAAGTGTTTGTTCGTTTTTAGTTTTTTGCAATGGCTCTTGAGCTTTTTGAGTAATGTCTTTTATTGTGAAATATTCATTAATTAAAGCGGACAAGCGCAATGTCTTATGCACATCTGTACCACGATGCGATTTTATTTTTACATATTTTGCTTCGATGTTTTGACTTGCCGCAGCTTCATGAATTTTAGAAGTCAGCAAGTTATCCACACGTTTATCGTTCTCTTCAATAAATTCTGCGTGTTCTTGTTTTGCTTTTTCTGCACCTTTTTCAGCTTTTGCTTTATCGTTCTGCGCCTTTTTACTAAGTGGTTTTTCTACTGGAGCGGACTTTCCGACTTCTCCTGCATTAACGCTTGGAGCATTCTGTTCAGCAAAAACATTTCCATCTCGTTCAGTTGGTTCAACTGTTCCGGCGGCTCCTCCAGCGGGTTCGCTAACCACCTCATTGCTTGTTCCAGTTGTGGTTGTGTCAGGTCTTGTAGCATCTTCAACTCCTTGGAATTCTGGGCGACCTAAGAATGCTTCTACATTCTCACGTGCTTTTGTACTTGTTGTCTTTTCTGCATATGCTTCAAGCACACGTTTAACTTCAGCGGCATCGGCCGGGTTACTGATGTCCTTACCATGTATCAACTTGTTTCTAATAAACGTGGCGGTACGTCCTATGCCCAGGCCCTTAAACGTATTGTCGTCTATGGTTGTGGGAAGTTGTTGTGGTGTTAGCTGTGTAGGCTTCTGGACTACGGTAGGCTCTGGAGCTACTGCGGTAGTTTGATCCACAGGTGCAGCAGCTTGTTGTTCTACAGGTGCGGCTTGTTGCGGCGCAGGTTGTTCTTGCACTGGCGCAGTGGGGGCGGCTTGTTGCGGTGCAACTGTTGGAGCAGCAGGTGCAACTTGTTGTGTGGGCAGTACAGGCTTGGGGCCACGCTTGGCTGCTAAATTCTCATTCTCAGCTTTTTGTTGTGCAATAGTTTGTGCTAAAGGTGATGGCTGTCTAGCCAACGACAACAAATCAATCTTGGTTGGTGCAATCTCAGCAATAGCAGCTTTAAGTTTTGCGGCGGCTTCTTTGGTTGCAGCAGCTTGGCGTTGCTGTTCTAGGCGCTCACGATTAGCCGCAGCTTTGTCAGCTTTAGCCACAGTCATTTCAGCTTGCTTGGTGGGTGCGCCCTGCTCGTCAAACAAACTACCTTGCACGCCTTTGGGTTCTTTTGGCTCTACAACTTTAGGTGGTTTTGCAAACTGTCCTTCTGGCAACAAAGTTGTGTATGGCCCCATCTCCATACCAGGCAACTGCATCTGTTGTTGCTCATTGTTAAACTGGTCTATGTTTGCGCTTTGACGATTTGCTTCCGCAGTTAATTGACGGCCTGCTCGTTTTTGCAAAGCTTGCTCGTATTGCTGGGCACGCTCTCTACCTGCACGCCCACGCTCAATTGCCCCAGTAGTTGCGCCAAACGCACCACCACCTACTGCACCACGGACACTAGACTCCATGATGCGGTTCCACTCAGGACTACCAAATATCTGAGGATTTTTACCTACAAAGTTTTCAGCAGCAATGCTAATGGCTTCTTGCATACCTTCGGTAATGCCTTCTTCCCCCGCCGCCGCAAGCATGTTGGATGCAACAGAACGTAGCAATCCTTTGTCCATGCCAGACTTTTCCAATACCTTTTCTACTATGCCCATCTTCATTGGGCCAGTAAGGTTCTTCATTAGATGTGCAGGTAGCACAGAATCTAGTGCAGCAGCGCCAGCACCAAACAAAGCAGCGGCCCCAGGAGCTAGTTCACCTGTTTTGTCATAGATGTTTTGGAATACTTCAGGAGCGTTCTGGGCATATGAACCTAGAAAGATACCTGCGTTTTGTCCACGTGCCGCATACTCTGCACCTTTAGTAGCAGCCACATGAGCTAATTCAGCGGGTGTAGCACCTGACTCAATAAGAGGCATAGCCGCACGACCAGCCGCAGCAACACCAAGACGGCGACCAACTGCCGCCCCAATACCCCCAGGTATCAAAGATGTTGCAATGTTAGGCACTTGCTCGGCGACATTCTCAAGCACAAACTTAGGTATGTCACTAATACCCTTAACATCTTTTAAACTGCCGTACTGAGGTGAGTAGTATTTGTTTATCTCATTTTGCGTATCTTGCGCTTCTTGCATTTGTTGCTTGGCATAGTCATTAAAGCCCAATGCACTTGCACCCATTGCAGGAATAACATCAGTTAGAGTAGACCCCAACTGTTTAGCGCCACGCATAACGCCACGCTTTAATACTTCGCCAGTAGTGAACTCACCTTTAGGAAGTTCAAAATTATATTTTTTAGATAGAGCGTCTAATTGATCGCTAAGTTGATCCTGAGTTAGGTTGTCGTCAAACCTAACTTGCCCAATTTTTGGTAGATCAAGTATCATTTTTATTGCATTAAATCATTAAAATGAGGAACTGAAGAATCACTATCGTCATAATTTAAGTTGTTTGTGGCATATGTTCTTTGTGCTTCTGCATGTACCCCAGCCAATTTAGGATTAGATCTCCAATTTTCTCCACCTTGGCGTTTAAGATCTTTTATTAAAGCCGTTTCTTCTGGGCTACCTACAAAAGATTGCATACCTTTTTGGAAAGCAGCATTACGTTTTATTTTATTTCCTTCCATTTGGTTCTGAACTGTTTGCCCTTTTAGTATAGCTTGCATGTTATGATTTCTTTCATTTTCTGCAAGAACTAATCGGTTGTATTCATTTCTGTCACCACGAGCTAAAGCTGCTTGTTTCATTTGCTCAGTATGCATCTTATTGTACAAGTCTGCACGGGTAAGACCAAGCTTACCAGACAATATAGCATTCTCTTCAGCACCACGTTGTCTATTAGCATTAGCCATATAGGACACGCCTTGGCTTGCACCTTGACCAATATTAGCCGCAGCATATGGAGATGTGCCACCCATCATACCAAGACCTGCTTGTAGAAGTGCCATGTACTTGTCGTTTTGGTAGTTCTTCTCAACACCTTCTTGGCGCTGCTTTAGATAGTCTGCATACTGTTTAACGTAGTCATCATCAGGACTAACTTCCATGTTAGCGCCAGGTGGGTTATTTTGAATTGGCCCAAATCCTTGATCTTCTGCTTCGGTTGTTGCATCATAATTTGGAGTATTTTGTTGCTGTGGCATTCCAGCTTCTTGATCCTCAGTATCTTGTGTTTGTGCAAATACCGCATTTCTATTATTTTGTGCTGGTGATATTACAGGCGCAACTGGTTTAGCGGGAACTGCTCCAGCTTTTGCTCCTTGAGCCGCAATATGTGGATTGCCAATATAGGGTTTAGATATATCTACATTAGCTGGATAACCGCCATTATCTGCTGGGGGTGCAGGGTAAGGAGGAATAAAAAAGTTACTTAGTCGGTCAAGGAATCCGCCTTTATCAAAATGCACTTCACCACCAGCTTTACCTGCGGGTATGCCTTTAATATAGTCTTTGGTTTCTTTGGGTAGCTTGGACATATCTGCGCCAGAGGCTAACCACTTATCTGTGTTGCCAGGCCCCCAGTTGTAAGCAATTGCTGCCAACTCATTGTTACCATAACGGTTATGCAATGCGCCCAAATACTCACGCCCAACACGTGCAAACTCTTCAGGAGAATTACTGCGTGCGGGTTCTACACCAAACCCAGGACTTTTTACTGTACCAGGCATGACTTGCATTTCTCCCATTGCTCCTTTTTCTGAAGTCAATAGATTGCCGTTCTTGTCGTAACGCTGCCCACGACTTTCCTTATAAAGCACATGGTGCAACAAAGCATCATGCTGCTCTGGAGGTGTCTTGTTAATATCTTCTTTAAGCGCATGGTGTGCATTTTTTGCAGCAACACCTGCCATACCCGCTAGACTTTCGATACCTTCTTCGTCTTCGGGTTCTTCTTCAGCTTCCATTTGAGGAGCTTCTTGTTCCTGAGCAGGTGCACTAAGTTTTTGGAAAAGCATACGCTCTTCCTTGTTCATTCCAGAATCAGAACTATCATCGTCTTCTTCATCGTCATCAGCCTCACCACCATCAGCAAACGCAATAATGCCACCACCTGCGCCAGTCGCAACAGGTAAGTTACTTGGTAGTGCAGGTATGCCCGCAGGTTGAGCCGCTTCAGCCAAAATGCCTTGCGCAACTGTAGGAGGGTTAGGATTAGCGCCAGCAGTCTGCGTTGCCTGCATTTGTTTCTGCTGCTGCAATTTATCTTTAATTAGCGGTATGCCAATATACGCAGGTACAGACCCATCTTGCACACCTTTTTGCAATTCTTGAATTGAAAAAGCTTCAGGCTTATAAAGTAATTTTTGTACTATAGACATGATTAACTCGTCTTGCTCATGGTGTTATATAAACCCAACGCCCCAATACCCGCCGTACCCAAACCAGCCAATTGTGAAACAGCACTCGGAGCTGCTTGATACTGAGTTGCAGTCTGTCCAGGAATTGCATAACCACGCAACAATGCGTTGTAGGCATTAAGCTGTTGCATTGGGTACTGTTGCGCATTAGCGTAATTCTGAATACCTTGGTTAATAATATTTTGTTGTTGGGTTTGTTGTTGCGCACCCATTTGATTTTGCAACCCAAGGATACCTGTTTGTGCAGCAAGTTCTTGTTGGCCTAAGTTACCCAACTGTGTACCCATACTACCAGCTTGGTTCAAACCTTGCAGTGCGGTATTTACCCCTTGCAATGCAGCCTGATTACCTTGTAAATTTAGGTTAGCACCAAATTGTTGGTTTTGGTTAGCTTGGTTATATGCATTAGAGTACCCTTGACCAACTAGATTACTCATAGCTAATTGGTTAGCTTGATTCTGTGCGGCTTGTTGGACACCAAAACGTGACCCACCTAAAGCACCAGCTTGTGCGGCCTGTGCTTGTTGTTGCTGGCCTTGAGCAGCCTGTTGTTGCGCTAGTAATTGTTCCTGTGGTAGCAACGCATTCTGCAAATACGGATTCATGTACTGCGCTATGGCATTAGGATCAGTAGCACTAGCCGCATAATTAGTACCCACATCGGCTGCGTTTTGCCCATAGCCTAGACCACGTTGCCCCACATCAGCGGAAGTAGCGGCGCTTGCCGCAGTAATATCTGAACCAGTACCAATTTGCCCAGGTACTTGAAGCTGCCCAGCACCCGCCTGAGATGCTTGTTGCAAAGGACTAAACCCAGCAATATAGTCTGAAGGATTTTGGCTATACGGGTTATACGGCTTTACCCCAGTTATATCTTGCGTAGTAACTTGATTACCACTTGCATCAGTTGTTGTATTTGGATTTGTATTAAATAGTTGTTGTGTAGCCCCACCTAGTAGAGTTTCTACTTGCGGTTGCAACCAATCAGGTATGTTTGACTGGGTAATCGTTTGTGATGTGGGTGTACCACCGCCGCCGCCACTGCTCATAATAGCACCTCAACTAAAGTGTTTCTAGGTTCAAAATTGTATCGCTTCCAAAGACGCACGATAGCTGGTCTACCATACCCTTGTATCTTTGTTGCGCCACGTTGTTTTAGGATTTGTTTTAACTGCTCAAATGTGTTGTCATTTGATATTAATTTGCCACCAATAGAAGTTACAAACGCAACTCTGTGCAATGGATAATTAATAAACGACACAGTTGCCGCACCATGAATCTCACCTGCATCATCTACGGCAACCAACAAAAGCCATTGGCCCGCAGTTAAATATGACTGAACATGTTCTACTGTATACGATGCGGCCCAATCTGGGAAGTCCCCACCCTTGTCCAAAGCTTCCCTAATAAAAGGTTCTACTTTAGGCCAAAGCTGCTGAACGTAGTTGGTATCCGCATATTGCACAGTTAAATTCATTAGCCACCACCTGTGTCATAGCCTGAAGAAGCCGCAGCTTGTTGCTGCATATTTGTTATCACATTAGCCACAGCAGCAGGGTCAGCATGTTGTGCCGCAACAGCCGCTGCAACAGCAGCAGGATCATTAATATTAATGCCTGATTGAGCTATGTAATTTTGGATATTTTGATCTGTATATGGCGTATACGATGGGCTAGGTGTTGGAGTAGGTGTTGGGGTCACCGCACTCGCTACAGATGAGTTTGTATTGGTTGCCCCAGGTAGTGTTGTGATACCTGAACTTGAAGGTGTTGGAGTAGGTGTAGTAGATGGGGGAACGTAATAATTGACACCGCTCATGTCACCTGTAAACCCTAAGTTTTTAGCTACAGTTGCAGCATCAGCTTGGCTTAGTCCATAGTTTGTAACAACATCTTGTGGTGTTAAATGCTGTTGGTTAATTAATTGTTGTGCCAACGTATAGTTACCTGCTTGGTACGCAGCCATTATTGGGTCTGTACCTGTTGTGGTAGAAGTTGGGGTAGGTGTAGGTGTGCTTGCGGGCTTAACCACAGTAGACGTAGGAGTTGGAGTGGGTGTAGGCGTTGTGGTGCTTGCGGGCTTAACCACAGTAGACGTAGGAGTTGGAGTGGGTGTAGGCGTTATAGGTTTAGAAACAGTAGTGGGTGTATTTACTACAGGAACTGATGACGTAGTTGTAGATGAATATCTTGTTGGAGTTAATGTGCTTATCCCAGGTGTTGTTGTAGTTGTATTTGTAGGAGGTGTATAGCCAGGAAGATTAACACCAGTATTAGCAAGTAAAGATAAATCAAACCCAGGAAATAGAGCTTGTATCTGACTAGCAGTCAAATTATTTTGGTTTATTAGGCTATTAAGTTTAGTTGCGTCAATATTAACACCGCCATTAAAAGCAGCGCCCAATTGAGACGTCAACGAGCTTGGGTTACCACTGCTATTATTAGACGCAGGTGTAGTTATGCCAGCATTATTGTTGTAGCCACCACCGTAACCACCAGCAGCGCCACCATTTTGGTTGCTAGGGCCAAACATAGAGCTATAGCCTTTGCCGAATAGCGAGGCTATACCATTCCCCATTGGGTTATCGTAGGTTGGTTGATAGCGTGTTGGCACATAAGCACTAGGTGTAAACCCTTGAAGATTAGCGCCAATACCCGTATTACTAGCGACAGGGTCTTGTTTTATGTTTGCTAATGCTGCGTTGACTTGATCTGCGGTTGCCATAAGGTCTCCTTATGCTGGCATGTATTTGCGTGGGTTAATCTGTGTGCCTTGCTTTGGATTACCAGTACGGGCCTTACGCACTTTATTCATCATATGGTACAACTGCTTTGCACCAGCATCTGTAGACCCATTTCCCAGGTGAGAGACAACATCAGCAGGTACAACAAATTCTCCATCTGCCAAACGTGCAGGTTGTTTTTCACCAATAGACGCAGGAATATTATCAGACATGCCATCTCCCGGGCCTTTAAGCAAATGCCCACCATCTGAATAACTACCTAAATGTCCGCCACCAGCAAGTGCAGCGATACCACCCTCTGCCATTGTGTAAGGTACATACGTAGATGGGTCATAAGAAAATTTGCTTAATGCACCAGTATATTTTTTCTGCGTGGGAATGCCGTATTTTTTGCGATCCGCATACATGGTTGCCCCAATGCCTGCACCAGCACCTGCTAACATTTTTTGAGGTGTGGATAAACTGTTCCACATATCACTAATACCTGAACCAATACCTGTGCCAGCACCACTCCCAGCAGCGTTTAATTCGGCTGGACTTGCGGCAGCACCATAACCCATATCGCTGTGCAAAGCAGCGGATACGGCATTTCCACCTTGGGGCGTGGTTGCAGGAACATTAACATCAGGATTGGGTGGAGCCTCTGGCATCCCAACACCAGCGGTATCTCCAGTTACGGCGGAAGCCCCTGGCATAATGCCACTCATAGCCCCACCAGTTACGCCACCCATTAAAGCACCTTTAAGGGGATCACCGCCTGTAAGTAAGGCACTGCCGCCGCCAACTGCTGCACCAGTCATTACCGAACTTAACAATGCGCTTTCTGCTATGCCGCCATCTGCCATGATTACCCCCTAAATTTGTTCAAGTTTACCATTTAACCTATCTTCCAGCTAGTACCTGTCGAGTAAACAGGCACGGTATTTGTACCGCCACCCACCACTGTTGACCCAAAAGTCGTAACCGTTGCATCCGATACAAAAGTTCTAGTTCCCGCGTTAGCCATAGATGCTGTTGGAAGACTGGCTACTGTAGTTATAGATGTGTTTGTGATATAAGAATTAATCAAAATACCAAGAACTGCGTTCAATTGATTAAAGAACAAACGCAATACATTTGTCAACTTTTCTTGGTAATTTGTGTCGTACTCTACAGGCGACAACGGCAAGTTGGGTACTGCTGGATTGATTGGTTTTGTGGCCATTATCTGCGCCCATCTGGTCTAATATTAAAGCGTGGTGCGCCCAACTGCCACGTTGTGCCGATCTTGTTGGACTCCATTTTAAGAATCATTTGACGACCACGGATGCGGGTATAAACCTGCCCTGTAAATTCTTCAGTAATGTTATATGCTGCTGTGTAAGCAACATTATTATTGTACGTCTGAGTAACGCCTGAACCTGAATCGGTCAAAGCATACAAAGTCATTGTAGTGACGGGATTGCTATTGCTGGTAGAACCTGAAAAAGTAAGGTCAGGCAATATCCTATCAACAAATACAAAGTGATCCCCATCACCAATATCGAACTCAGAAGAAGATATATAAGCGTCAATAGCAGCAGGAGTTCCCGTTTCATTGTCATCCACCCCACTCTCTTGGTTAAGCAAATGGCCATTATATGTTGCAGCAATTGGATTAGATTGAAGTGTAGTATCTAGCCATGCTGTTCTACCCATTGCGCCGTAATACCATGTTTTTTCAAGATAGTTATACACCACATAACTATTAATTTGTGTACCAGTTCCAGAAACATAGAACCACCAAACCTCATTAAAGCCCTCTACTGTAGAGCAGTAAACTTGTTGGTTTTGTTGTTGGTTAAGATTCTGAAATACAAAACGGCGCAAGTCACAATTAAGTGTTTGCACACGACCATCGTACATGTAGAACTTATCAATACCCATCCAATACACAACACCAGATGCAAGAGTAGCTGAATTGGGGCCAATAATAGATATGTTTTCAGAAAGAAGTTGCACGCCCCAAACGTAAGGTGGGCCAAGATATTGAAGTGAATAAACTGCTTGGTCTGTAATAGTTACTAATTCTTGACGAGTTTGCACAACAGCTACAATATTTGATCCGTGGGATAAACGCACATCCCCTGCTTGGTTGGTAATATCGGGATACCAAACCAAAGGATTTTGCTGGTCAGACCAACGAATAAGCATAGGGTCTATTGTCGTTGTTCCAAGAGCGTTAGTGCCAAATACCAATACAAAATTAGAAGCATCAGAAATAATTAACACATTTTGATAAAGCGGTACATCAACTAAATCAGAAATATAGAACGTACCAGAACCTGTATTGGTTGTATTGATGGGCGTACCACCTTGTGTGGTAGCAAGATTGAATTGCGTGCCAGAAGCATTTACTACATAGTATGTTGTATTAGTCGCTAAAGGACTGGGCAATGAACCGCCCGTCACCCCAAGCTGTATGCCACTGTTATTAGGCAGAGTAACGCCCGATACGACTAGCGCTGGGGAAGCATAAGAGATAGTGACTGAGCCGCCCGTGGTATTGAGAGCTACACCGGGGCTTGTGAGTGTGGGTGCCGTCCAGTAATAAAGGCCACCACCACGGGGGCCAAAGATTAAGTTTTGACCAAAGTTGTATGCGTTCCAAATTTGGAGATTGTTCTTGACGGCCTGCCCATTACCCCATGAACCACCACCCCAAGTACCTGCGCCCCAACCACTAAATGGCGTTTGAAAAGCTGGGCCAGTATTGAGTTGATAAGCTGCCGTAATTGTTCCGCCTCCAGGTGAGCCTGACGCATCGGTTGAATTGGCTGTAGCCGTAGCGGTAAATGTAAATGAATTGACGTTGGGAACGCTTGTAATTTGATACTGTTGATTGAGTACACCCGCAGTGATATTACCTCCTAGCCCCGTAGCGCCACTAAAAGTCACAAAATCATTGATTAATGCGCCGTGTGCAGTTGCGGATACCGTGATGGTAGAAGATCCTGCTATGGCTGTGAAAGGATTGGTTAGTGTGGTTGTTGATCGGATTGGGGTAATATCAAAATACTGATTACCAATCGTCAGGTAGTATTTAAGATTAGTACCAACACCAATGATATTTTGCGCAGATAAAGTGATCCAGTTCCAAAGCGAGCGACAAACGCCCAAAAATGTACTGGATGAATACTGCGTCCAACCTCCAATTTTTTCTGGGCTTCCTTGGCGAAACCGCACCCACTGGCTCTCATACCACCCGCCTTTATTGAAGTAGCGGGTATTTTCTCTATTGACCCCAGGTTTAAAGGTTATCTTCGAAAATGGCATGTTAACCGCCTAAAACAGAAAGGGCGTGTTGGGTTAATTTAATACGTTCATCAAGACCAAATGTACCACCATTTATGCGTTTTGTTAAGCCCAGCCAATTCTCCGCTTCAGCCAGATCGTTGCATCCGTGGGTCTTCCAGAACCAACCAGCGGACAAAGCAGCATACATAGGGGTAGCAACAAGTTGCGGGTTCATCACAAAATCCTGACCCACTGCTTGTCCAAAGTGCCAGTAGTTATCATGAAAGGTGAGCTGGATACAGCCTCTTCCGTGGAAGCGATGCCCATCCCCTGAAGCTTCATCTCTATTACCGCCTCGATTGGCATAAATTCTGTTGGCAATCTTAACGGGATTGTGGGCGTAAAGCTCAACTTCTCCTGGCTTAAACTTGTGACCAAATTTTGCTTGAAGGATTTCGGCTCGATAGTTGAGGTTTTCTTCCAGTGTTTTGAAATGGTTGCACTCGTGAGAGCACTGTCCGATAAAAGCTGCCTGCTTCTTGACATCGTTTACCCCAAACGTAGCAAAGGTTGTAGTCAATGGCTCTGACCATTCCGCACCTATCCCAAGCGCATGGAGCTTCTCAGGGCTTAACATTGACCATCTCCCTTACTTTTTGATAGGTGTCGATACAGGCGTTGAGCTGGGTGATG
>Ga0208618_1000300_pt1 | contig 23618 bp, 20 predicted proteins | sample CryBogCBE18Jul08_FD_184585 | JGI IMG/M metagenome (GOLD analysis project Ga0208618, IMG submission 184585) | Freshwater microbial communities from Crystal Bog, Wisconsin, USA - CBE18Jul08 (SPAdes) | ecosystem: Environmental > Aquatic > Freshwater > Lake | place: Crystal Bog, Wisconsin, USA...
GAATTTACCGACGAGCATCCCGTTGTTGATTTGCGCTTATTTCTGGGTAAAAATTTCTTTTTTGGCTGTCTCTCACTCTCCTTGGCATATGGAATCTTTTTTGGCAATAACGTGATCTTGCCACTTTGGCTTCAACAATGGATGGGCTATACAGCGACATCGGCAGGAGTTGCACTTGCCCCGGTGGGTGCGTTGGCCATTTTGCTCACACCCGTGGTGGGAAAAAAACTCAACACATGGGATCCAAGGCTCATGGCGACTGGCGCTTTTTTGGTGTTTGCTATTGTTCTTTGGATTCGGGCTTCATTCACCACAGAAACTGACCTAGCTTTTATCTTAATACCCACGATTTTGCAGGGAGCGGCACTTGCATTTTTCTTCATTCCATTAACCACCGTGGCTCTGGCGGGTTTGGGTCCAGAGAGGATTCCTGCCGCAGCAGGTCTATCCAACTTTGTGAGAATCACTGCAGGCGCCATGGGCACCTCCATCGCCACAACCGTTTGGGATCAACGCGCATCCTTGCACCATGCCCATTTCACCGAACCGTTGGTGCAAGGTCAAGGTGCTTTTGGGGCGTTCATTGAGTCCATGAGGCAAGCGGGACTAAGCACCGAGCAAGCCTGGATTCAAATCAATCGTATGATTGACCAGCAAGCTTTTACGCGTGCAGCGGATGATATTTTTTATGCATCCGCTTGGTTTTTCATTCTCTTGATTGCCATCATCTGGATTCCCGACCGTCCAGCCAGATACAAGCCTGCACCTCAAAGAGACCAAGAATCCCAGAGTGGGTCTAGCGAGAGCGCTGCGGCCAGTGCCGCCCATTAAGTATCACTCAGCCCTCCCCTAAAGAGCACCATCACGTCTTCGTTCACCTGCCTTTGGCTGGGTGAATGGATGGTGTTTCTAATATTTACCCGTTGGACATTTACTCTGAGGTGCACACTCGCTAAACAAAATTGACTCAATTTCCCCTAGTAAGTCAGAGGCTAGAGTCACACTCGATTATTTAAGCTCTCAGGGTTCTCCTTTGGGTTCATGACTAAGTATGAATGCTAAGATCAAATCAAACATTGACTGTTCCCAACATCACCCAAGGATACTGCTGTATGTCTGAGCCGCAACATAACGGTTGGTTTGAGGCGCTTTGGCCCAGAGGCGCTTTGCAACAAAAGAAATTGAATCTAGCCCCAAGGCTTGAGAGCTTAAAGGGAAAGAAGGTCGCCCAACTTTGGGATGACCTATTCAAAGGCGATGTGGTGTTCGAGATTTTGGAGCAAGGGCTAAGACAAAGGTTTCCAGACATCGAGTTTGTTTCTTGGCGTGAATTTGGCAACACCCACGGCGCCGATGAAAAAGAGGCCTTGAAGAGGTTGCCCGATAAACTGCGCGAACTCGGAGTCGATGCCGTCATCTCAGGCATGGCGTGCTGAGGAAGTTGTACGCCCGCCGTGTTGCGGGCCAGTGCAGCATGTGAGAAAGCTGGTTTTCCTACAAGTTCGTTAACCTGCGAGGGGTTTTTCAAACAAGGCAAAGCCACATCCATTGGGCTTGGTTTCCCCAACATTGGACTGGCCTTGGTGCCAGGGCATATTGGGACCAAAAGTACTGAACAATTACGCCAAGATATCCTTCATACGACATTGGATGAGGTGATCAAGAACCTCACCTCCTTTGACCAAGTGGGTCAGGCGTCACAAGAACCTCACCCCAAGGCAGTTGTGGCACGGGGAGATTTCTTTGCGATCAATGAACAATTTTATGCAAGCGGTTACACCGACGGTTTACCCATCGTGCCACCGACTCAAACCTTGATTGATGCCTTTCTGAGCTATACCGAACTCGAAGCGGATGAGGTCTTGGGGGTTATGTTGCCCGATAAGCGTGCCGCCACGGTTTGGAGCGTAGCGGTCAATGGTGTCATGGCAGGCTGTAAGCCACAATACATGCCCATCTTGATTGCCCTCGTCCAGGCCATGGCAGACCCGAGTTATGGCGTGGAGCACAGCGGTAACACACCCGGTGCGGACACACTGATCATTCTCAATGGTCCGATCATCAAAGAATTGGCCTTCAATGATCAACAAGGGGCTCTAAGGGACGGCTTCATGCCCAACACCAGCATAGGGCGATTTTTTCGCCTTTATTTGCGCAACGTGGCGGGATTTCATTTACACAAAACAGACAAGGCCACGTTTGGCAATACATGGCGTGTGGTCTTGGCAGAGAACGAAGAGGTACTGGCTGAAATTGATTGGCCGACCATTGGAATGGACATGGGCTTTGCGAGAGGAGAGAACGTACTCACCATTGCCCGCTACAGTGGTGGCGGATCGTTGTCCTCAGTCTCAGGCTCCACCCCAGAGCAGCTATTGCCCTATTTGGCCGACTCAATTGAGAGATTTAACAATTGGCAAATCACCTTCACCACCAGTCATGGCAATGGCACACTGAGGCCTTTGGCTGTCATCACTCCGATTTTGGCAAGAAGCCTGGCCAATGCAGGTTGGAGCAAACTGAGAGTTCAAGAGTGGCTCTTTGAGCACGCGAGAAGACCCGCGTGGGAGTTTGAGAGGCAACTCAAAGAGTGGAATATTCGAGGCACTTGGAATTTAACGAAAGATGCAAAGGAAGGAAAAATTCCAGCTCTCTTTTTGGAGTCCGAGGACCCCAACCGTTTGGTCCCAATTGTTTGGAAGCCCTCAGATTTAATGATTGCAGTGGGTGGAGATCCTTTGAGGAACAATGCCTATGTGTTTGCTCACAATGCTTTCTTGGGATTCCCCACGGCCAAAAAAATTCTCCTACCCAAGAATTGGAGCGAAAGAGTCCGCTCACCCAGCCAAGGATCCGCATAATGAAGTGCCACTTTGCACAAGCCCAGCACGGGAGCGAATGGTGTGGAAACACATCGCCTCAGTCGACTCAGTCGCCTCAGGCACCACATGAGCCACACACGTTGGACCTAGCGCAACAAGCTTATCCAATCCTACTCCCCAGGGGCAAAACCAAAGGCGTCCACTCGGGGTTGAACCCTGGTCTGAATTTAGCCTTGGCGATTGCGTTATCAATCACAGGATCTATCACATTGATCACTGGACTGTTGGCGGGCTTGTCCCAGGGTGCCTGGGCGCAAGGATCAAGCTATCCAGCGCATTCACTTCGCTTAATCATTCCAGCCGCTCCTGGTGGAGCAGTGGACTCCATTGCCCGAGTGTTGGCTGACAAAATGACGCTCTCTCTTGGCAAGCCAGTTGTCACTGAAAATCGTCCTGGTGTGGGGACGATGCTGGCCTCGGAGATGCTGGCAAATTCCGCTCCAGATGGCTACACCCTCTTGATGATGACAAGCTCTCACGCGATCAATGCCGCACTAAGAAAAACATCCCGTTTCGATCCCATCACAGACTTTGCCACCATCTCGTTGGTGGCCACAGCACCTGACTTATTGGTGGTGAATGCTGCGTCTCCAATCAACACTGTGGCAGACTTACTGAAGGAGGCCAAGAGAAATCCCGGTAAGCTCGCATTCGGCTCTGCTGGGCCAGGCTCATACTCACACTTGGATGCTGAACTTCTCAAAAGCATGGTGGGCATTGAGATGTTGCATGTACCCTACAAAGGGGGTATTCCTGCCGTCAGTGCTTTGTTGGCCAATGAAACTCAATTGATGTTTTTATCAATCCCTGGACTGATTGGACAAATCAAAGCGGGAAAACTCAAGGCGTTGGCCATCACCTCTAAGGAACGCAGTGCCATGCTCCCCGATACCCCGACATTGCAAGAGGCTGGCGTCCCAGGCTATTTGGCACAATCGTGGTACGGACTTGTGGCACCGGGCGCGACTTCTGGAACAATCATCACGCTTCTTAATCAACGGGTGAATGACGCACTTAAACTTCCAAGCGTTCGAGAGCGCCTGGCCAATGCTGGAGTGGAGGCTGTAGGTACCACTCCCACAGTCTTTGCTACTACCTTGAAGGAAGAGATCAATCGCTGGCAAAAACTCGTTGAAGCCTCCCCTGAGCTCAAACTCTCTGAATAATTCAAACCCAAGTTGCCCTATGAACAAGGATACTAAATGGAATTAGGCATCAAAGGCAAAGTGGCCTTGGTCACCGCCTCAAGCGCAGGCATGGGACGCAATATCGCTTTAACGCTTGCAGCAGAAGGTGCAAACATTGTGCTATTTGCGCGCTCTGTTGACGCACTCCAATCATTGGCCGAAGATTTAAAAACTCGATATAGCGTTGAAGTGCTGATCGTGGCGGGTGACATGCGAGTAAAAGAGGATGTTGAACGCCTCACGCTTTGCGTGAAAGAACACTTTGGTGGACTTGATATTTTCATCCTCAACACCCCAAGAGCCCCCAATCCTCTCTGGGCCACACTTGATGAAAATGAGGATGCACGTTGGCACCAAGCTTACGAGAATCAACTCTGGAGCGCTATTCAAGTGTGTAAAAGTGTCTTACCCCTGATGCTGAACCGTGGCTGGGGACGGATCATTGCGATTACCTCTGCCTCGGTCAAAGAGCCCATGGCCCACCACAGTTTGTCAACAGTTTTTCGTGCAGGCGTGAGCGCCTACATCAAACACTTGGCCAACGAAGTCGGTGTTCACGCCATCACCGCCAATTGCGTAGCGCCCGCCTTGATCGACAATTCTCATCGCCAAGGCCTGGCGGCTTATACACAAGAGCAAACCAACGCCAGACTCAAACTCACGCCTCTCGCACGCATGGGAACTCAAGAGGAGATTGCTGGGGTTGTGACTTTTCTGGCCTCTAGACAAGCGGGCTTTATCACTGGAACCTCTATCGTGGTTGATGGCGGAATGTCTCGCTCCATGCATTAAGACCCAGCCACTATTTAACCCAACACTTTGGCTGTGATGGGAGGCTTGGGTAAATAGGCAACTCCTGGCTCGACTTCAAACTCAAAATCTAAGCTCCACCAATTGCTGCCCTCTTGGCCTGAGGGGTCTTTCTCGCCTTGGTGGTACACATATTGACCAATCAAAGCCTGCGTCACCCCAAACTGCACGTCTGTTTCCAAGTAGGGGTCGTCACTTGAATAGACCTGTGAGAATTGTGTTTTAAAGCCTTCCTTGAAAATCAAAAAATGTAGATGTGCAGGTCGCATATTGTGCCTACCCAGTTTATCAAGCACCTCGCCCACCAAGCCGTTGATTGGAATAGGGTATCCGGCTGGCTTGATGGATTTAAATGCAATGTGACCCTGTGCATTGGTCTCAAAACGGCCGCGTAAATTCATCTCAGCTTGGGATGCGTCTTGGTTTTCATAAAAACCCTCACTCGATGAATGCCACACGTCCACTCGGGCATGACTCACTGGATTGCCATGGATATCTTTAACCCATGCGTTGACATACAAAGTCTCGCCTGGAGTTGGCGAACGCACGATCGACTCACCCGATTGAGTTGGGGGTGAGTCATCACGCCAAAAAGGACCCATCAAATTGGCAGTGGTCGACCGCGTTCCGCCTTGGCCATTGTTGGTAAGGCACACCAAAGCTGAGACGCCCAAGGATCCCGCCATCAACGTGACCTCATTGTGTGAGGCGTTGCTTTGTTGACCTAACTTGGCAATGAGACCACAGGCTTGATGAAACTCAGCCTCTGTAAGACCGACATCCGTCACAAAGGCATGCAAATGCTTGACCAGCCCCACCATTACTTGACGAGTCCTGGGATCTTGCGTCTTGCCCATTTGTTCCAACACGTAGCGGGTGAGCTCTTGGGGGTTATTCAAAAACATTGATGAGTTCCTTTTAGAAATAAAAACCAAAACCAGAGTGTGCACTGTTTTCAGGGGTGAAACCATCTTTGTCTGAGTCAAAGTCATTAGGGTATCCAAGGGTTTTACCTAGGTCCAATTCATGAGATGATCAAATGAAAAGTCGTGTGCATTGACTCAACGTCAGAACGAAGGTCAGCTCATCGTCTTGCTTTGTCATCAGTGAAGCCTCCCTTAGAAAGCCTAAATTTTGAACACCCCAAAAATTGACATTTATAACCACGTCATGCCACCAAGCTATGTTGAATTGGTAAAAAAACATGGCCGTGATCCTGGCATGATCAAGCGCATGAGCAATTTACGCATGCTCTGGGATATGCCTGCACGAGTTGAGATGCTCAAACAATTTCCCGATGTACAGCAAATCATCTCTTTAGCTGTTCCTTCACCAGAGATGATGGGAACACCCGAAGAGTCTCCGGGCTTTGCTAGGGTTGCCAATGAGGGCATGGCGGCCATATGTCGCGAATGGCCCCAGCAGTTTCCCACCTTCGTGGCTTCGCTACCGATGAATAACCCGCAAGCGGCACTCACAGAAATGGACTATGCCATTGATGTACTTGGGGCCAAGGGTATTCAAGTGCTCTCGCACGCTAGCGGAAAAGCTCTGGATCACCCCGACATTTTCCCCGTTTTTGAGCGCATCACCAATCACCACCACTTGCCTGTTTGGATGCACCCCACCCGGCCAGGCCACAAACCAGATTACGACACCGAGGATCGCTCCAAGTACGAAATCTGGCAAGTCTTGGGCTGGCCGTTTGAGACCAGCGTTGCCATGTCTCGTATGGTTTTCTCCGGTCTCTTTGATCGTCTCCCAGAGCTCAAACTGATCACACACCACTGCGGCGGGATGTTGCCTTATTTTGAAGGCAGGGCTGAGACGCTATGGGCCCAACTCGGCTCCAGGAGTGCCGATGGAAGTGAGGATCATGTCTTGGCGAGTTTAAAGAAGAAGCCCATGGAATATTTCAAAATGTTCTATGGCGATACGGTACTCGGAGGATCCTCCTCGGCACTGCGTTGCGGTTTAGATTTCTTTGGAGCAGAACATGTGGTGTTTGCCAGTGACTGCCCATTTGACCCCGAGGAAGGGCCCATGTTCATCCGCGAAGGCATTCGTTCCATTGAAACGCTCAATCTCGCGGCAGAGGATGCAAGACGCATTTACTTTGGCAACGCATTCAAACTATTGCGCTGGGACGAAGAAGAAAAAAAATAACTGCCAAGTCAGCGTTGAAATAGAAAAGCAAAACGCCATTACGCCCAACAGTCCACTACAGATCGGTCTATGCGATGAAGATTTTTAATACTCGAAATTTAATCACATCTCTCTTGAGCTTTATTTTGTGCGGAGTCACCTTCACCCCGCCAAGTTGGGCGGCTTATCCTGAGCGAGTGGTCACGCTGGTTGTCCCCTTCACCGCAGGCTCAGGTAGTGATATTTTGGCACGCATCATCAGCCCCAGACTTGCAGAGCGGTGGCAGCAAGCAGTGATTGTGGACAATCGTCCAGGTGCAAGTGGGAACATTGGAGCTGATTTTGTGGCAAAAGCACCTCCGGACGGTCTCAATTTGCTCATGGCCATCAACACCATCACCATGGCTCCCAATTTATACAAAAAACCTGGCTTTGATCCTGTGACTGACTTCTCGCCTGTCATGAAGCTCACAGTCGCTAACTTTGCGATTGTGACCAATCCAGCGCTTGCTGCGAATGATTTAAAAAGTTTGGTGCAGTTGATCAAAGCCCACCCCAACCAGTACAACTATGGCTCCCCGGGCAATGGTACGCCTCACCATTTAGCCATGGAACTCATGAAAATGCAGCTCGGCCTAGAGATGCTTCACGTCCCTTACAAAGGCATCAGCGGTGCAACCACCGATTTATTGGGTGGACAAGTTCAATTGATGTTCGCCAGTGTTCACTCGATGCTCCCCCATGTCAAAGCTGGCAAACTCAAAATGATCGCTGTGACTGGAGCTAATCGCTGGGCACTGCTACCCAACGTGGGCACCTTTAAGGAGCAAGGAGTTGACTTCATGGATGCAGTTGATGCTTGGTATGCCATGTTTGCACCTCCCAAAACATCGCCTGAGATCATCAACAAACTGATTAAAGATTTAACGGCTGTGCTCAACATACCGGAAGTTAGAGAGCAATTGAGCGCACAAGGGCTCACCGTTCAGTTGAGCACTCCAGAGCAGCTTGCACAATTGGTGGCGAGCGATACAGCGCGTTGGAAAAAAACCATTGCTGAAGCACATATCACGGCAGATTAATTCTCTCGCCCCTAGACTATGGCGTTGCTCACGTCACCAATAGCGCTCAATTCTGTGTTTAAGCATGATGACTCATTGGTATTTACCCTAATACCTCTTCGTCTTGTTGCCTAGTTCATGTTGCCTAGTTGGATGATGACGAGCTTGAAAACCCAATTGCTTTGACAAAAAACAACCTTAAATTTCAAAAAACTTATATTTTTGAAATTTTTTAATTAAGATGTCATCACGTTGAATTAATCAAAACTCAAGTATCAGGTCTAACTCGTCGTAATTGCGGGTCGATCCTTCAAAAACTTGTGGAATAAAAATTCACGAATAACAAATCTGTATTTGGCAAAAAAACAAAGAAAGAAAAGACATGAAATCATTATTCAAATTAACAATGTTGGCCACGCTCATTGCAGGCGCAGGCATGGCCTGGTCACAAGAAACCATCAAAATCGGTGTGAGTGGTCCATTCACCGGCGGATCATCCTCGATGGGTGTGAGTATGCGTGACGGCGTTCGTTTGGCCGCTGATGAGATCAACAAAGCGGGTGGTGTTTTAGGAAAAAAACTCGAACTCATCGAACGCGATGATGAAGCCAAAAATGAGCGAGGTGTTCAAATCGCTCAAGAGCTGATTAACAAAGAACACGTCGTGGCCGACTTGGGATTCATCAACACTGGTGTCGCGCAAGCATCTCAACGCTTTTATCAGGAAGCAAAAATTCCTGTCTTCAATAATGTTGCCACTGGCTCCATTTTGACCAAGCAATTCGTTGCACCTGAGTTTAATGAGAACTATATTTTTAGAAACGCTGCAAGCGACAGCATCCAAGCGCCGATGATTGTTGAAGAGGCAGTGGTGCGACGCGGCTTTAAGAAAGTCGCTATTTTGGCCGACTCCACCAACTATGGACAACTTGGACTGGCCGATTTGGAGAAGGCTTTAGCAGCCAAAAACCTAAAAGCTGTTGCCACTGAAAAGTTCAACATCAAAGACATCGACATGACCGCCCAATTACTCAAAGCTAAGGAAGCGGGTGCTGAGGTGATCTTGACCTACGGTATTGGCCCAGAGCTTGCCCAAATCGCCAATGGTATGACCAAGCTGGGATGGAAAGTTCCCATGATCGGAAGCTGGACTCTCTCCATGGCCAATTTTATTGACAACGCAGGTCAAGGTGGTCAAGGCGCACGCATGCCACAAACGTTTATCCAAGAGCCTAACACCGCCAAGAGAAAAGCTTTCATTGATGCTTATCTCAAAACCTTCAAGCCTAAAAACAACCGAATTGACTCACCCGTCTCTGCAGCTCAAGCTTATGATTCGGTCTACATCTTGGCGGCAGCTCTTAAGCAGGCGGGTTCCACCGATGGCGTTAAAATTCGTGAAGCGCTTGAAAACCTCCAAACCAAAGTCGAAGGTGTTGTGACAGTCTATGATCACCCCTTTACGAAAGATGACCACGAAGCCATCACGGCCAATATTCCTGTGTTTGGCGAAGTGAAGTCTGGTAAGGTGGTTTACGCTTATGAAGAGGACCGTGAAAAAGGTGCTGACCTTCGTTTGAAAAACAACAAGGCTGGAGCCAAAGCCAAGTAAGACTCAAGTCTGACTTAGCTCACCGTGCTGCCCACCTCAGCACGGTGTTTTTTTTTGTAAGATCAATCTTAGCCACGATTTTTACTAGCCCAAGAGCCAAACAACTGACAATATATGGAAATTCTTCTACAACTCATTTATAGCGGTATTGCACTGGGGATGATCTATGCGGTCATTGCTTTTGGTTATCAACTTACTTTTGCCACATCTGACACATTGAATTTTGGTCAAGGTGAGGCCTTGATGCTAGGGGCTTTGGTTGGACTCTCATTGGTTGATACAGGTGGAATGAATTATTGGCTCGCCATACCGGTTGTGGGGGCTTTTGGGTTAATTCAGGGAGCGTTGGTTGAACGTGTGGGCGTGAGGCCTGCCATCAAGCTCAAGAGCGAATTTGGTTGGATCATGTCCACCATTGCTCTGGGAATCATTTTCAAAAATGTTGCTGAGAACATTTGGGGGCGAGATGACTTGCGCTTCCCTTCCCCCTTAGATGAGTCACCCATCAAGCTCTTTGGTGCCAACGTCTTGCCCATGGAACTCTTGGTGATTGGTGGGGCATTACTCATGATGCTATTGATTGAATTTTTTAACCGTAAAACCATTTTCGGTAAAGCGGTTGTGGCCACTTTCAATGACCGCGAGGCGGCCCGACTGATGGGCATCAACACATCCCTTGTGATCACCTTCTCCTATGCCCTCTCGTCTATGACTGCGGCATTTGCTGGAATTTTGGTGGCACCACTGACGCTCACAGGTGCCACCATGGGATCTGTACTTGGGCTCAAGGCCTTTGCAGTGGCCATCATTGGAGGACTCACCAGTGGGTTGGGTATTGTGGTGGGGGGCATCCTTCTAGGAGTAGCAGAAACCACCACTGGTTTTTATATCTCGACAGGATACAAGGACGTCCCTGGCTTAGTGCTTCTACTCTTGGTGCTGGCGGTCAGACCGGCTGGCTTGTTTGGTAAATCAGCAATTAAAAAAGTATAACCATGCGTCAACACTCTTCCTCTTGGGCTGCTTTGGCTTGGGTTTTGGCCGTTTTAATTCCTTTGGCCATTCAAAACCCTTACTACATCCATCTGGTTGAAACCATCATGATCTATTCGATCTTGCTGTTTGGTCTAGATATTGTGGTGGGTTATACCGGACAAGTCTCACTGGGTCACGCCGGTCTTTTTGGTATTGGCGCATACACAGCAGGCGTGATGTTCATGAAGCTCTCCGCCAGTGTATGGCTTGTGCTTCCCTGCAGCATTGCTGTCACAGCCTTATTTGGAGCCATCTTGGCCTTGCCAGCTTTACGGGTTTCGGGGCCTTATTTGGCCATGGTGACATTAGCGTTTGGCACGATAGTTCAAATATTGATCAATGAGATGACTTTTTTGACTGAGGGTCCTTTGGGCATCAAAATCTCCAAGCCCGTGATGTTTGGCGACAAACTCACTGAGCGAGAGTTTTATTGGGTGGTCTGCGTCATGCTAGGACTTGCCTTAATTTTTGTACATCGCTTATTGCGCTCACATTTAGGTCGAGCCTTTGAGGCACTCAAGGGCTCGCCAGTCGCCTCCGATTGCATGGGTGTTTCCGTCTATCGTTACAAAGTTTATGCATTTGTGATCAGTGCAGGTTTGGCTGGTTTGGCCGGAAGCTTGTATGCCTATTCAGAGCAATACATCTCCCCCAATACTTACAACTTTGAGCTCACCGTGCTTTTTTTACTGGCCATCATCATGGGGGGGCGCAAAACCAGGAGTGGAGCCATTATTGGAGCGACCATCATTGTGATGCTCCCCAAACTACTCGATGATATTGAACTCTTTCGCTGGGTAGCCACGACAGCTGCTGTAGTGATAGCGGCTGGTGCGGCTGTGGGTCTTCAAAAACAATGGACCCACCCCAAAGCAGTGGTGATCCCTGTGGTGGGCACGCTAGCCTTGGCTGTCTTTTCCTATCAGCTCCAAAATATGACAGACTGGCGATTGAGCATTTTTGGGCTCATGATTTTATTTGTTGTCTATTACTTGCAAGACGGTATCGTGGGTTTCTTGTCCAAATTGAGTCCTCAAGGTGAGGTCAAGATGGACTCATCAGCGACAAAGATAGCAACCCAAGCAGCCGAACTAAGCCCTGGCTCTCATGCACTAGGGGGAGAAGATCATCTTTCAACCTCTCGTTCAAGTAACCCCGTGATCTTGAATGCTCAATCTGTATTGATGCAATTTGGTGGCTTAAAAGCAATTAACAATGTTGACTTGGTCATCAAGCGAGGTGAGATTCATGGCCTCATTGGCCCCAATGGCTCGGGTAAAAGCACCATGATGAATGTGCTGACAGGGATCTATCAACCTACAGATGGACAAATCGAATTCAATGCAAAGACGTTGGTTGGACGCGCAAGTTCTGATATCGCATTGTCTGGAATAGCCAGAACTTTTCAAAACGTACAACTCTTTGGTGAGATGACGGTGTTACAAAATGTTTTGGTGGGTCTTCACCATACTTTTGAGAGTCCGCTCTGGAATGTTGCTCTGCATACACCATCTTACTTACGCGAGGAATCTGAGGCCAATACCAGAGCCCACGCTTTACTTGAATTCGTGGGTCTCGATTCATTAGCCCTAGAGCTTGCCCATAACTTGCCTTACGGCAAACAACGTTTATTGGAGATCGCTAGAGCGTTGGCATTGAGCCCAGAGTTGCTTCTCCTTGATGAACCTGCAGCAGGTCTCACAGCCCCAGACATCAAGGAGCTCATCACTTACATCCGAAAAATCAGAGACAGTGGAGTCACGGTTATTTTGATTGAACACCACATGGACGTCGTTATGGGAATTTGTGACACCGTGTCTGTGCTTGATTTTGGTCAAAAAATCGCGGAAGGTAAACCCGCTGAAGTTCAAGCCAACGAGAAAGTCATCACAGCCTATTTGGGTGGGTCAACCATCACAGCTTAGGTTGGCCGTTTGAACGACAAAGATATATAGCGAAAGATTAACATGTTAAAAATCGATCAACTCGAAGCCGGTTACGGCAAAGTTCATGTTCTGCACAGCATCTCCTTACACGTCCCCAAAGGCCAAGTGGTCACTTTGATTGGATCCAATGGCGCAGGCAAAACCACAACCATGCGCGCTATCTCAGGCATGATCAAGCCCACCGCTGGTGAGATCACCCTTAACGGTCGCTCCATTCATGGCTTGGAATCCAACCAAATTGCCAAGCTGGGTATTGCCCATTCACCAGAGGGGCGACGTGTGTTTGCGAGTATGAGTGTGACTGATAATTTACTCTTAGGGGCATTCCCCAGATTAACTGGCGCGAGACCTCGGGGAGATGTGAATGCAGATTTAGAAAAAGCAATGGAGCTTTTTCCTCGTCTTAAGGAGAGGCGTCAGCAATTGGCAGGCACTCTCTCCGGAGGTGAGCAACAAATGCTTGCGATGGCAAGAGCTGTCATGCTCAACCCCGATGTCATTTTGCTCGACGAACCCTCGATGGGCTTGGCTCCTATTTTGGTAGAAGAGGTCTTCAAGATCATTGCCAGACTCAAACAAGAGGGTATGACCATGCTGCTCGTGGAGCAGTTTGCAGCGGCTGCACTCAACGTTGCAGACTACGGCTATGTTTTAGAAAATGGTCGAATTTCAGTTCACGGCCCAGCCCATCAACTCAAAACGGACCCAGCTGTGGCAGCCTCTTATTTGGGTGGTGCTAGCTCGCACTAGGGCCCGTCTTCACCAAGGGATATCGAGAGCTTGGGCACTTGGGCCCTTAAGCCCCAATTGGCTCTAAATTTAGCCAATACCTATTAATGCCAGTGCCCTCTACCTCGGTAGTATCCGCCAAAACCAAATCCAATACCCACTGCCAATGGATAGGGGTTGTAAGCCGGCCCATAGTAAGCCCCATACGGATAGGGGTTGACATAAACGGGTTGGGCAGAATACACAGCTGTGGGGACTGCTTGATACTGAATTGAGGTACCCACATTTTGCGCTGGGCTCACACCTTCGATGGGACCAGGGGGCACACCGGCTCCCATTGCCTCGGGTGGAATAGCTGGCGGCAATGAGGACGCAACGGCTGGAACAGGCGTCACGTCAACACTCAAGCTTGCACCAGGGTCCCTGGCCATTTGAACACTGTACTGCTTACCTGCATACTCATAGACTACGTTGTAGCGAGTGACTTGACTGCTGAGGGTGTACTGAGTGGTGCACTGCTGAACTGTACTTACAGTTGTATTGTTGCCCTCTATGCGGTCTCCAAGCACCGCTCCACCCATGACGCCCAAGGCTGTGGCGGCGGCGTTCCCAGCACCTTGACCGATGGCGTTACCGATGACGCCGCCCGCGATTGCCCCCATCACAGCTCCAGCACCTGTTTTAGGCTCTTGGAGCGCTACAGGAACGTTATTGCAAACACGTTGGGGGACATTGACTTGCTGAACAACAGGCGTACTCGAGATCACTTTGGCTTGTTCAAGCGACCAAGAGTTGCACGCAAGTCCTGAGAGGAGTACAACACTCAAGAGTTTGTAGGGTTGCTGTTTCATGCTTTTGACTCGCTATAAATGTGGATGATCAGATTATCCGCCTGTCGTATACGGGAATCATAAATTTTTAATGCACCAGAGTAAAGAAAATTAAATGACTCAAAGGAGCCACTTGCCAGATCACGTCTAAACACAAATTCTGGCCCCCTCTGCACGTTAAGAGCCCAATAAACCATTAAATTAACCTTAAAGTATTCATAAAATCAACATATGATCATCTCATTTAAGAGAGAGCCTTTGGGATGAGACCTGTGTAGTTGGTCAATCTTTGTTGAGACCTAGGACACTTAAACGAAACCATCTGCCCAACACTTTTTATTAAAAAAGTTAAAATCTTTTTAGATTAATAAATTTTGAGACCATTTGTTCAGCAACTCCTTTGGGTTGGGGCTGAGGTGATACAAACCAGTAGCCAAAGATTGGGCTCATCCGTATCTTCTTTAGCAGCAATTTTGCTGTTGAATGTAGGTGCGAAACTTCTTATTTTTTAAGAGCAAACCATGACCGTCATTGCAGTGGCTAACATCAAAGGAGGCGTTGGTAAATCCACACTCGCTACCAACATAGCTGGCTACTTTGCCGCTCAAGGCCAAAGGGTGGCGCTAGGAGATATAGATAGACAACAATCCTCTCAACTTTGGTTAGGTTTGAGACCCACCAATTTATCCAAGATCGAGAGCTGGCCCATCAATTTCGATCACATCACTGCCGCTCCCAAGCACGTGACCCACGCTGTTATGGATACGCCTGCAGGCCTACACGGCTGGCGACTGAGAACGGTTTTGGAGATGAGTGATAAAGTTTTGATTCCCATCCAACCGAGTATTTTTGATATTTTTGCATCCCGCGAGTTTTTAAATCAACTCAAGAGCTATAAACAATTAAAAAATATATCTCTAGGAATCATTGGTATGCGGGTTGACGAGCGCACCATAGCTGCAGCCAAGCTCAAAGAATTCATGGATGCCCTCGATATTCCCGTGGTAGGCTTTATCAGAGACACTCAATACTATATCCAAATGGCAGCTCATGGCTTTTCACTCTTTGACATGAGCCCCCAAAGAGTTGAGCGAGATCTTCAGCAGTGGGAACCCATCACAAGATGGCTATCTGAGTGATTGTTCATAGATCGACGAACAATAAAAAGCACGCTGACTTTGAATGCTTCTTTGACCTTCAAACGCACTGAGCCAATGTGCGCATGAATCGACCCAAGCGACTCAGACTAATTATTTAAATACCAGAAATTCGACGAGCAAAATCCTCATCGGACAATATCGATAGCTCGGTGGCCTTTGCAGAATCAATCATCTTCAAGTTCACCATCATGCGAACCAAATGATCACGTGTTGCCTGGTCTTTACTCTCATCCATGGATTCTCCAAAGAGTAATACCATGAGAGTTTTACCCACGATATTCATCAAAATACCGAATAAGACCAAGCCCATCAACATGGTGGCACCTGCGATCACACGCCCCCAAAAAGTCACCGGGAACATGTCACCATAACCGGTGGTTGTTAGCGTCACAATACACCACCACATGGTGGTTGGAATAGAGTTAAAAAACCTTTTGTCTTCAGGAATCGGATTTTTGCTCACCGGATCCATCGGCATGAATTTTTCAGGCTCCTTCAATCCCGCAACATTCAAGGCAGGGTTGGCCTGCATTTTTGCGAACTCTTCATCCAACTGTTGTTGTCCATGGGACAAATTCTCAGCTGAATACAACTCACCCTCAACGTAGTACATGAGGGTGCTCGAGATCATCATCACCGAAAACAAGGCAATGAAATAAATTCTCAAATTGGTAACGATAGGATTGGAGGATCTCACTCCACTGGCCAATTGTTGCAATGCTGTCCTGGCCATCTTTAGAACTCGCAAGACTCGAATTACACGCAATAACCTAAAGACCTTGGCGCCTTGTAAAAAGCTTAAATTGAGTACCATCAATATGGTCGGCAAAATTGATACCAGATCCACCAAACCCCAAAAACTGAAGAAATACTTGACTCGATTAACCGCGAAATAGAGATTTGCCAAGTAGTCAATCGCAAAAAATGCAACAGCAGTAATTTCAACCCAATAAAAGAGGGTTTCATTTTGGCTGGCAAACGGCTCCACCGTCTCAAGAGCTAGGGTCAAGCAAGAGATAAAGATCCAAAAATTGATCAATGCTTGCCAACGGCTAAAGTAAGGATGGGTAGCTTCTGTGAACGTTTGCTTTAAAAACAAAGATCCTGCACGCTCATTGGGTGGGGAAGAAAAGCTATTCATACGTCCACAGTCATTGGATGGTTAAAGATAGCCCGCATTATATAGCTCGATCAATGACAGTTGATCAAGCCTATAAGCCCAATTCCAGTGAAAATCCCCCGAAGACTGCCTCAAATTATTTAAGAGTGGGTCATTATTTGGCCTTTATTTAGCCTACAAAATTGAGCACACAATTGGCCTAAGAAATGTCCACCTCTGGGAGCTCGAGTCCTTCATGCTTGACCACTTGGAGTAAAGACTGCTCAAACATGGAGCGACAAATGGAGGACACCTGGTGCAGTGACGCGTGCAATGCTTTGTCTTGGGGGCTTGCGCTTAGACAATGGAAACTGTATTGCTCAAAACTAGCGATTTGCTCAATAATTTGTGCCAAATGCTTGGGGCACTCACAAAGTAAGGGGTTGTCGATTTGAGCAAAATATGAAAGTGCATCATTAGAGAAAATTCTCTCTTTTACCGCATAGTTGCTGAGCGATGCTGTTTGCGGCTCTGAAGTGGTGACCAACAACTCCTTGACCCAAGCGAGCATTTCATCATTTGGTAATGTCTCCCTCTTGAACTCAATGTTCATCCCCCTCATGTCCTCAAGCTCTCTTGCCAGCGCATAGTGATAGAGCACCCCAATGCGGGCGTTGGGCAACAGTGCTCTGAGCGCTTGAAGTTGCTTGAGATTTTCACTTGAAGTGGAATTGAGTTTAATAAGGTAGGCATGGGGAACAACTCGGGGTGTCGGGTTATCGTGCTGCAGGCTTTCAAGCAACTGCGTGAGGCCGCTCTCATGCTGGAGCTCCAAGTTGATTTGCGCCAAACCAATGGAATACCGAAGTGAATTCATCCGCGCCAACAATCCCCCACCCACCAAACAAAGGGTCCTCACCTGAGCACCGCTCCAGACCTCTTGTGAGACTGCAACCTCTTTGGACTGAGGTGAGGTGAGGTGATGCGGGGATGCCCCCAATTGCTGGTGCTTGAAGGCCAATTCCTGGAGTTGCTCTAAGCTCAAACCCGCGATCAAACCAATGGAGTGACCCGCCTGATTAAGCCCCTTGATCAACGCCAGTTTTTTGACCTCCTGCTCACTGTACAAGCGTTGCCCACCTTGACTTATCGTGGGATTGACCACTTGATGTCGGGATTGCCATACCCGAAGCGTCGCCACTGCAATCCCCGTCATTTTGGCAACCGCTCCAATACGATATTGCCCCTCAGAGGAATTCATTAATTTCGAAACCATGTGTGCTTTCAATCAATTCAAAACCTGAACAGATTCTAATTGTATAGGTTTTGTTTAGATATTTTTGAATATTTCACACAAAAAACACAAATTAAGTATAGATTTATCAATTGTGTTTAGATAATAATATACATATTGAACTTAACAAACCATTAAATACCTATCATGTTATCCAAAAAATCAGTCAATGCTATCAATGCTTTGGTGTGGCTAGGGATACTGCAAGCCACAGGACCTGTCAGTTTGCAAAAGATCAGTGACGCGATGGCTGTATCCATTTCGTGTCTTGAGCAAATTTTTTCTACGTTGAAGTCATGCGAACTCATCGACTCTTACAAGGGACCGGGTGGTGGATATGTGACCCGCTCACCTTTGGCCAATATCTCTTTGTGGTCCATTGCTAAGCCGTTTGAACACGAAGCGACCTTGAATGAGAAAGTAACACTTGGGAACAAAGATCATCCAGAAAAACTCTCCGCTGAGTTGATCTTTGATCAATTCCAGCACGCCTCTGAAATTTTGTTGAACGAGGTGACACTTCAAGAGGCAGTGGACATGAGCCAATCCAACCCGATTACTCATGACTTTAAACCTGCTCTGCAATCGAATCGTTTCAAACTTAAACCTTTGCCAAGCAGCAGCTCACCAAGAGGCCCGAACTCAGTGTTCAGTTGGGCTCAGATGTAATGTTGACTGCTGGGTGTGAAGACACACACCCAAAGCTCCTCTCAATCGAGAGGGCTTAAAAAAACTAAACGACCCTGAAGTGATGGGTGCCATCTCTCCCCAACTGCTCTACCAAACCAAACTCCCAGTCGAGATATGCTTGCATAGCTTGGGCTGAGTTTTGAACACCTTCATAAGGTCTTTTGTAGCGATCAATCCTTGGGCTGGCCAAATAGGTTTCACCTTGCTGAAGTGAAAATCCCATATCAGCCCATGCCTGTGTGCCACCCACCAAAACGTATACCTCTACATTGGCCTTCACACAAGATCTCAATTCTTGCCAAGCGTAGCGCGCGCTCAAACCGTCCTCACTCGTTAAAACATAGCGGTTGGCTTTGTGAACACGATTAAAGTCTTGACTCATTTGTGAACGCAATATCCACCAAGCCCCTGGAATATGTCGCTTCACATAGTGCGCGCTTGTAGAAACATCCACGACCATTGCCAAATTGTTTCGTTGGCTCAACCATTGTTTCAGGACCTCTGGGGTCACTTCTGTACATTCGCCAATGGCCGCAGGTAAATTGAAGTAACGGGTATCTTTTCGAGTCAAGTCGCCCAAGCGAACATCCTTAATCACGTATACATCCCATGCCATCTGTGCCAGCCAAGAGGCACTCATCATGGCCCTCACACCATCCGTATCGTAGAGAACTATGCGCGCGCCCCGCACTGGCGCAAAATGATCTGTTTCCTGCACCAACTGCCCCCCAGGCGCATGAATTGCCTTGGGAAGGTGACCTTCCTCAAATTCTTGCAAACTGCGAACATCAAACAAATACGTGGTCCGAGATAGCTCTGCGCTCATCGTCTGAAACTCTTGCAAATCTATTCGTTGAACACCCGAACGAATCGCCAAGGCCAAGGCACTCATCTTGGCTTTGCTCAAATCCATTTCATTGACTGCACCATAAGTTCGGTCACACCCAGTCTCTAGTGCCTGACCCGCCAAAACCCATCCTATGGTTCCATTCTCGAGTGCACAAACAGGATTCGGTATACCGGCATTGAGCAAGGACTGGGCGCCAATAATGCTGCGTGTGCGTCCAGCACAATTGACCACAATTCGCGTGGTGACCCGCGGCGCAAGACTGCGAGCACGAAGCACCAACTCAGCTCCCGGCACACTCGTCGCCTTGGGGATAGACATGGTTTGGTATTCATCAAAGCGCCTAGCATCGAGCACCACCAAGTCGGCATTTTGATCAAGCCAAAATTTCAGTTGGGTGGCACTCACGTGAGGAGTATTTTTTTGGACCGCCACCAACTCACCAAAAGCTTTACTGGGTACATTAACGTCAATGAACATCTCCAAGCCAGCTTGTTGCCAAGCTCGCAAACCATTGTCCAAAAGAAATACCGCCTTATAGCCCATTTGGAGCAATGTTTCTTGTACCCGAATAGATACTTCAACATCATCATGGTAAAGAACAATGGGGGTATATGGGCAAGGCAGTCGACGATAAGCATCCATCTCCACTCTTGAGATAGGCAGTTGGGCTGCAAACAAGGGATGGCCGCGCGCAAACGGATCCTCTTCACGCAAATCTATGAGCGCTATTTCTTGTCGCGCAAGTAAGCGCTCGCGCACCCAAAGTGCACTCTTGGAGAGTGGACCCGCCACAGAATTTGGAAGTCCCACCCTCTCGAGTGGGGCCTCATAAAACGAATTGATCTGGGGCCCAGAAGATATCTCAGACTGACCCCTTGAACCACTCAAATCAATCGGTGCAACAACTTGAGGAGATGCTTGAGGGGTTGCTTGAGAGGACGCTTGAGGGAATGTTCTAGGAGTTATTTGAGGGGTCGACTCCATACTGCTTGAAATCGACGGAAATACAGTTCGTGAGTTTGGGTCAACGAGGGATCCTTCTTGGCTCACTGAAGTCGTTGGCAAAGAAGGTGTTATGGCGGGTTCTGCTACCGGGGGCGCAAAATGGGGTGCTCTCTCCGTCTCGGACCTGGGTCGAATGGATAAACCCGAACCATTGGCAGAAAAGGCTGTTGGTGATTGGCGAAGACTTTGAGCAGTTGCCGAATTCAAAGCCGAATTAACCGAAGAGCTGGATTGGGCTTGAGGGCTAACGGGCTGACTTTGCGAAGGAATTGGACTGAAAGCCTCTGCTGGCAATGGAGTGGGTGAAGCGTTTATAGCGGATGCGAACAAAGGCGACAAACCCGATTGTGTCTCTTGGGTTATATTTTTTCCACTGGCAATCGATTTAGGGGCAAGGGAATTGACCTGATCAATTGCTTTTTTGGACATCCAAGACTTCACAGCACTTGCCGGTGTGGGAGCATTTGAAGAGCTACTCGTCACGTCCAAGTTGGTGCTGGAATTTAAAGACGCATCCTGAGTTGTAAGCGAGGTATTGACCCCTCGAACGGTACTCGTGGCTTGAGCAAGTGAGGGAGTCTGTGAGGTCTTGACAGCACTCGGTACATTACTGGAGACGGCACTATAACCAGAGACGAAGTCCTTCATCTGACCATCGAGTTGGTACACATGCCTTGAAATACGGCCGATGTTGCCTCCATACACATGGATGCTGATGGAACTTTGATCTTGAAATGCATTCCATACTTTGTGCACATCACCAAGCCTCGGTGAGATGACCTCAACATCTCCAGGTAACAAATCCAATTGCAACCCCGCCGGTACCCACCGCCCATCCGACATTCGCGAATAGGGTTGACACTTCTCAGACCCCACCAGCATTCCAATCAGCCCCCAAACGGTATGATCGTGAATAGGCGTGGACTGACCAGGTCCCCAAACAAAACTCACCACGCTAAAGCGCTCTTTGGGATCCAGGTACAACAAATACTGCTGATAATGGATGGCATGGGGCTCACGCAAAGGCTGATCAAGCCAATCGTCTTGTTTGACTAAATCATGAAGTAGCTCTCGCCCCTGGCTTAACAAGGCTGCTTCTTTGGGTTGAGATTCAATGAGGCGTGTAAAACGTGCTACAAAATTCTCGAGTCTCTGCGTATTGATCTCTGGCATCCTGTGATTGAATAGAGGTGTTTTAGCTCAAAAGTGTCCTAATCTAGTCCGTCGCTCAAAAGCATATGGTCCAGACATCACACAGCGCTGCGAAGATGCCAAAGGGCCAAAAGACTCGGATTTTGAGCTGAGGCGTTCCCCGCTATTGTCACCGAAAATTCATCAACAGGCGCTTAAAGCTTAAAGTTCTCCGACCAAAAAAAAAGGCCTAAATAAGGGCCTATTTGAAGTAAATGAACGATTTAAGCTATGCACAGCTAAACGGCGTCGCCGGAGGTCGATGAAGATCGGAAAATCAAAAGCAGTCCAATACCCTCAATCTAGCTCTCAGATAACAGCATGCCTGCGTGTGAAGAGGTATCGAGTAGGGTTGAGCTGCATTTGGGCAACCAACCCGATGACCCTCGGCTCTTTAAGCCTTGATGGCTCTGAATCCAGAGTAAATTCTTGCAACGGGACGAGTTTTTTGTTCCGCTTCTTGAGCCATTTCAGCCCGAATGCGATCAAAGGTCTCTTTGATATTGGTTCGCTCTGAGCTTACGTAATGGCAGCCTCGTTCCATAACCGTGCGGGTGGATTGAGCTAAAAAGGATGACTTTTTCATGTGAATGCCTCTTATTGTCAATCTTTAACGCTCGAGGCTGTGAGCTGGTTTACAGACAGTTGACTTTTTTGCGATTTATTTTGAAGAGAAACTTAAACTCATGAAAAATTAATACTTTAAGACTCAAAATAGGACGTTTTTATTTTAAAAAGCTCAAAAAAACTAAATTAGCCGTCGAAAAATAAGCAATTCAGTCCCCTGCCACTCAAGACTTGGTAAAGCGCAGACCCTCAATGAGGACATCAATGCCGTGGCTGTACATCAACATGAGCCACTGGGTGCGCTTATAAACGCTCAATCGGTGCTCGACCCCACCCTTTAACGTGATGCAAATTTTGGAATATGACTGACCCAAGGGCAATTGCTCTAAGCCTGTCACCGAATCAATATTTGATTTCTCGATGAACAAAAAGTAAGCATGCCCCAAAAAAGAATACGATTTAAAGAAAAAACCATCATCCAGAAAATAAAACATTCCAAAAGAAATGATGAACAGACCTGATTTACTGGCGGGGCCGTAGGCGATGATATTTTTGGAGAGTATTTCTGTTGGAATGGGCTGGGTGATTGCACGGTGAAAAGCATGGGGGATGTACCAAGCAATAAACCAAGCCACAGCCAAAACCCCAGCAGTGATTTGATGATCTTGCCAAATCCACTCAGCCCCAACACCCAATAAAGTTGCCAAAACAAAATAAAAGATTCGTCGGTAAAAAAGATCGATGGAGATCAGAACGCTGTCATGCTTTAAGGTATTGATATAAACAGGAGCGATGTCAGAATCTGACAAATTGAAACCACAACCCTCACAAAAGAGGTGATCACTGGGGTTTAAGACACCACAAGACAAACAAGGTTTATCACTCATTGGGGTCTCGTTATTCTTCAGCTTTCTCGACTGACTTACCCACTGACTTTTCCATGGATTTCTGTGCTGGCTCGTGTTTGATGCTCCGAGTCTCCGTTACTTGGTGGGCACTATGGACAGTGAAATCGTCCTTAAAGGCGAGGTTATAAATCCCCATGCCGCCCAATAAAACGGTGAAACCGCAAAGTAAACCCGTTGCAAAAGTAATGATGGTATTTTTATCCAATTCAGGAGTGCCTAGCGGGTCACTTGGCGTGTCCGCTTGGGAGACCTTGGAGGAGGAAGACACTTTGAGCTTAAGGAGCTGATCAATCTTGCCAGACTGATTCAACAAGCTAGAGAGTTTTTCTTGATCCAATTTCACCTGGGTCTCAAAATCCAGCAAATTACTCTGTAAATCTGACTTGAGTGCTTGAAGTTTTTGCTCAAGCAATTGTCCAATCTCAGCAGTGACTACGTTGGACATGGCCTTGTTATTGTTGGACATGAGGGTGGAGATTTTCTCCACACTGGTGAGCGCTTGGGATTTGATGTGCTTGGCAATCAAGTCCACTGTTTGAGTCGATGTCTCAGGAGACGCGATCTGACCGACGCCTTGTAACGACGTCTCTAGGGCTTGAATTCGCTCTTGCGTGGTG
>Ga0208618_1000305_pt1 | contig 23485 bp, 27 predicted proteins | sample CryBogCBE18Jul08_FD_184585 | JGI IMG/M metagenome (GOLD analysis project Ga0208618, IMG submission 184585) | Freshwater microbial communities from Crystal Bog, Wisconsin, USA - CBE18Jul08 (SPAdes) | ecosystem: Environmental > Aquatic > Freshwater > Lake | place: Crystal Bog, Wisconsin, USA...
GACGATAACGGGGGGCTCGGGTGGGGGCCAGACGGGCAAAGGGGCATCATCGGGGATATCGGCCCATCGGACCTTTTTTGGAGGAACAGTGTCCATTACTATTACACGCGTTTAAGTGCTCTAAGTCCTCTTTTTGACGACCGCCTTGATCACCTTGCCCTTGGGTTTGGGAGTTGCCTTGTTTGCGGATGGCCATTTGCCGAAGATCTCGTCGAGGGCCTTTTGGCGCTCCGCCGACGTCTCTACGAGCTTCTGGTGGCGCGCAATCGCCTTGTTGATGTACTCCTCTGAATGCCCCGCCGCCTTGTACACCTTGATGCGCTCCTCGAACGGCGGAACTGCCCCTGGATACTTCCGGAACAGCGCCTGGATGAGCTCGCGGTCAGGTTCCGGCCCTTTTTGGACCGCCGCTACTGGCACCGGTTTGGGGTGGGCCTCAAGCCACTCGCGACACTTGGCCACGTACGCCTCTTGGCTCCCCTTGGGGAGGTGCTTTGCCACAAACTCGTAGTCCATAGGGGGCGTCCACACGGTCTTTTCCGGCCGGTGGACACAGTCTATTCCCTTGTACAACAGGTCCACAATTTCGCCGACTCGGCCCGGTGTACCGTTCGGGATGAGGACCGTGACGGGCGCTGCCGTGACCCACGTGCTTGCCCGTGTGCCGTTTGGACGAATTTCAGTCACAAACTGCTTAGGGGCCAGGAAGCCGCACTTGATGGTCGGGCGCTTGAACATTTTCGAGATCTGGCTCATGGGTGTGTAGAGGAGCCTTGTGCTGTACTGAACACGTTTTTTTATCCGGAACCTAATAATGCTGGCAGGAATAATTCGTATTATTCACATATTGGTACGAATATTCCTTCTTTTGACTCCATTTTTTGGAGGAGAATATCTCTTGTCTTTGCACTTTCTGATAGTGCCCTTTGTTATGCTTCACTGGGTCACGAATCAGACGGTATGTGCTTTAACGGAGATGGAGCGGCTTGCCCGAGGAGGGTGTGAATCAAAGGACACCTTTTTCGGTCAAGTTTTTGAACCTATATACAGGAACGAGTCGTTTGTGGGCGCGGTCATTTCGCCCTTCTACACCATAGAAGACAAGGAGACGGAGACGCTTGCTGTTTGGGTTGGGCTAACGGGTCTGTGGCTCATTACACTGTATAAACTCTGGCCTACTGGCTTTGACTATCTTCACCGTGAACTCGACCACGCGCGCGCTCTGCTTAGTCGTCCTCCTCGAACCCCTCCTCCGTGATCCCGCCAACCTCTGCGTACGCCTCGGACTCGGCGTCCGAGTCCTCGGCATCGTCCAGGATAGCCGCCAGGCGCTCAGCCACCGTCAGCGGCTTCACCGGGGAAGTGCCAGCAGTGCCGAGCACAACCTCGAACTCACCCTCGCCGGTTGCCAGGGGGTTGCCGTGGGACTCGCACAGCGCACACTCGCCCGCCGCATTCTCCGTCAGCGCGTGCGTGTGCACAGGCTGCTCAGCCTTAGCCGCGGGCTTCTTTGCCGCCTTTTCCTTGGGCGGAGCCTCGCCCTTTGCCTCCTGATCCGCGCGCAGGTGGCGCTTGCAGAACACCTCACCCTTCAGGGCGCTGAACTTGCACGGCTCCTTCTTGGAGGTGCAAGCCGTGCACTTTTGCTTCTCAGCCTTAGCCTTGGGCTCCTTGGGAGCCGCTGGAGCTGACTCAGCTGCTGACTCAGCAGTGGGCACCTGGGCACCTTCGCCCTCCGTCACCACCGCCACCGCCTTGGGCTTCTTGGTGTACTTGCGAGGCACCTTGATCGCCTGCTCAGCCGTCTCCAGATACAACTTGGAGAGCTGCTCAAACGGCAGGTTGAACTGCGTAGCCACGCTCATGAGGAACACGCGGTCGCGCTCCGCAACCAGGGCGTTGATAGCGGCAGTGAAGTTAGCACCGGAAGCCATTTGGTCCTTAGTGTAGTTGAGTGTCTGTGCCTTAACTGTGTGTTGAGCCGTCTCTGGGCCCGGGAGCACACGAAGTTTGGGTGGGCTTAGAGGCGGTTGGAGGACCTTTGGAAGCTTTTGCTTGACTAACCCATGTCGCTGTGGGCCTTGGGCTGGACAGGACACGTTTTTTCTAACAGGCCGCCCCTGTAGGCACGTCAATGTACCCGTCCAAATTGACCCAGTTATTGTAGGCCCGGGGCCAAACAACGTTATAGTCCCCACCGCTATCGTACAGGAAGCCGGAAACGCGAGGGGCGAGCAAAAACGAAAGCAAAAAAAGAATTGCAAGGACGGTCCACGTGTTCAATTTCATTTGAAATTAGTCACGAAATTTATTCTCACGTATCCAAGCGTTACACACGTACTTGACCCCCGAGGAGATGGGCAGACCGGCGTGAAGCGCCTTGGGGTGACACTTGGCCTCGTCAGACCCGAGAGGGCGGAACAGGATTGCCGATCCCTGGTCCGCTTTCAATTTGAGATCTAAATTGGGAAAGTGAGTTTCACCATCTGTAAAGTCTGAGTTTAGGTAGACGAGGAGGGTTGCGACCCGTTGACCCCCTTCCTTCTCAAAGTCAACGCATCCTGGAGACCCGTCGCAACACGAGTCATGGTGTTCCCTATAGTACGTATTTGGCTCGTACTTGACCACCTGAAGGTCTTCACACTCGGCGATCGTTTTGTTTGTAAATTCGAGAGCCTTTGCAAAGACTTTTTGGGCAACGGGGTCCGTCTTTGAGATCCAGGCTGTTTGGCTCGTGCGCGACGCATCGGGCTCTTCGGTACCCACAACCGTGCTCCGTGTAAACATAGGTTCTGCTTTGTCTATGATGTATTGACACTCGTTTGGGGTCAATACATCCTTGACTATTCGGGGATGCTCCCACGAGGCGTCGTCTCGTGTGAATCCTCGTTCTCTACTTCTGAACACTAAGAGAAGTATACAGGTCAGAATAACAAGGACTACTGCCGAGAAGAAAACCTCCTTCATATCTTATTAATGTATTTTTTTCATAACACTGTTGACTCGCTTGGCATTGACCCGCGCCCTTTTGAGGTTTCCTAGAGTTACGTTGCGTAAAAGAGGTACAGCTGCTCGTCTCACGTTATTCAGTGTCTTATTTTGTTTCGAAATTTGAAGAAGTTCAAGGACCCGCTCGGCGTTCTTTTGACCCTTTTCTTTGACGGCACCCTTGATTGGGTTCCTCTTGGAGATGAGACCGTTGTACAAGAATGACCCTGAGAGGAGGGCCAGAGAGTCCTTGACTTGGTACTTGAGTTTTTGAATCGGTATTCCGAGCTTGTAGGACAAGGGCAAGTGGAGCATGTCTCGGCTCGCGTGGGGGTACACTGCCAGAGCCGTATCGACCAGGTCCGTCAAGTCATCTTTTCCGGTCGCAATCTGGTACGTAATGACCTGATAGACTTTACGCTTCGTTCCGGGAACTTGGAGCCGGGGAGCGTCGTACTTGGAGCGCGCGAGCTTGTTCACCTTGAGACGGGCGTTCACACCCTTGTAGTGTTTGTTGAGCCACTGAACGAAACCAGACAGGTGCTGCGTCATGATGGTCTGCATAGCGTACGCATAGGAGGCAACAGCCTTTTCAGATGCGAGCTGACGTGGGATGGCAAAAGTAAAGTCAAAGTCCTTGGTTTGCCTAATTTTTGGAGGTAAATTGAACTTTTTCTGTTGCAAGTACAGACGGACCGCCATACCGCCGGTACAAAAGATTGTCATGTGTCCTCCATAGGGTTTCACGAGCCTCTTTGTTCCTTTACAGTACTCGGTGAAGAGTTGGGGAAGGGCCCACGCGATGGACCGACCCGAGACGACGGGACCGGGCCGTCCTCTCCCTGCGTTCTCTATACTTTGGTACGCGTTGATGAGCATAATTTCAGAGTGAAACGTACCCCCATGGAACACTGACTTTTTCGCAGGGGCATAGTACCCATCGTAGCCTTCGGGGACCAGGAACTGGCGGCTCAGCGTTCCAAACACCATCTTGTTCAGTTCCTTGTAACTCAGACGCTGACCTCGGCGCGTGTCCGTGAGTCTCGGGAGAGGGCCCGCGTTCCGGCCTAACAGGACCTGTGCTGCGGCGACCTGTTCCCCGACCGTCACGCCCGTCCCCAAGACGGTACGCAAGAGCCCCTTCGTCTCCCGTGAGAGCGGGTACCCACTTCGAATGAGCTTTTCGATATTCGCGTGGGTCAGGTCGAACAGACGGAGCGTCTTTTTGGCCCGGAACGTACACAGGGTTCCATAGTTCTTGGCAACACCGGCACGTTCGGTCAGGTAGAAGAATCGCGTGTCCCTCAAAAGTATTTTACACGCCAGATTCTCGAGTCCTTTATAAAAAATCTTCCCCGGTGGAAAGATCGTCTCGCTAAACCCAGACATATATTCCTATTCATTGGAAACATTTTATTTGCAATCAATAGGATGGTGGCTGCAAACCGGTATGTCGGTGCGCTCATGAATTCACGTGAACAGGCCCATGCCTTCCACCTGATGACCAACTCGTACGCCCAACACAAGGCTCTCCAGGCGTACTACGAGGGTATCGTGCCCCTCTTGGACACATGGGCTGAAGCCTATATGGGCAAGTACGGCAGACTCCGTAGCATATCGACAAACAAACGCTTTCTAAGGGACCCGAAAAAGGCCCGTCAGTACTTTCGGACCTTGTTGACTCGGATCCGGGCAATGAAGCTCCCCAAGGACTCGTATCTCAAGACCATTCAGGATGAAATATCAGTTCTTATTCGTCAAACAATGTACCAGTTGACTTTAAGATAATGCTTTTATTTTACATACATGGTTCGGGTCGTTGTGTCACTCACGACCATTCCTACCCGTGAAGACTCGGTCATCAAGACCATCGAGTCTATACAGACAGGAACCTACAGAGTGAATGAGATTTATGTGAACCTTCCCGAGTGGTACCCACGGTTTGGCCGAGGACCTGACCCCAATTTAGAAACAAAATTGGTTTCCATGGGAGTCAAGGTGAACACCTGTAAGGACTATGGGTCCTTGACAAAGCTCGTTCCTATTCTGGACATTGAGACGGACCCGGAGACCCTCATAGTTGTTTTGGACGATGATGTCTCGTACAATAAGCGCGTTGTGGAAGGGCTCGTACGGGCAAACGAGCAGTTCAAGTGCCCCGTGGGGTACTCGGGTATCGCGTATCCCGAGACGGCCATCAAGCACATGGGTCACAACGGCTTCATTCTGTTTCAGGGTCACGGGCAAAGGACAGAGATTCTCGAGTGTGCGTTCGGGGTTCTGTTTCCGCGCAAGTGCCTCGACGGGTTCCCAGTTCCCGAGCCGATGACACCTGACTCGGACAAGTGTATGTATCTCACGGACGACTTCATTTTCAGCAAGTTTTTCGACTCAAAGGGAATTGAAAAGAGGATTGCGTGTTATCCCTGGGCCGGGCGACGCGGTGACGACTGGTCGACCATATGGACCCAAAACGAAGGGTCCCAGACGTATTCACTTTCTCGGGACGGAAACCTTGAAAACTACGCCAAGGCGGGCTTAAAGTTAAATTTTACATAAACAGTATATGGATCTTCCGCTCAAGCAGCATCGTGTAGGAAAATGGACCATAAGCTCCATACAGGACGATGAGTACATAGGTCCCTGGCTTGCAAACGGCACGGAGTGGGAAAACTGGATGCGCCAAGATGTTTCGCACGTGTACAAGCCTGGGACGGACATCTTGGATATCGGAGGAAACATAGGGTGTAACGCACTTATGTTTTCGGACTATGGACCGGTCCATACGTTCGAGCCCTTGTTTCACGGCGTAATACAGACGAATGTGAACCAGAACCAGCTCGTGAACCCCATACAGGTCCATCCATACGGTCTTTCGTCGGCCCCCTCGGACCAGAACATCTATCTTCCAAAGACTCGGAACGGGCTCCGGAACTATGGGTGTTGCTCCTTACAGCCGAACTTTGACGACGAGCACTCGAACACCTGTGTGACCGTCCACCTCGAACGTCTCGATGACGTGTACTCGGGAACTCCGAGCGTCATGAAAATTGACGTCGAGGGCCACGAGATTGACGTACTTCGCGGGGCTGAAAAGACGCTCCGGGTTCACAAGCCAGCTCTTATCGTTGAGATTCACGATACGAAAAAGAGCCTCGTTCCCGAGTTCCTTTCTAGCCTCGGATATTCACAAATGATTCCACGAATTCACGCAAACTATTTGTTTATCGTTTAAAAAGATACGTAACTTGATACTCATATGACTTTTACCGTGGACTGGTTCACGGGGTACATACCCGCGTGGCAGGCAACCTTCCAAAAAACAAAAGTTCCAGAGAATGTCCTCGAGATTGGGTCTTTCGAGGGGCGTTCAACCTGTTGGCTCCTTGAAAATACAGAGGCGCACGTTACCTGCGTCGATACCTGGGAAGGAAGTGACGAGCACACACCAGAGCTCAAGGATGGGCTCTTTGAACGCTTCAAGGAAAACATTGAACCGTACAAGGACCGCGTAACTGTGTGCCGAGGGTTTTCGGGTGAGGTCCTTCGAAAGTTCGAGTGCAAACCAACCTTTGATTTTATTTATATCGACGGGTCTCATTACTCAAAGGATGTTCTTGAGGATGCCATCCTTGCGTGGCGTCTGATTCAACCCGGAGGGGTCATCATCTTTGACGACTTCAATTGGACCGTCGAAGGCACTGAACTCAACGATATAAGAAACCCTCGTGTAGGTATAGAAATGTTTTGCCGTCTTTTCACACCTAAGATTTTGGGAGTTTTCAATCAGCTCGTTATCCAAAAGGAGGTTTGAAAGAATTCTTCGGGGATGTCTGGCTCGTTCCATTCGGGCAGTGGGTCGGTCCACGAGTCGAGAATAACAGCCCCAAACTGACGGTACAGAGGGTCCATTCCACTTGAAATAACTACGGGGCGTGCCTTCATATAAGCCGCCTCAAAGAAACGGTGCGTGTCTATGCCGAATCCCATAGGACACGCGACGTACTTGGAGCGCCGAAGCATCTTCAGGAACTCAGGGAGGGGCCTCCGCTCCGTGTCGGCGTCCGGGAAGGCTTCGAGGCACTTTTGCCGGACGGCCCGCACAGAGGCAAACTTGGGCTCGGACCCGTGAAGGTTTACGTTCACGTACATGTGTATATCCTTTTGAGTGGCCGAGTTCCTGATCTCTTTGAAAAGGCTTTCGTCCAGACGCGTCTTGGTCATGAAAGGGCCCGGGTTGGGCGGAGCGTCTACAAAGCCTATGGGTACTTGAATCACGAGGGGGTGGGTCCAATCGCAATTCCGTACGAGAATTCGATTCGCACATGGTCGAACCGCTTCAAACATGATACGATCAAAGAACCGGTCCGAATGATGTATCACAAGGGTCAAGTTTGACGACTGAAGCAACTTGGGAAGGACCTGTTCAAAATAATCGGTGTTCAAAAAAACTTTTTTATTAGAAAAATCCTGTGAAAAGTCGACGGGACCGAACGAAGGGTCTAGAACGATATCACATTCTCGCATGAAATTAGGGGCCGATATCAGCATTATACAATTTTCGTCCCATGTCTCTAAACCAAAATAAAGGCAAATACCTCTTGATATACAATGCGGTATTTGGTGACGGGTGGAGCCGGGTTTATAGGAAGTACTCTTGTGAATAGGCTCTCAAAGACTCATGAGGTTATTGTGGTCGATAACCTATCGACCGGGAACATAGACTATATTTCTATGAATTCGAACGTTACCTTTGTTCAGGGTGATGTCACCGACTCGAACGTGTTTGAAAAGGTCGGAAAGGTTGACGGTATTTTTCACTTGGCGGCTATGAGCAAAGTCCTTCCTTCCCTCGGGGACCCGAAGATGATTGATTTTTGTACACACCAAAACGTCATGGGAACTATTCAGGTGCTCAAGTTTGCATTGAGTCACGAGCCTCCGGTGAAGGTTGTGTATAGCGCCTCTTCGACCTGTTACGGCATGAATTCGGTTCCGCAGCACGAGGGGCAGCTCCCCGACTGTCAGACGCCATACGCGCTAAGCAAGTATTGTGGTGAGCTCTATTGTGAGATGTACTCGCGTCTGTATAATGTTCCGACGATTCGACTCAGATACTTTATGGTATTTGGGCCAAACGAGCCGGCGTCCGGGTCGTACGCGATAGTCTCGGGTATATTTCTCAAGCGCAAAAAGGAAAATTTGCCTCTTCTGATCCACGGGGACGGGTCACAGACCCGTGACTTTGTTCACGTAGAGGATATCTGTACGGCGAACATCCATGCAATGGAGTCTGACCTGTACAACGAGACAATGAATGTGGGAACTGGGCGGCAGTTGTCAATCAAGGCCTTGGCAGACATTATTTCGAACGTTCAGGAGCATACGGAAAAGCGACCAGTTGATTTGGCAGCGACTGAGAGCGACAATTCGAAGCTTCAGAGGCTTCTGAACTGGACTCCTCAAATGAAGATAGAAGACTATGTCCAGTCAATCGTGTGAAACCATTTTATTTCGTACGGGAACGAAAACCAGTCATCCTGTATTTGAAACACAAAGGGTTCGCCAAGAATATAGTGAAGAACAAACTCAAAAAACATAATCATAGGCTGTTCAGCCTCCTTGTCTTCGTTCGCCATGATCACACTGTACCACGTTTCCCAAGTACTCTTGGGGACTGCCAATATGCGCTCTTTTGCCACGATGAATTGAGCGCATATCGGTATTATCATTCGCGCGCCATCGGGAACCGGTGGGAACCCAAACTTGTACCAGTACGACTTGAGATACATACCCGGACACCCTTGGACTGTGACACCCTCGTCATAAAACATATAGTATCGCATAAAGTTGTTCAGAGGAATGTACCCGTACTTGGCGATATTTGCTTTTTCAATCACCTCCAAAAGAGGACGGTCGTGATACTGATGCCACGCCTTTTCGTGCCCGTGAATAAAAGCCATATGGTCCGGTAAATTTTCATAGTTTTCAATGATGTACTTGAAACAGGCACTTGTGTCCTTTCCTCTGTTCGGTATGACGTGTTGCGGAACAAAGGGGGAGGGTGCGGCACCCTCCTTGTCTATGAGGACGACGGGAAACTTGGACTCCTTGAGCCAATTGAGATCTTCATTCCAGTGACTCGTGACAATAGTCGGTGTCATTTTTCAAATAAAGTATCTTTTCCTTTAAACTTTAATGAAGGTCATCATAAGCCTAACGACCATCCCTACCCGGTTTGAGCACTTGCAAAACACTATAAAAAATCTAGAGTACCAGACGTGTCATGAAATTTGGGTCAATATTCCTCCTACGTACAAACGGTTTCCAGAGTGGGATGGGACCGTTCCTCCTATTTTTGGATCAAAATTGAAGATTAACAGGGAGTGTGAAGACCTTGGCCCAGGAACCAAGGCGATCGGTCCTGCACCTTTCCTCGACCCGGAGGACCTAATCGTGTACTTGGACGATGATACCAATTATGATCCAAAATTGGTGACTAACCTTTTGAAGTGGTGGAAGGTGGACACTAGGAGTGCATGGGGTCTTTCAGGGTTTCACTTTCAAAACTATTTTGAGAAGCGGTACCCACGGACCCATGGGGTACCCATGGACGTCCTTGAAGGGTACGGTGCTGTGCTCGTCAAGGCGGGGTGGATCCAGAACCTCGTGGACGAGTTCAAGGAGCTTCGGGAGGAGGCCAAGGCGGCCGATGACGTCATACTCTCGAACCTGTTGACCAAACAGGGGGTCCAACTCAAGACGGTCTGTACACCAGACTGTCACATAAACCAGATTCAGCAGCTTCAGTACGGGTTTGGCCAAGACGCGCTTCACCACCAATTCGAGGGCGGTCACCACGAAAATTACCGTAATGTTCTAAAGTCTTTGCAAGATAAGGGAAAGAGTTATTTCAAGTACAAATGCTCGTAGATACGTTTATGTTTTATAACGAGTATGATATCCTTGAACTTCGCCTAGAGGTTCTCGACAGGTACGTAGACCGTTTCGTACTTGTCGAGGCAGAGGTGAATCACGTGGGTGGACCCAAGGATTTATTCTTCCAGAATAATCGGGACCGATACGCCAAGTGGCTTCACAAAATTGAACATATCATCGTGACGGCCGAGGAGTCGCCCAAGGATGAGAACCCGTGGTCGCGCGAAAAGTACCAGCGCGAGTGTATTCTCCGGGGCGTTCAGGATGTTCCTGACGGGTCGATCATCATGGTCAGTGACGTGGATGAGATTCCAGACTTGCGCATCGTACCTTTTGAGAAGTTGCCTCACGTCCTAAACTCGGTCCATATGTGGATGTTCGAGTACTCGTTCGACCACCTGTTTACGGGCGAGCCCTGGTTCGGGACGGTGATCACGACCGCAGAGATCTTCAAACACGTCGGGCCGAACGCCCTCCGAGACGGTCGGTGGAAGTTCCCCGTGATTCAATATGCAGGATGGCACTTGAGCAGTTTCGGGAACGCCGACCACGTGTGTAATAAGATGCACACCTTTGCCCACGCCAAGGATGGACACCATGCGGCTCAGACCCCGCAGACCTTCAAGTTTTACATCGAGCAGGGTATTCACACGGATGGACATACGCCACTCAAGAAGCGGCCAGAGGAGGTTCCTCTACCAGCACCTGTCGAAGTTCTTCGACGTCTAGGGCTGGGTACCTTCCCTTGAACTCCCCCTTGAGCCTGACGAGTCTTTGAACGATATCAAAATCTAAAAATTTGAAAAACCGTCTCTTTTCTGGGAGTGTTTTCTGACCTCTCTCTTCCCTTATTCCCTGACACACGGGCCACGTCGCCTCCCGAAGTTCCGACAATTCCACTTCTAAATTGTCGAGTCTTTGAAAAACAAAGCGCCATTTCTCAGCGTCTGGGCTTTGCCAGCCGCTACTCATTGTCCTAAGAGCAGTCAATAGGTTTAACTATAGACGGACACTCATAGTTGATGCACACTGCCGCCCCGAGGGCAAAGAGGACTCCGAGCCATTGGATCCAGTGACTAAACTTTTCACCAAACACTAAATAGGCTGTCACAGCGCCACCCAACACTATCATAGCTTCCCACATGATACAGGTCCACATCATACTCTGAGACTTGAGCGTCTGCACGAGGAACAGAAGTACTACGAGCCACGCCGCAACACCCAAACCCAAGTGATGATGCTTGCCATTCTCGGCGAACCATTTGAGATGGGCGTTTCCAAAGAGTTCAGCGACTGTCATGAGCAATACGTTCAATACAGTCATCCCTTCCTTGTATTTTCAGAGGAAATATTTTCGTTGGAAACGTCAGATGGTTCCGTACCTTGCTTCGTGGATCTCGTGGATCATGGACTGGTGTAGAGCTCCGAATCGAAAGACCCGGGAAGTCATCATTCGAATTTTACTTGAAAATTCACTCGAATGGAGAGTTGGTCTTTTAAGTCATCAAATAAGGCAATTACAAGCGTGTAGTACATGACGATCCTCTTCATAGGCCCTACTCTTTTGGCAGGTATCGGTCAGGTGACGAAACAGTACTCGACCCTTGTTGAGGACTCGGAGTACGTGGAGATTGGTCAGGTTCCCAAGCAGTCTCGGTACACGCACGGGTTTGCTTTTGTTTTACCTATTGAGCAACAACTTGCAGTTATTGATAAGTACGCAACTATGTGCGACTCGATGATGTATATGACTGTGTGTGAGACCGAGCCCGTCAACCCGGCCTATGGGCTCTTGACCAGGTACAAGACGGTCTGGTGCCCTTCCGAGTTTGCACGAAGCACGCTCGAGCGCCAGTTTCCGTGGGTCGAGTGGAAGCTTCTGAGGCACTACGCGTCTGAGAGGCCGCACAAGTGTCCTATTGAGGCCGATCACGGGAAGCAGCCCCCGTACACATTTTATACCATCGGAAACGTTGCGGATCCACGCAAAAACATAGGGGGACTCATCAACGCCTTTTTGAGTTGCGGGTTCGGGGATCAGGCCCGACTCGTACTCAAGGCGACTTGTGTGCAACCAGTCGAGATCAAGGTGCCCGGAGTCGTTGTTATCAACGGTCTTCTGAGCGACGAGGCACTCGAAAAGATACACGGCTCCTGTCACTGTTATGTCAATTGCTCACACTCCGAGGGGGTCGGAATGGGGGCCGTTGAGGCTGCTTTGCGGTCCAAACCCGTCATAATAACTGATTACGGGGGACTCAAAGAGTACGTGCAGACACCCTGGGTTGTACCGTGTACAAAAGGGCCTATCGGGTTTGACGATTTCTTATTTACAAAGGACCTCGAGTGGGGTCACCCGTCCCAAGATCATCTCGTCGCGGCCCTACGTGACTGTTTTCAAAAGCGCGTCACCTTCTGGGACCACACGCACACGCGGGCTCTGATGACCGAAGTTACTGAACACCTGCCGCGTTTGCTGGGGCTTTGCCCTGATTCACAAGGTTCAGGTTCTTGACCATAGCTTTGGACAGGAGATTCATAGCCATAGTTGCGTTCTGAGCCGCCTTGGCGGTCGCAGCCGCCTGCGCCGCCTTGGCCGCCTCCATAAACTTGTCCCCAACGTTCTTCAGGTTAATCTTGTACATCTTATTGGCTGCATTCTGAAGACCCTGGGCCGACTTGTTCAGGTTGGTATTCATCTTGGCGAGGTTCTGAGACACGTTGGTTCCGGCCTCGGCTTGCATCTGAGCGTTAGCCGCAACGTTCAGGTTTTTCATCGCGTTATTTGCCTGAGTAATTGCCGCGTTGGTCGTGGCCATTTCTTATCAGGTACGGAGATTTAAAACTTTTCGGGGCGAACGGGAGAGTGTGGGGACTCACCGCCGCCAGCCTGCGAGTCGACCCAGTAGTGGGACAGGTACACGGTCAGACCAACGACCATGGAGGACGCAAGCAGGAACCCCTTCTGAGAATTCAAAAACAGGACGACGTCATCAATGACCTGGATGCCTGTGGGTTTCTTTATCAGACGCGGGACGAGGTAGACGAGGAGAAAGTTGACGACCAGAGCGGCCCACAGGTAGTTCCAGTTAAACTCCATATTACACTATTCCGAGGTTTTTATTGAGTGCTTCTTGCAAAAGTCCCCGTGGGTCGACTTGAACCCACACTGTTTCCCCTCGAGCGTCTTGGCTTTGCACCGACACTTGTCCGGGGCTGGTGCCCCCTTTTTCTTCTCGCTATGCATAGACTCATTGGGCTTGATCTTTTCTGTGTACAGCTGGACCTTGTGTCTCTTGGCGCGGAGCTCGAGCATGTGCGCCTTGAAGCGGGCTGCCGAGGCTTCGAACTTGGCAAGGTCCATGTTTGTGTGGAAGAGTTGGAGGCGAGAGAGGCCTGAGCAGGGCAATACACGTTTTTTGGGAGGCCGGGGCGAGGTACTTAAAAAATTGTCACACTTTCTAGTAAGAAAAGGATGCAGATCTTCGTCAAGACACTCACGGGCAAGACGATCACGCTTGAGGTGGAGTCCAGCGACACTATCGCCAATGTCAAGGCGAAGGTTCAAGATAAGGAGGGTATTCCTCCGGACCAGCAGCGTCTGATTTTCGCGGGCAAGCAGCTTGAGGATGATAGAACTATGGCGGACTACAATATCCAAAAAGAGTCGACAATCCACCTCGTTTTGCGCCTTCGTGGCGGGAACTAATTTCCCGTCTAATACTAAAATGCCTTTCACTCTTCAGGACCCTACATCGGGTCTGTTTTGGACTTCTGGAATCTTCGGTCGCGTTCAGCTTGGTACAACCCCGAACGTGTACACGCTCGAGGGCTCTTACATAAAGAACACGGAGACGGGCAACTACGTGAACCACGTGGCTGATCTGCTTCACGAGGGCAGTGAGCCTGAGGAGTTTGTGTTTGGTGAGGATGGTACTATTACGTCTCAGGACAAGGCGGTCACTGCAGGTTCCTTTCTGCACCTCGGGGTTTCCTCCGGAACCCCCTGGGTCAAGGTGGACGAGGCCGAGACGGATGACGTGCCCGTGTCTCGCGCTTCAGCCCTGATTGAGGAGGCTCTGAACGCCTCCAAGAAGTGCGGGTGTGAGTGTGGCTGCGAAGCAGGGTGTGAGGGGTGTGGATGTGAGGGATGCGGGTGCCCCAAGCCCGAGCCGGTGCCCGAGGCTGCCGAGCCCCGGGAAGAAACCGCACCCCAGTAAAGATTTTTCTCGACTAAAAATAGATTATGGGTGTTCGACCTGAAATATGGGGTCCGAACCTTTGGGGAACCCTCCACCTCCTGTGTTTGGCCGGAACCATCACACCCAATTTTGTTCAAGAATTCGCACGTGTCATCCCGTGTCCCATGTGTGCTGGTCACTTTGCAGAGGTTCTGAAAGAGAACCCTTTGCCAGACTCGAATGATTCTCTTGTTTTGTTCCGTTGGTCCGTTCACGTCCATAACCTCGTCAATGCTCGCCTTGGAAAACCCATCGTGACCCCTGAACAGGCTATGGAGCGCTGGACGACGATTAAGACCAAGGATCCAAGCCCTCAATTTGATTTCAAAATTCTTATCATTATTCTTTTGGTGCTTGCTCTAGTTTTTATGTTGCTCAAAAATAAGTGATGGCCGGCGGTCTTTTCCCTGGTCACCCATTCGCACTGAATATCAAGTGCATCATCTTTACAGCGATTCTTGCCGGTGGATATTGGTACTTGCCACACAAGAATCTCTGGGTCCTGGCCTTTCTCATATGGTTTCCCTATATTGCGCTCGCGTGGTACGATTACTCATACAAGTGCCAGGATAAACTCAAGCCGACCCTCGTCCCTTTTGGTCGGTACATTTGGCTTCCGTTCAAACCTCCAGGCTACAAGGCTGAGTTTGATAAGCTCCCTCCTGAGCAGATTCAGGCTATGAATAACCTGGACCACCTGGTTCTATGGACTATACTGGCGGCGGGCACTGCTTATTTTCTTGTGAAAAAGTAGAAAAGAATGGACAGTCCGAGTCCGGCGCCTTCCTCAGTCAGTGATCAGCAGCAGCCTGCAATAAGTGAAACAGCGAACATTGGTATCGGTGTTGGAGGAACAATGTCGGCCTGTTTTCTATTGATTCTTGCAACTACAATTGGCCGACGTATCGACTTGACCAGGAAAGCGCCATCGTGGGCAACGAATGGCTTTGAAAAGATAGCAATCCTTGGAAAGGGTGGACTCATTGCGGCCCTGATTGCCTTGGCGGCGATGAATGGTAACGTTTCGTACGTGGCTCAGAACCCGACCAAGTTTATGCAGGATGCCCTCGCGACCGGTGGGTTCGGTGCGCTGGCCGCCGTGTTCCTGACCCTGACCCGTGGTCGTCGCGACTTATTTTTCAATCACCTTATTTTCGCTTTTATGCTCTTCTTCTTGTACCACGTGTGCCGCGAGTTTGCCGGGTACTTTACCATCTTTGGGTCTGAAAAACCAACGGATAAGATTCAGAAGGAAGAGTCCAAATTTAGCAAGCCCATCTTGATTGCAGGGGGTGTCCTTGCACTTTTGGCAATTATGTTGGCCCTGGTCGCCCGGGCCTCTCCAGACTACACACAGGGTATTTTCAAGAGTCTGGGTCCTTCAATGGCCCTTGGTCTCGAGACGGTCATTTTTGTCGCCATCGTGACGGCCGGTGAAATCATCGTCGCAAAGAACCACGGAGACCCTATCGGTCCCGCAATTGGAACGAGCGCCGTCATTTTCACATTGGCACACCTTGTGTTGCAGGCGGGTGGGTTCTACGATCACCTGTACAAGACAGCGCACGTCGTTGCCAACTCGGTTGAGAACGCCGCGAAGAACGTAAAAGCCAACAAGCTCAACTAAAGACACTAAGCGCAGTTTAGTAAATGCAATATGAGCGTCTGTCCCATGTGGAACACATCCTTAAGCGGCCAGACACTTACGTGGGATCCCTACAACCCGAGTCCTCCACTCAGTGGACCCGCGTTGCCGAACATTTTGAACCTTCTGTATGTGTGGTATCTCCTGGGTTGGTGAAGATCTTTGATGAAGTTCTTGTCAACGCCATCGACCAGTACTCTCTGCACCAGAAGAAGCTCTCCCAGATTCTGATCGATGCGTGTGATAACACAATTTCGATCGAAAATTGGGGAGTCGCCATTCCGATCAAGAAGCATGAGCGCGAGCGTGACGCTCAAGGTGCGCCTCTCTGGATCCCCGAACTCATCTTTGGACACCTCTTGACAAGTTCAAACTATAATGACGATGAGCAACGGGTCACAGGTGGGCGAAACGGGTACGGTGCGAAACTTGCGAACGTATTTTCCACAAAGTTCTGGATCGTGATTAGCGATGGAAAGAAGACGTACCGCCAGATGTGGCACGACAACATGAGTCGGTGTGACCCACCTATGATTGAGAATACGTCCGAGGGTGTCTATGTTCGGGTCGGTTTCACGTCTGATATCAAGAGGTTCGGCGGACATGGTGACTTTTTCAAGGTGGCTGAGAAGCGTGCATGGGACGCAGCCTTTTTGTGTCCCAAGGCCAAGGTCTATTTTAATTCAAAATTGATCCAAGTCCCGAGCCTTGAGGAATATGCGAAGATGCACGGTCTTGTCGCCCATGGGTCTACGACCCTGAAGCTGGCGGACTGGGCCTATATGAATGTAGTCATAGGTCACTCCACGAGCGGGGGGTTTCAGCAGTGCTCGTGGGTCAACGGTATCGCCACCACCAAGGGCGGGTCCCACGTGGACCGAGTCGTACAGGCACTTGTGAGTGAGATCCAAAAGGATAAGCGGTGTGCGACTTTGAAGCCTGCCCAAATCAAGTCGTCCCTCTTTGTCTTTGTCAGCGCCGTCCTCATCAACCCCACCTTCAGCAGTCAGACCAAGGCGGAGTGTACTTCAAAGATTTCCGATACACCCAATTTTCCACCAAAATTCATCAAGGATGTCTTCGCCTCGGGTGTGTTGGACGACTTGGTCTCCAAGGGCCTGGCCGTGGTCGACAAGGAACTCAAAAAGACAGATGGGGCCAAAAAGGCTCGTATTACAGGCGTTCCTAAGCTCGACGACGCCAACTGGGCCGGAACACACAGGAGCCACGAGTGTACGCTTATCATTACGGAGGGTGACTCGGCGAAAGCCCTTGCTATTGCAGGCTTGAGCGTTGTAGGCCGCAATGCGTTCGGCGTGTTTCCACTCCGGGGTAAGCCTCGCAATGTTCGGGATGCTTCGGTAAAGCAAGTGACTGATAACGAAGAATTCAGCAATTTGAAAAAGATCCTCGGGCTCCAACATGGCAAGGTCTATAACTCCCTGAGAGATTTACGGTACGGTCGACTTATGATTATGACGGACGCTGACTTGGACGGGAGTCATATCAAGGGCCTGGTCCTGAACATGTTCCACGTATATTGGCCCAAGCTGATTGAGTTGGGATTCATCGTGAGTATGGTGACGCCCGTGATCAAGGCAGGGAAGACCTGGTTCTTCACGGAGGACGCCTTCCGTGAGGCACAGGCACAGAGGTCCGGTGGACTCCCGGGTCCGGTCAAGTACTATAAGGGTCTAGGTACGTCTACGAGCGCCGAGGCGAAGGAGTACTTCAAACAGATTGAAAAGCTGACTGTGGCTTTCGGGGCGGACAAGGATATGAATGAGTCTATGATGCTCGCCTTTGCCAAGGCTCTGAGTGATGACCGCAAGGAGTGGCTCACGAAACACATGGCGACCCCACCTCCCGGTGTGCCCTATGGCCAAGTCGCCAAGCTGTCCGTATCTGATTTCGTTCACCGCGACCTTGCGAACTTTAGTGCCGAGGACATCAAGCGAAGCATCCCACACGTGGCGGACGGTCTCAAGCCTAGTCAGCGCAAGGTGATCTACGCGTGCCTCAAGAAGGGGCTCACACAAGACATGAAGGTGGCGCAGCTGGCAGGTTACGTGGCCGAGCAGACTGCGTACCATCACGGGGAGGCGAGCCTCCAAGGGACGATAGTGAACTTGGCCCAGAACTTTGTGGGTGCAAATAACCTGAACCTTTTGGAACCTTCGGGACAGTTTGGGACACGGCTGGCAGGTGGGAAGGACGCTGCGAGTTCCAGGTACATCTTCACGCGTCTGAGTCCTGTGACAAAACGCATCTTCCATCCAGCCGATAACGCCGTCCTGAAATACGTGGTGGACGATGGTCAACAGGTCGAGCCCGAGTTTTACGTGCCCGTACTCCCTATGATCCTCGTGAACGGTGCCGAGGGTATCGGGACGGGGTTCAGCTGTTACGTGCCCCCCTACGACGTAGATGTCCTGAAACACAATATCCAGTGTGCCTTGGACCAGGTGGCGATGGCACCGATGGTCCCACACTTCAAGGGGTTCCGCGGCCGGGTTACGAAGACTAAGGACCATACCTGGGCCCTGGAGGGTCTCGTGGAGCGCGAGGGGTCCCAGTTCCACGTCACGGAGCTCCCACCAGGTAAGTGGATCCAGGACTTCAAGGAACACTTGGACGATCTGGTCGAAAAGGGAACGATCCAAAAGTACGAGAATCACTCTACAGAGACCCAACCAGACTTTCGGATATGGGGTGCCTCCTTCGAGGACCCTGTCAAAGAGCTCGGACTCAACAAGACGATCCACACGAGCAACATGTACCTCATTGGCCCCAACGGCGCCGTCAAGAAATACAATAGCCCTGAAGAGATACTGGTTGACTACGTCGAGATTCGGCTCGGGGTGTACAAGAAACGCAAGGCGTGGCTGCTCAAGGAATTTGATTCTGAAATTGAGTGGCTCAGTGAAAAGGCTCGATTCATCACGGGAGTGATCAACGGAGGCCTCAAGGTCCTGAACGTCCCCTTGGCCCAAGTCCAAGCCCAACTTGCCAAGGCGCAATTTAAGGATGAAATTTGGGAGAAACTCATGGATATCAAGACGTACCAGTACGTGGCGGAGGAGGTCAAGCGGCTCCAGGACTTGGTCGCGAAGCGCAAGGCCGAGCGGGACACACTCAAGGCGACGAGTGTGATTCAACTGTGGAAGAATAATCTGAGCGAGTTGTAGAAAGGGGAATGCAGAAAGCATTCCAAAATGTACTTTCACTTGAAAAACGCGCACAAGCTTCTATATTTGGTCTATTCAATAAAACTGTAGGCCCTGCTCCGGCGCCAAGTCCAACACCCGGACCTGCGAACGCACCCACACCCCAAGAAACACCCGTGGCCCTTGCACCCATAGACGTGAACGGATTTTATAAAGTTACAGGTCCGACACAGATTACTTTTTATGTAACATCCGATCGTCCAGCGGTGCCCATAAGCGCTGGATGGACTGGCGACGGGTTCACGGGAATTTTGGGTCAAATTCAGATTACAGGGGCTTCACTCACACCCGGACCCGGGTACAACTGGTCTTTTAATCTTCAGACGGATACGGACCAAAACATAGAGGGCATACAACAGGCCACGGGTGCTATTCTTTATCCACCGAACCAGCTTCAGTACTCAAACAAGAAAACAAAGATGCCCATCTACGGCTATTACGACACTAAACAGGGCATGACGACGTTTTACTTTACGGCCCCACCTCCTCCCCAAACGACTGCCGGGTGGCTTGTGACCGGTCTCCCTACGATAAAAGTGCCTATGCGCGTGACGTCTTACTCACAGAACATAGCCCAGGTGAATGCCCCAATTATGAATCAGATTATACATTACACAAACTTGGCAACACTCGAGTCCGTTGATGGAAGCGCCATCCCGAACAATTCAAACCAGATTTTTGTGAACGGTGTTCCGGCTATGATTCAAGAGCCTTTGTTTACAAACACTTTCATTCCCGGAAAGTTCACGAGTTATGTGCCACCCGAGACAACGAGTGGAATACCGAACGTACAGGTCCAGCTCAACTCGAACGTGCACGCTGGGACATACCCGGTGCTTCGGGATCTCAACACAGATGTTGAATGGGAAAACGTTCTTTCAGATGGTCGGTTGTTTCCTGAAAACAAGTACATTGAAGAGAAAAACAAGGGCTTCAGTTCTGGGTCTATCCTTGCGCTTCAAGCGATCGGACCTCAGGAAAAGTACCTTTTGACGGACGATATGAGCAAGTCTCAGTGGAACCCCGAGTTCAAGCGGTACTCGAACTTTGTCATGTACCAGCGCGTGTACCCTTTCCCGCCTCCAAACCCTTTTTATCAGGGGTCCGTCATTCAGATTGAGCTGCGGCCTACAGAGTTGGGCCATCTCCTGTCGAACATGTACCTCTCGGTGACTCTGCCGGCCCTTCCGGGAAGCAACAGTTACACGCCAAACGTCGGTCGGGCTCTTTTACAACAAGTTGACCTCCTCGTGAATGAGACAATCGTCGAGACTTTGTACGATGATTGGTACGTTATTCGGGACCAAATGTTCTTGGACGCGGATGAGCAGCTCGGTATTCAGACAGCCCTGAACGTGTCGAATGCCCAAGTCGGTGGGACAATTACCATTCCTCTCGAGTTTTTCTTTTGCCGTCGCCATTCGCATAACAATAAAGGACGTGAGCGTCTTCGGAGACCGTACCTTCCGACGTGTGCCATGTGGGCCCAGCGTTTGTATGTGCGCTTCACGTTCCGCCCAAACACGTGGTGGGCGAGTCTTCCGGCCAACACAAAGTACGACGTGTACCCAACAGGGACAACTTTGTGGCCGAATCTCATCACTGAAGAGATTTTACTCGAAAATCCAGAGAAGCTGTACTATCAAAACACACCTCTCAAGTACATTGTAAATCGCGTCCAAAAGGAGTCGACCCTTTCATTCACGAGCGCAAATCCTATTCTTCAGTTGACGGCCAACTACCCTGTTCAGGTTTTGGCGTGGTTTTTCCGCAACAAAAGTTTTGAAAATATAACAGACGGTCGGTACTATGCGTCTCGGTACAGCTACGGGTACTCGACCCAGTACATTCAGACGGGTATTCAGCTCCAGTTCCCTTCGGGAAATGCCAACTTTGTGGACGTGATTAATAACGCCAAGATCACCTTGAATAATGTGGACATCCTGAGTACGTTTCAGGGGTCTCTGTACTACTCATTTAAACAGCCTCTCGAACACTACCTTTCTATACCTTCAAAGAACATCTATACGTACTCTTTCGGGTTGACGCCGAAAGAGTACAATCAGGGTGGGTACTTGAATTTTGCAAAGTTAAACTCACAAACGACATATATACAACTGAATTTCAACCAAGCCTATACAAACCAGATCACGTCTGGATACAATCTGTACATGTTTTATTATGGATATACTCTTCTTCAATTTCAGGGCGGGTTTGCTTCCCTTCCGTTTCTGTAAGCTTTCGGAGAGCCTCCACAATTCCGTTCGATATGGCCCACCGCAAAAAGTTCAGTTGGGCACACGTCGTTGTCAGACCCTGAAAGTCTATACGCTCGGTACGACAAAACGGATCAAAAAGTTTTTTACTGTACCCGTCCAAACTGGACTTGTATGCGACGTGTACCGTAAAGACCTTACCGTTCGGGGCCGTAAAAGACACATGGTTTGCCTTGGAATAATTCGTTACAAACCATTCGAGTTTGCGGAGAGACGGACCCTTTCCGTGACCGAGAATGTCATGGAGCTGTTTACTATTCTCCGGAACCTCAAAAAACTTGGTCAAACTTGAAAGTAAAAGATCACTTTTGCTTCCCATTAATCAATTTTAAGTTGGAAATCTCTAAGTGCGTGTCCCCGCTCGCAAACAAGGATCAGAACACTACGTGTTCCTCAGTCCCAAGGCGCCGGTGCTGTTTCCTCTTTCTTTTCGGTAGGAGGTTTGTATTCCGGACACTGACACTGGTGAAAACCGCAGTACCCATTCTCCTTGGGCTTTTTGAGGCACCTTTGCTTGCTTTTCAAAATACCTTTACAGAAGTTGCCTTCGACCCGCACCGTATCTTTGATGAGTCGCTCGATAGGAATCTCGTAAAGACGAGAAACCTCCTCGAGGACGGCCCGGGACCTGAGATTGACGCGACGAGTCACCTCGTCCTCTATGTTCTGAAGAATCTGTTGTTGATAGGCGGCCTCTTCCATACCTACTATACGTTTGGAGCTTTTAAGGGCTTTGAGAACCGGGCCAGGAAGGCTTTCCGCGCCTCCACCTCGGCGGAACTCGACGTCTTGACCATAAACTTTTTGTCAAAGATCAGATCGGCGCTGACCAGGGGTTCAAGCAAGTCCTGTACGGGCTTTTTGAACTGGTTTGTGAAATAGTACTGGTAGTCAAGCGGGACTTTGTTGTCTCGGGCCCATACGGGGTCCTCGGCCTTTTCAAACATCTTGCCGTCACCCTTGATGATCACAAAGGACACGCGGTCGCCCTGTTGCGGTTCGGAGCCGGGCGCGCGGGCTCGCATCTTGTCCCGGACCGTGACGTGGGGCTGGGGTACCTTGTAGTCTGCCGCGAGCTGCTTACTCATCAAGAGCTTGTCTGTAGGCACGTCACCAGCCATGAGCTTCCGGGCCGCGTCACGCGCAAACTCGATAACGGGTGTCGGGTCGCTCGACTCGAGCACCATATCCAAGAGCGACTTGAGGGTCTCACGCACGTACGGACACGAGTCTCTTCGGACCACTTGGAGGCCCTTGACGTCAATCTTTTTGAAAACGACCGCGTCCCCCTTTTTCTCGAACATCTTTGCCGCGTACCGTTTCTTGCTGTACAGAAAGTACGGACAATAAACCTTCTCAAGCTCAAGGTCGTTTGGTGCCTTGAAAAGCTTCGTACACTGGTCGGCTGCCTGTTCACCCAGTTGCCATGAGTAGTCGATAGCCTCTTGACCTTTGCGCCCCTGAACATCAAACTCAACCATCACGGAGTCCGTGTCCCCGTACCGAACCTTTGCACCCGGAAAGTTCGCCTCCACGTAATTCTTGGTCGTTTCGATCATCTGGCGACCACGCATAGTCACGGTCGAGGCGATAGCCACCAGAGGCAACATACCCTTCGAAGCACCCGTGAACCCGTAGATGGAATTCATACTGACCTTGTACGCAAGCTGTTGACCGTTATAGATAGCCTCCATAGGCGTTCCTTCGTGTTGGGCCATTAGTTTCTTGGCTTTTTTACGAAAGGCTTTGAGGTCTGTCAAGATGACCGGAAGGAGGGAAGGAACGTTTTGGGCGAACTTGTGTGGCCCGTACGTCTCGTACTCTACGCCTGGCAAGTTGTCGTACTTGGGGTCCATCACAAGGGTCGAATAACACAGGTTGTGTGCACACATGATGGACGGGTACAGAGACGCAAAGTCCAAGGCTGTGATTGGTCCGTAGTACGCCCCCGTCTGGGCTTCAAGCACGGTTGCACCTTGATAGCCGTCTTCATCACCTCCAGAAGTAAACGCGTCTCGTTTGAAAGTAGGAATAATGAAATTGAGTTCTCGCGCTTTCTTGGCCATTTGGCTAAACACCTTGATTTGTTGACCCCGTTCGCTAAGAAATGACAAGGGAACCCAACAGGCTTTTGCCATCTCAATCTGGTTCTGGATCTGACACAGTTTG
>Ga0208618_1000306_pt1 | contig 23446 bp, 28 predicted proteins | sample CryBogCBE18Jul08_FD_184585 | JGI IMG/M metagenome (GOLD analysis project Ga0208618, IMG submission 184585) | Freshwater microbial communities from Crystal Bog, Wisconsin, USA - CBE18Jul08 (SPAdes) | ecosystem: Environmental > Aquatic > Freshwater > Lake | place: Crystal Bog, Wisconsin, USA...
TCAATGCCAATAAAACTTTACTTAAACGCATATCTTCGAGCTCCTATTTATTATTCTTTTTATCCGTAGACAAAGAATATGCTTAAGTATTTACACGAAGTTTGCTTTAGATTACGTAGTGCTTATTTCTTGAAACGGGGCTCTAGGCCGATTTGATTGAAGATTGTCTGCACAGCCTTTGCTTGACTTACACAGTCTTCTAGGGCATTGTGCAGCCCTTCTTTGCCCTTGACACGTGGATCGCCATGCACTTTGAATAGTGTGCGACTGTCGCTAATTTGCCAGTATTGCCAGTTAGCAACCATTCCGTACTGCTTGTACAGGTGTTCAAGGATACCAATGTCAAATACTGTACCTTGTGCCCATACTGTGTTCGCACCAACTAGGAATCGATTCAGCTGTTTCAGCATGTCTTCTACTGGTATGCGCCCTTCGGTGCCCAGTGCTTCTTCACGCACATCTTCGGCTTGTTGACTCCACCAGTCCATGGTGTCTTCACGCACAATACGGCCCTTGACAATTTGATCATCAACATCGGGCTTACAGTAGAGTCCCTCGCCAATGTCGCCTAGTACATAGGGGTTGAACTTGACTGCGCCTACAGTAAGAACGACACAATCTGGGCAGGTGCCCAGTGTCTCAATGTCCAGCATTATGTCTGCCATGATTAAGGTTTTGTTAGAATTTTGTGGGTTTCTGCGTGTGCTACACGTTTACGCAGACTGCTTGAACTAAAGCTGTGATCACGCCCATTGAATACCAGTTCGATGCCGCGTTGGTGACATTCCCATTTGCCAGTAAAGTCTTTGTCTTGATATTCTACTCCAAGAATACGGACATCCACAGGAAGGATGAGTAAGAGGTCAATGAGATCTTGTTCGGTTTGGTAAACAACCACTTCATCAACATAGCGACACGCCGCAAGCTGAATTTGACGTTCCACAATACTCTGAACGGGCTTATTCTTGGTATCGGGCCTATCAATTGTTGGGTCAGTTTGTAGTCCACAGATGAGATAATCACAGTGGTTCTTTGCCTCACTAAGCATAGCAATATGTCCAGCATGAAGTACATCAAAGGCGCTAAACGTGATACCAATTTTTTTACCATTTACTTTAAGCTGTTTAATATTGTTGAAAATGTTCATATATATTTTACGTTGATTATATTTCGACTTACCCTGTCATAAAATGTTGCTCGATGCTTTATCCCTAATGCTTCCATGGCATGTTGAATCGAAGGATATTCGATATCGTTAACTATAACAGGTTTGTATTTCTTAGTCAACGGGACACCTTTTCTTTTTGCTGAAGCTGCTGCATGTGCTTTACGCCATTCGTCAGTTTTTTCTGGTTGATTTTCTTTAATACGTTGTTTGGTTTCCTCAGATTGCTTGTATCCTTCATGCCCATTGCTTTTTCCTTTTTTAGAATCGCTAATCTTTTTAGCACGTACTGCTTTTTCAGATTCCGATAATGAGTCGTGCCAAGCCTTTACTGATTTATTCCTTTTCTCAACAATATTTTTCTTTTCAGGATGATTTGATACTGTATCGCCACCGGTCCCTCCAATGGTAATGTTGTAACCAACATTACGATCGGTTGAGTTTAGCAACGATATCCAATACATTTCTCGTTGATCAACGATGCTACTGTCACATTCTTCGAGAACTTCTCTTAAAAAATACTGTTTTCCGTATTTCTTTATTGCTTGATTTAATATTACCCCGGAACCTAAATACAAGGGATTATCGGTTTTTGATTTGCCTATGTAGATTTTTCCGTTTTTTGTATTGGTTGTTTTGTAAATAATACTCATAAAGTATTTATTACATTGACAACATTTAATATGGTTATCAAATCATTTTGCTGTTTCTACTTTGACCTGTAAGGGGAAACCGTGATTGCGAGCAAGGATTGTGACTTCAATGCCCTTTTGTTCTGCCAGTTCATAAGGCAGAGTAGCAACCACTGCTGACTCGTCATCATGAACCTTTTTAGTTAACATTTCGGCTGCATCACGTCCGTAACCAAAAATGCTGGTGAGTGTTTCAACAACAAATTCAAAAGTGGTTACATCATCATTAAGGTAAACAACATTGTAATCTTTGGGTTCTTTGTATTTGTTTTTAACTGCAATGCGTTCGCGGACTTCTACATCAATCTTAGTTTGTGTCATAATTCGTCTTAAATTTGTCTACCACGGGGAGGATGATCCCTCCCCGATCTATTTAGATTATATTACTTGTTGAAAGTAAGTGCAATCTTTTTGGCTTTTTTCTCCTCAGGAACAACGTGTTCTAGTGCGATTGCTAGAATACCATTTGTCACTGTGGCAGCACGTACTTCTACGTTTTCAGCCAAGTTAAAGGTGCGAGTAAAGTTGCGGGCACTGATACCTCGGTGTAGGTATGTGGGTTCTGCAACATCTTCTGTCTTGACTCGTTCGCCAGTAACAGTCAGTACGCTGTCCTTTAGTTCCACATCAAGCTCGTCCTCTTTGAATCCTGCAACGGCCACTTCAACAACATAGTGAGTGTCATCGAGTTGAGCAATGTTGTAGGGAGGGTAGTTACCGCCTTGAGCACTGTTCGCAAAGGTGCGATTCAGTTCTTCGAACATGCGATCGAATCCGATTGTATGACGATGTAGGTTGGGTAAGTCGAGAGTGTGAAGAGTGAATTGTGTCATGTTAGTTCTCCTTATAAAGCAAGTTATGACATTTGTGTGTAGCCCATTATTGGCACTACACAAATATTTATTATACAGACAAAATTTCTAAAAATCTAGTGTTTTGGAGGATCGACTACTGTGAACTCTACCCATTGTCTGGGAATCACAGGATCAGGATTCCAAGTCAGCATGAAGAAATGATACTCGCTATCATTAGCCAGTATCAATCTCAACTTGTCTTTGTGATATTTGGTTCGGTAGGGTATTTGATGTCGCTCGCTCCAGAGATCAAATTCTCTGTGCAGATAGTAGCTGGGATAAGCAGGGTTTCCTTCCCCGCTCAAATCAAATACCAAATACATCAGTACATTTTTTTAGGCAACTGCTGATCAGCAAGTTTCTTTTGCCAACGGCGTTTGGCTTGATTCTTTTTGCGTTTGCGTTCAGTTGTGGGTTTTTCATAAAACTCACGTTCGCGAAGTTCGTTCAGCAAACCTGATTCCAGGATCTTTTTCTTGAACTTGCGTAGGGCTTTTTCTACGTTGTCGTGTTGTACAACTACAGAACAGCCTTTTAATTGTCGATATGTTGGTTTGTCGTAATAGCTCATGCTTTATTTATAAAATAAGCCACAGGGTCTTCATTTTCTGCGTCTATAATGGCATCTGCGATGCGCTCTATTTTCCACCGCCATTCCTCATCGGATCCGGGGGTATCTACATAGACATTATAAACACGCCCACTCTCACGGCATGCTGTCATACAGGCTGTAAGTTGTTCTTCTGTGGCATTGATTAGTAGAACTATGGGAATGTAGTCGGGTGCAGTAACAAAGTTACTAACACCCTGCGTTGCTGGGATAAAGTTAGACACGTCGGCCTCCTATGACTGATTGAACTTGCTCTTGTTCTAGGTCGGTCAAATCATCCCAACCGTAAACTCCGGTTAGAACTTGATCAGTTAAGAACTGTATGTAGGCATCATTGTGTACGTATGCTGTGGTAGTTTGTTTATTAACTTCGATCCACTTGATATCGTTCCATTTGAACAGGCGTGTGGGACGGAAGTCTGTGCGTAAGAAGAGATCTCCACGAACAGGATTGTCTGGGAAGTTGTTGCCAAATCCAGTTTCAGGCCGGCGCTTGAATAGGTTGGCTACAGGATCAGTAATGTAGTCACCAGGACGTTCTACTTCGTGTATAACTTCGGCTCGGACTTCTGTGACTTCAAGTTCAGGTTGCGAAATTGGCGCCATAGATGCCTCGCTGGCTGAGTCATCCTGATCCAAAGCTGTAACTTCTTCTGGAGTAAACTCACGCGGTTCAACCGCAGTAGTTTCAGCAACAATTGACATGGCTGCTTGATCATCCCGAATGGCAGCAATTTCATCAATCAGTTCTGCTTCACGTGTCATGCTGGCTTGGTGTAGTGCATTTACACGATCAAAGTCTGTCTGTAGATTTTGAATATAGTTAACCAGCTCTTGTGTAAGAGATTCGCTTTCGGCTAGTTTGTTTTCCAAGTCAGGATCTGCTGGTTTGGTTACTGTCCAATCGGGAGCATTTTCAACAACTTCAAACGGTGTTGTTTCTAGTACAGGTTCACGTTCAGCGGGCGGTGCTGGCATGGGCTCGAGATTTTCAAAGTGCGTGAATGGTTGAGACAAGTAAGCAGGGGGAGTCTCGGGAGGTACATCCTCCACTGGTTGAGGCTCGACTGCTGCGGTTCCAGCGCTAGCCTGTTCTTCCTGCTCTTGCTCAACCAACTCGTCAACAGTAGCACCACTGCCGCTGGCTACATACTCACGTTCTTCTGTTTCTGGGTTCTTGTACCAAGCCCAAGTCATCTGTGCTGCCAACAACATAACAACTGCAAGTGGGTCAAACACAATAACGATTAAGATAATGACCCAAGTTACAGCACGTTCAAGAATACTGGCATCCGGATTGTCACCATAGACAAATGCCGCAATGTATTTGATTGGACCTACTTCGGCTTCAACTTTGCGTACCTCGGCGGCAATAGGCGCACGGGCATCGTTAAGTTGCGAGATAGACTGTTGCGACTGTGATATTTCTGCTTGAAGGCGACTACGTTCTTTCTGCTGGGAGCGACGGATAGCCACTGCTCGGTCGGCACCCGTTTCTGTTGTTGAGCGGCCCAGTATTTGGTCCACTGCTTCATCCAGTTGTTTAAGTGCCCGACGGTCTGCTTCAATATTTTCTTTTTCGGTTTTGATTTTTTCATCATATACTGCAATCTTGCTTTGTACATCACCACTTACTAGTGTTTGATCGCTGTGTGCTTTTGATAGGAATCCAAAGATACCTAAACTGGTAATTACCATCAGCACAACAACACCTGAGACTGCGTAGGTTCGCATTAGGATTGGAATTCTGCTCCAGTAGGCTTTGACCCAGCTGGCAATAACCAATTTGCCAACCTCTAGGCTAATGCCCATGATCATGATGGGAATGGCTGCTGCTGAGAAGATTGCTGTCAAGCCAACTACACTGTAGTAGATGGCTACTGCTGAAATGCTTAGTCCGGAAAGAAAGAGAAGTGCTGCAAGTATCATAGTAGTAAAGGTTTTAGTTGCTTAGTGTACTATGATACTGCGTTAAAAGCAACAGGTTTGGTTAAATGGTATTGTTACCAATTGCAGTTACAAATAAGTTACCGGTTGTTCCGTCGAAATTAAAATATTTGATATACATACTTTGGTGTGATGTAACAAAAATACTAGAACCGTTTGTAGATTGCCCGCTAGACACCCCGTGATTGAACTGTGTGCTGCCGCCAGCCGGACTCATTACCAGCACTTCCACTGTTTTGCCTATTGTAGTTGCTAGGTTGATCAAATTGGCAGTGAGAGTTGTACCGGGCCCGGTTGTGTGTACATGTATCAAATCGTCTGTATCAAAGTTGATTGGAACCACATTGGCCACTAGGGTGGGCTGTGTTGCATTGTGGGTAATACCCTTGGTTGAACTAAAAGTCCCATTAACAGCAACATTGCCGGTGTTTAACGTCTTGCCCGCGGCCATAACAGTGTTACGATTCAGCACTAAGTTAGCGGTATCACCAGTTGACCCGATCTGTATATCAATATTACCGGTAGTAGATTGGATTGTGTTATCGACAAACTTTAATTGACCAACTTGTAACTGGTTGGCTCCGTTGATTTGTAACACACCGTTTGTAACAGTAAGTGCTGCACTTATTGCGGCGTTAGCAGTATCTTGAATGTATATTGATCCCGGACCAATATAGACACCCTTCCATTTTCTGGTCCCACTACCAAGGTAATATGTATTATCAATGCCAGGAGTTAAGTTACCACCGATGTTGCTGTCTGCGGTTAAATTAATACCTGCAAATGTCGGAGTGGCATTTGCAGAAACATCCTGCCCAATACTAACAGTAATAGCACTGCCTAAACTAACAGTGCCGCCGCCCGTGACGCCTGTTCCTGAGTTTACTGTGACTGTTGAATTTTGTAATTTAACGTTTTGTATACTGCTTGCAGCCAATGCACCGATAACATCAGCATTGCTTAATGTTATAGCACCAGTACGTGTATTGAATGTTGTTACTCCGTTGCCGCCGACTGGAATTCTGTCCCAAGTCGCACCGTTATAAATTACCCAGTCGCCTGCAACAAAAGTAGACCCTAGGTTGGTACCACCGGTAGTAACTGCATATTCATATCCAGTTGTACCTACGCCATTGGCCAATGTTGGTACGTTGGTATTAGCGTTCCATGTGCCTTGATAACTTACTCCGCCTAACAACGAAGTAGGAATTTGTGATAATGTAAGTCTACTTGCGCCGTCTAATGTAGCAACACCGCTAGCTGCTCCAAGTTGTGTTAACGGGATAGCCGCGGTATTTTGTGATGTTAAATCAGCAAAAGTAATACCACCACTGTCTATTGTTAAACTACGACTAACGCTATTACTATTAATAGCACTAGTCCAAAACTGTATATTGCTGCCATGATTGGATCCAGTTTGATCTTGACTGGCAACAAAGTCAATGCGGGCTGTGCTCAGTGCGGGCCAGCCAGTGCTTGTGTAGGGAGTAGCACCCAGTCTGCTGATTAACTCACCGTTGTTAACTGCTGAAGGAGAACCACTACTTCCATTGTAGCGACGACCAATGTATGCGGCATAACCTACTACGCCATCGTTGTAAATTCTTGATGCTGTAGTAGAACCATCTTGTCCAGTGATGTGCAACATAACACCAGTGGTCTGAGGAGCAACAATGCTACCGTCTGAACTACCAATGATATCAATTGCACTATCAAAACTGTTGATGTTGGGTACATAGAAATTCATTGTACCATTTTGTAGAGTTTGAATTAGTTGTGCGCCACCGGTGGTAGAAACATTCAACTCGCCAATGATATTAACATTGCCAGTGCCGTTGCTGACAAGGTTCATGTCTTGGTTTGCGCCAAGTGTACTGATTGTAGTACCAATAATTGAAAGATTGCCAATGTTGGCATTGTTGGTTGCAACATAAGCCGGAATACCACCGGGAGTGTGTCCGTCACTAATTCGTAGTTGACCAGTCACTGGATCGTAGAATAAATGACCCTTTTCACCAACGTAGGTAGTAAAGTGTGCTGAGTTACTACGACTTACATAAACTTTGTTAATTGCCATTTAGACTTACCCTTCAAAAGGTTCGTCTTCGTCGGCTATTACTACTGTGGCTGCTGACGGAAGACCTGCCATCTTTTTCATTACTGCTAAGGGATCTTCTTCTCCATCGCAAGCGCAAGGGTCGCAACCGCACTCGGCGCAAGCACCTGCATGATCATGGTCAGCATGTGTGTCTAGCTCGCCATTGCTAAAAGCATTGTCAACTCCAGCAACTTTTTTGATCAACTCTAGTTTTTGTTGTAAGGGGCTGACCATGCTGTCAACATTGACATCTGGGTGTTCGCCGTTGGCAGCATCAACTTGATGTAGTTGTGCGCTTTGGTCTTGGTGTGGTACTTGACTTTCAATGCCGTCAATTTTGTCTGCTAGGCCGCGTAGTATTTCTGCGATGTTCATGGTGCTGTCCTTATGCTGTTCTCATTTGAACGTTACCGTTAACGGTTACTGGAACAGTACCAGGACTGACAGTGCCAATTTGTGTAACTGTGATTGCTGTAACTGCGCCGTTGGTTGTAGCAAAACTTAAGAAATTACCCAGTCCCTGCATGTTAACGTCAGTTGGGCGGTTTTGTGAGATCATTGAGCCAACGTTGGAACTGGCACTGGCCAAGGTGTTGATAGCATAGTAGCAGGCATTGTTTGCTACTACCTTGACCTTGGTGCTGGCGATTGCTGCGGTATTTGCAACTGTGGTTGTTACAAATGTGTATGATGTTGCCATAAAGTAAAATTCCTCATTTTACTTATTTAGCCCAAACATTATTGTATGGTGTGATCTTGATCCAGCATACTGATGTCACGTACACCCAACAGTTTTAAGATTTTGGCAATGTTCTTAGGGGCTGTAAAGGGCAAGACTTCAGGTAAGACTGCGCCCTTTAGATTTCCCTCACGGTCAAATATAAAGCAATAATCGTCATCCTCTAGATCATCGCTGTACTCTTGATCTAACAGTTCATCAACTGCCAAGGCCTGTTTACTCATATTTGACTCCAGTGTTGTTATTGTATTTAACAATTATACTTCACTGCTGGGCAAATGTCAACTCTTCAAGTCGGTGTGGTCGTTCAGCATAAAAGATATGACCTCCAACTCGATCAATCTTTAGTTTCTGCTTTGCCCAACTTGGATGAATATGGCGTTCATGAAAATAAAGAGCGTCTCTATATTTGTCACGGTATTCATCGAATCCACCGGCAAGTAGTTCTTGGGCCACAGCGACACTGTCATCCCAGCGAGTATCGTTTGAGCGAATTTTATGAGCATGTTCACATCTCCAACTAAACTGACAAATCGTATGACTTGTCCATACTGTCACGGTCTCACGGACTTGACTGGTCTTCTTGAAGATCACACCTTCAGTTACGGTGTGTGTTTTTGTGACCTTCTTTGGTACACTGAGATTGGTGCGTTGGTTAACAACGCCACAAATGGTTGTGGGAAAATTTCCACTGTTGCTTCTGTTGATGGTAACAAGGCCTACTGCAACTTTGCCTTCTGTTGGTTCGCTAGCAGCTTCATAATAAATGTTTCGCGCTAGACATTCGAGGTCATTGTTCATTGCGACCTCTTTTGCATGACCGGGTGCCATTACGGTCAGGGCAACTATTGATAGGATAATTTGCATTATCGTTTTCATATTTTGTCCTCCTTTGGTCTTGCTTTTTAAGGCAAGTAAGTTTATATAACCAGCAGAAAACTGAGTTATATGCTACTATAACTAGTTAACTGCTATGTTAATGGGGTTGTTCGCGACTTATTTTGTCATTAAGTGCGTTGTTAACGTCAAAGATTAGTGACTTGGCTAATGCTACTCTTAAACGTTGTGCCTGCTGTTGCGGGCTGGTCAGGCGGTCTTGGATAACCTAAACTGGCCAATGATGGTAGTCCTCGACGACTACGTTCTTGCTCGATACGGTCCCAAACAATGTTGTCTTGTCCGGTGTAGGTTAGGCTAGAGTCCGGAGTATTGGCATAGGCACTGGCATTGATTTGTGCTGCCGCCACTGCTGCGCTGTCATTATGCACCATGGGAGTTGGTAATCCCAGTGCATAGCTCTTGGCCAAGTTTTTGCCTTCTTGCAGACTAGCAATGATGGCGTCACCGGTTAGGTCATTTGTAGCCAATCCCGAGAATAGCTCGTTGTGTCCTATCTGTTGTTTGTCAACACCATAGTCATGCAGCTTGTGTGCCATGTTCATAATTGATCCTACGCCACTTGGCGCTGCCGGTAAACTGGCAAGATTGATACCAGCTAGACTCAAATTGCTAACTTCTTTGGCTAGATGACTTTGGCTGTCAGTTAGGGCTGTTTGCGCTGTAGTGACTGCCGTTTTCAAATCACTGTTGCTTGCTGCTGTGCTGTTAAAGTTTGTAACTGCTGTCTGAAAGTCTGTGTACTGTGTGGTTACACCTGTGGTAAAAATTGCAGTGACTAGTGCCTGTGCTGTTTTGTACAACTGCTGTCCCACAGGACTGTTTAAGATACTAGACAATGTGGTATTGATCTTGTCAAACGAGTCTTTGTGTGTTGCACCGGCTGCTGTACCAATCATCTCACTCATTGTAGGATTACCAAACAGTCCCGAACCTGTACCAGTCATGGGACCTAGTGTGTCTTTAACGCTTTGTGGAACCAGCTCTTTGACTTGATCTAAGAATGCAGTGGCCTTGACCTTGAGGCTTTCAACATAGGCACCAATCTTGGCATTGTCGCCCTGTACGCCCAAGTTGGTCAAACTGTTGCCAAGATCCAGCAGGCCGTGACTGCCAGGACGTAGTCCCAACATAGCAACTGCTCCTGGAGGCATTACATAGTTGGGATCTAGTAAGTCTGCTGCTGTAGTGGGATCTTTAACCAGTGTCACACCAGTTTGACTGATTAACTTTTTCAAGTCATCGCCAGTGACATTTTCCAGTGCTGCCATAACAACTGCTGGAGGAACATCATCTGGATTTGCAGGATCGGCACCATAGGCGTCGATAGTAGCATTTATACCTAAACTCTCCGCCAATCCCTGCTTTTGCAAACTTTTAAGCATACCTACAGCCGTTAGTTCCATGGCACTAAAGTCAAATAGCGAGCCGTAGCTCTTGACACCTTTGCCAATATCGGCCATGCCAGCGTTTACACTTTCGCTTTTTAATACTGCTTGACCCTTGGCTAATGCTGTAGGATCTAGTAGTTGTCCCACTCCACTAAAGCTGCTTGCTAGTCCGCCTATTTTTGCACCTAGTCCGGCTACAATACTGGGGCTGGCGCTGTTTAGTCCGGCGGTTAATCCATTGAGCTGACTGCCAATGCCCTGTGCTGCGCCAAGTAGTTGGCTAGCCTTTTGATAGCTGGGTACATCGGCAGTAATGCCAGCCGGACTTGCCCCTGCAGGTATCAAACTGCCCAACTTGGCACCCAAGCTGCCGGCACCGCCAAGACTGGGAGTTGATACACTTAGTCCAGATAGCCCGCCAGGTAGTTGTCCCAAACTGCCCAAGGGCAATTGACTGCTTAGTGATCCCAGCTTGTTCATGACAGGATTCATTGCTGTAGCACCGTTGGTTATAACGTCGGCGAATCCAGCAGAGTGTACGCCCATGTCTGCAAAACTCTTGCTGCCAAAGTTTTGTAAGGCTGCGCTGAATTCAGCCATGCTACTGGCGCCACCTGCTGCGCTACCGTGTAGTCCAATGAGACTTTTAATGCCGCTTGCAGGATCACCGCCTGATGCAGCCGGTGCAATTTGACTTGCTTGTGCTGTCACGTTGGCTGCTACGTTGCCTGCTGTGACTAGAAAACTAGGTAGCGTGGCCAGTGTTGTAGCAAGTCCGGCTACCGAACTAGAGTTTACGTTGAGATTTGATAGTGTTGCAACCAATGGGTTGCTGCTCACAGCCGCCATGGTAACGATCATGTCAGGATTGATACCTAGCCCTGATCCATTTGCCATGCCGGATGTTGCTAATAATACTGTTGGAGTTAATGCCATACTAGTATTTAACCGATTTTGACGTCACTTGCGCCACTATTAATTGTACCCGGTGTGTCTTTACCCGGATCTTTTTTGTGCTTTTCAGTAACACTGCCCACCACTGCAACAGGAATGCCGTTGATCTTTACCGTATCAACAACGCCGCTGACGATGGCAACGCCGTCGTCCATAGTACTGCCTTTTACAGCAACATAGGCGCCATCAATACGAACACTGTCAGATACGCCACTAGCGATATTATGACCTTTGTCGTCAGTGTCACCCTTACGTGCAGCCGGTGTGCCCATTAGCTGATGATCCCTGCAGGTGCTGTCACAATGCCAGTAGTCATCTGTGTGTAGTGTGGCTTGAGTTCGTCTGTGGTTAGTGCTGCCATCATTACATGCTGCGACTTGAGTGTAACCACTGCTTTGTCTTTGCCAGTCATGAGACTGGGGAATAGGCCCACGCCCTTTTGACTTGGTACTACAGTCATGGGATTGGATACAACATATCCGCCACCGGGCTCTTCCAATAGGCTGTCTACTGTGCCAACGATTTCATCGCCGTTTACCAGTTTGAATGTGGCTAGATCGCCAGCTTCAATTTTGCTTGATTTATTGATTAACATTTTCGCTTTCAAAGTATTTTTTAAGTTCCGTAAATCCACCGATCAGCTGATCATCTAGGAATACTTGTGGGACTGTACGTGCTGTAGGAACTGCTTCTAGTAGATCCTCTTTGGTATATCCATCTCCAATTTTCTTTTCTTCAAATGGGATATTCTTTGCCTTCAACAATGCCTTTGCTTGATCGCAAAATGGGCAATGATACTTACTCCATACAACTGCTTTCATCTAGTTCTCCTTATACTGCGTATGTTTGTTTAAAAATGTCTGCCTTAACTACACCATAGTCGCCAGGACCGTGTCTAACTATATAGTCATTTCCTGCGGTGTAGTTTAGAGTTTCGCCCCAACTTGTTTTAACTGCACCATCATGGTCAGCAAGTTTGGCTACTTTTATAATCTTCTTGGGTGTGCAAATGCCGTGACCTTGATCGTCTTTAAGATGTGCAAACTTTTCTGGGGGCATGGGATAGCGTTCACCTTTTGGGCCAGTGAGAATATAATATCCAGCCTTGTACTTTACTGGACCTTCTAGCGTCTCAATAGTACCATCTTGGTCTGCTATCTCGTATTTTTCTTGTGCTGGCTTTTTGTATGTTTCAAAGCCGTCTTTGAACCAGGCATCGTTGAGTGCGTCTTCAAATAAGTTTAGTAAGTTTCTCATAGATCGGGTAACTCCTCATAATCTAGTACATCACTCATGACACCAATCACATAGCTAGTTGATTCGCTCTCTTGTAGAGCTGTTTGTTTCTTGCTAGTGTCTGTGTGTTTGTTAAACCAAGGGATAGGTGTTGTTTTGGGTGCAGTGGCTTGATACTTGATACCAATGTCCAACAGGGCGCCACGTGCTGTGTAGTCCACAAAGTCACACAAGATGTTTGCATTAAGACCAATCACTGGACCCTTCTTGAACAGGTAGTGTGCCCAGGCTTTTTCTTCACGGATAACATCCATGTACAATGCGTAGACTTCTTGCTCGCATTCGGCTTTGACTGCTGCAAAACGTGGATCTTCTTTAACTACTTGGTTAATGAGATAGGCAGTCCAACCTTTGTGCAACAATTCATCTTGTAGAATCAAACTGATGATGTTGCCGTTGCCCATGAATATGCGGTTCTCTACCATTGCCAAGCTCGTAGCAAATGACACCATAAAACGGAACGCTTCCAGTGCATAACTAGCGTGTAAGGCCATGTAAATTGCCCGGATATGCTCCTTTTCAGTCACTTCTAAGCCTAGTTCTTTGCGGCAGTTAACTTGATGTAGTGCATCATAGTAATTGCCAACACTACTCGCCATTTCAACGATCTCTTGCGTGTCGTGAATTGTGTTAAACACTTCCTTAGGCACGTTGTAGATATTGCGAATAATGTGACTATAACTACGTGAATGAATGTTTGTCTCAAAGAAGGTCCAGTTGTAGACTAGTGCTTCAAGTTCGGGCAAGCTGATCACAGGAGCAAACACTTGGCTAGGGCCACGACCTTGCAAACTATCTAAGGCTGTTTGACGTAGCAGGTTGCTGGTAAAGATATGTTTAACTGCTTCGCTAGCATCTTTAAAGTCTGCTGCGTCTTTGGTCAATGACACTTCTTCGGGTACCCAAAAGAATCCACGTGCCGTTGTCTCAAAGTTGGCAATCTTGGGATACTTGACTTCTTCAAAGCGCTGAATAGTTACAGGACCTGCTGCGTCAAGAAACATCTTGCGACTTAGGTAGTCTGTTTTAGTGTTTAGGTTATATTGTTGTTTTGACATTGTTTCTTCCAAAATATTTCAGAATAGTGATCTTTGAATTGTACCTTGTATTTTACTACAATAGATTGTACGAGGTCAAAGAACTTTTGCTCTGCTTGCTCTAGTGTATCTGCAACTATTACAGCATACGGATTTCTATGCACTTCATAATCACTAGTAGGAGACCATATTGCCTCTTGTGGCAAATAGAGTTCCTCTGCTAGATCAGGTCTGCTACACTCTAATGATTCAAGTAGTCCTGCAGGTAATTTTATCTGTCTCCAAATTACCGCCTGTGTGTTATTTAACACAAATTCTTTTCTGTTAAACAAACAGTCCATTAGTTTTGCTGCATAATCTTCTTCGCCGCTGTACTTGACCAGTAACTGCGGATTGGTAGGTGCCCTGGCACCAAAGTCTATAAAATAAACATTGTCTTGATTTCGTATGAGGTCAAACATCCAAATAGTGTTGTTGATGCCTAGGTGTTTGAAAAACCGATCAATATAAGGAATCAGTAGACTGGTATCTTGTTTGCTAGGAAATATGCAACCAGTTTCTGCGGCATAAGGCGCACAATCAGATTCTATATCATAACAAAAATCAATTGTGACTCGACCGTCAACAACATGACCCATAATGCTAAACACATCTCCTGCAATATACTCCTGTAGCATATAGGGTTTGCCTCTAGGATTATACTGTGTATTGTGTTTTTGCGACTGTTCTGAAAAAAACTCAACTAGCTCTGCTGGATTCTCAAGTATCTGCATGCCTGGCTTACTGACAGCATGACTAGGTTTAGCTACACAAGGAAACTGTACATTGTCAGGAACAGTATCCAATACCGCGTCAGGCTCAATCAATTGATAGACGCGGGGACAAGGGATATCCAACTGTTCAAATATTTTGTAGTAGGTATCTTTAGTTTCTATACACTGTGCTGCTTGACTTGTAATAGCAGGCAAGCAATTACGTTCACTGGCTGCTACCGCGGTTAGTGTAAACACATCTGTCCAACTTGGAAAGAAGTAGTCATACTTTCCGCTATCTAAGCATTGATCAATTTTGTTCTTATAGTCGTCTGGATCTTGACACTCTATGGTGTAGTAGTTGTCTAATCCTTCTCGACGTAGACTGGGCAACCAATTTGGCCCAGGTATCAACACATCAACTTGATGCCCAGCACGAGTCAGACTGTCCAGTAGTACAGTCATGACGTGTGATTGATAGAAGAACAAAATATTCATCTTGCGACCAATTAGAGCTTACATGCCTCGCAGTCATCTTCAAGGTCATCATATTGTTGTGTCACCGGCGTTTTAATCGCATTCCAAAACTTTTGTTCGTCAGTTACATTGGGTCTATCTTCTGGTGCCGATTTAGCGCCTTGTTTGTTGATTAGGCTGTAGTAGAATGTCTTGATACCCCACATGTGTGCCTGCATCAAGTTTTTAGCAATCAATGTGGTTGGCACTTTACGATCCGGGAAGTTGGCTGGATTGTAGAATGTGTTGGTACTAATACTCTGATCCATGTAGGCAGCAAGTACAGCACTGGTTTTCAAGTAACCTGTACAGTCTGTTTGATCCCACATGAGTTGATATTTGTTCTTCAGTTTAGCATATTCAGGCACAACCTGTACCAAGCTACCAGCTTTTGATTCTTTAACACTAATCAACTGCATAGGCATTTCAATACCATTTGTGCTGTTAATAACAACGCTGCTAGACTCTACAGGAGCAATGGCCATTTGTGTAGCATTACGTACACCATATGCTCGCATATTGGCACGTAGTGTTTCCCAATCTAGTTCAGGTGTGAAGTCAGCAAGTTCATTAACACCCTTGGCACGTAGTTCCCATGGGAAGATGCCTTTGCCGTAACGTGTTTGATCGCTGTGTAGGCAACGTCCACGTTCTTTGGCTAGCTCAACTGACGCTTCAGTTAGATAGTAAGCCTGATGCTCTGCCCAGGTTTTGACGTCGTGTAGTGCGTCTTTTTCGCCATACTTGTAGTTGCGTTTGGCGTGCCAGTAAGCAAGGTTCGTAACGCCAATTCCAATCGGACGAATTTCATCGTTGGACAACTTTGATTGTATAGAAAGGAAATCCTGGTAGTCAAGAATATTGTTGAGGCTGCGGTGAAGAATTCGGCAAGCACGGCGCATGTCCTCAGGATTGCGGAAGGCACCCCAATTGATGCTACCAAGGGTGCAGAGCGCGATGCGTCCTTGGTCATCGTCCAATCGTTTAAAAGATTTTGTAGGTAAGAGAATTTCACAGCAGAGATTACTTTGATAGATTGTGTGATATTCAGGATCAAATGGTCCTTGGTTCATCACGTTGTCAATAAACACAAGATAGATACGTCCTGTGTCAGTGCGTTCTTTTAAGATACCACTCTTAAAAACTTCCTCGGCTGGCATAGACTTTTTACGTAGACCCGGTTGCTTTTCATACTTGACATACAGCTCTTCAAAAAGCGCGGTATCTCGGTAGAAGGCGTTATATAGATCCGGTACTTCGTTAGGGTCAAAGAACGTGATATCTTGTTTGTTTCTAAATCTACGCCAGAAAAAAGCAGAAAGCACCACCCCGTAGTCCATATGTCGTACACGGGTTTCGTCGGTTCCTTGATTGTTCTTGAGCACAATAAGATCATCGAATTGATGATGCCAGATGGGATAAAAAACAGTGGCACTTGCATTACGAATACCTCCTTGACTGCATGAGCGTAGGTCACCAAACCATTTCTTCAAGAATGGGATCATGCCAGTGTGCATGATTTCACCACCACGAATAGGAGCGCCCAATGGTCGTAGGCGTCCAATCTCTAAACCAATGCCTGCACGTTTGCTGGCATACTTGGCCATCATCTCACCAGACGCGAAAATACTGTCCAAGTCATCATCACTGCGTATAAGAACGCAAGAGCTAAATTGTTTTGTTGGAGTTCCAAGACCAGCAAGCACTGGAGTAGCAAGAGTAAACAAGCCGTCACTTGCCGCGTTGTAGTACTCTTTGATGAATCGCATACGGGCGTTGTTTGGCTCTTCTTTGTGGAATACCGTCGCCGCAGCGACCATGTATCGAATTTGTGGAGTTTCATAAACTTCTTTGGTTGAACGATTACGTACTAGATATTTTTCAATTAGTTGTTCCACAGCAGCATAGCTGTATTCTTCGTCTTTGCTGTGATCCAACATGGCATCCATGCGGTCCCAATCTTCCTTAGTGTACCACTCTAGTAGTTCAGGAGTGTAAAGTCCTGTGGCCACGTTCTTAACGACGATACTGTATAGGCTGGGTACAGTATAGTCTCCGTAGACGTCTTTACGCAACATACTTAAACGTTGCTTACCTGCCACGTATTGATAGTTAACGTGTCCAACGTCAGGATTAGACTCAACGTCAATCAAGTCTACAATCGCTCGTAGTGTGATCTCGTCAATTTCTCTTGTTGTGATTCCATCATAAAAGTGTGGTTGACTTTTAATCTCTATCATTGACTGACTTACATCAGCAATGCCTGCACAAATTTTTGTAATCTGTGCTTGCCACTTTTCAACTGCTAATGGCTCTTTACGGCCACTTCGTTTTGTGACTTGAATGTTACTCATTGATACCTCTTATTGTAATTTTAATTCTGTGCTGCTATAACGCCGCTTTAATACTAACTTTTCTTCGACCTGTTGAATATTTACAATCGCTGCGTCAAGGAAATTAATAACATATTTTCCCTTGTTGAAAACAGATAAGTTATAGACGTATCCTGTTTCTGGATCATTATATACGCATAGTTCCATAGGCAACTGCCCGTGACCACTATAAGCAATAGTATACAACATTCCTAGAGCTTTTGCAATATCACAGTAATAATTTTCGGCGATTAAATCCCAAGCCGTGGGCCATGACGCTGGATCAGCGGGATCCAAATAGTAAGCGTTGTAAGGACAGTCGCGCCAAAATTCGGCAGTTGCCAGTATAGCCTTTTCAAGGGGCAAGGCGCCCAGGCTTAATCGAAAAGCACGCCAACGAGCAACACGCTCGCTGGGATCAAGTTTCCACATTAACTAATATATTGAGTTAGGTTGTATTTTAGGGTAGCCGCAGTTGTTACGCTGCAACTTAGGTATCCGGCTGTGTTAACAGACAAGTTGCCACCAAGGCTTGTGCCTGTTTCAGTATAGTCATCTTCGTATGTGACAGCACTACCAGTACTTGTGTATTTAACAGTTCCAAAACGGTATGCACTACCATTGTCCAATTGATAGCTGAATGCACCAGTGCCTGCAGGCAATACGCCTAATACTGTTGGGCTACCTGTTGGGATGCTGGCGATTGTGGACACACCAGTTTGTAGTTTACCTACAATAACACCTGTTGCTCCGCTGCTATAGGTAGTTCCGCCTAGGCTAGTAAGGTTGCCGTTGACACCAATACTGCGAATATTTGTTACGTTGCCGTAGTAGTTGTTCAGTGTTGTAATACCATTGACAGTGCTAGAAGCAGCATAGGCCACGTTGCTGAGATAGTCAAAGAAGCTGTTGTCAATACGTACAGCACTGATGCCTGAACCTTGTACCACAACGTTAACACCAGCGGCAGCATAGGTAAAGCTACAGCCTTCAAATGTGATGTTGCGAACGCCCTGTACACTGTCTGTGATGTAGACTAGGTTGTTGGTAGTTGCGCCTACAGTAGTGTTACCACGGAAGCTCATGTTGACCATGCGAGCATTGCGTGTACCGTTTAGTACTAAGGCGCTGGCTGTTGTAGTTGTTGGGCCTGCTTGCTGCAAGGACATGTGTTCAAGCAGCAGATCTCTAGACAGTGTTGAACCTGTTCCATTCAGCTGACTGTCAGTTGATTGGAAAATTGGAGCAGAACTGCTGGTACTTGATATGATTGTGCTTTGACGTCCATCGCCACGTAGTGTAACGTAGGGAGGAATTAAAATAGTACCAGTGACTAGATATGTGCCAGCAGGAATGTTAATAGTTCTGCGTACCTTGGCTACACTGTCGTTGTAGCTGGTGCTGTAGATCTGTGTGATTGCACGTTGGATGGCTGCGGTGTCATCTGTAGTACCATCGCCCACTGCACCAAAGTCTCGCACGTTTACAACTTCATCAAGTTTGTACTGTAGAGTCTGTGTAATGGGGTGAGCACTGTCTGCACCAGTAACCACTGTGTAGCCTGCGGCTGCACCTTGGAAAGTGTAGAGTCCCACAATGCCAAAGATGTTGCTGTGCTGAGTTAAGATCTCAGTTGTGCCCTGAGTAGGAGCGCCCTCTTGGAATGTTCCGTTACCAATGTATAAACGTTGGCTGTCAATACTCCAGCCCATCTCTGCTGAAGCTAGTTGTGGTAAATCTTGCTGTAAACCACGTCGAATCTGTATGCGTGAAATCTGGACGATTGCCATGTTCTAAAACCTTGCTATATCTTATATTTAGCTTGTTAGGTAATAGAGTTCTACTCGTTTCATCCATTCCTCAGTCCAGTAGTCAAACTCGTCACCCTCGATGATGAATTCTAGGTATTCTGGCGTGGAATATGTGTTATCTTCTAGTAATTTAGGCTGAACGGCCATCATAATTACGCCTTTGCGAATCGCAGTACCGTGCGTTTCATTGTGCGCTGCTGCGTATGCTGCCAGCTGAATAAAGTAGTCACCAATGTATTCACGCTTCTTGACTTTGTTGCTCTGCTTGAAGTCAACAATAGCAGGCTGTCCTTGATGTACAGCAATACAGTCTGTAGTGCCTGCATATAATCCGCTGTAGTAAACAGGAACTTCGCTGCCCCAGAATTCATCTACTCGGCTCAAGCCATTTAGTATGACCTCTGCGGCCATGAACCATGATGGGTGTGCAAAAGGATTTGTGGGCAAAGGCTTCATATCATCGCTAAGAATGTATGATTCAAGATAGCTGTGCATCCTTGTGCCACGGTTTGCTGCCTCGGTAGTGATCTGCTGTGCCCGTTGCTCGCCTACTGCTCGACGCCAGTTTTGCAGAGCCTGTTTTGATTCTTCGCTTTTGGTTCGATCAAGGATAGTTGTTACGCTGGGTACCTTTGATCCATCAGGAAGGCAATAGTGCCTTTTCCCATCAACAGATTCTCTCTTGATAGGAGCATAATTAAATTTGGGTGTTATCATAGATTAAATACTTATATGTCCGGCAACATTAGTTTTTCAAACGTTCCAAACGTGCCTCAGATAGATTTTGACTTATCTTTAGTAAAGGTTAATAGTGATTATAACATAATTTTTCACTATGTCTATGATCCTTTCAATCACTTTGACACAGAGTTTGCGTTTCTCAAAGATCCCACACTAGACAAAAATACAGTTGTTATACTGTGGCATCCTGTTGAAATGGGTGTGTGGGATCAACTATGGATCAGCAAACTTAATGATATTGTAACTGCTGCACCATACCGTTTAATCTATTTAACCGGCTGCACCAGCAGACTAAATCTTGATCAATATTTTGATATTAAAATCGATGTTAGATTTTTTCCAGTATTTGATATACGTGCAGCAAACCTATGGGAGTATGTTCCTGACGATGTGGTGCTAGACAAACCTAACAAATTTTGTTGTTTAAACGCCAAGGACCTAGTGCATCGTCGATTTATATTCAGCCAACTGTGCAATACTGGTCTGTTTAACAATAGTACAGTCAGTTATAGATGTACAAATTGGGGAGTAGATTTTAATCCTGAATTTTTTTATTTTTTTAAAGGACAAGGTTTTACTGATGAACAGTTGAATGAAATAAAGATATCAAGCGACAGCATAGTAGCATCGTTGCCGGTTGTAATTGATGATCACAATGTTGTTAATAATTTGCCAAGAGATATATTTAGAAATTCTTACGTAAACATAATCAATGAGACTGATTTTATAAATGTGCCCTTTTCATTCAATCAAAGTTTTGTCACTGAAAAAACATTCAATGCTATTGCCAATAATCAGTTGTTTATTATTGTAGGTCACGCAAATAGTCTACAAACTGTGCGTGACATGGGTTACAGAACATTTGATGGAATCATTGATGAGAGTTACGATACTATTGATAACAATGGCGATAGGCTCATGGCAGTACGTGACGAGATCTTGCGTTTTCTAAATCGTCCCCTGGCTACTATACGGGAAGATTATCTACGTGCTCAAGACATCATTGCTCACAACAGAGATCTATTGTTCAGTGCTGATTTGGATCAACGATTGCAACATCTTATCGACACCATATGAAGCCCATACTGAACTATTTTGTACCATTTACCAATGGCAAGTTTGTTGCCAACTGTTTAATGTTTAGTTCAGATGTCTACGGTACAGCCAACGAGATGGCTAGTAATAGTGATTGGACTGCCAATGAATACAGCGATGTAGACGTATGGTGGAAAGATTATGAACACGATTGGTTCAATACTAACAACTGGATTGACTACATTAGACCCGAAGTTCCTAGAAATCAGTATGTGTTTTACACCTGTCACGAAGACTACACTGTTGATTACATCAAGCAACTGTTACCACAATCTCGCATTGTTTGTATTGTTCCGGATCTAGAACTGTGTAGGAAAAACTATCAAAAAAAGAACTGGATTGAAGATGAAACAGACTTTGAAACATCAAGGGTTTATCGAGAGTTTCAAAGTTTCAATGCCATAACCACAGACTTGGTTATACAACAACAGGACCTATTCCAAGTTGACTCGTTTGTTAAATCAATAGACTGCTTGGCACAAGGTTTAAATATTACACTTGACATGGCTCAAGTACTCAAATACCGTAGTAGGTATTTTTCACACCCAATGAATCAAATATGAAAATACTAGTAAGTGGCTGTAGTTTTAGCCAATGGCCTGACCAACCAGGCGGTAAAAATACCTGTTGGCCTGCCTATATACAAGGACATGAAGTACGTACAGTCGCCGAAGCTGCTGCCGGAAATCAATACATCTGTGACAGCATTATTAGAGCTGTTAGTGAACAGCGTCCCGACATGGTCCTGGTCATGTGGAGCGGTGTTAGTAGACTAGATTACTTGACCAGTTTAGAAGATTCTGCTTGGAATAGCATGTTTGACAGCTATGGCTTTTATAGACGCATACCCGGAGATAAACTGGGTTGGATTTTTAGTGGCGGGCAGATGGGCACTTGGTTTAAACATCCTGTGGCACACAAGATGTTTTACGAAATGTACAAGGTGTCTAGTGAACTTAGTCTGGCACACATCAACTTGGTGGAAATAGTCAAGTTGCAAAACTTCTTGCAAGCCAAAAACATACCCTATCGTTTTATGAGTTATGTAAACTATTGGGGAACTGGCGATAATCTAAGTCCCAATGGAGACTTTGGAGTTGGTAAGTTTCCCGAGCTGCGTTATCTCACTGAAGAGATTGATTTTGATCGCTGGATTTTCACCAACGCAAATCGAGACGGTATCTATGAAATGGCACGAGAATCCAACGACTTTATGCCAGATGGCTTCCATCCTGCGGCTGCAACACATCAACGTTGGGCTGAACTGATAATGTCACGTATTTGATTTGCTGCCTTGATGGTCCAGTCAGTCTGCATGATGTGATTGTAATTGTGTTCTAGTACTGGTTGTATCTTGGCATAGACTTCTGCTTGGTCCATGCTACAAAGAAGTTTAACCTGTTCAAACGCTGCTGTGTAACGTGCGGTATCGTCAAGTATTAGATCGTAACTTTCATCAATTACATCGCCGAATGTTTGGAATCCTAGTTCACGCAAATTCTGTAAAAACTTATAGCCAGTAAAGGCAACAAACAGGCGTCTTGCTATCAAGGGCTTGGCTGTTTTTTCTGTGTAGAAACTGAGAGTATTGTCGTAGTCAGTTTCAGCAATGATGCTGTAGGCACTGTCATTAAACACGCTGATAGGAATAACTCGGCTTAGGCCAGTGTGTACACCGTAGTAGAGTACAGGACCAGCTGTGCCGTTTTGTTTTACATCATTTGCTGGTACTACACCGGGTTCCCAAATAAAATAATCCTTAGCATAAAATTCAGTATTGTCCCATGCGCCACCATAGGTCATAATAAATTTGTCTTGAAGATTGTTTGCTGCTACTGCGGCAGCAACAAAATCTCTGTGTGGTTTGGGACTGCCTAATAGTGCATCAAAGTACTTGTTCTTTGGAACTTGATAACTGATTTTGGCCAACTTGTCGGGCAGTCTTTTGTATACTAGCGATGTTGTTTTAAACCAATCGCCCCAGACAACAATGTGGTCGCGCATATCGTCATTGTCATTCACTGTGCCGGGTACGACCCAATAGACATTGTCACGATGGCATTGTTCCCATATCTTCCAGTGGAAGTCGTGCAGTTCGCTTTCAAAGCTAAACACCACTAAACTAACATCGCTCAGTTTGCGTATTTTATCTTCAAAGCCTTGATAGGCTGTACAGTTGATATCATGATCGCAGTGCAGTCTGTGCGTAGTAAATGCAATCTTAACTGGATCTGCACTTGCTACATATTCTTCAAAGCTATGGCACAGGCTGTAACTAGACAAACCCACATTGGGCAACCACTCAAGGTCTATTATTTGACTATCACTGTAAACTATCACGGCGTGCCTTATAGTCGTCTACTGCGGCCTTTATAGCATCTTCTGCAAGTATGCTACAATGTATTTTAACCGGTGGGAGGGCAAGCTCTTGAGCAATGTCTGAATTAGTAATCGTTCGTGCTTGGTCAAGCGTTTTTCC
>Ga0208618_1000307_pt1 | contig 23440 bp, 18 predicted proteins | sample CryBogCBE18Jul08_FD_184585 | JGI IMG/M metagenome (GOLD analysis project Ga0208618, IMG submission 184585) | Freshwater microbial communities from Crystal Bog, Wisconsin, USA - CBE18Jul08 (SPAdes) | ecosystem: Environmental > Aquatic > Freshwater > Lake | place: Crystal Bog, Wisconsin, USA...
ACGGTGAACGTGCGCGGCATTTTCTACACCGCGCTGCGCCTCTACGCCAACAACGTCAGCCTGCACTGGCATACGGGATCGAGCGATCCACCCAACTCAGTGGCGCGCGTCCCCGTTGACGCCAGTAACGCCATCGACTGGCCATCGGAAGGCGTCGCCGGTGTCGTGGCGGTCTTTAACGGCGGCTTCAAGGTCGCGGCGAAGGCCGGTGGTGCCTCCGTCGACGGTGTGCGACTCGAACCACTCGTCGTCGGTGATGCGACTATCGCCTTAAACGACCGCGGACAGTGGGAGATGGGCACCTGGGGTGCGCCAGGCTTTCCGTCGAAGAGTTTTGGCACGTTGGCCCTGCGCCAGAATCTGCTCCCGCTCGTGACGAACGGCACTATTGCGGCGACGGCTCTCGCGGGGTGGTGGGGCAAGTGGGGAGATCCGCTCAAGGAGAGCCCCAGTGAGCCTCGAAGTGCCATCGGCGTTGACGCCCAGGGCAACCTGATCTACGTGGCCTCGATGACCGGTTCGCTCCCGGCGCAGCTGGGCGAAGCGCTCCTCAAGGCCGGTGCGGTCTACGGCATGGAAATGGACATGAATCCCAACTGGCCGATAATGGGCGCGGCCACCACGCCGCTGCACCAGGCCGGGACGTTTTCGGTCCAACTCCCGAACTCACAGCACGACGCCTCGATCTACGCCACGGGCTGGACCCGCGACTTCTTTGTCGCGGTTGCCGAGCCCCCGACGCCCGGTTGCTACTGGGCGTCACCGGGTCTGACGCACGCCCAGTTTGTGGCCGGTGTCGGGGTGCCACAGCCCTTGGCGCTCACCGGAGACACCTGCTCGCACTAGGCCCAAGGGCGTAGAGTTGACTCGTGCCTCTAGAGACCGCTGATCGATGGCCGCGGGCCGCGACGTTGCTGGTCGAGGCCCCCATTCCTGAGCGCCGGAACGTGCACCTGCTCGGCGCCCACACCTACGCCACCTCGGTGACCCCGCGGTCTGCGACGTCGACACCCGCCGCCATCCGAGGGGCCCTCGAGCGCTATTCGACCTATCGGTTCGATGACGACGTAGACCTGTTGGATGTCCTGCGTCTCGTGGACCACGGGGACATCGCTGACCCCGACACCACCGGTACCGACGCACTGACAGCAACGCTCCAGGCTGAGGTTGGTCCGTGGATTTTGCTCGGTGGCGATAATGCCCTCACCTGGCGAGGGCTCACGGCCTTGAGCCACGGCGACCTGTCGGAGTGGGGGCTCATCACGTTCGACGCCCATCTCGACATGCGTGATGGGGTGAGCAACGGCTCGCCGGTGCGTCAACTGCTCGCCGAGGGACTCCCCGGCGCCAATGTCGTTCAGGTAGGACTCGCCGATTTTGCGAACTCGGCGCACTACGCCCGCAGCGCTCGCGAGGCCGGCATCACGGCCATGACCCGCTCGCGCGTGACCTCGGTGGGCGTGGCGCAGGCCGTCACCGAAGCACTGGCCATTGCCGGTGCCGGTGGCCGTCCCGTCTACGTCGACGTGGATGTCGACGTCTGTGACCGCAGTGTCGCCCCGGGCTGTCCCGCCGCCACGCCAGGTGGTTGGAGTGCGGAGCAGTTGTTGACGGCGGTGCGCGTGGCGGCGAGGGACGCTCGCGTCCGAGCCATCGACATCACCGAAATCGACGTGGCGCGAGACAGCGCCGATGAACGAACAATTCGCCTTGCCGCGCTACTGGTCCTCGAGGCCGCCGCCGGCTTGGGAGGGAGACCACAATGACCGTTTCTATTGGCACCGCCCCGTTGACCCGGGATGAACTCGTGGCCGTCGTGCGCGGCGGCGACACCGTGGTGATCGCCGAGGAGGCACTGGCCGTTCTGCGCCGTCAGCGGGCCTCGATCGAAGAAATGGTGCAGTCCGGCACGCCGGTCTATGGCGTATCGACGGGATTTGGTTCGCTCGCGACGACCTTCGTCGCCCCCGACCAGCGCCGCGACCTCCAGCTGGCCCTGGTGCGGTCGCACGCGGCCGGTCTGGGTGCGCCTGTGGAGACCGAAGTCGTGCGGGCCATGATGGTCTCGCGACTCACGACGCTGTGTTCGAGCGTGTCGGGTGTGCGCGAAACGACGGCCCAGGCCTACGCCGCTCTCCTCAATGCCCGCATCACCCCCGTCGTCTACGAGTACGGCTCGCTGGGCTGCTCGGGTGACCTCGCCCCACTGGCGCACGTCGCCATGGTGCTGATGGGCGAGGGGGAGGCCACCACGGCCACCGGTGAGGTGGTGTCCGGTGCGCGCGCACTCGAGCTCGCCGGACTCGCTCCCATTGCGTTGGCGGAGAAGGAGGGCCTCGCCCTCCTCAACGGCACTGACGGCATGCTGGGGCAGTTGATCCTGGCCCTCGACGATGGCGCCAACTTGCTGGCGACGGCCGACCTGTCAGCGGCGCTGTCGATTCAGGCCCTGCGCGGCACGGACCAAACACTGCGTGAGGAGCTCCAGCGACTGCGCCCACATCCCGGCCAGGCCGTCTCGGCGGCGAACATGGCCCGACTGCTCGCGCAGTCGCCCATTGTGGCGTCACACGCGGCGGACATGAGTCAGGTCCAAGACGCCTACTCCCTGCGCTGCGCACCCCAGGTGCACGGTGCGGCCCGCGATACCTTCACCCACGCGGCACGTGTGGCCGACATTGAACTCGCCAGCGCCATTGATAACCCGTCCGTGCTCGCCGACGGCACGCTGTCCTCCAACGGCAACTTCCACGGTGCCCCCGTCGCCTACGTCCTCGACTTCCTGGCCATCGCTGTGGCCGACGTGGCCTCAATGGCCGAGCGTCGCACGGACCGCATGCTTGACGTGCACCGCAGCCATGGCCTGCCCCCATTCCTGGCCCAACAGGCCGGTGTGGACTCGGGTCTCATGATCGCCCAGTACACCCAGGCCGGCCTGGTGGCTGAGATGAAGCGCCTCGCCGTGCCGGCCAGTGTCGATTCAATTCCTTCGTCAGCGATGCAAGAAGACCACGTCTCTATGGGCTGGCACGCCGCTCGCAAGCTGCGTCGTGCCATTGACGCCCTGAGCGACGTGCTGGCGATTGAACTGGTGACGGCGAGCCGCGCCATGGCGTTGCGGGCTCCACTGCTGGCCTCGCCCTCAACGCAGGCCGTCGTTGACCTCGTCAACACGGTGACCGGTGGCCCAGGCCACGACCGCTTCCTGAGCCCCGAACTACGCCGCGTTGGCGCCATGGTGCGCAGCGGTGAACTGTTGCAGGTCGCTCGTTCACTCGTCGAGATTCACTAAACAAAAGGGGAACATCATGGAAGGTGCACGTCCAGTCCGCGCCGCGCGCGGCACGACCTTGCGCGCGCAAGGGTGGCAGCAAGAGGGTGCCTTGCGCATGCTCGAAAACAACCTCGACCCCGAGGTGGCCGAGCGGCCTGATGACCTCGTCGTCTACGGCGGCACGGGCCGAGCGGCCCGCGATTGGCGCAGTTTCGACGCGCTCGTGCGCACGCTCACCACGCTGAAGAACGACGAGACCATGTTGGTCCAGTCGGGCCGGCCGGTGGGTGTCTTTCAGACCCACGAGTGGGCACCACGCGTCTTGATCGCCAACTCCAACCTGGTGGGCGACTGGGCCACCTGGCCCGAGTTCCGTCGTCTCGAGGCACTCGGTCTCACGATGTACGGACAGATGACGGCCGGTTCGTGGATCTACATCGGCACCCAGGGCATCTTGCAGGGCACCTACGAGACCTTCGCCGCCGTGGCCGCCAAGCGCTTTGGTGGCACGCTGGCCGGCACGTTGACCCTGACCGCGGGTGCTGGTGGCATGGGTGGGGCCCAGCCCCTGGCCGTCACCATGAACGATGGCGTTTGCCTCTGTGTTGACGTCGACCCCAACCGACTGCAGCGCCGCGTGGAGCACCGCTACCTCGACGAGTGGACGGACAACATCGAGACGGCCCTGGCCCGCGTGCTCGAGGCCAAGAAGACGCGCACCCCACTGTCGGTGGGGTTGCTGGGCAACGCCGCCACCATCTTCCCGGAGCTGCTGCGCCGTGGGGTTGAGGTCGACATCGTGACCGACCAGACGTCGGCACACGACCCACTGAGCTACCTACCCGAAGGCATCGACCTTGAGAACTGGCAGGAGTACGCCGACAAGAAGCCGGACGAATTTACCGATCGGGCCCGCCAGTCCATGGCCCAGCACGTCGAGGCGATGGTCGGCTTCATGGACGCCGGAGCCGAAGTCTTCGACTACGGCAACTCAATCCGTGGCGAAGCCCTCTCGGGTGGTTTCACGCGGGCCTTCGCCTTCCCCGGCTTCGTCCCCGCCTACATTCGCCCCCTGTTTTCCGAAGGCAAGGGACCGTTCCGGTGGGCCGCACTCTCGGGTGACCCCAAGGACATTGCCCGCACCGACCAGGCCGTCTTGGACCTGTTCCCCGAAAACGATGCGCTGCGTCGTTGGATTACCAAGGCCCAAGACAAGGTCGCCTTCCAGGGTCTGCCGGCCCGCATCTGCTGGCTGGGCTACGGCGAGCGTGACAAGGCGGGCGTCTTGTTCAACGACCTCGTCGCCTCCGGTGAGGTCTCGGCGCCGCTGGCCATTGGTCGCGACCACCTCGACTCTGGCTCAGTGGCCTCGCCGTACCGCGAGACCGAGTCGATGCTCGATGGTTCCGACGCCATTGCCGACTGGCCACTGCTGAACGCCATGGTGAATACCGCCTCAGGCGCGTCGTGGGTCTCCATCCACCACGGTGGTGGCGTCGGTATCGGCCGGTCCATTCACGCCGGTCAGGTCTGCATCGCCGACGGCACGCCGCTGGCCCGCCAGAAGATTGAACGGGTGTTGACCAACGACCCCGGCATGGGTGTCATTCGTCACGTCGACGCCGGCTACGACATCGCCGAGACCACGGCCGCGGAACGTGGCGTGCGCATTCCGATGCGCGAGGGGTAATGACCGCACTTCTCGTCACCAATATTGGCGAACTCCTGACCAACGACGAGACGGTGGGCGACGGGTCGATCGTCGGACGCCTGCGTGACGCCGCCATCGTGATTGACGATGGTCGAGTCGTCTGGCACGGTGCCTCGTCGTCCGCTCCAATGGCCGACCAGGCCTACGACGCGCGCGGTGCGGCCGTGGTGCCAGGCTTCGTTGACTCGCACACCCACGCCGTCTTCGCCGGTGAACGCAGTCACGAGTTCGAGGCGCGTATGGCCGGCCAGCGTTATGACGGCGGCGGTATTCGCTCCACCGTGGCCGCGACGCGCGCGGCCAGTGACGACGAACTGCGCACCCAGAGCGAGGCGCGCGTCGCGGCGCTGCGCGCCGGTGGCGTCACGACGATGGAGATGAAGTCGGGCTACGACCTCACGGTCGAGGGTGAGGCACGACTGGTGGCACTGGCCTCGTCGTTCACGCCCGAGTCAACGTTTCTCGGCGCCCACGTGGTGCCCGAGGAGTTCGCCTCGCGGCGCGACGACTACGTTCGTCTCGTCGCTGGGTCCATGATGGACGCCTGTGATCAGGCAAAATGGGTGGACGTGTTCTGTGATCGCGGGGCTTTTAGCGTGGATGAGGCCCGCGAAATCTTGCTGGCGGCGAAGGCGCGGGGCAAAGACATTCGCGTGCACGGTAACCAGCTGGGGGAGACCGGCGGCGTGGGTCTCGCGGTGGAGTTGGGCTGCGCCAGCGTCGATCACTGCACCTTCGTCTCTGACGCTGACCTCGAGCTCTTGGCGGGGTCGGACACCGTGGCCACCCTGTTGCCGGGGGCGGAGTTTTCGACGAAGTCGCCCTACCCCTCGGGCCGTCGATTCCTGGACGCCGGTGTGCGCGTCGCGCTCGCTACGGACTGCAACCCAGGAACCTCCTACGTGACCTCAATGGGGTTCGTCATCGCGCTCGCGGTGCGCGAAATGGACATGACGGTCGACGAGGCCCTCTGGTCGGCGACGCGTGGCGGGGCACACGCACTACGGCGAAGCGACGTTGGCCACTTACGCATTGGTGCTCGCGGTGACCTCGTCATTCTCGATGCGCCACGAGCCGCGCACCTGGCCTATCGGCCCGGCAGTGCACTGGTGCGTGACGTTCTCGTCGCACCATAGGTCGTGTGACACGCTCTCGCTACGGTGAGGGTACTTATTAAGAGTGCGTGGAGGGATCTAGCCCGTCGATACGCCACCAACCGAGCAACTCGCCACGGTGGTCCTGCTAGAAGCGATAAGGAGAGAGATGTCCACGACACCACCCCCGGCACCCTGCGTGCTCTACACCCCGGGCCACCAGGTCCACTACATCCAGGTCATCCGCCCGCCCTTCGGTCCCGCTCTGCGCTGCGAAATCACCGAAGTTCGTGACAGCGGAGAGATTGTGATCGAGACCGCCGACGCAACTCTGGTGCTGTGGAACCACGACGTCGTTCGCACCCGCGAGGTGCTCTCGCGAGAAACCTACGAGCACGTGGACTACTACCCCCAGCGAGGCATGATCAAGTTCGTGCGCGGTGACGGCTCGGCACCCGTGCTCTGCGTGGCCGCTGAGGGCGTGGCACGGACGCCGTGTGTGACGGAGGTAACGGGTACCTCGCCACTCGACGTCCTGCTCCAGACCGGCGGATTCCTTGGTCGCGTGGACCTTTCGGACGCCTCGGAGGAGGAAGTATGAGCAGTGATGCGTGGTCAGATGAAGGCACTGATGTCACAGGTACTGCCTATGGTGGATGTATGAAGAGGACCCCCGCCCCCAGCCACTTGCCCACCACGTTCGCTGCCTTGAAGGCGTCCGGCTACGTCGACAAGCCCATTCGGGCCGAGCTGCGTGAAAACTTGGAAGCACGGCTGCGAGAGGGACGCCCGCTCGTGAGTGCCGTCCTCGGTTACGAAGACACCGTCCTGCCCCAGATTGAGACGGCCCTGCTCGCCGGACACGACATCATTTTGTTGGGCGAGCGAGGCCAGGCCAAGACCCGCATGATTCGCGCCCTCACCGAACTTCTCGACGAGTGGCTGCCCATCATCGACGGTTCCGACGTGCGCGACAATCCCTTCGCCCCAATCTCGGCCTTCGGCATTGAGCAGATCACCACTCTGGGCGACGACACCCCCATTGCCTGGGTCCACCGCGACGAGCGCTTCGCCGAAAAGCTGGCCTCACCCGACACGTCAATGGCCGACTTGATCGGTGAAGTCGACCCCATCAAGGTGGCCGGCGGTCTCTACCTCGACGACCCGCGCGCGCTGTCCTTTGGTCTGGTGCCGAAGTCGAACCGAGGCATCTTCGCCATCAACGAGCTTCCCGACCTCTCTGAGCGCATTCAGGTCGGTCTGTTGAACGTGCTCGAGGAGCGCGACGTCCAGATTCGTGGACACCTCGTGCGCCTCGACCTCGACGTCCTGGTGGTGGCCACCGCGAACCCTGAGGACTACACCAACCGTGGTCGTCTGATCACGCCCCTCAAGGACCGTTTTGGCTCACAGATTCGCACCCACTATCCACTGACGGTGGAGACGGAAGTCGCCATCATTAAGCAGGAGGCGCACGTGCCGGCTGCCGATCGCCCGGTCATCGTGCCGTGGTTCATTGACGACATCGTGGCGCGCGTCAGCCACGTGGCTCGTCAGAGCCCGCTGATCTCACAGAAGTCCGGTGTCTCCGTGCGACTTTCCATCGCGAACTACGAGACCGTGATTGCCAGTGCGCTGCGCCGCGCCCTGCGCACCGGTGACGCCACCGTCACCCCGCGTATCTCAGACCTCGCCGCTATGGTCCAGTCGAGTCAGGGCAAGTTGGAGTTCGACACGATGGGCGACGAAGACACCGATCAGATCATCGCAGCGCTCATTGGTTTGGCCGTTCGTCAGGCCTTCATGGACTACGTCATCTTGGACGACGCCGCTGGCATTGTGGATGCGTTTGACGGTGAGGCCATTGTGCACGTGGGAGATGACCTGGCCGACGGCGAGTACGAGGCGTTTCTGACGTCGATGCCAGCGCTGGCCACAGCCGCGCGGGCCCTCTTCGTGGACGAGCCGAGTTCTGGCGAACTTGCGTCGGCGGCCGAACTTATTCTCGAGGGCTTGTATCTGACGAAGCGTCTGGCTAAGGACGCCTCGGGTCCCCGCGCGCTCTACCGAACGAGGAATCGCTAAGTGCCCATTCGCTACGGCTTTCGCCAGCCCCGTGACGGTGACGGCGACGACCTCGATCTGGACCACGTCTTACGCCTGATCAGCGAGGAGTTTCTCGAGACCGGAGACCTGGAGAGCGCCATCGAACGACTGCTCCGCGATGGCTTCGACGCCGGTGACGGGTCACGTGTCGAGGGGCTCGAGGAACTCATGGAACGGCTGCGCGAAAAGAAGCGGAGCCTCGAGCGCGACCTCGACCCCGAAGGCGAGCTGCTCAAGTATCACGAGCGGCTAGACGCCATTGAGGCTCTCGAAGAGGCCGGCGTGGAGGAACTGTTGCACGAAGCTGCCGCTTCAGGCGACGAGCGACGCATTGAAGTCACCACTGACCTCGCGGCCGAGCGTGCCCTGCAGCGTGAGCTGATGGGTGAGCGCCTCGATGAGCGTATTCAGGGGTACCAGTCCTACGAGTTCGTCTCCACCGAGGCCCGCGAGGCCTTCGAAGCGATGATCGAGGAACTCCGCCAAGACCTCGTGGCCACCTACTTCGAAAAGACCAAGGCCACCTTCTCCAATGCCGATGGCACCCAGTGGCAAGAACTGCGCGAGATGATGGACGCCCTCTCGACGATGATCGAACAAGACCGTCGCGGCGAGCCACTAGATCCCACCTTCGACGACTTCGTGGCCAAGTACGGCGACCAGTTCCCTGGGGCGACCTCACTCGAGGACGTGGTGCGGATGATGGCCGAACGTGCCGCCGCCGCCGAGGCCATGTTTAATTCCCTTCCCGCCGAGCAACAGCAGGAACTGCGCGGCCTCTTTGACGACATGTGGAACAGCCTCGATATGCAGTTCTCGATGTCGCGACTGGTTTCCAACCTTCGTCAGGCGACGCCCGATATTGACTGGCAGCGCGCCCAACGCCTTCGGGGCCAGCGCGGAGGTTCATTCTCGCAAGCGGCCTCGACCATGGAGCGACTCGGTGAGCTACGTAACCTCGAAGGCTTTCTCGAAAATGGCGTACCGGCTCAGGGTCTGGGTGAAATTGACATTGACGCCGTGCGCCGAAACCTCGGTGACGATGCAGCCCGTCACGTCGAAACGCTAAAGAAGGCGGTGCGCCAGTTGGGCGAGCGCGGTTTCGTGGATCGCTCGGGTGGGCAGACGACCCTGACGGCCAAGGGCATTCGCCAGATCGGCCAGCAGGCTTTGCGTGATCTCTTTCGTCAGTTAAAGAACTCACCGGCTCTGGGGTCACACCAGACACCCAGTGTGGCGCGCGGTGGCGACCGCGAGGAGACTGCGAAGCCCTGGGAACCAGGTCAGCCCTTCTCGCTGCATCTGTCACAGACGCTGCGCCGTGCCGTGCTGCGCCAAGGTCCGGGCACCCCGGTGCGACTCGAGCCCGATGACTTCATGGTCGAAGAGTTTGAGGCCACCAAGCGCTCCGCAACCGTCTTCGCCATTGACCTCTCGCTTTCGATGGCGATGCGCGGCAATCTCGTGCCGGCCAAGAAGATGGTGCTTGCGCTCACGCAGCTCATTCGCTCCAAGTACCCACGGGACTTCGTGGCCATTGTGGGCTTCGGGGAGGTGGCCGAGGAACTCCGTTTTGAAGACGTACCCGGGCTGACCATCGACTACAACTACGGCACCAATCTCCAACACGCCCTGGCCCTCAGTCGCCACCTGCTGCGCAATGAGCGCGGCGACAAGCAGATCGTGGTGGTCACCGACGGTGAGCCCACGGCCCACCTCAACGACTACGGAGAGCCCTTCTTCTCGTGGCCCCCGGTGCCCGAAACCCTGCACCGCACCATGGCCGAAGTCCTGCGGTGCACCAAGGCGAACATCACGATTAACACGTTCGCGCTCGACATCGAACGGAGTCAGTTTCCGTTCGTGGAACAGATCGCCAAGGTCAATGGTGGGCGCACCTTCTACACCTCGGTCGACGACCTGGGTGCCTATGTGCTCGACGACTTCGTCCAGCACCGTCGTGCTGGCTAGTTCGCCGACTCCAATACGCCACGAACCAGATCGAGGTAGACGGCCAACGGGTCGTCGTCGTCCTCGTCCTCGTCGCTCTCGTCCCACACGTGGTCACCAAACATGTCATCAAAGTCGGGGACCACGGTGAGGAGTGCCACGAGATTGCCCACGGCCAGCGCGGCCTGATCAACGAGGTCGTCGGCCATGTCGGCCAACTCCTCGGCGCGGTAGCCGGCGAGGGCGGGGTCAATATCCGCCAGAGCCACCGTGAACGATGGGCCAACTTCGCTGTCGACGTGGAAGGAAACGCAGGCGCGACTCGGTACCAGTGAACCCGGCGTGACCAGGTCAAAGGTGGCCGCGAGCAGCTGATCGTGACGCAACTCGGTGGTGGCGTGACCTTCTTCGTTCTCAAAGGCGTCGGCCAGGGCGGCCGCGACGTTGGCGACGTGGCTGGCGGGTGAGTAGGAGGCCGTGAACTCGCTCATGGAACTGGCGACCGTGGTGGTGGAGCCAATGATGGGGTCATCCATCGCGGCGGGAGTCTCGCGGACCGCCACCGTGTTGAGCAGGCCCACGCCGTGTGCGGTATTCGTTTCAATCAGACGGCACTGGTCGAGTGAGACCAAGCGGTCGAGGGAGGCGACAGCAATGGTCATCTGCTCGACGGTGGGCGCGAGCGCGACTGCCGCAAAGCGCTCGAGAAGAGCCTCGAGATCGAGGCCAAGGTCGCGACCGAAGAACAGGCCGGCGTTGCACCACACCACAAGCTCACCGGCCGCAAGGGTGGGGAGAAAGGCGTAGGTGTCGAAGGCCTGCACCAAGAGCGCCACGTCGTGGTCGCGGTGGGCCTTCACGATGCGTCGACGAGCGAACGTCGTCAGCAGCGCGAGGTCATCGTCGTCGAGCTGACGCCGCACCGCGTTGATGTCGTCGGCCTCGAGCGACGTGGCGACGAACTGCCAGAGCGTCTCGTCGAGGGCATCCTCGCGGTAGCGCACGAGGTCGTAGGCGAGGGAGGGGTAGGACAGGTCGGCCAGGGGAGAGGTCATGTCTCCAGCGTAGGAGAACGCGGGCAGTTGCGAAAGTCCTGATTGACTGTGATTCTGCGGTTTCGATTTGCATTCTCGAGCGAACTCAGACACAATGACACGGTTGTAATTACACCGGTAGTGCGGAGCTGCTGGTGGGAAGGATAACAACATGGAAATCGTGAACGTGATCGCAAACACCGAGGACCGCGGCTGGCAGTCGCGTGCCAACTGCATGGGCGTCGACCCCGACCTTTTCTTCCCCGAGCGTGGTGCTTCCACCCGTGAGGCCAAGGAAGTGTGCCGTGGCTGTGTCGTGCGTCAGGACTGCCTGGAGTACGCCCTCGAAAACGGTGAGAAGTTCGGCATCTGGGGCGGTATGAGTGAGCGCGAGCGTCGTCGCCTGCGTCGCGCCCGCGCCATCGAGCGTCGCGCTCAGGCCTCCTGAGTCGCTAGCGCGCCAGTCGCGCTTCAATCGTCGCGCTGGGGTCGAGGCCTACCTGGCCCCACCGCGATGAGGGAACTCTCTCGAGGACCCGTCGTGGGGCCAGCCCCACGAGTTCGCACCGGGTAATTGTTTCCGGAGACGTCAGTGCGGCGGCGATCTGGTCGTAGAGATCACTGAGCGACACGGCGTCAACATCAATGATGTTGCAACTCACCTGGGTGGCCCCAGAAAGGTCGAGGCCCAAGGTGCGGACGCCCGGTTGACGCAGTCGCGCCGCCAACGATCTGGTTCGTTCCAGACTGGTATTGGCGAGCCAGATATTCCAGGCCAAGAGCAATGGCCGCGCACCAATGGTGAGCGCGCCGGTGCGTCCGGAGAGCCACTGCCCCCCGACATCAGGAGCGAGGTCGCAGAAGGCGTGTTTGCGCACAAATGGCAAGGTCCGCTCCACCCCGTCCACTAGTCCGTAGAGAAAGACTGGTGCCCGCAGTTCGGTGGCGACCCACGCCGCGAGCTCATCGCGGAGTGCGGCGGCCTCCGCCAGGGTGTGTGTGCCCAGTGGGACAAAGGGCACGACGTCGACAGCACCGAGGCGCGGATGCACGCCCTCGTGGTGACTGACGTCGATCGCCGCCACGGCGGCCGAAATAAACGTCTGTACGTCACTGACGAGTGTCTCGGCGTCGTTAATCAAGGTGAACACCGAGCGATGGTGCACTGCATCACTGTGGCGATCGCGCAGCGATGCGCCAGCGGCCCGCTCCAGCGCGACGAGGACGTCGAGCGAGCGCCCCTCGGACACGTTGATGACGCACTCAAACATGGGTAAATCCTAGGAGAGGGGCCGAGGCGTGGTGAACGGTAGACTTGCCCAGAGGCAACTAGCAGTTCTCGAAGGAGCATCATGAGCCAGGTCCCCACTACTGAGTCCACCGAAGTGATCGACCCCGTCGGTCACGTCCAGGTGGTCTACCTCGGCCCCGTTGCGCCCCACTGGGAGTGCCGCATGGTCTTTGGCGACGAGGAGCAGATTCAGGGCTTCGTCGACCGCATTGATGCCCGCCTGCGCTTTTTGCCACCCCACGACCCTCAGTTCCGCCGCAACCGTGAGCGCGTGAACCGCGACGCCGAGCGCGAGAACTTGATCGTCGAGTGGAATCTCGGGTACGACGAAGAGGCTTAAGCCAGCGGCGAGGTCGTTACTCGCTGCACCCACTGCTCTGGCGCGCTGAGTTCTGCGGGCGTTGGGAGTCCATCGCTGCGAAGGAACGCGTCAAAAACGCCTAATCCGTGCTGGATTTGCAACGTGGCGACGAACGACACCGCCTGCTCGTGGTGCGGTCCCTGCAGCGAGACCCCAAAGAGAGCGGCGGCGGCATCCTCGCCGCGCGCGTCAGTCAGTCGGTAGCGTCGCCAGGCTTCGGCCAGCTGAGCTTGTGGTCCGTGCATGGACTGGGTGACGAAGAGGGCCGCGGCGTCGAAATAGGCAGCGAGAGCGGCGGTTGCCGCATTGATCGTTTCCGTGGCGGCCGTTTCACCAGGCAGCGAAATACCCGACAGCAGTGATTCGGGATTCGCCATGATCTCCTTCATGTTCTCCGGGTTCATCATTCCCTGAAGTTTGGTCATGAGATCACCCTGAGCAGCCGCTGCGTCCTTGACGGTGTCAAGCAAGAGTGCGCGCAATGCGTCACCGGTGCCGGGCTGGGTGAGCACGGTACCGGCAATGAATTCACGGGCGAGCGCAAAGGTGAAGACGACGTCGCGATCCAGTGACCACTCGTCGGCAAAGCGCACGATGTTGTTGACCACCAGCGCGTGCTGGGTACGCTCTCGGGGCAACACCAGTGCCGAGAGCGACCAGCTGCGCTCGCTGAAGTGTCCCGCGACACTGCCAAGCTGAAAACCCAAGAAGAGGGGGCCCATCACGCCCGCCAGCTGCGCCATCATGGCGCCACCTTCAAGGTTGGCGAGGTCGAGCGTCGGTGGACGCTGCGTCAACGGCTCGAGCAGCGGACGCCACTCAGTGAGGGCCGACATCGTTAGTTCCGAGCGATTAACGGCCGTGAAGGAATAGTCACCGACCTGCGACAGGAGTGCGTCAACGTGACGCCCGATGAGTGGTGCGAGTTCCTCGAGCCGCTGGCGTTGCGCGGGGAGCGGGTTGGGGTCGCCGTCGTCGCCACGGGCGACGTTTAGGGCCAGTTGGGATGCGGTCTGAAACCACGCATCGGGGCCTTGCTGGCCCAACATCTGAAAGATGTCACCGAACATGCCGCCCATTGGATCCGTCATTTCTTCACCATATCGGTCAAAGGTCATTTCGGTGCAACGCCTACGATGGGTGCCTATGGCCGCCGACGTCGCGATTGATATTGGAACTTCCGCCACGCGCGTGGCGACGCAGCGCGGCATTATCTTCGACGAGCCAACCCTGGTTGCAATCGACACGGCTTCCGGTGACGTAGTTGATGTCGGGCATCACGCTCTCGATCGCGTGGGACGCACCCCTCGTCACGTGGCGGTGTTCCGGCCATTGGCGCAGGGCACGACCGTTGACTTCGACGTGACGGCACGGCTCATCGCGGGACTGTTCGAACGCTCCAACATCTCCAAGATGAGCCGCGCTCGCGTGGTGATGTCGGTGCCCTCGGTGGCGACGTCGATCGAACGCCGAGCCTTGCGCCAGGCCGCGATCCGCGCCGGCGCTCGTGAAGTGTCGCTCATTGAGGCGCCGATTGCTGCGGCCATTGGCCTCGGAATGCCGGTGCAGGACCCCGTCGGCTCAGCGGTGGCCGTCCTTGGCGGCGGCGCCTCGGAGGCCGCCCTGGTCTCGCTGGGCGGCATTGTGACCTCCGGCGCCCGTCGCACGGGCGGCAGCGACATTGACACCAATCTGGCCGGTCTCTTGCGAGCGCGTCACGGCGTTGTCGTGGCCCCCGCCACCTTGAATGAACTCAAGCTCGCTATGGCGTCGGCTCGCAATCGCACTGCTGGTGAAAAGGTCACCGTCAGTGCCCGCACCGTGGATCGCGGCCGACCGGTCTCGATCGAGGTGCGTGCCGACCTCGTGAACGAGGCACTGGTGCCCGTGGTGCAGAGCACGATTGCGTTGGTCCAAGAGTGCCTGGGCCAGGCACCGCCCGACTTAAGTCAGGACATTTCGCAGTCGGGCCTCACCCTGGTGGGCGGGAATGCCCAGTTGCGTGACTTCGCGGAGTTGCTCGCGCTCTCCACCGGTGTGGACATTCATGTGGCACCCGAGCCGGACCTCGTTATCATCAAGGGTCTGCAGCTCTGCCTCGAACAGATGTCCGCCCTGCACAGCCTGTTTCGAAGCGTCGACGCTTAGTCCTCGTCGCGGCCGAGCTGACTGACGGCAGCGCGCACTTGCCAGTCGCGGTCGTCGCTCGCTCGTGCCAGCGCCGCTTCAATGTCGGGTCCTTCGAAGGCCGCTAACGCCACAATCGCTCGTCGCCGCACGGGTGGCTTGTCGTCGAGCGCACCAATGATGACCGCCCTGGCGGCATCGTCGCCCAGCGCTCCAAGGGCCGCAATCGCGGCCTCTCGGCAACGGGCGTCGTCGTGCTGCGCTGCTATTTCCAGCAATGGCGAGAGACCTCCAAGGTAGACAAACTCGCCGATCGCAAAGGCCGCCCCTTCAACCACGAGAGCGTCCTCATCGTTCAGCAGGGCAACGACGAGGTCCTTCACGTCATCGCTAGCGGTGACCTGCGACACCTGCGTGAGCGCCTCGCGACGGACGGTGACGTCGGGGTCGCCCAAGGCGCCTCGCCACTGGTCGTCGGTGACGACGTCGTGGCGAACAAGGCCGCGCAGGGCGAGGACTCGCGACCGTGGCGCCGGGGCCGCGAGGGCCGCTACCAGTAGTGCGCGAGCCTCGTCACTGTCCACGAATGATGCCCGCAGGAGGGCTTCGTCACTGTCGGTTGGTAAGTTGAGGGCACTGTGCACGCATCTATCTCACCATCTCCACGCCGCCGCCGTGTCATTCGCACCGTTTTTATCTCGGTGATTGCATCGGTCCTCATCGTTATTGGCCTGGGCTTTTGGCAGTTAAACGAATTTGCCATCACGCCCGGCCAGTCCACCAACGTCGAACCCAGCCTGACCATTAAGGGTCTCGCGGTAAATGCTCACCCCGACAAGGTCAACATCGTTGACGTCTGGCTGCAGCAACTAACCATGCTTCAGTTCGTGCTGATGCACTTTCAAAACAACGTCGCCTTCGTTTCGGGCGACCAGTTGGTGACACCCGGTGTGCCCACGTCGGAGTTGAACGCGCAGGGCTTCCAGGAGATGAACGACGCGAAGTTGGCGGCGGAGTACGCCGCCTTCACGGCGCTGGGGTGGCACATCAGTTCGACCCCTACCGGGGCTGTTATTACTGACGTTCTCGCCAATTCACCGGCCGAAGCTGCCGGTCTCGCGGTGCAGGATCGTGTTGTCGCCGCGAACGGTCGTCCGATTCGCACGGGGTGTGACCTCATTGCGGTGCTCAACAAGCTGCCGGGCACGTCAGAGCTGAAGTTAGACGTCGTGGCGGGCTCCTTTAGTGCGAGCGGACACCTCGTGACGGGCAAGGAGCACACCTACGTCCTGCGCACTCGCTCCATGCCCGCAGGCGCAACGCCCGACGGCTGCCCCGGCATCACGACGCCAGACAAGTCATATCTCGGTGTCGGCGTTGAAGACGGCGTCGCCTATCGCCTGCCGGCGGCCATCACCATCCGCACGGACAACATTGGCGGCCCCTCGGGCGGCCTTGCGATGACGCTCGCCATTATGGATCGACTCTCGAAGGACTCGTTGACTGGCGGCCACGCCATTGCCGTGACCGGCACGATTGACGCCTCGGGCAACGTCGGGGACATTGGCGGCCTCGCGCAGAAGACAATCGCGGTCGAGCGTGCGGGCGTGAAGTACTTTTTAGTGCCGGCCGACCAAAAGTCCGAGGCGACGGCGGTCGCCTCACGGGGTCTACACGTGATCGGCGTGAGCACCCTGGCCCAAGCACTCAAGGAATTACGCCGTCTCGGCGGGGCAATTCCCACCCCGATTACCTCGCCAACAAACCCGTAATTTTCACCGGCAACGCCGTAGGCTAGATGGTTATGGAAGAACGCCGCATTCTCTCGAACCCACGCCACACGTCGGCTGACGTTGCGCGCATCGCCTTTTCGACGATTCGTAAGAACGGCCTCGACCCGCAAGAAGTTCGTACCTACATCGACTCCGTTGCCCGTGAAATGGCCCAGCTCGAAACCCGCGTTCGCGATCTTCAGGAGCAGCTGGCCTCGGCCGAAAAGCGTGCGGCCAACCCCACATTTGACGAAGCAACGCTGACCAATGCCTTGGGTGCGCAGAGCGCCTCCATCTTGCGTTCCGCTCACGAAGAGGCCGGTCGGGTGACCGCCGAGGCTCAGGAGCGGGCGACCGCCACGTTCGCCGAAGCCCAGAAGCGTGCGGCGACCCACCTTATTGAGGCCCAAGAGCGCATCACGGTGATGTTGACCGACGCGGAGCAGCAGACCGCCCAGATTGACCACGACGCCCGTGAAGCAGCCGATCGCCTGATTGAATCGGCCAAGGTGAACGGCGACTCGCTGGTCGAGCGTCACCGCGCCCAGGGCCAGGCCATTGTCGAACAAGCCAACGAGGCACGTCGCACCATCTTGAATGACCTCGCAGTGAAGCGCAAGGCGCTGACGATTCAGATTGAGCAGTTGCGTGCGGCTCGCGAGTCCCTGCAGGGCACCGTCGAGCACCTCCGCGACAGTGTTGAGGAGACCCTCGGTGCTTTGGCCCTTTCCGATGAGCAGGCACGCACCGCGGCGATGGACGCCTTGCGTTTGCGCCCACCGATGCCCGAGCCCACCGAAGCAGAGCTGCTGGCAAACATCCCCCTGCGCCCCGTTTCCGAAGTGAATCTCACGCCACAGGCGCCTTCATCGGCCGTGACGATGTTGCCATCGGAAGCACCCGCACCGGCACCGGCACCGGCGACGCCGACGCCCGCGGCCGTGGCCCCGGTAGTGGCGGAAGACGACCCCGCTACGGACATCGTGAACGACATCTTCCAGCGCCTGCGCAAGGCCACGCTCGAAGAGCGTGGTGCGACGGCGGTGGCACCGAAGAAGCCCGTCGCTGCCCCGAAGCCTGAGACGCCGACCGAGGAACTCTTTGTCCGTCGTGACGCCGCTCTCAGCGAGCCCTTGGCAGGTTTGACGCGCAAGGTCAAGCGCGCACTGCAAGACGACCAGAACCTCGTGCTCGAGCGGTTGCGTGACGTACAGGGTGACCCGAGTGAGGAGCTCGAAGACGAGATGGTGCAGCGCGCCCACTACGCCGACGCCGCCATCGAAGTCCTTCGCGAAGCGGCACAGGCCGGACGTTCGTTCGCGTTTGCCGAGACGAACGCTGATGGCAGCGCAATTGACGAGGCCGCGATCCAGGACTGCGCCGCCGACCTCGCCGTCACCATCGTGCTGGCCCTGCGCAAGCGAATCATGGCCGACGGCAACGGGGTCGCCAGCGACCGGGCCAATGCCGCCTACAAGGAGTGGCGTGGCGCTCGAGTGGAGCGACTCTGCACCGATGCCGCCCGACGGGCCTTTCACATTGGTGTTACGGCGGCCGCCACGGGTCGGAGCATGCGCTTCATCCCGGCCCCGAACGACGCCCCGTGCGACGCCTGCGCGCTCGACGCCCAGGCACCACCCCGCGCAACCGGGCAGGCCTTCCCGTCAGGGGCGCTGTATCCGCCACTGCACGCTGGCTGTGCGTGCACGGTTCTCCCCGCCTAGTTTTTGCGGTGGTGGCGTAGGCTACCTACGTGAGCACCTCTCCTTCAAGCCCTAGTTTTCCCCGCCGCCGTCTTGGCCGTTTTTCGTCGCGCGCTGCGCTGGCGGTGGTGGTGGCAGTCGTCGTTCTTTTTATTACCTCGATCCACTCCTTGGCCGTGTTCTGGACGGACCAGATGTGGTTCTCGCAGGCCGGATTTGGCAACGTCTTTACGACGCTCTTCGTGACCCGACTTGAGCTTGGTCTGGTCTTTGGCCTGATCTTTTTCGCCCTGATGTGGGGCAACCTTTTGCTCACGAATCGCTTTGGCGCCCGTGACCTCACACCGTCAGTCGAAGACATTGCCGTGGCACGTTTTCAGGCCGTGGTTCGTCCGCGAGCCCGCCTGGTCTACGGTCTCATCGCCCTCGTGATGGCCTTCGTGGCGGGCCTGGCCGCCTCGTCGCAGTGGCAAACCTACGAACTCTTTCTTCACCACCAGTCCTTTGGGGCCAAAGACGCGCTCTTCGGCATGGATGCCGGCTTCTACGTCTTCATCTTGCCCTTCCTCTCCTTCGTCGCCACGTGGACGCTGGTGGCGCTGTTCGTTACCTTGCTGGTGACGACGGTCTTTCACTTTCTCAACGGCGGCATCCGTGCGGGCCGTCCCACCGTGCAGGCCGACCCACGGGTGAAGGCGCACTTGAGTGTGCTCGGTGCCGCCATCGCCTTATTGAAGGCAGTGGGCTATCTGATTGCACGCTGGCACTTGGTCAACTCCACCCACGGCATCGTGAACGGCGCCGGCTACACCGACGTCCACGCACGCGTGCCCGCGCAGTCAATTCTCTTGTTCCTGTCCGTGGCCTCCGCCGTGATTTTGTTGGTCAACGTGCGCGCTCGCGGGTGGTCGCTGCCGGCCGTTGCGGTGGGCCTGTGGGCCTTCGTGGCCCTGGTCATTGGCGTGATCTACCCCACGGCACTCCAGCAGTTCAAGGTGGCACCCGCACAGTCCACGTTGGAAGCCCCCTACATTCAGCGCAACATCGCCGCGACGCTCTCGTCATACGGACTGAACCATGTGCAGTTCTCGAACTTCACTGCCTCCAACACGGTGCCCTCAACGGAACTTCGTGCCGACGCGCCAACGCTCAACAACGTCCGCCTCTGGGACCCGAATGCCGCCATCGCCCTCGAAACCGTGGCACGCCGTCAGTCGATTCGCTCGTACTACAACTTCGCCTCCTTGGCCGTTGACCGGTACCCCATTAATGGACAGCTCACACCAGTCCTGATCGGTACCCGTGAGATTGACAGCGCTAACTTGCCGTCCTCGTCGTGGGTCAACACGCACCTGCAGTACACCCACGGTCTGGGCGTCGCGTTGCTCGCCGCAAACACTGCGGCGCAGGGCAACCCCGTGTTCGCCGTCGCTGATGTGCCGCCCGTCTCACGCAGCGGCATCGCACCGCTGACGAAGCCCGACGTGTACTTCGGCGAAGGCTTGAACGGGTGGGTCGTTACCAACACCAAGCAGCCTGAACTGGACTACCAGGTCAATGCCGGCGCGTCGGCCGGCCAGCTCGTGGAGACCCACTACACCGGTACCGGTGGTGTGGCCGTGGGCAGTGTCCTGTCGCGCTTGGCCTTGGCGGTCCGACTCGGTGACTTCAACTTGTTGATCTCCAACCAGATCACGCCAAAGAGTCGCGTCCTCTTCGTCCGAGATGTCACCGCGATGGCCCAGAAAGCCGCGCCGTTCCTTTCGTACGGTTCGCAGCCCTATCCGGTGCTGGTCAACGGTGGCATCGACTACGTGCTCGACGGCTTCACCACGAGCGACCAGTACCCCTACGCCCAAAACGCCAGTGGCCTGAACGTCAACGAAGGCGGCCTGCCCGCCAGCTTCAACTACGTGCGCAACTCCGTCAAGGTCGTGGTGAACGCCTACACCGGAGCCATCACGTACTACGCCATTGACCCCAGCGACCCGATTCTGCGTGCCTACGAGGCCATCTTCCCCGGCCTCTTCAAGCCCGAGTCCCAGATGCCCGCCGCCATCGCGACGCACCTGCGCTACCCCCAGGAACTTCTGTCGACCCAGGCCGCCATTTTGGGCAGCTACCACATCACGAACGCCTCGGCCTTCTACGACGGCTCGGACCGTTGGGACATCTCGCCAACGACCGGTGCTGGCACCCCGAGCCAGGCGCTCGGCACCGTCACCAGCGCGTCGACGGCACAGACCACGGGTAGCACGGGTGTCACCGGTCAGGTCACCACGAGCTACGGACCAATGAGTCCGTTGGTGCAGGTGGGGTCCCTCCCTGGCGCCTCGCACCAGCAGCTCTTAGAGTCGCTGGCCTACGTACCGGCTGGCAAGACCGGCCAGGTGCAGACGTTGTCCGCCTTTATCGAAGTGACCTCAGACCCTAAGGACTACGGACATCTCTCGGTGTACACCACACCGCGTGGCCAGAGTGTGACGGGTCCCGCCCAGGCGGACTCCGAGATCCAGCAGAACGCGACCGTGTCGTCCATCATCACCCCCCTCGACCAGCACGGATCACAGGTGTTGCTCGGGAACGACCTGATGATTCCGCTGGACGAGAGCATCTTGTACGTTCGCCCTCTCTACGTGACGGCGACCACCAATCCCATGCCCCAGTTGCGCTACGTGATTGCCGTGTTTAACCAGCAGGTGGCCATCTCGCCAACGCTCAGTGGTGCGCTCTCGCAGGTGCTCGGCACCAGCGTTGCCGCCGGCTCGGGCACGTCGACGGCGCCGTCTGGACCCACCAAGTCGGGACAGAGTGCGAGCTACTACTTGAACCAGGCGGCTTCGGACTACACCCAAGCGCAGGCTGCCTTGAAGAGCGGCAATTTGGGCGCCTATCAGGTAGATGTCAACAACATGAATGCGGCGCTCGTTGCCGCGCAGGCCGCTCTCGCTAAATAGTGCCCCTGTGGCACCGAGGTCACTCGTGGGGTGTGACGAGTTTGTTCGATTTCCCAGTGGTCTCAATCGCAGTTGGCACGGGGAGTCGCCGACGTGTAGGATTGAATTCCCAACGCGGGGTGGAGCAGTCTGGTAGCTCGTCGGGCTCATAACCCGAAGGTCGTAGGTTCAAATCCTGCCCCCGCCACGAAAAGGTTTGCACGTAAGTCGCGCAAACCGAGCACCGAAGTCCCGGTTCGCCGGTCTGAAAAGACCAGCGGACCGGGAGTTCTGCTTTCTGGGCCTCCGCCGCGATCTCCGCCTTGCCGGAAAACGAAAATCGCCACCCAGGAGGGTGACGATTTCGTGAAGGGACGTGACGGGTCCACGATGAGTTGCGGAGTTGTTAGATCATGAGGCCTTGGGAGGTGCCGTGCTCTTGCCGGCGCTTAGTGCGATTTCGTAGGAGGGCAAGAGGGTCTGTTTGCGAGGGCGACCCATGGTGGGCTTGAGCGCTTTCTTGCGGCCACTGCCGCGGTCCCAGGCTTCGGCCAATCGTAGGTTGGTGGCCACGGCCATCACAATGACGAGGAGGCCCGTTGACATGCCACCGCGAACTCGAATGGATCCACGCCGAGCGTTCTCGTTGGCCTCGTTCTTGAGGTTGCCGAAGTAGCCCTCAACGCGGCTGCGGCGCGAGTAGCTAAAGAACCAGTCCTTGGAGCCAAAGAGCTGGCGCTGGGCCAAGGGGAGCTCATCGGGGGCGAAAGTCGTGTAGGCGTTGGAGCAAATGTCACCGGGCATGACACTGGTGGGGACATTACGCACCGGCAAGCGTCCACGCTTTGCTTGCTTCTTTGGCTTCATCAGAGGACAAATGACTTGGCCTGCGGCGGCAGGGCACATGTAAGTGCGTGCCCCGGAGCTCTTGATCGAGTGAAGCTTCATGGCGTAGACCGAACGCGCAGCGATGCGCTCTTGGTAGGCGTTTAGTTCTTCAGAGCTTGCGCCCACGGCGGGTGGCACGATGTAGCGAAGCGCTTCGGGAACGGTTGGCGAGAACGGGTGACCGTCAATGATCACGGCACCGCGCAAGGTGCCGGTCGCCCCGAGTTGATTAGAGGTCAGGTCAATCACCGTTTCGCCACCGAGAGCGCGAATCGGCAAGATGAATTCCTCTCCCGCGATAGACCGCGTGTATTCGCGGTCGACGAGGACATCACCGAGCGTTCCGCGCCACTGCGCGACGCTGGCGGCGACAGAAAGACCCATCTCGACGGTCTGAACCGTCGCGGGACGAAAGCGGATGGACAGGGCCGCGAGTGGGACGGGTTCTTTGCCCTGGTCGGGAACGGACACGGCGGCCGTGACTTCGTAGCCAAACACGGGGCGTTTCCAGGCATCGGCGCCCTTCGCGCGCCACTTGGCGTCAGGGTCGGTCGACAAGGGTCTTAGAACCGTAGAACCATCAGCGAGAACGACGTGACGACGACGGCGCGTGCCCCAGCTATCGATGGTGGTGCCGTCAATGGCGATTGAGGTTGACTTTTCGACTTCGGGGTGCGCACTTGCGACAAGCAACATGTCGGCGAGTTCGTCGAGAGATTCCCACTTGGTCTTGCCCTCGCGAAGTGCTTTCGCTTCGAGAGCGCGGGTGATGACGTGGTGGATGTTTTCGACCTGGCGACGAGTGATGGCTTCGGTTCTGGTGATACCCAGGCGCCGGCGGGTGGGTGCGTCCAACTGGTTGAGAAGACGAACGACACGGATCAGGTGCATGCGACCTTCTTGTCCGAGCACCAAGAGAGCCACCAAGTAGGCCTTGACGCTGATTTCGCGTGGGCGACCGGGACGTGACTGGGCGAGTTCGATTGCGGTAGTGATCATGGACTCGGCCTCGCAGTTGGCGAGCGTACGCTCGGCTCGCCCAATTAGTTGGGCGGTTGAGAGGCTGGTGTTGGAAAGACTGTTCATTGCGCCACGCTTTCGGTGCACGACGTCGACGGCTTGGTGCAAAAGGGCATGTAGCCGTCGAGAGATTCGAGGTTGGAAACCCCCGACCACTCAAAGATGTTCAGCAG